>Ga0187864_10001075_pt1 | contig 27618 bp, 20 predicted proteins | sample June2016WEW_11_4_FD_132985 | JGI IMG/M metagenome (GOLD analysis project Ga0187864, IMG submission 132985) | Peatland microbial communities from SPRUCE experiment site at the Marcell Experimental Forest, Minnesota, USA - June2016WEW_11_40 | ecosystem: Environmental > Terrestrial > Soil >...
GACCATCCCCGTTCCCGAGATGACGATGTCGTTCAAACCCGGCTTGAGCGCCGAGGGATCAATTGTGTAAGCCTGCCACTCCCAGCCGGTCTTTTGCGGCGCACCCAGCTTCTGTGGATGGCCGTTTATCGCAACGTTCAGGTTGCCGCCGATGGCCACCATCAGGACCGCCTTGCTCGCCCGAGGATCGGAGATCAGCAGTTGCTTGCGAATCTCGATGCCCGGCGCGAGTTTTTCCTGATTTGGCTTGTAAGAGAAGCCGGAAGCGGGACCGTCATCCTGAATGACTTCGCCGGAAAGCAATTGCAGCACCGAGCCGTCTTTGGAGAGCGTTATATTGCTGGTCACGGCACGTTCGTTAATTGTGCGGGCATTCAGGTGGAGCGTGGCCGCTTTCGCCGGGCATAAAACCAGGGCGGCAATCGCCGCTGACGCCAACGAGGTTCGAGCAGCCCTCAATCCTGCATGCATGTTCTTTCCTCCTCAAACCGCCCGGTGACGTGGACATTATGTCGCTTCCGAAGCGGGACCGGTGGTGACAAAGAAGAGCCGAGAGTGACAAAAGGTTCGCGCCAAGGCGCAAAGCACGCACAGGGCGCAAAGAAAAGAGAATACCAGCACTTTGCGTTCCTTCGGTACTTGCTGGTTTTGCGGAACCTGATTTGATGTAGCGCCGACCTTTAGGTCGGCACCGGCAAGCCTGAATCGGCGGCGGGAGAACTCTTGAAGTCTGTCATTCTGAGCGGAGCGAAGAATCCCCACAGTCGCGTGATTCTACAACTGCAGAGATCCTTCGTCGCTTCAGGCTCCTCAGGATGACAGCCTAAGGGAAATCCGGGCGGCCACAAGGCCCGCCCCTACAGAAGGCTGAGCTGCCATTCTCTAAGGCTATGCGCCTGCGGCCTTTCCCTTAAATCGCGGCACGAACTCTTCCGCTACAAATGCTTCAAATGTGGTGGGCGTGGTGTTCTGGGCCGAACGTGCTTCGAGGGGCGCCATATAACCGGAATTCAATGCTTCCGACATTTCGAGAATAAGGTCCGCCATGTTCGAGGACATGCCTGACTGGAGCAAGGCCGGCTTGATGAGTGCGGGCGGGAACTGCGAATAGCTAAGCGTCGGCCTGCCGATAGCCTGCCCTATTACAGAGGCAACTTCCTTGTAATTCAGGTCGCGCTGGCCCAGAAGCTCCCGCGCCTGCTTGCCGCTGAAGTTGAGTCGAAGCAATTCCTCCGCGGCCCAGTCGCCAATATCCCGCGCCGCGATCATCGCAACCGCCAGATCGGTGCGCAACGGGCCGCCCACGAGGCCGAAATTCTGAATCACCCCGATCTGCGCCAGGGTGTTTTGCATGAAATAGCCGGCACGAATATAGACGGCGTTCAGTCCGGCGACGCTGTCCAGTTTCTGCTCGAAGTTGTGCAGGCCGACGACGGGACCTGTCTTTTGTGGTTTGTCAGCGCCCACACTGCTGAGCAGCGCGACGTGCCCCACGCCGGCCTTCGTAATCGCCGCCACCATCGCATCGCTGGCGCGTTCCTGGTAAGCGTTTAAGTCCGGCGCGCCCAGGTTGGGGGGAATCATTGCATATGCGGCCTCCGCTCCCGTGAAGGCTTTGGTCAACGCCTCCGCATCGGTTACATCGGCAACAAAGGCTTCGGCGCCCTTGCGGACGAAGTCTTCAAGCCGTCTGGCGTCACGGCCGATCACCCGAACTTTCTTCCCGCGGGCCAATAGTTTCGTAGCAATCACACTGCCTGTGTTTCCGGTCGCACCTGTAATGGCGTACATTGTTCCACCTCCATAGGTGTTGGATGTGAGAGACACGGCAGAAGTTCCAGAAGACAGTAGGCAGAAGGCAGTAAACGGACAGCGGAGGTCGGACTTTCAAGGGCGGCTCGGAATGCCGTCCACCCGCGAAACGATGCGCTTGAGGCGGCAGTTGTCGTCCATGACGAATGTGACATACTGGTCGCCAGGTCCCCGGGGCGAACCCCAATCCAGACGCCATTTCTTAGCGTAGAAGTCTATATCGCATGAACTCTGCGTTCCGACTACCGATCCGAATGGAAACTGGAGACTATCGGGATGGAGATCGCGCAGCTTTTGATCGCGGCCGGATCCGTTGGTGTCCTCGAGTTGGCGATACACAACCCTTAGATCAACACCCAGAGCGAGGCTATTCACCGCTTGGCGGAACTTTGCCAAGGCCACTTCCGGCATTTCGAACTCGTACCAGTCGCCGTGGTTGTACGCGTCACAAGCGCTTGGCAGGATCTGGCAGGTCGAGCAGTGAACGCCCAGCCACAAGCAGCGCGTGTTAAAGTCAAACGCACGCAATATTCGATCGCGAGGCGCAGAAGACCACGCGTCGACTCTGATTTCGTTTCTACTACGCACGTAGCCGCCCGACATGTTGTCTATTTGGTGCTTATGGACGCGCCAAGGCGTCGTATTCCACGTACCCACAGGGGACTCCCCGCTGTAAACGTTCGTTTGCGCGGAATGTTCTATTTCAGCACCGATCGAGGTCATCCCCCCGTGCAACTCCTGCACCACGCCGCGCTTGATCTCCATCGAAACCCCCATGCCGCTCCACGGCACCCTGCGTTGAAAAACCGGATGTCCGAAGCAAAAATCAGCCAGAGACTTGAACGCGGGCAATCTCGGATTCGCGTAGAACGCCAGTTCGCAATCACCTGCCACGCACGCGGTCATGGGGACATCGTGCGAGCTCCAGGTATCAGATGTTGTGGTGACCGTATGCTCGGAGACGGATGCGCTGCTCCCGAAGCGCTCGGCGATCGCGACCGCGTCACGCCCGGTAGTTTTTCCGACCTCAATTGTCTTTAGAACCCTGATGAAGCTGCGAGCCCGCCAATTGATGATGACGTCATACCCGACAACAACAAAGGAAAGCAAAAAGGCTATCAGGATGCGCGCATAGCCAATGACCCACGCGGCGGCTTTCATGCCCCTCCCGAGAACTCCTGATTCGCTGCTCATTTCTTCCTAGCTGACCTTATACGCCTGATTACTCGAACGCGCAAGGCGCCCCCAACGAGCGGGGGAAAGACATGCAGTTTAGCGCCCCAGAGCAGGGGCGCTCGGAGTGCTAAACTAGGGGAGGAGCCCCGATGCGCGAAGTTCCGTCCCAGCAGGAAGTCCTCAAACTCTTCGAGAAGGATCCCCAGCGGACCTTCCGTTTGCGAGAACTGGTGCTCGAGCTCGGGCTGCGCTCCAGCCAGGCGCGCGAGTTGAAGAGTGTTTTGAAGGATCTCGCCCGCAGTAAGAAACTTGTTTACTTGAAGAAAAACCATTACGCGTTGGTGTACAAGGGCCGCCACGCCGCGACAGACGCGGATGGACGCCGCATCCCTCCTGTACACATAGAGCCGCGGACCTCAAAACCGGAGATCCGCGCTACCCACGCCGCGAAATCGCCCAACGTGGTGAGTGGCCGCCTGATTGGACACCGCGACGGTTACGGCTTCGTCGTCCCCGACTCTCCCTTGGCGGGCACTGATCTCGACATCTTCATTCCCCCCGATGGCATGGGTTCAGCACTGCACGGCGACCGCGTCGAGGTGCACTTCCAACGGTCGATGAAGGGGTTTAAGGGCGAAGGCCGCATGGAAGGCCGCGTCATTCAAGTTATTGAGCGCGCGCAGAAGACCGTGGTAGGACAGTTCCACGTGGGCACGCGTTATAACTACGTTATGCCGTTCGACCAGCGAATTCCATTCGAGATTGTGATTCCCGATGGAGGGGCGGTTCGCGAGCCGCCCCTGCACCGCGACCGCCAGTTCGGAGGGGAATCTGAGGGTCGCTCGGTGAAAGCGGCGGCAGAGGGTCAAGGGCGCGAGCAAGATGCCAGTCGGCTGACTGGCGAGACGCCCGCGCCACATCCCCTCCTCGATGACCGCCGGACCGCTCGCGATCTGGACGGTCTAATCGTGGACGTGGAAATCACCAATTTTCCTCGTCCGGCCACCCTGCCGCGCGGGCGGGTGATCGAAGTTCTGGGGCGCCGAGAGGATTTCGGCGTGGACGTGGAGATCATGATCCGCAAGTTCCACCTCCCGCACCGATTCCCCGCCGATGTGCTGGCGGAAGCTGACGCCGCTCCGCAGTACATTCCCGAGCGCGACCGCGAAGGCCGCCGCGACTTTCGTGGCTTGCCCATCGTCACCATCGACGGTGAAACAGCCAAGGATTTTGATGACGCGGTGTATGTAGAGCGGCTGGCTTGGGGCAACTACCTGCTCCACGTTCACATCGCGGACGTAGCCCACTACGTCCGGCCGGGCTCGGCGCTGGACCGAGAGGCGCGCCTGCGGGGCACGAGCGTCTATTTTCCCGACCGCGCCGTGCCCATGCTGCCGCTCGATCTCTCGAACGGCATCTGCAGCCTGAACCCGCGCGTGGATCGGCTGGTGATGTCTGCGTTGATGGAGTTCGACGCCGAAGGACGCTTGGTGGAATACGAACTGCTTCCCGGAATCATCCGCAGCGCCGAGCGCATGACCTACACGGCCGTGCGCGACGTCCTGGCCGGCGAGGCCGCTGCCTGCCAGCGCTACGCCGCCTTGGTCCCCGAGTTTAAACGCATGGAGGAATTGGCGCGCCTACTCGCCCGCCGCCGCGAGGAGCGCGGATCGATCGACTTCGATTTGCCCGAACCCGAAATCGAGTTCGACGAACACGGCCGCATGACCGGCATTACGCGCTCGGAACGCAACTTCGCGCACCGCCTCATCGAGGAGTTCATGCTGGCAGCGAACGAGGCCGTGGCGTCTTATCTGGAAAGCAGAGGCATTCCCTCGCTCTACCGCATCCATGAAAAGCCGGACGCCAAAAAAGTGATCGAGTTCGAAGAGATCGCGGCCACGTTCGGCTATTCGCTGGGCATTGAACTGCCCGCCGCGCGCCGCACTCGCATGCGGCTGCGTGATGAGCGCGAGCGCTACCCGCGCTTTCACGAGACGCTCGAGGGCGAATTGAAAATCAGCCCCTTTAATTATCAGCGGCTCACCCAGCGCCTGGAGGGTAAGCCCGAAGAGCGCATTCTCTCTTACCTGATGCTGCGCTCGCTCAAGCAGGCACGATACTCGGAAGAAAACGTCGGCCATTTCGCCCTGGCCGCTCCCACCTATACCCATTTCACCTCACCCATTCGGCGCTATCCGGATTTGATCGTGCACCGGATTTTGAAGGCGGCGCTGGCGCAGGAGGGTGGCAGCGTTCGTAAGATCAGGGAACAGGGAATAGGGAACAGGGAACAGGCGAGAGGGAATAGGGAACTGGGAACGGGGACCGGAGTACGGCGGGCGCCAACAGCACAACTGCCCGGCGCGGCCTTTGTCGCTCAAGAAGAGCTGCACGCCCTGGGGCTCGAAACTTCCGCATCGGAGCGCCGCGCCGCCGATGCCGAGCGGGAACTGATCGAATGGAAGAAGGTTTTGTTTATGGCGCAGCACGTGGGTGATGAGTTCGAGGCGCTGATCATCAACCTGATCAAACACGGGTTCTTCGTGGAGCTGACCGACCTGTTCGTGGAGGGCTTTGTCCCGCTCTCCAGCCTCGAAGACGACTATTACGTTTACCGCGAACGTCAGCGCGCCATCATTGGCCAACGCACGAAGCGTGTCTTCCGCCTGGGGGAACGAATCCGCGTCTGTTTGGTGCGCATCGACCGGTCGGAGAATAAGCTGGAGTTTTCCGTGGCGGACTCGTAGGGGGGCGGCTTGCCGTCCCCTGATTGCCGAGCTCTGGCCTTGCCGATCCTTCCGCCCCGCACCCCCCCCCTCACCCGTCCCGCCCCGGCTGAAGAAAACGCCGGCTGCGGGCCACCCTCTCCCCCAAGGGGGCGAGGGATTTATCCATTCAAAGTTTTCTCCCCAAATTGCCGTCTGCCGGGTATGATTCCTCTTTGCGCATTCGAAATCGAAAAGGACTGTGTCAACCGAGTGACCATCGACGAACAACTTGCTTACCTTACCAAAGGCGCGGAAGAAACGATCCGCGAGGAAGAACTGAAGGCTAAGATCGAGCGCTCAGCGCGGACGGGAAAGCCGCTGCGCATCAAAGTGGGATTCGATCCCACGGCGCCGGACATTCATCTGGGCCACACGGTAGTGATCCGCAAGATGAAGCACTTCCAGGATCTCGGCCACACCGTCGTCTTTCTGATCGGCGACTTCACCGGCATGATCGGCGACCCCTCGGGCCAGAACGTGACGCGCCCGCCCTTGACGCCAGAGCAGGTGGCTGCGAATGCCGAGACCTACAGGAAGCAGGTCTTTAAGATTCTCAGTCCCGAGAAGACCGTCGTGGACTTCAACAGCCGCTGGCTAGGCGCACTCACGGGACGAGACTGGATCACGCTTTGTTCCAAGTATACGGTGGCGCGGATGCTGGAGCGGGATGAGTTCTCCAAGCGTTTCAAGGAGCAGCGGCCGATCGCGATCCACGAACTGCTTTATCCCCTGGCTCAAGCCTATGACTCCGTGGCGCTCCAAATTGATGTGGAATTGGGCGGGACCGATCAGAAGTTCAATCTTCTGGTGGGGCGCACGATCCAGCAGGAATACGGCCTGGAATCCCAAGTCATCATGACCATGCCGCTGCTCGAGGGGCTCGACGGCGTGCAGAAGATGTCGAAGTCGCTGGGCAACTACGTGGGCATCAACGAGCCGCCGGGCGAGATGTTCGGCAAGCTGATGTCCATTTCCGATGATTTGATGTGGCGCTATTACCTGCTGCTGACGGATATGACGACGGCGCAGATCGAGGAGCTCCGCCGGGCAGTGGCGGATGGGCAATCCCATCCTCTCGACGTGAAGAAGGCCTTGGCACGCCGCATCATCACCGACTTCCACGACGCCGAAGCCGCCGCGCAGGCGCAGCGGGACTTCGAAGCCCGGTTCAGGGACAAAGGGCTTCCGTCGGTAATTGAGGAGATTTCGTATCACGTTTCCGGCAAGCAGAAGCTTTTTCGCCTGCTGGTCGGCTTGAAGCTATTCCCATCAAACGCCGAAGCGCAGCGGAAGATCAAAGAAGGCGCTGTTGCCATGGCGGCGAGCGACTCGAAGCAACCGGTTTGGAAACGCCTCACCGACCCGACCTGGGATTTCGATCCCCATCAGTACCCTGTGGTGATCTTCCGGATCGGGACGCGACCACCGGTGAAAGTAGTGTTTGGTGCTTGATGATGCGGCATTTCAAGATCATTGTCGAAAAACATCGCGACGGTTATGTGGCCTACCCATGCGGCGTCGGGGGCGTGGTAATAGGAGAAGGCGACACGTATGAGGCAGCGCTTGCTGATGTCAAGTCGGCCATTCAATTTCACGTCGAGACCTTTGGAGAAGAAGTGCTCCACACCCGACCGCCGGCACCCAAGGCTGGCAATGAGTAGCGCAGACCTGCTTCTCAAGGTCTGCGGCTTTTGCCTTGCTTAAGTACCGCAGACCTTGAAGACAAGATCTGCGCCACCCACTCATGCGTTTCATCATTCTCGTCAATCCTAATGCGGGCCGAGGCAAAGCGCGTTTGGTATTGCGCGAGGCGCTCGCGGTCATCCGGCGCGGGGGCATAAGCGCCGACGTCCAGGAGAGCCGCGACGCACAGCACCTGCTTGCCTTAGCGCGCCTGGCCGCAACTGAAAAGCCGGATGCTGTGGTCAGTCTCGGCGGTGACGGCACTCAGCACTACGTCTTAAACGGGATAACAGGAAGTGCAATGCCGATGGGGATTATTCCCTGCGGGAGCGGAAACGATCTCGCCAAGGGCCTGGGAATACCTATTCAAACGCGCGCGGCGGCGCAAGTGCTGTGTGCGGGCAACACCCGCCGCGTCGACCTGGGGCGAGTAGGAAACACGGTTTTCAGTTGTATTGCGGGCGCAGGTTTCGATTCGGTTGTAACGCGCTATAACAACGAGCGCGTCCGCTGGCTAAAGGGTTCCTTGGCATATGCCTGGTCGATCCTGCGCTCTCTTGAAAACTATCGTCCGGAACCGCTGGAGATCGTTTCCGACGTGCAGAGATTTTCGGGGGAAGTCATCTTCGCGGTGGTGGGCAACAACGTTTCCTACGGGGGTGGAATTCATCTGACGCCGCGCGCCCGGCTCGATGACGGCTTGCTGGACGTTTGCATTGTGCCTTACATCGGGAAATGGCAACTTCTACGTTGGGTTCCAAGCGCATATCGCGGGCAACACCTCCGTCATCCGCGCATTATCTACTTTCAAACACCCAAAGTCTCTTTGAAAAGCGCCTCCCGCCTGGAGCTATTCGGGGACGGAGAATTCATGCAGGAACTACCGGCGACGATTGAGATTGTGCCGCGTGGATTATCCGTGATTGTGCCGAGCACAACCTAAGAACTGGGCGGGGGAATCGTCAAATTGATCACAACTTTCCAGCGCGTGTCGAAGGAGGTGACCTGTCGGGTTTCGGAAGCGACGCCTTTGTACTTCGCCTGAATTTCGTAATCGTGGTGGGGATCGAGGCCGGTGAATTGGTATTGCCCATTAGCTTCCGCGTAGACGGCCAATGTCTTGCCCGTCTGAAGATCCTTGAGGGTCACCTCCGCGCCCCCAAGAGTCTTCTCGGCCGGGTCCTGCACCTGGCCGGTCACCGTCTTGGTGGTGGGGGGTTTATTTTTCTTATCCGCGAGACCGGAGGCAGGCAAAAGACAAGCTACTGCGAACAAGGCGCACAGGACGCGACGGCACGACGGCTGCGGGGACGTGCGGCCCAACCGAACCGGCACGGTACTCGAGGCAAGATTCAAAGGAGTGCGAGCGCTCAAATCACCACGCCTCCTCTTCTTCTTCCTCACTTGAGAGTACTTCCAACTCCACTGGATCCGTGTTCACCACTTGCAGTTCAATTCCACATTCGGGACAATCCACCGTCTGCCCCTCTTCCACTTCATCATCGAGGTCAATTGCGGTTCGGCATTCGGGACAATAGGCCATGGCTCACCCCCGGCGTCGTCTCTTACCAGCACAGAAAAGTCTAGATCATTTCCCAAAACGATGTCCAGCGGTTCGAGAATGGCCTTCTGGAAGGTCACGCAATTGGCTCTTCCCATTGCAGGGAGCGAGTATTACGCTATCAGTGTTCGGAAGGCAGATAATGCCGGCCTGTGGGCCGGCGCTACGACTGCAATTGAGAGGTGGCGAATGAAAAACGGTTATCGGTTTGCGACCTTGGCGGTTCACGCCGGGCAGTCGCCCTGCCCCGTGACCGGAGCTGTGGATACGCCCATCTATCAAGCCACGACTTTTGCGGCGGCCGACTCCGACGAGATGGCCGCCGTTTACGGAGGGGAAAAACCGGGCTACATGTACACGCGTTACGGCAACCCGACTCTCCACGCACTGGAAGAAAAACTGGCGGCGCTGGAGTGCGGCGAAGCCGCCCAGGTCTTTTCCTCCGGGATGGCGGCTATTTCTTCGGCCATCCTGGGATACATCCGGGCGGGCGACCATGTGGTTGCCGCGCGGTCGCTTTACGGGGCTGCCTACGACTTTCTCAACAAGATGCTTCCGAGCCTGGGCGCCACCGCCACTTTCGTTCAGTCCACGCGGGTTGAGGAGTTTGAAAAGGCGATTGGCCCCAACACCAAGTTGATCTATTTCGAAACACCCAGCAATCCCGTGCTGGAGATTCTTGATATTGAGGCCCTCGCTCAACTGGCTGGCGCGCACCGCATCCCCTCCATGATGGACAACACTTTTGCTTCGCCCGTCTTCCAGCAGCCGCTCAAGTTGGGCGTCACGGTGGTCGTGCACGCCGCCACCAAGTATTTGTGCGGCCACGGCGACGCCATGGCGGGGGCTGTGGTCGGCCCCAAAGATTACATTCGCCGTCTCAATCAGGAAGTTCTTCGCGACTTCGGGGGATGCCTCAGCCCCTTTAATGCCTGGCTGATTCTGCGCGGTACCCACACGCTCCACCTCCGCTTGCCCGCTCAATCCTCGAATGCGCAGAAGGTTGCAGAGTTTCTCGCACACCACCCCCAGGTGGAGCACGTGAACTATCCCGGCCTGCCAACCCATCCTGGTCATGACATCGCCAAGAAGCAGATGACGGCATTCGGCGCCATGCTCAGCTTTGAAGCCCGAGGGGGGTATGAGGGCGGGAAGAAGGTGATGGATGGCGTTAAAATTTTCACACGCGCGGCAAGCCTCGGCGACACACGCTCGCTGATCGTTCATTCCGCTTCCACGAGCCATCGGGCCGTCCCCCGCGAACAACGGCTGGCCATCGGCATCACCGACGGTCTGGTGCGGGTCTCGGTGGGCGTGGAAGCGGTTGAAGATCTGATTGAGGACCTGGATCAGGCGCTGGCTTGACAGATGCCACCGTCTCGTTCCAAGCGGCGATTTCATGATCCTTCGAGTAAGCACGCTGCAGAGGTGTAGAATGCGTGAGGAGGCTTTGCATGCAGCGGGTCATTACTCCGGTCCTGGCTCTTTACTCATTCTTCGTGATCGAGTCCAACATCCACAAGTTGCCGGCGCGCATCCCGACGCATTTCAACGCGTCCGGGGAACCAGACGGATGGGGAAGCCCAAACACGCTGTGGATTCTGCTGCTCTCGCAAATCCTGGTTGGCGGTCTTTTCCTCGTGATTCCGTTATTGGCCCGGCGCTTTCCCGCCACTTTCAATATCGGGTCCGTTAAGCTCAGCGACCTCAGCGCAGAACAACAAGATCGAATCGTACCTCTGTTCACCAACATGATGGGGAACATGAGCGTCCTGGTCTGTCTTCTGCTTGCAGTTCTCCTGCACAGTACGATTCAAGCTGCCTTGCCTCCCCATCCTCGTCTCGCTGCCTGGTGGGTGATGGGCTCCTTTTTGGCCTGCACTGCCGTGAACATCATTTACTATACGATGCACATTTTCGAGGCGAGTCATGCGTAGCGCAGGCGCCGTGCCTGCGCTCGTGCAAGTGTTCCCCTCATAAACGAACCGTCTTGCCGATCACCGCCGCTGCAAATTCCTCTGTGGTATTGCTGCCGCCGAGGTCGGGTGTGCGGATGCGGCGCTCGGCGGTCACTTTTTTGAGCGCCTCGAAAATGCGCGTCCCTGCTTGTGGTTCTCCAAGATGCTCCATCATCAACGCTGCCGCCCAGATCGCAGCAATGGGGTTGGCGACGCCGCGTCCTGCGATGTCGGGGGCGCTGCCGTGCACAGGCTCGAACATAGGAGGGCCGAGGCGCTGGACCGGATTCAGGTTGGCGCTGGCGGCAAGGCCGAGGCTCCCCTGCAAGGCGGCGCCGAGGTCGGTGAGGATGTCCGCAAACAGGTTCGAAGCCACCACCACGTCCAGACTCTCCGGATGAGTGATCATGCGGGCAGCGAGCGCATCGACGTGGTAGTTTGCGACGTGGACTTCGGGATAATCCCTGGCCAACTCGCCGAGCACTTCGTCCCACAGAACCATGGTGTAGGCCATGGCGTTTGACTTTGTGGCGCTGGCCAGGCGCTTGCGGGGGCGGCGCCGCGCCTGCTCGAAAGCATAACGGATCACGCGCTCCACGCCTTTGCGCGTGAAAATGGACTGCTGCACGGCGGTTTCATCGGGCGTGCCCTGTTTAAACCGGCCTCCCACCCCGCAGTATTCACCTTCCGTGTTTTCGCGAACGAAGAGCATTCGAACGTCCTCGGCGCCCTTCCCTCGCAGCGGCGGCTCAAGGCCGGGGAGGATCTCAATGGGACGCAGATTGACGTACAGGTCAAACCCGAAGCGGATGCGCAGCAGGAGTTGGCGGAGTGAGATGTGATCGGGAACGGTCGGATGCCCGATAGCGCCCAGAAGAATGGCGTCGAAGGGACGAAGCCGCTCCAGCCCATCCTCCGGCATCATGCGGCCCGTGCGGAGATAGTACTCGCAGCCCCACTCGAACTCATCGAAGGAAAGGCTGAACCGATCGCCGAGTGAGCTCGCCGCCTGTAAGACTTTGACGGCGGCTGGGATCACTTCCTTACCGATCCCGTCGCCGGGTATCAGGGCGATGCGATAATTCTGGTCGGGCATGAGCAGCTCCTTGATCGTGGATTGAGCCATTGAGCGATTGAGTCATTGGGCCATTGAGTCATTGGGCCATTGAGTCATTGGGCCATTGAGTCATTGATTCATTGAGCCAATGGGCCATTGCATTATCAAAAAACGGTGCCCTCTGACAGTATGGGACAATGGCTCATTGACTCAATGAATCAATGACTCAATGGCCACATGACTCAATTCACAGGCTAGTGTACAATCTTATGCTTTTGGGGCAGTACATTATTTGTCGAGGCAGGGCACCGTGAATTCAGGGCTATTCAAAGTCATTCTGAGCGACAGTCATTTCTGGGTGCCGGCGGTGGTGCTGATTCTTGGCCTTCTGCTTCTCTTCTGCCTTCACTAAGAGGGTACCAGCCTGCTCACAAAAACTGAAACTTCAACTTCCGCGGGCGCTCGCTCGATGCACGGGGTGGGGGTGATTTCCGGTCTCGCTGCCGGCGCGTGGTTGGGCGGGGCGGAGGCCCCGACTAAGCTGGTGACCGTGGGAGTGTCGCCCTTTGTGATTTCGCTCGCCATGGTCGTAGGCGTGTTCGTGGCGCGCTGGACACTGCCCACTGTTCTGAAAGGCACTGGCTACGTCTTCGCCGACCTCAGGGCAAGAGCTCACCTGGTGGTCTGGGCGATCCTGGCCGGCGCCCTTTGGGCGGTGGCCAATACGCTTACGGTTTTCGCCATCCGCGACGTGGGACTGTCGGTGGCCTTCCCGCTATGGAACGTCAATAGCCTCGTGGGCTTGTTCTGGGGATGGTTCTTGTTCAACGAACTGCGCGGGGCCGGCGCCCGCCAAGGGTCGAAGGTCCTGGGCGGCGCGGCGGCGATCGTGGCGGGAGCCTGCTTGCTGGCTTATGCCACAGCGCAGCACGGAGTGGGGACGCCGCATCGCGCCGCCGCCGGAGTTTTGGCAGCGCTGGGCGCAGGACTCCTCTGGGGGACGATGTACATCCCTTATCGCAAGGCTTACATCAGCGGCATGAACCCGCTTTCCTTTGTGACCGTCTTCACAGTCGGCGAACTGTTCACCATGACGGCCCTGGCGCTGGTTTTTCGCGGTGGCCTCACTCCCCTTCTCAAGGAGCTTGCCCAGGCGCGCCCGGCGCTGTTCTGGCTTTTCCTGGGAGGATTCTGCTGGGTGGTGGGAGACCTGTTTCAGCAATACGCGGCGAAATATATCGGCATTGGGCGTGGAATCCCGCTGTCCAACACCAACCAGCTTTGGGGACTGGCGTGGGGCGCCCTGGTTTTCGGAGAGCTGGGCGGCAAAAGCGGAGCGGTGCAGGGTCTGATCATTGCCGGTTCGGCCACAATGATCGCCGGGGCGGTGGCCATCAGCCTGGCCGAGGCGCCGGCCTCCGAGCAGGAATCATGGCGCGCCAGCCAAAGGCGTGAGGCGGAGCGCTATCAACTCGACTCCGAACCCACAAAAGCTTCGGCGCTCGGAGAGGCAGCCGGACGAAGGGCGGGCCGGCGTTGGTGGGACCTTCTGATTGTCGCAGTAGCAGTGGGTATTTTCTTCTTCCTGGCTCGAGGAGCGCATCGTCCCGCGATGATGATAAATCTTCTCTGGACGCCGCTGCTCGCCTTCGCTATGCTGGGTTTCCTTTTCTCCTGCGGCTGGGTGCTTTGGAAGCGTACCCGGTTTCTGTGACGTAGGGGCGGCCCTTGTGGCCGCCCGCGGGCAACCACGAGGGTTGCCCCTACGACGACCTGCAGAAAGGAGTGAAAATGACTAAGCAATATTGGCTTCTGGCGATTCTGCCCTTGGCGTTGTTCTGCGCCTCGGCGAGCGCGCAAACTGTTGCTCCGAAACTCATTGATTGCCACGTCCACTACAATGGCGACCCGGAATTCATTCACAAACTGCTCGCGAAGCTGGAATCTGTAGACGGGCTGGCGTTTCTTCTGGTTCGTCACGACAATCTGGCCACCGCGAAGCCCTTGATCGACAAAGCGCCCAACCGGCTGCTCGGATTTGGCGATATCGATCTTGACGATCCGCGAGCCTTGGAACTCGTGGACGAGTTCCACGCGGCAGGATTTCGCGGACTGGGCGAGATGGAAACTCCCCTGAAGCAGTTCTACGATCCCAGCTATTGGCCGATCTACGAGCGAGCTGAAAAGTACGGAATGATTATTCTGTTCCACACGGGAATCGTCATGCGCGTAAACCCCACGATTCCGGTTGATGTGAGCATCGAACGGATGCGCGTCACGACTCTCGATGGCGTGGCGCGGCACTTCCCGGGAATCACCCTCATCGGCGCGCATCTCGGCAACCCGGACTACGCTTGGGCCGGAGAACTGGCTCGCTGGCACCCCAATCTCTATTTTGACCTTTCGGGCTCAACCCTGATCAAAACCCAGAACAATTATGCTTTCTTCAATTCGATCTTCTGGTGGTCCGGAGTGGCGAGCCCGCACAGTCCCAAGTCCGCGGCCAGCGCCTTCGAAAAGATCGTGTTCGGATCCGATGTGTTCGGCGGGGATTTGGAGGAGTTTGACCTGGCGCTGGCCCGCTACCACAAGATGCTCGACACCTGCGCGGTTTCAAAGTCGGCGCAGGACAACATCTTCGCGGGAACCATGTGGCGAATACTTCAAAAGCAGTGACGAGTGAAGAGTGACAAGTGACGAGCCGGAAAAGCAGTAGCAAAAAACAACCGTGTCATTCTAAGCGAAGAATCTCTGCAGTTTGATTGTGGCCTGCGAATTAGAAAACAACTACTGAGATCCTTCGCTGCGCTCAGGATGACAGCCACTGCGCTCCAGGTGACGGCCCAAGAAACCCACCACTCGTAACTGCCTTTCCGGCTCGTCACTCGTCACTTGTCACTCATCACTGCTCTTAGAATATTTCGAACCTTTCCTGTTCCACGGCGGCATCGCTCTTGACGATGACGTCTTTTTGAGTAAGGGATTCAAGCTCCGCAAGCAGCATTCCATCACGAGATTTGAGAACCTTGGCCACTTCCGGATTCACCCGCAAGGTCATGACCTTGCCTTCGATCTGGCCGGCCATCTTTCGAGCTTCCGCCAGAATCTCATAAGAAACCGTCGTCGGGGACTTGACCCACCCTGAACCGGAACAATAGGTGCAGCGCTCGCACAGCGTTCGCTCCAAGGACTGCTTGACGCGTTTCCGGGTGATGGCCACCAGACCAAAATCATGGAAGGCGATGACCTTGGTGGGCGCCCGGTCTTTGCGCAGGGCCTCCTCGAGCACCTGCGTCACCTTGGCGCGGTTTTTGCGCTCGTCCATGTCGATGAAGTCGACGACGATGATCCCGCCCAGATCGCGCAGGCGAAGCTGACGAACGATCTCGTTAACGGCTTCGAAGTTGGTTTTCAGAATGGTGTCTTCCAGCCGGTTGGTCTTGCCCACGTATTTGCCCGTGTTCACATCGATGGCCACCAGGGCTTCGGTCTGGTTTATGACGATGTAGCCTCCAGACTTAAGCCACACCTTGGGCTTGAGCGCCTTCTCGATTTCCACCTGGATTCCGAACTCCTCGAAGATGGGTGTCTCGCGGCTATAAAGCTTGACCTTGCCGACCAGGGAAGGCTGGCTGCGATTCACAAAGTCCAACACACGCTCGTACTGAACTTCGTTGTCCACACGCACGCTTTTGAAGTCCGGAGTGAGCGTATCGCGCAGCATGCGCTGAACCAGGTCGAGATCACGATGGATCAGCGCGGGAGCCTTGGCGCGCTCCGTTCGGCTTTTGATCTCATTCCAGAGAGTGGAGAGGAACTTGAGATCCGCTTTCAGCTCTTCCTCGTCGCGGCCCTGGCCTGCGGTGCGCACAATGAACCCACCCGTCAAGGAGCCTTTGTTCTCGAGGACGATGTTCCTCAACCGGAGGCGCTCTTCTTCCGATGAGATCTTCCGCGACACGCCGATATGCTCGACCGTGGGCATGTAGACGAGGTAACGGCCGGGCAGGGCGATATGAGAGGTAATGCGCGCGCCCTTCGTGCCGAGCGGTTCTTTGGAGATTTGTACAAGGATTTCCTGGCCTTCTTTCAGCAGCTTCGAAATCTGAACCGGCTGATTGTTGCCGGGCCGTGACTCCCACTGGGGCTCGCCACGACCCTGATAACCCGATCCTCGACGCCCTCTCCGGCCACGCCGGGGCGCAAACCGAGGACGCTGGTGGGGCTCCCGCAAGGTATAGGTTCCCTCCTTGGGCGCCCCGGGGTTCTCGGCTCCTGCGGACTGAACGGCCGGATCCTGCGTAACTTGGGTTTCCTGGCCGGACGAAGCGGGGGTTTCAGTGACACCCTCGGCGGCTTCAGAGGTCGGCGAAACGGATTCGGGCTGGATCTCTCCCTGGGGCTCTGCGACAGTGGCGGGTGAGGCGTCCATTGAGGCGTTCATCTCCTCCGCCGTGCCACCCGGTTCAGTTTCGTCTTCCGCTTCGACAGGCTGAACTTCTGAGCCGATGGAGGGCTCGGAAGGCCCGAGTCCGGCCCTCTCTTCGCCAATCCCCACCGTTCCCGCTTCTGTGCTTGGCCCGGCGTCCACGCTTGCAGCCGCGGGGACCACCTCGGCCGTTGCAGAGCCGGCTGCGGTGGCGCCTGCCGCTTCAAGGGCGGGCACTACGTCCTCCACGGGCCCTAATGGCGCGGGAGATGGAGCGACGACTGCGGAACTAGAATCCGTCGCGACAACCTCCTCTGATCCTTCCGGTGCCGGAGGAGAAACAGCCCATATGGGGCTGAGGTCCGGAGTTGCGGGTGTTTGGGGAGAAACCTCGGCCTCCGGCCGGTCGCCTGAAGCCACGCCTGCCTCCGTCAGCGCCAGCTCTGTAGTCGCAGACTCTTCGGCCGCTATCTCCGCGATATTTCCACCTTCAGCCTGTTCCAGGACCTCGCCGTCTTCCGCCTCAGCCGAGACTGTATCTTGGGGCTCCGGCATAGCACGGCTGTATTTCGCCAGGGATTCTCCCGGCAGAATCTCAAACGCCGGAGGCGCGGGGCCGTCCTGGCGCGGGACGAACCGGTGTTCCGCCTGGCGATGCTCGCCGAACTTCCGCCCCCGATGCCGCCAGCGGCGGCCGCGTGGCTCAAAGGGGGTGGGCTCATGAGTTTCACCCGAGGGTGCAGGTGAACCAGCGGCCACTCCCGCCGCAGGAACTGCGGGAGTATCAGTTGCGGGTGATTCGGCGGGCCGAGCTGCAGCGATTTGGGCTGTCGCGGTCGAGGCGGCCGGGACTTGGGGCGGTGCCTCCTGGGTCTCCGACTCGGCGGCGGGCGTAGCGGCCGACGCTACCTGCGCCGACTGCGCGTCAAAGCTGATTGCCTTCGCTTCCGCCTCTTCGAGAACCTTGTCGTAATCTTCCTGGTCCTCAAAGAAATCCGAAACGTAGAGAAAAGCATCCCGGTCCAGCCCGATGTCCACGAATGCAGATTGCATCCCGGGAAGCACCCGGCTGACACGCCCTTTATAGATTCCCCCTACCAGCCCCACATCCGTATCTCGCTCAAAATACACTTCCACCAACTGGTCGTCTTCCACGACGGCCAACTTCGTCTCGCGTAGAGACGCAGAGATATACATCTCCTTTGGCATGAAAACTCCTTTTCAGGGCCGGCGGGGGATCCATCCGCTTGTTGTCGCGTGCTGTGGCGCCGTCGTAGCACCGACCTTCAGGTCGGCATCCGCTTTAGCCCGACGAGTCGGGACGCTACACGGTCAGCGTCATGCGGAGATCAACCCTCAGCTTCCCTGACCCAGCCTTCTTATTGAGCTTTGAAACTCCTCAGCGGTAAGACCGGGCTCAATCAATCTCAAATGGCTCTGATGGCGCGCCTCGGAGCGCGCAACACTGCGGATCCGCCTTTTCCGCAACCTTTTGGCCCGAATGCAGCCAGCTTCAGAATCAAACTCCAGCCCCCAATATTCGTCATCCCCGCCGCAGCGGGGATCCGGATTCTTCACCCCTCCCAGCGCCCCCCGTTCTTGCTGGGGCAACGATCACGCGAGCCTTTTGTTTGCTCGGCTGGGGCATTACCCGCGTCACACGGATTACACCTAATTCACAAATCGCCTTGCCCGGATGTTCATAGCCACACCCAAGCCAAGGAATGTAAACAGCAGGGAAGATCCTCCCTGGCTCATAAGCGGCAACGGAATGCCCGTTACCGGGAAGAGCCCGATCATCATTCCCGTGTTGATGGCTACCTGGAAAAACAGCACCGACGCCAGTCCGACCAGCAGAAACGCTCCGGCACGGTCTGGCGCCATTTGCGCCCCGTCCAACAGGCGGAGCAACATCGCGAAATAGAGTAGCAGAACAATCAGCGTACCGACGAATCCCTGCTCCTCTGCAAAGGCGGCGAAAATAGCGTCTGCCTGCGAGACAGGGATGAATCCCAGATGACTTTGGGTGCCATTTCCAATGCCTTTCCCCCGCAGACCACCTGAGCCGATCGCAATCTTGGTTTGGGTCACTTGGTAGCTTGTGCCTTGCATGTCTTGCGAAGGGTGAAAGAAGGTCATAAACCTATCGCGCTGATAGGGCCGGAGGAAATGCCATCCCACCGGCAGGCACAGAACCCCCAACAACAACAGCACCGCGACCTGCCGCCATTGAATGCCCGCGAGCAGGATACCCGCACCGAGAATCGCGAAAAATGTCAACGCGGTGCCAAGGTCCGGTTCTAAGGCCACGAGGATTGCCGGCACTGCCGCCACCAACCCCAGTTTGACCAAGTCGGCCCATGTAGCGGATTTACCTCTCCGTTGGGCAAAATAAGCCGCTACACAGAGTATTATAATCAATTTGACTAACTCTGACACTTGGAAAGTGAGTCCGGCGAACCGCAGCCATCGCTTGGTCTTGGCGATGGCATGGCCGGCCACCAGCAGTTCTCCCAGGACAAGCACGGATAAGATGTAGAGCCAGGGAGTTTGTTCCAAAAGGAAGTGGTAGTCGAGATGGCTGATCGCTAAAGCCAGGACAATACTAAGGAGCAACCAGTAGATCTGCTTCTTGTATTGGCCCTGGAGGACAGTGTGCTCTGTGGTGCTGTAAATCTCGATAACTCCGATGATGGCAATCGCAATAGCCAGTCCCAGCAGCAGCCAATCGACATCGCGAAACCGAAACTTTTTGGTCATAACTTATGCCCATGCCGGCGAGTAGCTCAAAGTAGCGCCGACCTTTAGTCCGGCAAATGCCCCGACAAGTCGGGGCGCTACCGATCGAACCACCCAGCCTCCGGCTTCAGCGGGCCGCCGTGCCGACCGCCGGTGCAGGGAGTTGCACCTCACCGGCTTTGCTCAGCATCCGCTCCTGAGTCTGTACCGGCGCCACCAAGGGCTTCTGCCCGCTCTTCTTGTCGAAGTAGGCTTTAATCACCTCGCGCGCTACGGGCACCGCCACGGTGGAGTGTCCGCCATGCAACACAAGAGCCGCCACCACGATCTCAGGTCGGCTGGCCGGGGCAAAACCGACGAACCAGGCGTTGGTCTTGAAGTTCGCGTTCTGCGCCGACTTCATGAGGTCCACGCTGGCCACCTGGGCGGTTCCAGTTTTGCCGCCAATGTCAATGCCAGGGCAGCGCGCCTCGATGCCTGTCCCTCCATCCTCATTGACGACACCCCACATACCACGATTGACGACGTCGAGCGTACTGTCAGCGAGCGGAAAATTCTGCGCCGATTCGTCCGGCGGATCAACGCCGAGCGCCAGCAGTTGGTCTTTGAAGGCGAGATGAGGCCGGCAAAAGACTCCGCCCGAGGCGACGGTGCCAATCATGCGCGCGAGCTGCAAAGGCGTCACCACCACCGCGCCCTGCCCGATGGCAACAGACATGGTTTCGCCCGCATACCATTTATGCTTGAAGACCTTCTCGACCCATCCCGGGGTGGGAATCAGTCCCGGAGCCTCGGCCGGCAAATCGATGCCGGTGCGCGCGCCCAGACCCAAGCGCTTGGCGAAATAGGCGATCTTCTCTATGCCCAGGAGTTTCCCGAGGGTGTAGAAGTAGACGTCGCAGGAAACCGTAATTGCACGTTGCAAGTCGACGTGGCCATGCGACTTGTACTTCTCAATCCCGTCGTGGTAAACGTGTCCATAGATTTCGACCTGACCCGAGCAATTCAAGCTAAAGTCTGGCTGGACCGTCCCGGTCTCAAGAGCCGCAGTGGCGGTCACAATCTTGAACACCGAACCCGGCGCCAGTTGAGCCTGAATGGCCTTATTCATCATGGGCTTCATGGGATCGTCGGCGAGTTTCTCCCATTCCTCGCGGTCGATCCGCTTGGCGAAATCGTTGGGGTCGAAGGAAGGGTGGCTGACCATGGCCAGCACCTCGCCGGTCCGCGGATCGAGCGCCACGACAGCGCCGGGCTGTTCACCCAAGGCGGCTTCCGCCACCATCTGCAAATCCAGGTCGATGGTCAGCCGCAGGTCGTTTCCCGGCGTGGCATTGATGGTATTGAGCGAGCCCATTTCCTCGCCCCGGCTATTCACGACGACCCGCCTCAAACCATCCTGCCCTGAGAGTATCTGATCATATTGACGCTCGATTCCGAACTTACCGGCCACGTCGCCCGGGCGATAAGGAGAGCCCGCCTTGGCGATCATCTCCTCGGAAACTTCTCCCACGTAGCCGAGAGTTGCCGCGGCTAATTCTTTCCGCGGGTAAAGCCGCTGCTGCACTTGGATGAGATCCAATTCGGGATACTCGAGGCGATGCGACTCCACGAAGGTGATGTCATCCAGAGTCGCCGATTGCTTCAGCACGATGGGTTGAAAGCGAGGCAGGCGAGCGGTGTGCTCAATCAGGCGGTGCAGTTCGTCAGGGTCAAGATCCAGACCGCGCCTTATTCCTTCCAGGCGCTCAGGAGACAGGGCAGATGCGTTCTCGCGCATCAGCAGCACACTGAAGGCAGGAAAGTTGTCCGCCAACACGCGTCCTTCGCGGTCCAGAATCCTCCCGCGCGGCGCAATCACCGGCAGGTTGCGCACCCGATTGCGTTCAGCTTGTTCAAGGAAAAAGCGGTGCTGGCCGATTTGTATCCGCCAGTATCCAACCAGCAACCCCAGGAAGGCCAAAGCGATGGCGTATTGGAAGAAAGCGATCTTCCACGCGGGAAGCCGCTCGTGCTCCGGAAATCGAACTTCCATTTACTTGAAACCGCCGGGGTTAACACACAGAGGCCGGCCGAACCTGCCTCGGAAATCCATCCTGGTGGCGCAACCCGCTGGCGCTGCCTCGTGCGCCCCGGCCAAGTCTTTCCCTAACCAACCAGCAAAGTAACACATTGGGGGGTACAATTCAAGGCAATTACTTGGGTAGGGAACAGGTGTCAGGGAACAGGCTAGTTAGCCGCTAGCCTTTAACCTCTAACCTTCACCCTTGCCCCCCGTTCTCTACTCCCCGTTACCTATTCCCTGTTCCCTAACTCGTGCAAGTGCTCCGCCTTCCACCGCATGGCAGCGTAGATGCGCACTCGGCCGCTCGGATGGTCGTAGAAGATAATCTCTTCGAGGGTGCCGGGATCAAGCTTGCGATAGTCTGCGAGCTTCAAATCGACCTCGGCTTCGGCATCAGGCAGGCGGGCGGCATTTAGCCCGAAAATGTCCGCTTCGTATTCCTCGGTTCGCGAGTAGCTGTTGTCGATGGGTGTGAGCACAAACAAGTAAGTCAAGATTAGGAACGCAAAAAGGGGCAGCGCGGCCAAGTCGCCGGCCGAGTGCGTTCGCCACTTGTCACCCCAGCGCTTCAAGGCCCACTCGGAACTTCTGCTCAAAAAGGCAAAAGCCAGAACCATGATGATGCCGAAGAACATCAACCCCTTGTAAGCGTGGTGCATGACGTAGTGACCCATTTCGTGCCCCATCACCGCCTCGATTTCGGCCAGGGAACAGCGCTTCAGCAGGTTGTCGTTCAAAACGATGCGCTCCGTGCCCAGAAATCCGGTGACGAAGGCGCTGATGCGCGTGGACTGCCGCGAGGCGTCCTGCACATACACGTCCTTGGCGGAGATGCCGTTTGCCCGCGCCATGCTGAGAATAGGATCGCGAATCGCCGGGTCCTCAAGCCGCGTGTACTTGTTGAAGAGCGGAGCGACGTACACCGGTGCAATGAGGGCGAAGAAGGTCAGAAAGACGAGGCTGGTCGCCGCACCCCAGATCCACCAAGTCCGCGGCAGGCGGCGCACAATGCCGTAAAGCGCCATCATCAGCAGCCCGCCGAAAACTAAACCTACAGCCAGTCCCTTCAACTGATCGCCCAGCCAGGGACCAAACGTCTGAGTCGCCAAGCCGTATTTATGCTCGCGAACGAATCCCTCGTAAACACCGAGAGGGAAGGTGAGCACCGAGATGAATACGAGGAACTCGGCCCAGTAGATGAAAGTGTGGATCGGCTTAAAGCGCGTGACGCGCTCCGCCCAGTCGCGCATGCGCGCCGACCAGCCGGTCGCCAGCAGAAGGATGAATACGAATGAGGAAGCCAGAAAGTCCCATAGAATAAGCCAGTAGCCGCCCTCGAAGTAGGCGTCGGATTTGGCTTTCTTATCCGGCGGCACTTTGGCCAGGTAAGCGTTGGTTGCGGCCACGGGATCAAAATGCTCAGCGGTCGATACGACAGAGGTTCCGCTGGTTTGCGCGGACGCCGACGCCGTTTGTCCAGTGACGACAGCCGCCGACGCCAGCATAGTGACCGCCGCGATTAATACTAGAAGTGCGACTCTCCAACGCATGAATTCCTCCGGAGTTGAGTCTTCATGTCCGCAAATGCGGCAGTAGGGGCGGTTCGCGAACCGCCCCTACACTCCACTGCTGGATTCCCTCTTTCGCGGGGGGCGACGAAGCTAGCTCTCGTTGCCCCCCGGTGCCCCAAGGGCCCTTGGAAACCCCGCAGAGAATCGCGTCATTCCCGCGAAAGCGGGAATCCATTGCTTCCTGGACTAACGATTGCCCCCCGCATTCGCACGGGTGAGAACTGCTGACTTTCAATCTTGTGTGCAGGCCGCAGGCTTATCACCAATCAGCATAGTTTACTCATGATCCCGGCTGAAAACGCGGCTCACCGAATTGCCAGAGCAGAAAACTCATCTCATCGGCCAGTTCGATCTGACGCTGGGTCTTTGTAGAACCGAAGCCGTGGCCGGCTTCGTAATCGACGCGCAGCAAAATCGGCTTGCCGCCGGAAGTGGCCGCTTCGAGGCGCGCCGCCATCTTCCCCGGCTCCCAGGACCGGTAGTGAGCATGACGGCGGGATAAGCCGTGCCATCTTTCACGTGATGGTAGGCGCTCATGGCATAGAGGCCTTTGAAGCCGTCTGCTGTCTTGACGGTGCCGAATTCAGGGATGTTGGGCGGCCCATTGGGAGTGAATTCAGCGCGCACCACGTCTGACATGGGCACGGCATCGATGAGCGCCGCGAAGAGGTCCGGGCGCTCAGTAAGAGTACGGCCAATCGTGATGCCGCCAGCACTCCCGCCGATTCCGCCCAGATGCGCCGAATCGGTGTACTTGTGCTCGATCAAGTATTCTCCGCATGCAACAAAATCTTTCCAGGTATTCGGCTTGGTCAATCCTTTGCCCGCCCGGTGCCAATCTTCACCGTATTCGCCTCCGCCCCTCACATGGGCGACGGCAAAAACACCGCCCAAGTTGTACCACGCCAGAAACCTCGGGTCAAAGAAGGGATCCTCGGTGATGCCATAGGCGCCGTATCCTTCGAGTAAAGTGGGACTCGAGCCGGCGAGCTTCAGGCCTTTCTTGTGAACGATCGAGAGCGGAATCAGGGTTCCGTCGTAGCTCTTGGCTTTGACCTCGACGGATTCCAGGTCTTTGGGATCGTCGTAGGGGCCGATCGGCTGAAGTTTGGTGTCCGTGACCTGCTGGGATTCGGGATCGTAGGCGTAAATCTTGTTCGCCTTCGTCCACGAAGCCATTTCGAGAAGCGTCCCCGGAACACGCTGGTCGGTAGCGGACAAGGTCACGGAACCGTCGAACGGCAGGCGGACAGGTTCGGACTTCGATCCATACGGGACGCGCAACAGGCGCCCGATGCCGCCGTCCAGTTCTTGCACATAGAGGGCATCGCGAGCCGCAGCGATGTTCCGAATGACCGCTTCGCCAGCCGGCACGATCACTTCCGCTCCGGCCACATCGGGATTCGATAGGGTGGTGCGGAGCACCTTGAATCGCGAGGCTCCCTTATGTGAAAGCAGATAGAGGTCGTTATCGTGAATATCGAAACTGGTCACGTCGTCATCAACGTCGCAGAACTTTCTCCAGAGAATGCCGGGCTTATCGAGAGAAGCCAGCGGCGCTGCATACGCGGTGATTTCGTTCTGGACCCCGTGCGCCACGATTCCCAACACGTACGATGAGCCTGGGACCGTGGCCAGAAACGGGATGTCGGCCGGGCTGACATTGAGAGCGGATGAGAGTCCGATCCCGAAAACCTCCGGGTCCGTGTCCGGATTGCGGCCGAGCACGTGCAGGTAGGCGCGGCTGTTGAGATAGCGGTCTGTGGGCGCGGCGTTCGGCCCCAACTTTTGCAGCCGGTTATAGACGAAGGAGCGGCCGTCGGGTAACCAACTGGGGCTGCCGAATTGGGCTCGGTCAATCACGTCGCCGGTTTCTTTTCCGGTGCTTGTATCGAGCACGCGAAGGACAGCATCCTCAGAGCCGGCGGGTGAGACGCCGAAGGCAATGTGGCGACCATCGAAAGAAGGGCCGTAGTAATTGATCGAGTAATGGGGGCCGCCGGATTGCGCGAAAGTTGCGGGATCGACGAGCAACTTTTCTTCCCCGTTAAGCCCATCGCGCATATAGATCTTCGGCACGTCTTCAGAAGCCAGACGCTTTTGGTAAAAATAGCGGCCATTCAGCAACCGCCGGACATCGGACACGCGCGCCGGCGCGGACTCGTCAAATTTCTTAATCTCGGCGAGCAGCGCATCGCGTCCAGGAATTCGCGCCAACACGGCGCGCGTGTAGTCGTTCTGCGCCTTAAACCAGGCCTCGACTTCGGGATCCTTCATGTTTTCCATGTAGCGGTAGGGATCAACGACCTTGACACCGAAATACTCATCCGTTACCGGGCGCACCGGCGCCACCGGCGGAGCTTTGGGCGCAGCATCGTCAAAAGCCCGTCCAAGCATGACTGGGAGTGCTGAGAAGGCAAGCGCTAGAGACGCAAGTCCGATGAGAAAGAGCAGTCCACCGCGCCGTACGCTCGAATTGGCTACGCGCATGATCGATTCACCTCAAGTTTGGAGTAATAGCCCGCTAGACTCTTAATTCTTGCCAGTCCTCCGGGGAAAGTCAAGCTGGTGCCGTGACTCGGCACTGTCCTAACTTGAACGTAGCGCCGACCTTTCATCACAAGCGTTCGCTCTTCGGAGTTTCCCGGCTCGTCACTCGTCACTTGTCACTCTTCACTGCTCTACCGGAACCGGTCAAGGATCGGAAAGAAGATCAAACTGAGCGCCACGTTGACCAGAACGGAGCTGGCCCGATCAAGCAGCAGGAAAGGCGGCGGGGATTCCAGCAAGGCGTGTTGGAGGGCGGTCATGCAAAGATCGTGAATTAAAACGAGCGCTGCGGTCGCGACACAGCGGGCAAAAAGTGTTTCAAAGTTAAACCGCATGGCGGCGGAGGCAGCCAGATATCCGACCACTGCTTTCGCCATACCGAACATGCCGAGATAACCATGTGACAGCGCATCCTGCACCAGGCCAAGAACCGAGCCTAAGGCGATGCCGAAAACCTGGTTCTGGCGAATCAGGGTGAAATACACCGTGACGAGCAAGGGGAAATCCATCAGTCCTGCCACCGGGATTAGAACCGGCAAGACAGTCTGGAGTAGGAGCGCCGCCAGTACGCTCACGAGAAGGGTAACGTAATGGACTCGAAAAGCCTCGACTTCTCGCTCGGGAGCTACGGGCATGGTCTTTTCAGCCTACCCAGTGGATCGAAGGTGTGGGAACTGGTCTCCTGAAACTTCACGCCGATCACGGACGAGCGTTAGAGGCTTGCTGTTGTGCTGAATTAGGCTTCAGAACTACCAGCACGGTTTCCAGCCGGCTCAGGTCCACGGCCGGCTTCACCTCGACGTTCTTATAGATGTTGCCCGCGCTGGTTTGTACCACCATTCCTACGCGAAGGCCCTTGGGGTAAATCTGGTCGAGGCCCGAGGTCAGAACAGTCTCGCCAAAAGAAATGGGCTCTTCGTTCATGATATAGCGGATCAAACAGAGGTTTTCGCTATCGCCCTTGAGCACGCCCTGGACACGCGTCTTCTCCAACATGGCGCCGACTCCGCTGGCGGGATCGGTGAGCAGGAGCACCTGGGAAGAACGTGGAAAGACAGCAATTGTCTTGCCGACAACGCCTTCCGGAGTGATAACGGCGAGGTCCGCCGTCAGGCCGGCATCTACGCCCTTGCCGATGAAAATGGCGTTCGAGTTCTCGCCCGGACTGGAAGCGATAACTTCGGCGGCCACGGTCTGAAAGGGGAGTTGGTTCTTGAAATCCAGGATGGAGCGTAGCCTGCCGGACTCCGCCGCCTGCTCGGAGAGTTGCAGGATCTGGGACTCCGCCGACGCAAGCTGGACGCGAAGCTGCTGATTCTCCTGTTGGGCGTGCAAGAGGCTTCGATAGGTTCTCCAGGCCCCCACGGAGAGATCTGTCATACCGTGCATTGAACGTTGGAACGGATCGACCACGGCGACAGCCCAGACGCGAATGAGCCGGACGTCATTGTTGCGCGTAATTTGTATGGAGAGGAGCAGGAGTTGTACAACCAGGACCCCGGCAAGGACGAAAGAAGGGCGGTGGCGTGCGATGAAAGCCTGCACGTTCGGGCCGTCGCGCGTGACGGGTTGGCCGGGCGCTCCCGGTTCCGGGCTGTTGGGATCGAACGTCATTCTATTGCGACTCGCCGCAAAAGGTTGAAATCCGTCAGCATTCTACCGGTTCCTAGCACGACCGAGGCCAAAGGGTCCTCGGCAATGGAAACCGGCAAACCAGTTTCTTCACGAATCCTCTTATCGAGGTTCTTGAGCAAGGCTCCTCCCCCCGTGAGCACAATGCCGCGATCGGAGATATCGGCCGAGAGCTCCGGCGGTGTGCGCTCCAAAGCCACCCGGATGGCGTTCAGGATCGTTGCCACACATTCGGAGAGTGAGTCACGAATCTCCGAGTCGTCGATGGCGATCGTCTTCGGGATGCCCTCCAGCAAATGACGTCCTTTGATTTCCATGGTGAGCGGAGATTCGAGCGGATAAGCGGAGCCGATCTCGATTTTGATCTGCTCGGCCGTCCGCTCGCCAATGAGCAAGTTGTACTTGCGCTTGAGATAGGCGGTAATCGCCTCGTCCATCTCATTTCCCGCCACCCGCACGGAGCGGGCATAGACAATGCCGGAGAGGGAGATCACGGCGATGTCCGTGGTACCTCCGCCGATATCCACAATCATGCTGCCGGAGGGCTCGGTGATGGGCAGGCCGGCGCCGATGGCCGCCATCATGGCCTGCTCGACCAGGAACACTTCGCTGGC
>Ga0187864_10001080_pt1 | contig 27494 bp, 13 predicted proteins | sample June2016WEW_11_4_FD_132985 | JGI IMG/M metagenome (GOLD analysis project Ga0187864, IMG submission 132985) | Peatland microbial communities from SPRUCE experiment site at the Marcell Experimental Forest, Minnesota, USA - June2016WEW_11_40 | ecosystem: Environmental > Terrestrial > Soil >...
CCCCACCGTATCATCTCGACCGAGTCAGGGCGCAAGGTAAGCAAAATGGTCATTGAACAAAACGGCGGGACGGCCTGGCATGAGGTCCCTCAGGATCTGCAGGACAAACCCTGTCTTTCGGACGAATATATCCAGAGGCTCGCCCAGGCGGCCATAGTGATCGAAAGATACTACAGGCGTCCCCAGGACGTTGAATGGGCCTTTGACAGCAAAGGCAATCTCTATATCCTGCAGTCAAGGCCTCTTAACGTTCAACCTAACCAACCGGAGCGCCATCGTCTCTACATCGACCATGCAAGCCTTTCGGCGCAGGTGCTTTTCTCGGGCAAGGGGACCGTTGTCCAGGGGGGTGTGGCGTCGGGAAAGGTCTATGTGGCCCAGGGGGATGACGACCTGAAGGATTTCCCCTACGGGGCGATCCTGGTGGCCCGCTACACTTCTCCCAAATACTCGCGTATCATGCGCAAAGCCAGGGGCATACTTACAGACGTAGGTTCGGCCACCGGGCATATGGCCACTCTGGCGCGCGAATACCGGGTCCCCACCGTGGTGGATACCGGCGTGGCCACCAAAGTTCTCAAAACAGGCGATGAGGTGACCCTGGATGCTATACAGAACGTGGTTTATGAAGGAACGGTCAATGAACTGAGCCAATTTGAGATCACCCAGGAAGATGTCTTCGAGGAATCATATGAGTACCGCATGCTCAGAAGGATCCTAAAGAAAATAAACCCCCTTAACCTGGTCGACCCGCACAGCGAGTCTTTCAAAGCGGCCCGTTGCCTGACCTTTCATGACATCACCCGGTTCGTTCATGAAAAAGCGGTTGAGAGGCTCATAGATCTGAGCGAAAATTATCAAAAACATCACGACAAGATGCCGAAACGACTGCAGTTCGCCATTCCACTCGGCCTGGTGATAATCGATATTGAAAAGGGCACGAGCTCGCCTGCCGAGGCCCGGTCCGTGACGGTCGAGCAAATTGAATCAACGCCAATGAGAGCGCTTTTGCTCGGACTTTCCGAAAGCGGCATGTGGGAAACCAATCCTGTTGCCATGGACCTGGGCAGCTTAATGTCGAGCTTTACCCGAACATTCAGTTCATCGCTGGCCAGCCCCGATGATGTCGGCCGCAACCTGGCCGTGATATCGAATCATTACATGAATCTCCACCTCAGACTCGGCTATCACTTCAACATGCTGGACGCTTACATTGGAGACGTGCTCAACGATAACTATATTTATTTCCGCTTTCTCGGGGGCGTTTCCAATATCGCGCGCCGCTCGCGCCGGGCCAGATTTATCGCTGAAGTAATGGAGTGCTTCGATTTTCGCGTCGAGGTGCATGGAGATTTAATCGTGGGCAGGGTCAAGAAAATGTCCCAGGAGAGGATGGTCGCCAGGATGAAGGTCCTGGGCGGCCTGATAGGTTACACGCGCCAACTCGATATCAGCATGATCAGCGATGAACGGATCGACTTTCATTTATCCGACTTTATGCAGAGGATTCAAACTCTTACGGAGGTAAACGATGACGCCCCCATGTGCGAATTGCGCCCGAAAGACACAGATTCTCATCCTGGACGATGAGCCTATAGTGTGCAAGCGACTCAGACCTGCTTTCCAAAAGGCGGGTTACGAGGTGGAAACCTTTATCGACAGCGCTTCAGCTATGGCCAGGATCGAAGAAAAGCGGTTCGATATTGTCATTACCGACCTGAAGATGAAAGGAACCGACGGAATGCATTTCCTGGCGAGAATAAAAGAGATTGCGCCCGAAACCGGTGTCGTAGTCATAACGGGGTTTGCCACCTCGGAGAGCGCAAAGGAGTCATTCCGAAAAGGGGCCTTTGATTTTGTGGCCAAGCCGTTCAAATTGAGCGACATCATCGATACCGTCCGGCGGTTGGACGAAAATCGCCGCGCGGGATCGGCTTAGGACGGAAGCCGGAGGACGGAAGACGGGAAGGCCCAAAGCCCGGTTTCACGCGAAGACTGATCATAGACAGGTCAGGGAGAGACGCGAAGAAACAAGAGCAGACCGGGGTTAGGGAGATGTCTGCGGAACCTGCCAAGGACCCCGGATCAAGTCCGGGGAAGGCTCTGATCCGGAGTTGCTAACTCTGGATACAAAGCGCCCGTCTGTATGTAAGTAAGCATTCAGGCTTCGCGTCTTCACGTGAAAGAATTCTTAGAGATACCTTTCACCGGGCATAGGTGTAATTTTATGCGTCTGCCGTTCATCTCAAACAGGCGACACAGGCCTGCTGCCGAGCAGGGGCTGGAGGGGGTCCGATCCCTGTTTGCAAAATTCCAGCGCATTCAGAAACACAATACCAAAGTCCTTGAATTAATTGCCGAAATGGAGCGGGCACTGGGTGGGGAGTACATTTTCGACCGCGCCTTCCTTGAAAGCTCGGTTCGCGAATTGAGCGGGCATGTCTACCAGGTTGTGTACAGCCTCAACGCCATGTCTCGAAACCAATACGTCGCTCTGTTCGACCGGTATCAAAGCATCAAGGGGGTCCTGGATGACATACTGGCCGGAGGCTTAGGCCCTTTTGGAGCCAGTCTCGCCCTGCCCTATTCCGTCCTGGGCGTTGAGGTGGAGCCCATGGCAGGCGCTCTGAACGTCTGTCTCGCCGAGGCCCGAAACCGTTTGGATATTGCCGCCCCGGACGGTTTTGCGGTGACGGTGACCGGCTGCTCCCGCCTTATTGAGATAATTGGGGCGGCAGGGCCGCAGCCGGATTTCCCGCAGGAATTGGCCGAGGCGATTAATTATCAGGTCGAAGCCCTTTTTGAGCGATGCGGAGGCCCCGTTCCTCTAACCGTGCGAATTTGTTCCTCTGCCATGAACTTGCAGGTGTTGACCAACGTTGAATCCAAAGACGTCCTCAATGCGTGCAGACTGGCTCTGGCCGGATATTTGGCGACGACCGAAGACCCTGAGGACGCCCCGGTCGCCTTGGCGGTGAACGAGACGGTTCCGGCGTATTTAGCCGGCTGGGTTTCTGTTGCGGCCACACCTGAGTCGCCTTCCGGAGCGCTTTTTTGCATTACAGCCTGGCCGGTGGATGCCCCGGATCTAAAGGAGAGTTTTTTCCTTCGCCGGACCTACCCCTTCGATCTCGTTGAATCCGAGATCAAAGCGAAGCCCTTGGGCCTGCCGCTCTATGCCGGCGTGAATACCCTGTCGTGCACGCCAAAAGGCATGTACCGAGGTTCGGCCCTGCTGGACCCCTCTTTTCTTCGCAGCATTGCCGAATGCGCCGCTGCTTTTGAGCGGATCCTTGGCTATCCTCAGAATCTGGGTTGGGTACGGGGAGATGCGGAGCGGCCGGTCATAGTGAACGTTAGCCCGGCAAGCGGACTGGACGGCTCAGCCGCAATGGCGTGCGATTCGGGTGATTTGATCGAGGGCGCCGAAGTGATGCTGACCGGAGGTGAAACCGTGCAGATGGGCATAGCAGCCGGCCCGGTGGTTCACGTCTCCGAGAGCGACCTGGACGGGTTTCCCCATGGCGCCGTCGCCGTAGCCAGGCAGGCAAGCCCCAGACTGAGCTCCATCTTGCGCAAGGCCTCCGCTGTCGTGACCGAAATCGGCGCATCGATCGGGCATCTGGCCACCATAGCAAGAGAACTGCGAATCCCCGCCATCTTTGGGGCTGCCGGGGCAATCGAGCGCTTGCCCGAGGGGACCGAGGTCACAGTGGACGCCGGGGACAGAACCGTCTACCGGGGCATCGTCGAGCCTCTTCTGGCCTCCCGTGCGTGCAGCACCGAACTGTATCCGAGCGATCCCGAATACGTTGCGCTCCGCCGCCTGCTTCGATGGATAATGCCTCTGGACCTCATAGATCCGGACTCCAGTGCATTTTCCGTCGACAATTGCCGTACTTATCACGAAATAATTCATTTCGCCCATGAGCGGTCCATAGAGGAACTGCTCAAAATTCAGGAGCACGGTCCCGGGCTGAAAAGTCAGTCTGTAAGGAAGCTCGATATCGACACGCCGATCGATCTTTTTGTGCTGGACATCGGTGGAGGAGTCTCCCCGGAGGCCGGTCCCCGTATCCGGATGGATGATGTCATTTCGAAGCCTTTCCTTGCATTCCTGCGCGGACTGTCTCTCAAGGAGGTCTGGGATCGTGATCCCGGCTCCCTTGGCATCAGAGAAATAATCTCCGGACTTGACCGTACGTTTGCGGCGATTATGGAGCCGCCCGAATTCTCCGGAAGAAACCACGCCATTGTGGCAGAAAACTACATGAATGTCGGTCTTCGGCTGGGTTATCATTACAGTGTAATCGACAGCTATCTCAGCGGGAACGTTAATCAAAACTACGTCTATTTCCGTTTTGCAGGCGGATTTGCCGATGAAAACCGCCGGCGGCGGCGGGCCGATCTCATCCGGACTATCCTGGAGCAACTGAGCTTCAAAGTGACTGTCAAGGGCGATCTCGTTTTGGGCAAACTCAAACTGGCCGGCAACATCGAGGTTATCTCAGCCCTGAGGGTGCTCGGAGAGCTTACAGGTTTTACCCGGCAGATCGATCTTTCGATGGACTCGGAAAATAAGGTGGAGCATTTTGCCAGACTGTTCCGGGAAACATCCCGCCGTGCTGCTGCATCAGGGCAAGAGGAGAATACGCGTGCCTAGTATCCTCGCGGGAATATTTCAAAAATTCCGGGAGCGCCGGCTGGCTCGGGCTGCGAAATTTCTGGACGATCTCAAAATCCGGTATCACACTTTCCGTATTCTGCTCGCCAACAATGAGTACTCGCTTGACCTCATGAGGTCGCTGGATCAGTCACTGAGGTCCGGGAGCACCGATCTGCCCGAGGTAACCGAGGAGCTTCTAAGCGTGACTTACGAGCTTGTCGACGGGCTCAACCGTCTGAGCGAGGGCCGTCACCAAAAGCTTTTTGAAACCCATTACAGCCTTGCCGGCGCCATCCGCAAGGAGCTCGACACCGTGATGGCGGTCCAATTCAGCGCGCCGGCCTGCATTTTCCTGGACGATCTCTCGGCCGATCTGCGGGGGGAGGTCGGCGGGAAGGCTGCCGCCCTGGCACTGTTGCGCAAAGCTGGTTTTCCGGTCCCGGACGGTTTTGCCGTGACGTCGATCTCGTGCGAGGGAATACTATCGGCCAACGGTCTTGATCTCTTCATACGGCAGAGGGCGCAGAAGCTGGAGGCTGGGTACAACCGGGGCGCGGACTTTGAATCTGATGCGGAAGAGATTCGACTCCGTATTCTCGATGCGGTCCTTCCGGAAGGCTTCGAAAATGAGCTCCGGGGTGCCTACGAACGGCTCGCCGGCCCGGGGGGAGCTGCGATATCCGTCCGAAGCAGCGCTCTGGTCGAAGACAGGCTGGAACACTCCTTCGCCGGTCAGTTCAAAAGCGTGCTCAACGTGATCTCGTTCGACGGGTTGAAGGATGCGCTCAGGGAAGTCGTTGCAAGCAATTACAGCCCTCGATCGATTTCCTACCGCCTTAACGCCGGACTTTCGCCTCTCAGGCACGATATGGCCGTTTTATGTCAGCGAATGGTGCAGGCCGAGTCGGCGGGAATAGTGTTCACTATAGACCCTGCGGCGTCTGAAAGCGGGCGGATGCTTATCAGCGCTGTTCCCGGACTGGGAATCCCGGTCGTGAGCGGGAGCGCTCCCGCTGATATCTACCGGCCGTCGAGGGAGCAGATAGACACAGGCCCGATGGGCGATTGGTCACAAATTGCCCAAAAGACTCATCGGACTGTAGCCAGGGCTGAAGGCGGCACCGAGGAGCGGGAGTTATCCGGGAATGAACGGAATCTGCCTGCGCTTTCCGAAGACCGGATTCGCTCCCTGGTTGGCCTCAGCCGAAGGGTTGAAAGCCTGATCGGAAAACCTCAGGATATCGAATGGGCGATTTCGCAGGAAGGCGAGATTCTTATCCTGCAGTCCAGAGACATCCGGCTTCCCCTCAAGAGCAGGCACGCAGCGGAGGCTGCACGGGGAGAGGTTCTGCTCAAAGGAGGGGTCTGCGCTTCGCCGGGGCGGTGCGTGGGCAGGGTCAAAGTAGTACATTCGATCCGTGATTTTGAAGCCTGGCGCAATTCGCCGCGCGAGCCGGGCATCCTGGTGCTTGCCCAGAGCATGCCGGATGCGGCCGGCGTGGTCCCCGACTTTGAAGGCGTGGTGGTCGATCTCGGGAACCCTGCGGATCACCTGGCCTGTGTGGCTCGAGAATATTCCCGCCCGATGCTGACCGGGGCAGGCGAGGCGACCCGAACGTTGCAGGACGGCCAGTGGGTGATTCTGGACGCGGACATGGGCATGATCCTGAAGGCGCCCGAGCAGGTATGGTCCGCCGCCGCCCGGCTTGGCAACGCCCCTTTGGAAGGCCGCAGGGCCAAGCCCAGTGGTCCGGAGCGTCCCAAGACAACCCGTCTGAGACAGTTGATCGAGCCTCTAAACCTCACCGACGCATACGGCCCGACATTTTCCATCCAGGAATGCCGCTCCCTGCATGACCTTATCCGCTATACCCACGAAATGGCGGTCCTGGCAATGTTCCAGACCGGAGACGACATTGTGGAGTCGGCGGAAGTACTGATACGGCGTCTTGACGGCGTCGTTCCGCTGCAGTTCCTGATAATCGATCTCGGCGGCGGTATCGCTCCCGGCAGCAAGACCTTCAAGGTCCGGCTCGAAGATATTCTATCGGTCCCGATGCTTGCGCTCTGGAGAGGAGTTTTGACCCCCGGGCTTCGATGGAACCTGCCCCCGCCCACAGCCGCGATTTCGGGGCTTCTTTCCCGGTCGATTCTTGACGCCGGCAGCGCCAGGCCGATCGGGCAGCAGAACTACGCTTTGATTACCCGGGACTATCTGAATCTGAACGCACGCGTTGACTATCATTTCGCCATGGTGGACGCAGTTTGCGGCATGAATCCCAGGGAAAACCACATTCGCTTCAGGTTCAAAGGCGGTGGCACAACAGCCGTCCAGCGTGAGCGGCGTGCGTTATTCATCTCTGAGGTGCTCGAGGCGAATAATTTTTTCGTGGACCAGCGCGGCGACCTGGTGACCGCGACCATTCTGGAGACCCGGCAATCGGAAACCGAGGACCGGTTGGTCATGCTGGGCAGGCTGCTGGGCTTCAGCAGGCTGCTTGATGCTACTATGCGCGACGAGACCGTTCATCGAAAAGTGGCCAGGGCGTTCATGGATGGCGACTGGGCCTTGAATAGTCTCGATCAGGCGTCGTAGAGGCGGACTCAATACATCATTTCGAAGGTTCACTCGCTTCAGCGTAAGAATTTTCTCCCGATATTACTCGACATATGCATCTTTAATTCTCGCTATGGCGATTTCCGCCTCTTCGAGATATCGCCGCAAAATATCTTATGTTGGTTGCCGTATTTTCTCAGTGGACAGGCGGTTGGAAGATGTCATATTATGGAGTAATTTCAACTGATTCTTTTCCACCCCAATCTTTGAGCTTGAGCGCGGAATGCAGTGGCCGTGCAACTTGCTGGGTCGTATTAATGCACGGTTTTATGAGAAATGGGGCTGGTCTATGCAAGTTGTCATCAACACGCCTGGAACCTTTCTTACGCAAAAAGACGAATGCTTTCGCCTGAAGCAACAAGAAAAAGTGTTCGACATATCTCCTCTGAAGGTAGAAAGCATTGTCATTTCCAACCAGGCGATGATCAGCAGTCAAGCCGTGGTATTGGCTCTGGAGCACAACATAGACATAGTGTTCCTGGATAAATACGGTGATCCCGTGGGGCGTGTGTGGTTTTCCAAAATGGGAAGCACCGCGCTCATTCGCAGAAGGCAGCTTGAGGCAGTGGAAAGTCCCTTGGGAGTTCAGCTTGTGACCGAAATGGTTGGTCAGAAGACTAAAAACCAGGTCCATTTTCTCAAGAAGCTGATGCACGCCCGCCCCGGACAGGAGGAGCAATTTGAATCCTTCATCCAGGTGATCGAGGATACCCGGAATAGCATCACTTTCGATGGTGCCGATCTGGAGGGGCTTAGAAACCGAATCATGGGTCTTGAGGGGACTGCAGGCAGGGCCTATTTCCGTTGTCTGTCAGCGTTGCTTCCCGAAAAATACCGTTTCAAAGAGCGTTCGCGCCGTCCCGCAAGAGACCCTTTCAACGCTTGCCTGAACTATTGTTATGGGATTCTCTACTCTCTGGTTGAAAAAGCCTGTGTCCTTTCAGGACTCGATCCATATGTCGGATTTCTGCATACAGATAACTACAACAAAAAATCACTCGTCTTTGACCTGATTGAACCCTTCCGTGTTCTCGGCGAACAGACCGCTGTGTACCTGTTTACGGGAAAACAGATAAAAGATGAGTATTTCGACATGCAGGACGAATCCGTTTCGTTAAACCAGAAGGGTAAGCCGGTGGTGGTTGAGGCCATGAACAGGCATTTGGACGACAGTGTCCGCTATCGGAGGAAAAACGTGAAGCGGCGTCACATCATTCAACATGAATGCCACCGATTGGCTAACATACTCTTAGCGGAATCCGGCGAAAAGAGACCGGACTGGCTTGAGATAAAGGAATTTTGATTGAAGGGGCGCACCCGATGTCATCCATCCTGGTTTGGATAATCTACGATATCGTCGATGACAAGATGCGGGGAAGGGTGGCCAGACAGTGCAAGCAGTACGGGCTTGAAAGGGTCCAGAAGAGCGCCTTTCTTGGCAAGCTCAAGCTGAACCGCTTTGACGAGTTGGCCGAGAAGTGCCGCAGCCTGATCGATGCGAAAGTGGACAGCGTGTACTTATTTCCTTTCTGTCAGGAAGATTTCAACCGCGTGAAGGTCCTCGGACAGGGGTTCGACATGAAGTTGGTCAACGAGGAGTTGCTGTCGAAGTTTTTCTGAACTGGGTGGAACTGCATTACATGATCTAGCCAACGCTTCTTCCTTGACATTTCGGGGTGCATAGTTAAACTTAATTAAGTCATGTTTAATGCAAAATGCCTATAAATTAATAGGCACATTAAACCATAGGGATTTGATATTAAGTGAGGCTTTGTGCTATCGACTTCGCATCCCGCAACCGGACCGGATTTCGTGAACAGGCAAACTGTCCTGAAACACCTTCATAGCGCCTATCCACACCAAAATGTGGTTCTCGTCGGTCCCAGGAGAATAGGCAAGAGTTCCATCGCACAGGAATTTCTTCGAACACTGCATACCGCCAACACCGTAAAGATCATTTTTGATGTCCAAGGGAATATGGGTACTCCCGGAAAATTTGCTGTCCGGCTTCTTCTCGCCTTTCTGCGTGGGTATTTGCAAGAAGTCCGAAACATCTGCATCCCTTCATTGGATGATCTTGAACTCAATCCTTCGGCATTGATCGGCGCGGCGGATGAAATCGGAAGCAGGGCGTTATCAGATCTTTCCAGGTTTCTGGTCTCATATTATCCGCCGGGAACAGAGGAGGAACGCCCCGTCTTGGAGAGGGTCTTAAAATTCCTGGACCTCTTTGCGATTGAAATGGGCGTGACAGTAGCCATTGTCCTGGATGAGTTCCAATCAATCATGGATTTGGGAAATTACAAGGATCTGAAGGATGGCAGGCTGCTGGGGTTCTTGCAGGACATTATCTCGAGCCACAAGAATGTATGGTATCTTTTCACCGGCTCGGCCGTTCGGATGATGATCCATATCCTTGAAAGCGAGGATTCGCCTTTTTATGGTAGGGTTGATCGGCTGAATGTAACGCCTTTCAACAAGGAAGATGCCTGGGAACTCGTACGTAGATGCACCGATAAAGTCGTTGCCGGAGAAGCTTTGAATCTATTGTTCAACCTTTCAAACGGGCACCCCTTCTACTTGGTTGCAATTACCAATGCTGTAAACAGGCTGACCGGCGCAAGAGCGATTATAGGCTGGCAAAATGTCGAAGAGGCGTTCCTTTCGGAAATCACCAGGGGAACCATCTATTCACACTGTCGCTATCTTTTCGAAACGTCCCTGGGTAGAGACAAGAGAAGTGCTCTCCTAAAGGAAGTGTTGCGAGAACTCTCCACGGGTGAATTCTCTCTGACCGAGTTAGCCAATAGAATGGGTAGAACGACCGGTTACATGACTACTCCCCTTTCCGGCCTGTACAATTTGGATCTGATTGAACGGAGAGATAAGCGGTATTTTATCTCTGATACAGTCTTGCAGGTATGGCTAAACGCCGTCCACGGCCAGGATGAACCGAGGCTGGACGCTATAAGAAAAAAGATAACCAACAACTACCAGGAGTATGTAGCCAACATCAAAAAGGAATTAGGATTTTATTTTGAGTCCTACCTGCGAGAGATGCTGCGGAAATTTGATGGGCGGCACTATAAAGGCTTCCGTTTGCCGAGGTTCGACACGGTTGACTCCAGCAACGCTTTTGACGAGTCAGGAGTGGTCTTTGGTAGGCCTTCGAACATAGAAATCGATGCTCTTTGCTTTGGCGAGGAGAACTGGATTTGCGAATTCAAACATCGAAATAAGATGGTAGGGAAAAAGGACGTGGATGAATTGCTGCGCAAGAGGGCCTTCTTTGAGGAAAAGATGAGCACCCGGATTCACAGGCTGCTGTGTGTGGCCCAATCGGGTTTTAGCGAGGAAGCGCTTAACTCTGAAGTTTGGTGCGTGACTTTCCGAGAGTTGGACCAGTTGCTTTCAATGCTGAACATGCGAAAAACAAGTGACGTCTTGCGAGAGCTGAAATGACTTTTATGTAAGGATGCCACCCATGATCACTGCCGTCATGAGAATTGGAAAGTGGACGGGCGAGAAGAACGGCGCCGCCGGTTCGCTCGGCAACTTTGTCCAGAATCCCAATGAAAAGGGCGGAATCCGGAAAGTCTTGGTGATTCTCCTCGATCAGCAGGGAGAGGACTACGCGTTCAAGGACGTGGATGTTGAGGAGTTCAGCGAGAACGAGAAATATCTCCGCAGGTATCTGTACCGCCATGGCGGATCGCAGGGGGCCGACATCACGCCAACGTCCAAGTTTGCCGGTGACATAAGCAAAACGTTTAATAATCGAATCATCCGAAGCCTTCGCGACATTTCGGAAGCGAGTGCTGAATTGGGACTTAGCGACGATGAGCAGAGAACTGCCCAAGCGCTGCACGTAGCCATTTCCACCAGTGCTGGCGCCATCGAGCAGCGGCTGCTTGGAAGGACGAAGGAGCTTGAAAAACGAGAGGGCGCCATAGTCACCCTTGCTCTGCTTCAGGATGGTGGGAAGCACTATATCGGCGATCTGCAACTTTTTCAGAAGGTGCTCATAAGCAAATCTAAAACAAAATATTACGAAAAGCACGGCGCCAAATCCCTGGGCCGCAACGCCAACTGTTCGGTATGTCAAACGGAGCAGCCGGAAGTGTATGGATTTGTCAACACATACAACTTCTACACCGTCGACAAACCTGGCTTCGTAACCGGCGGCTTCAAGCAGCAGGACGCCTGGAAGAATTATCCTGTTTGCCTTCAGTGCGCCTGTAACCTGGAACTAGGCAAGCGCTACCTTAACGAGAACCTCAATTTCAGATTCTATGGTTTCAAGTACCTGTTGATTCCCAAGTTTTTCAACAACGAGAGAATGGAAGAAGTTCTCGATATACTTGAGGGCGATCTTGCGGATAGGGCGGATAAATTCATTAAGGCCGGCTTTAAACAGGAATATATCAATCGCCTGACGGATGCCGAAAATGAAATTTTTGAATTGTTCAGCCGGAAAGAAGACTATGTGAGCTTCGATCTCGTTTTCTACAGAGAAAAACAGGCGGCATTCAACATATTGCTCCACGTGGAGGATGTTCTTCCTTCAAGGTTCAGGAAGCTTTTCGAGACCAAAGCAAGGCTTGATGAAATCGATATCTTTAAACGTGAAGTCTCGTCGAAAGACGGGAAAAGGCTGCTGATTTTCAATTTTGGGGTGCTCAGAAACTTCTTCCCTTATGAGAGCAAGACTCGATCCTTCGATGAGCATTTTCTCGATCTGGTTGGAAAGATCTTTTCTTTGAAGCCCATCGACTACCACTTTGTTGTCCGTGCCATTGTGAAGAAGCTGCGATCCGGTTATGTGGATAGCCCCCAAGTTAGGCTGGACTGTCTTTCGGGGTATTTGCTTCTGAATTATCTTGCTGACCTGAAAATTTTGAGCAAAGGAGGTGAACGTATGGAAATTAAGCCCATCGCGGATTTACAGGGTGCATTCTGGACTGAAGATATGGACGTCCTCGGCAAAGTGGATGCGTTCTTTCAAGCCCACATCGGTTTTTTCGATCTTGCGGCAAAGAAGACGTGCTTTCTCATAGGCGTTCTGGTTCAGATGCTCCTGGATATACAACAATTGAAATACAAAACCTCGAAGCCTCCTTTCCGCAGCAAATTACAAGGCCTGAGGCTCACCGAAAATATTGTTAAAAGGTTGTCATACGCAGCTCAGAATAAGTTGGAAGAGTACGACAAGAACTACTATCGCAAACTAGAGGCTCTCATAGCGCAATATATGATAGCTGCCGGGCCGAAGTGGAGCTGCACCAATGACGAGATAAGCTTCCACTTCACCTTGGGAATGAACATGGCCGGTCTTTTCAAATCAAGGAAGGATGAAGAAGGCGATGAGCAATCTGACGAATAAATCGGAACTGCTTTTTCTCTACGACGTTAAGGATGCTAATCCTAACGGTGACCCCATGGACGAGAATAAACCCCGCATTGACGAGGAGACAGGATACAACATTGTAACCGATGTGCGGTTGAAACGGACAGTCAGAGACTACCTCTGCGCATATAAAGGTTATGACGGGACAAACGGCAATGACATTTTCGTCCGCGAGATAGCTGACGAAGAAGGCAAAATACAAGACGGAAAGGCGCGCGCCAGGGATTTTAGTGGGCAACGTGCGGACATACTGGAAAACTGCATCGATATAAGGTTGTTCGGCGGAACGATTCCGCTGCCCCATGATTCCATTACCCTGACAGGCCCGGTTCAATTCAAGATGGGCCGCTCTCTGCATCCGGTCGTGATGAAACATATCAAAGGGACCGGTGCATTTGCTGCCAGGGAAGGATCAAAACAGTTCACGTTTCGCGAAGAGGACATCCTTTACTACTCATTCATTGCCTTCCACGGAATCGTGAACCCGGCGGCAGCCGTGGACAGCACCGCCACACACGATGACGTCGCGTTGCTCCTCGAAGGCATGTGGGAGGGGACGCGAAACCTTATCTCGCGTTCAAAATTCGGCCAGATGCCAAGATTTCTGCTGAAGATCAATTACAATTCTCCGGGATTTTTCATTGGCGACCTCGATCGCCTGGTGGCAGTCAAACCGGATATTTCCATGGAAAAATTACGGGATGTGAGCCAATTGCAGCTCGACATCAGCGCTTTGCAGGCGTCGCTTGCAAAGCATGCTTCGAGGATATCCTCCATCGACTATCGCCTCGATTCCCGCCTTGACCTCGCGGCCGATGGCAAGCCGGCGACAATCGATGACCTGCGCGGCGGAATAGCAGCTAAGGAGATCGTATTCTCTTGATGGAGACCAGTATGAAAAGCATCCTGGTTTTTGATCTTTGGGGAGACCTGGGGCACTTCAAGAAGCCTTACACTACAACGTCTCCCTTGAGTTTCGCTTTTCCTCCGCGCCCTACCATTGCAGGTATTATTTCGGCCATAATCGGACTCGGAAAGAATGAGTACCACCGCTTCTTCCTCAAGAAAGATGCTTACATCGGATTGCGGCTGATAAATCCGGTCAAAAAAATCCGAATAGGCCACAACCTGATAGACACCAAGAGTGCAAAGCTCTTCTCGAAAATCAGGCAGAGGGCCGGAAGGACTCAAGTCCGGCAGGAATATGTCAAGGACCCCAAGTACAGGATCTACTTCCAGCACAAGCAAACCGATATCTGCAGCCGATTGAGAGACCTCTTGGAAAAACACGAATCTGTGTACACCGTTTCATTGGGCTTGAGCGAACTGCTGGCCAATTTCAACTTTGTAGGGGGGTTCGAAATAGAACGAGCGGTTGCTGAGGAGCCTGTTGTTCTTGACAGCGTTATACCGGAGGAAGGGACTAGCGTCACTTTTGAACCTGAGAAGGAGTACTTCACTGCCAACATTCCGCTGGAGATGAATGGCAAGAGAATTGTCACGCAATTCGGGACCGTTATTTATGAACGGAACGGCAAGTCCATACTGGCGAAAACCGAATACTATTACCAGGTTGCAAACGGAGAAAAGGTCCTCTTTCTTTAGACGGGTAGAGCAGGTCCAGATATAAATGAATGCAGCGAATGAAGAACCCAAAGGACTTCTGGCGCGTCCCGGGCAGTTACTCACCGAGCATTTGAACAATACCGCCGGTATGTGCCTGGAGATCAGAGACAAGAGAGTTTCGATTGCAGGCGAAGCCGACGCCGGCGTCCTTGGAGATGCCGCTTTCCTGATGGGTTTTGCCCACGATCTGGGCAAGGCCACCAGCTACTTTCAAGACTATCTTCGCGAGAAGGACGAAAAGAAGAAGAGGGAGATCAAGAACAGGGACGAGACCCACCACAGTCTGCTCTCCTCGCTCTTTACCTACCGAATCATTGCAGACCACGTTGCACGAAGGCATCTCTCAGACCATCCCGTATACGGCTATCTGCCAATCCTCACCTTTTTGGCGGTCAAGAGGCACCATGGGAATCTTAAAGATCTCAAAGACGAGATTCTGGCCCTCAGCGAACCGGGTGCGCTTTCAGTCGTGAAAAGACAGCTCGAAAGTATCGATCCCGGCAAATTCGATCCCATCCTGGCCGCCTGCCCGGGAGCGGAGTTCGATATAGGAGCGTTTAGACGGGAGGTCGATGATCTGGTCCTAGCGAGAATCTTGCGGGGAGAAAAAAGGAAGTGGCGGGCTTACTGTAAAGACACCAGCCCGGATCTATACCTGTTGTTCCAATTCCTATACTCCAGTTTGCTTAGCGCCGATAAGCGAGACGCAATCGACATGAACTCAATCAATCGAACAGACGGCGAACGGCCTTACCTTTCTCCCGATCTTGTCGATCATTATCGTTTGGAGAAATTCAAGGGCCAGGGGGAGCCCAACCGCATCGACCCCTTGCGCAACCTGATCTACGATGAGGTGACCGGCGCCGCGGGCGCAATCGATCTTCAAGACCACGTCTTCTCCATCAACGTACCGACGGGCACGGGGAAGACACTGACGGCGCTCTCTTTCGCGCTCAAACTCAGAGCCAAAATCCGCGAATCGGAGGACTTTACCCCCAGAATTATCTATTGCCTTCCGTTCCTCAGCATCATCGATCAGAACTTCGCTGTTTTCGAGGACATTTTTCGGGTCGTGGAACAACGTATACCGGGCAGCAATATCCTGTTGAAGCATCATCATCTGGCCGAAATCGCTTTTCGTTTTCCAGACGATGAAGTGGCCCCTCCGGACGAAAGCCTTTTCCTCATTGAAGGCTGGGAATCGGAAATTGTGGTCACGACCTTCATGCAACTTTTGCATACACTCATATCAAACAAGAACCGGATGCTGCGCAAGTTCAATGCAATGGTCAATGCGATCGTTATCCTCGATGAGGTGCAAACGATCCCTTACAGGTATTGGCACCTGGTGCGAATGCTGTTTCTCTGCTTCGCAAATCTTTTCCATACACGATTCATTTTCATGACGGCGACTCAACCCCTTATCTTCCAAGGGAACGAAATCACCGATCTCGTCTCTCCCAAGACCAAAGCCGCCTGTTTAGATGCGCTCGATCGCATAACGTTCATCAACCGTAGCCGCGAAACTTTGTGCCTCGATGAATTCAAGGCCATTCTCCATAAGGACATTGCTGCTTATCCACAGGATAGTTTCCTCATTGTAATGAATACCATCAACTGTTCCCTCGAGGTAATCAAAGATATCTGCCAGTATGTTAGAGATCAGGATTTGGCCGACGCGGAGCTTTATTATCTCTCCACCAACATCATCCCGAAGCATCGTCTTAAAAGGATTAGGGCCATCAAGAAATCGTCAAAACGCAAGTTGATCGTTTCCACTCAACTGGTCGAAGCCGGAGTGGACATTGATGTGGATAGAGTTTACCGTGATTTTGCCCCTCTCGATTCCCTGAACCAGGTGGCAGGGCGCTGCAACAGGAACTTCACTCCAGGCAAAAAAGGGGTGGTCACGCTCTTCTCGCTGAAAAACAGCCATGAATTTTACAAATACATCTATGGCCGGGGAGACCTCAGCATTTCCAAGACGATAGATGTATTGGAGAATAGGACCGAATTGTCCGAGAAAGAGTTCCTGGCCCTGGGCCTGGACTATTTAGAGAGGCTTAAAGAAAGCAAGTCCGATGACAGCTCCGAGAAAATACTCGCCCTTTTGAGCGAGCTCAGTTTCTGGAAAGTCTGCGAAGACAGCGAGAACAGGGAGAGATTTCGACTGATCGACTCGGAATACCCTACCCGCGATCTTTTTATCGAATTCGACGAAGATGCTGAACGGGTATGGAGGCTGTATGAAGATGCGCGCCGCTGTGCGGATCCTATCGAGAGAAAACGGCAGATGAACCAGATCAAGAAGGATCTATACAGTTATGTCATTTCCGTGCCGGTACAAAAGGCCCCCGGCAAGATGGCGGCCGACTGGGAACTCGTTTACATCAACAAAGAGCAAGTGAAATCCTGCTACAGCGAGCAGACGGGATTTATAAGAGAGGATCCCGGAATTTCCATATTTTAGGGACGCTTTTACCAGGTCGGAGCGTTGAATCATGAAACTCAGGATTATGAAAATCATCTTTGAGGACATTGACCTCAGCGCCCGTGATACACCAAAGCTTAGAGGCGCCATAGCCGGCAAATTTCCCCGGTATACTCTTCTGCACAACCATCTGGAAGCCGGTCGTCTGCTGTACCAGTATCCCAGAGTACAATATAAAGTCATCAACGGGTCTCCGATGATTCTCGGCATAGAGGAAGGCATAGGGGTCCTGGAGGAGGTCTACGGCGGGATAGGGGAAATGAAACTGAGCCCTCACGGGCCGAGTCTGCACTCGGAATTGAAAATCGAGCTGGCCGAAGGGACTTTCGGGGAGGCAGACGATCTTTTTGAATACTCCTTTGCAACACCATGGATGGCTCTGAATCAAAATAACTATTATCGATATCTTGAGGGACCCCGAGAGGTCAAGGAAAGACTCTTGAAGTCAATTTTGGTAGGCAACATTCTAGCCCTGTCAAAATCTCTTGGATATGAGGTGAAGTCGCATATTTTCACAAGCCTGCGATTGTCCGAAATGGCATCCAACTTCAAGGACAACAGAATGCTGTCGTTTCGTGGGGAGTTTCTCGTAAACTTTCGCATTCCCGACTACCTAGGTTTGGGAAAGTCGGTCGCCAGGGGATTTGGCACAGTGATCCGGGCCGGCTGAGGGCCGATTCTTGCTGTCTGGAGGTGAAACTTGGAACAGGCTTCGATTACGGCATCCAATCTACTGGAATACCTTTTTTGTGCTAGATTTACTTATTTCGAGCTTTATCTGGGAGTCCCTCAACATGAAGAGAAGCGTTTTAAGGTGCAGCAGGGATGGACGGTACACGATGACAAGGCTCGCATCAATCCAGATTATCTGAGAAAGAAGATCGGATGCACTGGGCGAAAACAAAACATATACCTTGTTTCAGAAGAGGGATTTCGCGGGATTGTGGATGAAATCCTTTTTCTGAAGAATGGCGAAGCAGCCCCTCTTGATTACAAGTATGCGGAGTATAAAGACAGAACTTTCAAGAACCATCAATATCAGTTGGCCCTTTACGGCGCTTTGATAAAAGAGTACTTTAGGGTTCCTGTGAATCGTGGATATATCATTTACGCACGGAGTCGCAACAAACTGGTTGAAGTGAACCTTACGGAGAAGATGTATTCCGATCTACGCCACATAATCAGGGATCTTCTTGAAGTCGTTAAAAAAGGCGTATATCCCGGACCAACGAAATATAGCGTTCGCTGTGCCGATTGTTGCTACGGAAATATCTGCGAACAGGTAATCTGAGGAAGAAAATGCAAAGACAACAAGAGGTTACTTCTACTCCGGAGTGCGAAATAGCAGGGATTTTTAGACCCAGGTGCACTGGACATAGCTCAAAATCACGGGACCAAAAAGGAGGTAAGTTATTAATCTCGGAAAGTATTTTCGAAAAATGAGATTTACGGCGGGCATCCATGAGAACAAGGATTGAAACACATTAGATTCCTCCCGCTTCTTGCGCTCTCTTTCTATTTACGGCGGGCATCCATGAGAACAAGGATTGAAACACATTAGATTCCTCCCGCTTCTTGCGCTCTCTTTCTTATTTACGGCGGGCATCCATGAGAACAAGGATTGAAACAGTAGATCGGCATAGCTCATTTCGGGCCTCCAAGCATTTACGGCGGGCATCCATGAGAACAAGGATTGAAACCCGAAATGCACTGGCCCGACGCATCGGGTGTTCGCCAAATTTACGGCGGGCATCCATGAGAACAAGGATTGAAACAGACGATGCCTGGGAGGTCTGCCACACTTCATTTCGAATTTACGGCGGGCATCCATGAGAACAAGGATTGAAACTTCAATTCTCACACCAATGGAGGGGCAAGATGATAAAAATTTACGGCGGGCATCCATGAGAACAAGGATTGAAACAAATCACAATCTTCCTCAAACAGCAATTTCACAAAGTATTTACGGCGGGCATCCATGAGAACAAGGATTGAAACCATTTTTTGCCTCTCCGAGTGTAAGGCAGGGTTTAATTTACGGCGGGCATCCATGAGAACAAGGATTGAAACGACAGATTTGACCCCGAAGAAAGGCTGCCCTTTAGGATTTACGGCGGGCATCCATGAGAACAAGGATTGAAACTCTAAATGAAGCCCTACTTAAAAAAGCTACCATGTAATTTACGGCGGGCATCCATGAGAACAAGGATTGAAACGGGTGGCCATTAGTGAGATTAGAGAGGGTGGCTATTATTTACGGCGGGCATCCATGAGAACAAGGATTGAAACTGGAACTGGCAACGATGTCTCTGGATCATGTAGCGAATTTACGGCGGGCATCCATGAGAACAAGGATTGAAACGTGGATGTTCGCGGTCCACAGTGAAGCGGCTAATATGATTTACGGCGGGCATCCATGAGAACAAGGATTGAAACTAGCCTCTGGGGACTAATCCACCAGCTCGACTGTAGAATTTACGGCGGGCATCCATGAGAACAAGGATTGAAACCCTCAGCCCAGAACACTACCATGCTATTTTGGATGCTATTTACGGCGGGCATCCATGAGAACAAGGATTGAAACATTTTTGGCACAAGATCTGGAGGTAAGGATATCAATAATTTACGGCGGGCATCCATGAGAACAAGGATTGAAACACATCAGCTTCCTCCCGCTTCTTGCGCTCTCTTTCTTATTTACGGCGGGCATCCATGAGAACAAGGATTGAAACAAGAATATGAGGCCGACCCTGAGTTCAATAAAATTGGATTTACGGCGGGCATCCATGAGAACAAGGATTGAAACCCGAACCGCGATCAACGCTGGTGAATGCCAAAAAAAATTTACGGCGGGCATCCATGAGAACAAGGATTGAAACTTTGGTCGTACGCCGGCCACTCAGCGGTATAAGGGCATTTACGGCGGGCATCCATGAGAACAAGGATTGAAACTGGACAGCCTCACGACGGGCGTCGTGCAGGTCCTCCATTTACGGCGGGCATCCATGAGAACAAGGATTGAAACCCGTATCGCCATAAACGATAACGGCCTGACTACTGATTTACGGCGGGCATCCATGAGAACAAGGATTGAAACTTGCTCCGCTTTCGCTGACGATTATGGACAGCGGAGATTTACGGCGGGCATCCATGAGAACAAGGATTGAAACGGAACCATAACGTCTGACGGCTCTTACAACATGAATTTACGGCGGGCATCCATGAGAACAAGGATTGAAACTCTCCCAGCAAAAGCTCATACCAAGGCATCCCCGCCGAATTTACGGCGGGCATCCATGAGAACAAGGATTGAAACAGTATTCCAGGGCCGACACAGCCACGCCGACGGCCATTTACGGCGGGCATCCATGAGAACAAGGATTGAAACATCCTGCTGGCGCCCCCGCGTAACCGGCAGCCACAAATTTACGGCGGGCATCCATGAGAACAAGGATTGAAACCCCATAGACTCTGCCCTTGTCGGAAGATTCCACCCGGATTTACGGCGGGCATCCATGAGAACAAGGATTGAAACCTGGCAACGTAGAAGTAGGAACCAGTTAGCGGCCCGATTTACGGCGGGCATCCATGAGAACAAGGATTGAAACCATAGATGGCACTCTGGCGACAAGAACTAACGGCACTATTTACGGCGGGCATCCATGAGAACAAGGATTGAAACCCCACCAGATCGAGCCTTGCCGCAGCAGCGGCGAATATTTACGGCGGGCATCCATGAGAACAAGGATTGAAACCCTTTATTCACCCGTCCTACGGCCCTATCCTGGGCTGATTTACGGCGGGCATCCATGAGAACAAGGATTGAAACATGACGTAGTGGGCCACAATATTCGCGGCCACTCCGATTTACGGCGGGCATCCATGAGAACAAGGATTGAAACTCCGCGGCGGCACGGCCCTGATACACGATAATACATATTTACGGCGGGCATCCATGAGAACAAGGATTGAAACTCCCTCCTCTCGGGAGAGCGCCGCCGTGGAAGGCGGATTTACGGCGGGCATCCATGAGAACAAGGATTGAAACCCCCTGGGGGGCGGTTAGTGGGCGGTGCAGTCGCCGTATTTACGGCGGGCATCCATGAGAACAAGGATTGAAACTGGAGAGGATGAATTTGCCCTTGATGGCGCAGAGTGATTTACGGCGGGCATCCATGAGAACAAGGATTGAAACTCCATCCGATTGCTGATAGACGAATATATTGCCGCTATTTACGGCGGGCATCCATGAGAACAAGGATTGAAACTGATTATCGGCAGCCTCCTCATCGCCTGGTTGATCTGATTTACGGCGGGCATCCATGAGAACAAGGATTGAAACTTTCAATAATTGGGGCTACGCAGGCAGTGGCGGCATAAATTTACGGCGGGCATCCATGAGAACAAGGATTGAAACAATGATTCGAATCGAAATAGACGACGCCCAGGTCCGATTTACGGCGGGCATCCATGAGAACAAGGATTGAAACTCGGACGGGATCACGTAGTCCACGTCGATTTCGAGGATTTACGGCGGGCATCCATGAGAACAAGGATTGAAACTTCGTGGGGATCGTCTGAGCGCCGATGGCCGTGCCCGATTTACGGCGGGCATCCATGAGAACAAGGATTGAAACCATCGATGTCATCTTCAAGGGCCTCAACACCGAAGATTTACGGCGGGCATCCATGAGAACAAGGATTGAAACTTAGGGCTTCGACATTACCTGATGCCTGGCATCAGATTTACGGCGGGCATCCATGAGAACAAGGATTGAAACCTGCTGTACCTTTTTGGAAATAATAGGTCGCCTGAATTTACGGCGGGCATCCATGAGAACAAGGATTGAAACAGCATTGGTTCTTCTCCTATCCGTGTCATCCGTGCATTTACGGCGGGCATCCATGAGAACAAGGATTGAAACTAATTCGGGCGCTCTCACAGCAGCTTCGTGGACGCAAATTTACGGCGGGCATCCATGAGAACAAGGATTGAAACCAGAAGATGGTTCGGCACAAGAAGCACCCAAGATGTGATTTACGGCGGGCATCCATGAGAACAAGGATTGAAACACGCGGGCGCAAGTGGACTCGGTGGACACGGCGCTTTATTTACGGCGGGCATCCATGAGAACAAGGATTGAAACCGGCATGGATGCGCCCGGCACGACCGTCTGGCAGCAAATTTACGGCGGGCATCCATGAGAACAAGGATTGAAACTCTGACAGGAGGCGCCGAATGAGCAAACTATGCGTATTTACGGCGGGCATCCATGAGAACAAGGATTGAAACAGATTGATGAAGGCAGTTATGCGGGAGGCTATCGCCATTTACGGCGGGCATCCATGAGAACAAGGATTGAAACTTTTCAAATCCAGAACGCAACTGGATACACCCCGAAGATTTACGGCGGGCATCCATGAGAACAAGGATTGAAACCGCATAGGGGGATGACATGAATCGTTACAAAATCAATTTACGGCGGGCATCCATGAGAACAAGGATTGAAACTCAATAAAAAATTGGCCGATACGTTCGCTTTGGCGCACGATTTACGGCGGGCATCCATGAGAACAAGGATTGAAACACCAAACCGGCGGGGCCTTCCCCGCCTAACCCGCCGGATTTACGGCGGGCATCCATGAGAACAAGGATTGAAACCTCTTTTGACTCACTTTCTATTGCAGCCAATAATTCGATTTACGGCGGGCATCCATGAGAACAAGGATTGAAACTCCGTCAATTCCCTCAGCGCGTCCCGGGCGTCCCTATTTACGGCGGGCATCCATGAGAACAAGGATTGAAACCAGGAAAACGGGCGGCATGGATCCGCAGGAGCTCGCGATTTACGGCGGGCATCCATGAGAACAAGGATTGAAACTCGACCGCGGGATAACCGGTGCAGACGTCGCGCGCCAGATTTACGGCGGGCATCCATGAGAACAAGGATTGAAACACTATTACGGCACCGCCACGGCCACCACGGCCGTCGATTTACGGCGGGCATCCATGAGAACAAGGATTGAAACCGAACACGCCGGCCTGCACAGTGATCCCATTCACGGCATTTACGGCGGGCATCCATGAGAACAAGGATTGAAACCGAAACGGTAACTGCATTGGTATGACCATGCAGGCTAATTTACGGCGGGCATCCATGAGAACAAGGATTGAAACCCAGATCCCCGACAATATCCGCACGCCGGGGGCGATTTACGGCGGGCATCCATGAGAACAAGGATTGAAACTTTTAAATAACTCTAAAAACATTAAATAAGGTATAAATTTACGGCGGGCATCCATGAGAACAAGGATTGAAACGCACAAGCCACTGTGACTGCCCGGCACGTGTTGCAATTTACGGCGGGCATCCATGAGAACAAGGATTGAAACACCCTGCTTTCACGGCCTGCCTAACCACCCCACGCGGATTTACGGTGGGCATCCATGAGAACAAGGATTGAAACGTTTTACGCGCTCCGCAATGTGCCGTCAAATGGCAATTTACGGCGGGCATCCATGAGAACAAGGATTGAAACGTCAAAATCGGCTTGCTGCAAACGGAGACAACAGAAATTTACGGCGGGCATCCATGAGAACAAGGATTGAAACAAGATGATATCGGTTGCGTGCATGCTGTCCGCAACTGATTTACGGCGGGCATCCATGAGAACAAGGATTGAAACCTGTGGCGCTCATCCTTTATCGCCCCGGTCGCAGGTGATTTACGGCGGGCATCCATGAGAACAAGGATTGAAACTCCTCGGCCGAATGCCGCGCGCCGGTTTTTGCCAGGATTTACGGCGGGCATCCATGAGAACAAGGATTGAAACGTCATGTCTTTCTCGTGTTCTCTGTGTCTCTGTGGTATTTACGGCGGGCATCCATGAGAACAAGGATTGAAACTTTAGATCCTCCGCGCCGGCTATTTTCTCCACTTTATTTACGGCGGGCATCCATGAGAACAAGGATTGAAACATCTTTACCGTCATGCTTGCCGATCCCTGGATTTCCAATTTGCGGCGGGCATCCATGAGAACAAGGATTGAAACAATTCTATCGCTACAAAGACGCCACGTATCACAAAGATTTGCGGCGGGCATCCATGAGAACAAGGATTGAAACCCGTAAGTGACCTCAATATGATCGAATGAATGCCGAAATTTGCGGCGGGCATCCATGAGAACAAGGATTGAAACATTTAACGAATTGGTACTCAGCATCCCATAGTTGAATTTGCGGCGGGCATCCATGAGAACAAGGATTGAAACTAGACTTTGTCGTCGAGCCGGATAAAGGGGCTTCCGGATTTGCGGCGGGCATCCATGAGAACAAGGATTGAAACCAGAATCGCCGCGCGCTTGCTTCGGTCTTTTCTCGGATTTGCGGCGGGCATCCATGAGAACAAGGATTGAAACTCCACAGCCTGTCTACAATCCCTTCAGGACTGAGCGAATTTGCGGCGGGCATCCATGAGAACAAGGATTGAAACCCGATCCAGCGCTCCATTTCCTCGTCGACGCGAAAAGATTTGCGGCGGGCATCCATGAGAACAAGGATTGAAACCAGGAACATTTCGGCGATATGACGGCTGATGGGTCGAATTTGCGGCGGGCATCCATGAGAACAAGGATTGAAACCTCCCCAATAATAGGTGCTGCCCGGAGCCGTACCAACTATTTGCGGCGGGCATCCATGAGAACAAGGATTGAAACACCGTTTCCCCTTTCGCCTGCCTCCCGGCCATTTCCTATTTGCGGCGGGCATCCATGAGAACAAGGATTGAAACAGCATGATGCCTATCTGCGTACGCGTATAGCCCGCAGATTTGCGGCGGGCATCCATGAGAACAAGGATTGAAACCGGAAATAGAACGCGGGGCAGCGCTCGGTCCGGCCAGATTTGCGGCGGGCATCCATGAGAACAAGGATTGAAACATCCCGTTCTGGCCCCGACTGTATCCCGCGGCCTTCAGATTTGCGGCGGGCATCCATGAGAACAAGGATTGAAACCTCGCGCCCACTTCGGCCATGGCGCCCAGGCGGACAAATTTGCGGCGGGCATCCATGAGAACAAGGATTGAAACCGAAAATGCGTTTCAGTTATATAATGGTCGCCCAAAGGATTTGCGGCGGGCATCCATGAGAACAAGGATTGAAACAATATTCTGACCTGCGACTAGGATGCCAGGTCCTCCGATTTGCGGCGGGCATCCATGAGAACAAGGATTGAAACATAAATGACGGGTTCAAGGACCGGCCCGACATGATCGAATTTGCGGCGGGCATCCATGAGAACAAGGATTGAAACTTTGCATACTCCCGAGCCTGCGTCAGGTCGTACAGGATTTGCGGCGGGCATCCATGAGAACAAGGATTGAAACTATCCATAGGTCCAGTTGGGACCCAATTTCTTTGTCCAATTTGCGGCGGGCATCCATGAGAACAAGGATTGAAACTTTAAGACCAGCTTGGGAACAGAAGACATGTTCACTATTTGCGGCGGGCATCCATGAGAACAAGGATTGAAACTAAATTCCACGAGCCCCCTGAAGCCTTCCCTGAAGATTTGCGGCGGGCATCCATGAGAACAAGGATTGAAACTAAGTGACGGCCCCGGCAGCGGTGATATGCAGCTCGCATTTGCGGCGGGCATCCATGAGAACAAGGATTGAAACCGCCAAGTTACCATATCCCACCTGGGCGTTGGTTGAATTTGCGGCGGGCATCCATGAGAACAAGGATTGAAACCAATATGACTTTCCATTGCTGCCCACCCTGAAATCCGGATTTACGGCGGGTATCCAGAAGAACAAGGATTGAAACCTTGCCCCGTTGCCCCCGCCCAAATCGGTTACAATAATTTACGGCGGGTATCCAGAAGAACAAGGATTGAAACCCCCGCTCTTAGCCAGATACAAACTCTGCATATTGATTTACGGCGGGTATCCAGAAGAACAAGGATTGAAACTTGTAACCTAAGCCTTCAACAGATAATCAATCAACTAATTGGAAATCTAAAATAGGGCGATGAATGCAACCTGGTATCAGGCGTGGTAGAAATGCATTCTCGGCAGTTCCACAGCCGTGAGCAGCTTCCCGTAAACCGCTCCGGTGTCGATGCCGATTTTGTTCGAGGTAACGAAGGGCGTCTCAAAAGGTGTGTGGCCAAAGACCGTAATCTCGTTTGAAGCCCCTTCATCCTGTAGAAATCTTTCCCGAACCGTGAGAAGGCGGTCCAGTGGACAGCTATCCAGGTCCTCTCCGGGTATGGTTCCCGCGTGGATGAAAAGATAGCCGTCCAGCCTGAAGTATGGCCGAAGCGTTTCGATGAAGCGGGTGTGTTCGACAGGCAGAAATGATAGATCGCCCAGAGAGCGGACCGGGCTGTTCGAGTAGCTGTTCAGGGTATCCTCCACGCCGATAGACCGAAGCGTCCGCAGATGGTCGACAATGCCCGTCCGGGAATACTCCAGCAAAGCGTGCTCGTGGTTTCCCAGCAGAAAAACCGAGTTCTTGACTTTTCGTCCAACCTCCAGAAGATATTCGACCACCTCCCGCGACCCAGGTCCCCTGTTGATGTAATCCCCGAGAAAAACCAGGAAATCCCTGTCCGCGTCGAGGGGCAGCCGCTCTATAAGAGAGGTGAGCTTTCGATGGCACCCGTGAATGTCGCCAACGGCGAAGATCTTGTAGTTCGGAAAAGACTGCATCGCAACCTTTCGGCAATCGGGCCATGGCGCCCCGGAACCCATATAACGTCATGTTCCGGGACGCATTTGAACGGTATCAGTATCCGCCATCGAATTCAATGCCCAATAGTGTGTTTTGCGTGAGATTTGGGTCTCGGCCAAAGCCGGCGCCGCCGTGTTGAGCATCCCGTAGCTGATAACCGCAAGGTTCAGTAAAGTGTAACCGTCCCGAAGACTTCTTGAAACAGGCTCATTAAAACAATCCGCAGATTACCGGTCATCGACAGGGCACGGAGATAACGCAGATAAAATAAAGACATGCGGTGAAAGTTTACGAGGCCGCCCACCACGAGGGGCGTGGAGTTCGATGAAAGATGCGGTCCAATTCAAGATTCCGTTTTGGTTGATTTTCCGGCATCCGTGCGGCCGGAACTGGAAGCGACAAGGCTCGAAGGGTGCGTATCGATTCCACGGCGATAGAGTTCAACATCAACTATCCAACAAGTTCCGCCTGCTTGAGGATGGTATTCGAGTTTACACCCGGCTCCTCATTCGAAATGCAATCGCTGTCCTTTTTATCGCAGGTTACTGCGGTCCCGTCAACCCCAGGCTTGTGGCAAGAGATCCGCCCATCGTCCACGATATAATCTTGCCCGCGCTCGTATTAGGTGTTGCGGTCAATGTGCCGTTGGTTCCGCCGTTCAGGGCGTGGAGCGGGCTGGTTGCACCCGTGGCCTTGATAACGAAGGTCACTACGCCATTAGCAGCAACGGTCGCCGTAAAATACTTGGTATTAGCGTCAGCCTCCATAGACGTAAAGGTAGCGCTGTTTGCCGCCAGGAAGGTATTGTTAAGGCTGTAATAACTCGCGATGTTGGTTTCGATTGCGTGCACTCCAGGCCATACCAGGCTGGTCAGTCGCGCTTTCTGTATATACCTTTGATAGTACGGGACCGCGACCGCAGCCAGGATGCCGATGATCGCCACGACGATCA
>Ga0187864_10001081_pt1 | contig 27484 bp, 22 predicted proteins | sample June2016WEW_11_4_FD_132985 | JGI IMG/M metagenome (GOLD analysis project Ga0187864, IMG submission 132985) | Peatland microbial communities from SPRUCE experiment site at the Marcell Experimental Forest, Minnesota, USA - June2016WEW_11_40 | ecosystem: Environmental > Terrestrial > Soil >...
CGATGTTTGAGGGGATGGCGGGCGAGGAACAGGGACATGAGGGCTGCGCCGGCGGCGGGCGCCGAGCGGAGCACGCCTAATCCCGTCGGGCCGACAGCGAGGATCTTCTGGGCGTAAATGGGCAGCAGGGCTGTGGCGCCGCCGAGCAAGACGGCGAAGAGGTCGAGGGATATGGCGCCGAAAATGGCCGGTTTGCTCCGAATGAAGGCAATGCCTGCGAAGAGGGATCTCAGATTGATTGGCTCGGGCTTCACGGTCTTGCGCTCCATTTGGATGAGAGAGAGGAGCAGACTGGACCCAAGGAACAGACAGCCGATTATCGAATAGACCAGGGTCGCGCCCGCGGCATAGAGGAGGCCGCCGAGGGCGGGTCCAACGATGGAGGCGGTCTGCGATGATGACGCGGCCCAGGCCACCGCGCGCTGGAAGATCTCGGCCCGCACGAGACCGGGCATCAATGCATGTGACGTTGGCATCTCAAAGGCGCGCGCCACGCCGAGGATGAGCACGACTACCAGAATGCCTTCCTCGTTGAGCCGGCCGGAATAGCTTCCCACAGCGAGCGTCAGAGCACCGGCCCCTTGGATCAACTGGCATCCCCGGGATTGACAGGCGGTCGTATCGGTCCACCACGTGGCCGACTAAAAGGGTGAGGAAGAATATGGGCAGGAACTGGGCAAGCCCGACCAGGCCGAGAAAGAACGGGCTGCCCGTGAGTGCGTATATCTGCCAGCCCACGGCGACCGACAACATCTGATAGGCGAGGGCGGACGACACGCGGGAGGAGAGATACTGCAAAAAATTCTGGTTGCGCAGCAGCCCGGACTCATCAGGATGGAACAATCTAAAGCGCCGAGTGGCGAGTGACGAGGGTGGAAAGTGCCATCAAAACCTCCTGATAGGTAATGTCAAAATATACCCATCTTTTTCGAAAAAGCAAGGCCCTTTTTTTGGCGCCCAGGTACCCGGGCGCCCGTACATAATTTACTTACGAGAAGGAAGAGCATCTTTTCCGGCCCGGCCACCCCGCACCTTAGCTTTGGTTGCGGATTGCGCGGGGAGGGATTATTTTTACTTAGCATAAGACGTTGGCTCGAAAGGAGAAATAAATGAGATTGGATAAGTTCACCGTCAAGGCGCAGGACGCGATCTCGGCGGCCCAAAGGATTGCCGAGGAGTCCGGGCACCAGATGATCGAGAACGACCACCTCCTTTATGCCCTCCTTCAGGAGAAGGACGGCACCGTGGAAGCGATCCTGGAGAAGCTCGGCGCGAATCCTGCCGCAGTCAGGGGCGACATAGAGAGGGAGCTGTCAAAGCTGCCCAGGGTCGAGGGGGCGGGCCGGGAAACCTATATGGGGCCCACGCTCAAAAGGTCGATAGATATCGCCTCTGCCGAGGCGGAGAGACTGAAGGACGACTACGTGAGCACCGAGCACCTGCTCATCGGAATCGCGGATGCGAATGAAGGGGGCGCTTTCAAGGTGCTCCGCTCCCATGGCGTTACCAAGGACCGTATCTACGCGGTCCTGAAGGAGTTGAGAGGGACCCAGAGGATCACCGACCAGAACCCCGAAGAGAAGTACCAGGCGCTCCAGAGGTACTGCAGAGACCTGACCGAAGAGGCGAGGAAGGGAAAGCTTGACCCGGTGATCGGCCGCGACGACGAGATAAGACGGGTGATGCAGGTCTTGTCGAGGCGCACGAAGAACAACCCCGTGGTCATCGGCGAGGCCGGTGTGGGGAAAACAGCCATCGTGGAAGGGCTGGCGCAAAGGATCGTGCAAGGCGACGTACCGGAGACATTGAAGGACAAGAAAGTCCTCGCCCTCGACCTTGGGGCGCTCCTGGCGGGCGCCAAGTACCGGGGCGAGTTCGAGGACAGGCTGAAAGCAGTCCTTAAGGAGATAGACGAGGCCGCGGGAACGGTCATCCTCTTCATCGACGAGCTTCATACCATTGTCGGCGCAGGCGCCGCCCAGGGCGCGGTCGATGCGTCGAACATGCTGAAACCCAAGCTGGCCCGCGGCGAGCTCCGGGCCATCGGCGCCACGACCCTGGACGAGTACAGGAAATACATCGAGAAGGACGCGGCGTTGGAGCGCCGTTTTCAGCCCGTCTTGGTGGGAGAGCCGAGCGTCGAGGAGACAATCGCCATCCTGAGGGGACTCAAGGCGCGATACGAGGTGCATCACGGGGTGAAGATCACGGATTCCGCGCTCATTGCAGCAGCCACCCTTTCCCACCGGTACATCACCGACAGGTTCCTGCCGGACAAAGCGATAGACCTGGTCGACGAGGCAGCCGCCAAGCTGCGGATCGAAATGGACAGCGTGCCGGCGGAGATCGATGTGATCCAGCGGAGGCTCATACAGGTCCAGATCGAGATAGAGGCCCTCAAAAAGGAGAGAGACCAGGCTGCCAAAGAACGGCGGCAAAAGCTTGAAAAAGAAGCAGAGGACCTCAAGAAAGAGGTTGATGAGAAAAAACGCCATTGGGGAAAAGAGCGGGTGCTGATTACCGGGATAAGGGATATAAAGGAGAAGATAGACAAGTCTCGCACAGAGGCGGATGAGGCGGAAAGGAAGGGCGACCTCGGAAAGGTGGCCGAGATCCGCTACGGCCGTATCGTCGGCCTGGAGAAGGAATTGGCGGAGAAAAACAATGACCTGGCAAAGCTCCAGACAGATAAGAAGATGCTGAAGGAAGAGGTGGACGAGGAGGATATCGCCAGGGTCGTCTCCAAATGGACCGGGATCCCCGTCTCGCGGATGCTCGAAGGCGAGAGGGAGAAGATGATCCGTATGGAAGAGCGCCTCCACCTGCGGGTCGTGGGCCAGGACGAGGCCACCGCGGCCGTATCGAACACCATCAGGAGGGCCCGCGCGGGCCTTCAGGACCCGAACAGGCCCCTCGGCTCCTTCCTCTTCATGGGGCCCACGGGTGTAGGAAAAACGGAGCTGGCTAAGGCGCTCGCGGAATTCCTCTTTGACGACGAACAGGCTATCATAAGGATCGACATGAGCGAGTTCCAGGAGAGGCATACGGTCTCCAGGCTCATCGGTGCGCCTCCGGGATACGTGGGCTACGAAGAAGGCGGCTACCTCACCGAGGCGGTGAGGAGGAAACCCTACTCGATTGTGCTCCTCGACGAGGTAGAAAAGGCCCACCAGGATGTGTTCAACGTCCTCCTGCAGGTACTCGATGACGGGCGCCTGACGGACGGCCAGGGCAGAACGGTCGACTTCAAGAACGCGGTGATCATCATGACCTCCAACATCGGCAGCCAGTGGATAACGGATGTGGCAGCCGGCGATTACAGCGTGATGAAGGACCGGGTAATGGAGGCGGTCAGGTCGCAGTTCAAGCCCGAGTTCATCAACCGCGTGGACGAGATGATCATATTCAGGGCATTGACGCAGCAAGACCTGAAGAGGATTATCGACCTCCAGCTTATGTACCTCGTGAAGAGGACCGAGGAACAGGGTGTGGCGCTCGAGTTCACGGACCTGCTGAAAGAGACCTTTGCCAAAGAGGGCTACGATCCGGTCTACGGCGCACGCCCGCTGAAGAGGTTGCTCCAGAGGAAGATACAGGACGAGCTGGCTATGCTCATCCTTAAGGGCGAGATCGGGGACGGCGATGCGGTCGTTGTCGACGTGGACGAAAGAGGCAATGCCGTATTCCACAAAAAAGAGCGGAAACGGCGCGCAGCGGCATCCGGTCTTATTTCTTGACAGAGGGCCGCGTTCCTGTTTTAATATCGCTCCTGGACGTACGACGTAGGCGCGTAGCTCAACGGGAGAGCGCTACCCTGACACGGTAGAGGTCAGGGGTTCAACACCCCTCGCGCCTACCATTAATCTTCAAGGTTCCCAAAGAAATCTCCTTACGGAACTTACGGTCGCAGGATGGCACCGGCCTCCTGCGGGGTGAGGCTTACCGCGAGAAAAAGCCTGAAGAACTCCTGCGTCTCCTTTACCATGCTGACGCGGTACCTGTCCGGATACAGGAGATTGGCCAGCCATTTGGCCCCCAAGAGACGCATGAATGACGGCGGCCGGTCGAACCAGTTGAAAGGTTCGTAGGGGATGAGATAGACCTTTTTCTCTTTCACCGCCTTTACCCGCTGCCATCGGGGGTCGGAGAAAACCTGTGTGAAGAAAACGGGCTCCTTGACCAGGATCACATCGGGGTCGTAGAGCATGACCTGCTCAAGGGAAACGGCTTCCATCCCGAAGAGATTCTGAGTGTGGCACCCGTGCACGTTCCGCCCGCCCGCCACGCCGATCAGTTCCGCATGCCCTGACCTGTCGCAATCCGTGCTCAGGCCGTCCGCCCCCTCGGCATAATAGACGGACACCCTTCTTTGATTCGGTATGCTGCCCGCCAATTCTGCCATAGCGGAAAGCGTCTTCCTGGCATAAGCGGCGAGCTCCCCGGCTCGCGCTTCCCGTCCGAGGAGCCTCCCAAAGGTCAGGAACGCCTCCGGGTAATCCGGAAGCGTATCCAGGGCGACGTCCACCACGGGCATGGGCATGGTCTTCATCACCGTGTACCTCATCTTCGACCTGAAGGCGCCTCCCGGCGTCGACACCACGATGATCTCCGGCTTTGCCTTGAGCACCATCTCCAGGTTCGGCGTCTGCCCCTGCCCGAACCAGCCGCCGAGGACCGGCAGGCTCTGCATGCTCTTCCGGAGATACTTCTTCTCCCACTCCCTTACCGGGAAATTGAGACCGGCAAGCATGGCGGGGTCCAGCGCGTAAAGCATGTAGGTGACGGGCGGAGAAGCGCTATAGACCCTTTGCGGCCTGTCCGGCATGGAGAGCCTCCTGCCGAACATATCGGTGATCTCTTTGGCCTGGGCAAGAGTCCCCAGGCTCACCAGGAGGGACAGAAAAACACAGATCCTCGGGGCTGTTTTCTTCGAGTGCAATAGTGCTGCGCGCATCCGGTTCACCACAAATCTCCTTTCCCCTGGCAGACCGGGGCTTATCGTTATGTCCGTAAGGTAACAGCCTGTCCGTTATCTACCACGTAACACAGGTCAATTGGTCTTTCCCATCATGTTCGGCCCTTTTCTCATTCCCTGCCCTCCGGTTTCGGCCTCTCCTTCTTTCCTTTGGACCACCCCTCCGCAGCATCAGGGAAGCAATCGAAGCGGGGAATATAGGGTTTGATATCGATGACGGGCGTCAAGTCCAGGGTATCTATGCCGCGCACATGGAGGATAGATTTCTCCCGCCTTAGCAAGCGGACGACTGTAATACCTATGCCGTTCGGTCTGCCCGGATGGCGCGAGGCGAATATGCCATGAGGCACATCGTCGAGAAAGGTCGGACGGACGAGTTGGACTGACCCTGCGCGGTCAAAGAGATAAAGGAGAATGAGGTGCGAGAACCCTTCGATATCCTTGAGTCCTTCTTCGTAGTCCTGAAATACCTCGACCCATCCCATTCCGTCAGGTTGAAAAGCGCCTTGGATAGGTGTCTCCTCTTTCGTGAAATAGGGAGAATGGATCAGACCTACAGGCTTCATTTGTGTCATCCTTCAGCTCCTTTGCGGCCGGCCAGGGTGCAGTTCAGTCTTCTCTATTGAGGTGCCGGCCTGTCCCTGTGGCCCTCGGGGATGGATGCGATCGCGGTCTCCATCATACCTTGTCCTCCCGATGGATCACGGCCATCGTACCCTGGTTATAGAGGTTTCGAGCGAAGCACTCTACTGTGACGTCAGCACCCGTCACCATGTGCATGAACATGCTCTTGTTGCCCACAGAGATGCTTTTGCCCGTGAACCCGCTTGCAAAGGTCCCATGGGGATGCCTGCCAGCTTAACCGGGGATATCTGATACATGCGGCAAAAAACCCGTCTCGCCGCTGCTGATTCGACACCGTCTTTCACAGTAGCTGCAGCGCATGTGTGATATCTCCCGTAAGCGTTATTCTCAGTGCCCTTTTTCACACGCTAGGGCGCGATCTTGCCTCCAAGGGACGTAAAAGAGTGGCCCAGGTGCCGGGTGAGACCGTTTTTTTCAATACTTCCTCCTGGCCCGAACTAATGTGTAATGCATGGGTGCGAAAGCGGCTTCTTTCCATTGGCGATTGCCTGGGGCACGCAAAACCGGAACGAGCCATTGCCCCTCACAACGTCGACCTTTGCGTTGTAGAGCCGAAAAAGGTTCTCGTTGTTCACAACATCGTCGCACCTCCCATCCGCCATGATCGCACCCTCCTTGATCATGATCGCCCGGTCCGCGATCCAGAGGGCGTGCTCGGGGGAATGGGTGGACTTGATGAAGGTGTATCCTTCTCCGGCAAGCCCGCTGATCTGCTCGAGGAGCCGGAGCTGGTTCCCGTAGTCGAGGCCGCTTGCCGGCTCGTCCATGATCAGAGTTTTTGCCTCCTGGGCCAGGGCCCTCGCTATGATCGTAAGCTGCCTCTCCCCACCGCTTATCTCGGTGTACGGCCTTTCCGCAAGTTGGAGGATCGATAGCCGCCGAAGGGCGTCATAGGCGATCTCGAGGTCGTGCTTCGAGTACTTGAAGAAGAACGTCTTGTGGGGTATGCGCCCCATGAGGGCCACATCGATGACCGAGTAGGGGAAGGCGCTCCTGTGCAGTTGCGGGACGTACGCGATCTCGCGGGCGAGGCGTCTGGCGCCCAGATGAGAGACCGCGCATCCCTCATAGGTGACTCGACCCTGAGAGGGCTTGAGCATACCGAGCATCACCTTGATGAGCGTGCTTTTCCCGCATCCGTTGGGACCCAGCAAGGTGACGATCTCGCCGCGTCCGATGGAAAGACTGATCTCCTTGAGGACCGGCGTTCTCGTATAGCCGAATGAGACGTTTTCCAGACCGATAAGAGGTTCCGTCAGCTCCATCCCCTCCTCGATTTCCTCAAGATAATTGCAAAAAAGGGTATGCCGATCAGCGCGGTGGTAATACCGATAGGAATCTCCACATCGAAAAGCAGCCTCGATACATCATCAACGACGAGCAGGTAGATAGCGCCTATGAGGGCGCTCGCAGGAATGAGCGTCTTGTTGTCGGGACCGACGAGCATCCGTGCGATATGGGGGATGATGAGGCCCACCCAGCCGATCATGCCCGCCACGACGACGGTGAGGGCGCTTGCGATGGTTGCAAGGAAGATGAGGAGCATGCGGACCCGTTCAACAGGGATGCCGAGGGCTTTCGCCTCTTCGTCGCCCATGCTTAACGCATTGAGGTAGCCGGAAAAAAGGGTCATCAGGATAATGCTCCCCACCTGGGGGATGGCGACCAGGGTGAGGGTGTGCATGTCCACCAGGGAGAGCCCTCCCATAAGCCACACGGTGATAGCCGGAAGTTGGTTATAAGGGTCGGCGACGTATTTTACGACCGAGAGAAGGGAGGTGAAGAGAGCCCCGCTGATCACGCCGCCGAGCACGAGGAGAAGGACCGTATTCCCCTTGTACATCTTGGCCATGCCGACGGCTATCACTACAGCGGCGAAACCGAAGGCAAAGGCGCTTACCTGCACGGCGACCCAACTCTTAAAAAACACCATGCCTAGCGCCGCCCCGAAAGACGCCCCGGCGAGAACGCCGAGGAGGCTTGGGGATACAAGGGGGTTGACGAACATGGCTTGAAAGGCCGCTCCCGAGACGGAAAGAGATGCCCCGACCATGACTGCCGCCAGAATGCGGGGCAGGCGGATGTCGAGGAAGAGGTTCCCGAGAAGATTGTAGGCGTCGGGGGTCACATGGCCCACGTTGAACGCTTTGTGGAGAAAGAACCTGACCATGTCCCGGATGGTGACGGGGTACTTGCCCAGGGTCAATGAAACACCGGCCGCTATCAAGAGAATTGAAGAGAGAACCGGGAAGAAGTCTTTCCTGATTTTCATGGACATGCGGCCTTTTTCATTTGTCAGGCACCTGCTTTATTGCTCCGCCGGCGCAGGGCGTCATGCCTTCTCCCACCAGATCACTGCCCACCGAACCACCTTGTCATACGAAAACTTCCAGCATCCGTCGCGAAAGACCAGGTGTGCATGGACATAAGCGCGGAGCTTCTCCTCTTCCAGGGAATTCAAATCGCCGAAGAACATCCACCGCACCGACGCAAAGGCCTCTTCCGGGTCGCTGTATGTCCTGTTGCGCGTCTCTTCGATAAACGCTACATTTGCGAGAATACCCATCTGATAAAGCATGTTGTAGTTGTAGATGTAGTCGGGTCCGACATTGAGGGGCTTGCCGATTGCCTCGAAGAGACGGCGGTCGAAGGGGCCGTCCCCTACCACGGTGACGACGTAGACGCGCTTTCGTGCAACCGCATCAAGCTTGAGAACGGAGCCACGCAGGTCATCGGCGACCATGGACCGGGAGGCTATGGCCACGTCGTGGACGCCTATGCCAAGCTCCTTCCAGTCGTCTTCCCATCGGCCCTGGAGGGTTGTGACATTGTCGATGCCTTCCGCCTCACATCGTGCGCGCGCCAGAGCCAGCATTTCCCCGGAGAGATCGACCGCGGTGACGGAAGCGACCGATTTCGCCAGTGGAACCGCAAGGGTGCCGCTCCCACAACCCATGTCAAGCACGCTCCAGTGGCTTTTCGGGTTCACGATGGTCAGAAAACGGTCGGCAAAGCCCGAATCCGCGGCGGCCTTGGTAAAGGAGGCAGCCCTGCCGTTCCAGAAATCGGCATCCCGTTCGGGTGAGCTTCGCCCGGCGCGCCGGGCCTGCCACACGCGGTTCCAATCGATCAAGCGCACATCAATCACGTCTTCCCGCAACGTAAGCTCCTTAATGTTGCGGCCGCGGCGCCGGTTCCCGATTGACCTCCCGGCTCACGCGGGTGTCCCCGTCACTACGTAGTAGCTCGTCCCGCTCGCGCAGGGCCGGCAGAGGACCTTTCCGTCCTTCCGCTCTTCCCGCATGTCCATGACCCGCTCGCCGCAGGCGGCGCACGTGACGATGCGGAGCGGCTTTCCCGGCATATCTTCCGGCTTAAGCTGCACGCGGACTTCCCTTGCCTCAAGGAGGTCTTCGACAGGCATCATGGCATATGCCTCCGTATGAGGCGACTTCTCTATCTCCTCTCTCGTCAAGACCTTGTCCCCGTCTCTGTTTTTTGCGGCAACCCGGACTGCCCTGCCTGTCTTCAGGTTGATGAAGGTCGCCGCCATTTTGCCGTGATCGAGGATCTTCATGGTGCGCTTGCCCGGATGGCAGCCGGTCACCGCCAGAATGGCGTCGCTCGCGCACCTATCCATCTCCACGTAGACGATGAGATTTTTCCTGTCCGCGCCTTTTGGATCGTCGATACCGATAGCGTTGAGGCCAAGAATGGCCATGCGGGTCCCAAGGACGATCCCGGCGCAAAGGTCCCCGTGAAAGGCTTTGGCCTCAGCCATGCACGTCTCGAAATCCAGCTTCTTCATCTCCATGTGTCCTTTCTCCTCAATCCTTCGGTCATGCTCGCACCGTCCTCCCTTCAAGGCATAGATAAGGGCTATGACGATTTCAGTATGTTCATCTTCCTCAGGCAGGTATCGAACAGGTGGTATGCGCCGACCCCTTCGGCAAGCATGTCGAGGGCCATATCGGGTTCGGTGACGCACACGCCGCTTACGGCGCTCACATTGTGCTCAAAGAGCACGTCGGGGAGTATACTTGCGGTGGGCCCGGTCACGATTACTCTGGCCCCCGGTCTCGTGTACCCGAGAAGCTCGTCTATGGTTCGATTCGCCATGGACGCGCCCGTGATGATTACCGTGTCGCATGCGGGGAGCACGTTGCACGCCCTCTCGGCGGGTACATAGAACCGCATCTCCTCGGCCTTCAACGCCTCCGGTCTCCTCTCTATGACCGACAGGTCTATCTCCGGAACCATCTTGAACTGCTTCAAAAACGGGATGAAGGCGCCTACCATCGCAATTCTTCCCGCGCTCCTCACATCGATCAGCTCAAGGGCGTCGGCGTCGTAGATGATCCGGTAGCGGTCCGGCGTCATGAGTCTCGAAGAAAGGGCGTTCATCACGACGAGTTTTACCAGGTCGGAAAGCAGCGACCGTCCCCGCTGCTCCAGCACCTCGCATGCGGCCATGCCTTTGAGGGGGGCAGGGGCAGGGCGCTCCGCAGCCATGGAGGGACAACAGGTCACGCCGTGGAGATCGTCGGTAGGGGTGTACGCGACACCTCCCGACCCGTCAGAAAGCTTTACCCCGGTGAAGAATATTCCGATAACTATCCTCTCGATCCTTATGCTTCCAATTTTTTCTCCGTAAAGCTTTTGTAGAAGGTAGGCCGTCTCGTCAACGATCATCACACCCTCCTCATCTCTCGAAAACGTTTTACGCGTTGGCGTTTCGTGCCCTGCGACGTCCGCATGGTTCTCTCACCACGCCTGCCAGGAGAGAGCCGGACTCTCGTCCCGGTCACGTTGTATACCATAATGCATAACGAAAAGTCAAGCATTTTTTTGCATTGTTTTGCTCCTTTTTTCTTGACCTGTCGTTATGGTAGATGGTATATAACGAGTGACGTTATTCCATGGTTAATATAACGCAGTCGCAGCCGCCTTGGAAGCCGCTGCAAGCGGAGAATGTGTGTGGACCTGTTCGATACAGACTGAGCGAGACCGACGCGTACCGCGGGTTGGATGCGCGTCATAAAAAAAAAGGAAAAGGAGGAAGATATGAAGCGGTTGTTGGGATTCATTCCGGCATTATTGATCGTTGCATCACTAACCCCGGGCGTCCGGGCAGAAGAGGCCGCCACACCGGCCGATGCAGGGATCCAGGCCCCGTCCGGCCTGAAAAAGAACTACGAGGCATACGATTTGGGAGAGCTCTATGTGAAGGGGGAGAAGCTGCCCACATCCCAGGAGGTCACGCAGATGTCGGTGGTGACCCAGGAGGAGATCGAGGCGACCCACAGCCAGAATGTGGCTGATGCCCTGAGCCACGTGCCCGGCATCACCGTTTTCACGGGCGCAAAGAACCAACCTAGCATCTCCCTGCAGGGGCTCAACCAGACGGAGACCCTGATCCTCATCGACGGCGTCCCTTACTACGAGACGAACTACGGGCTCCTCAACCTGAAGACCATCCCGGTGTCCATGATCGACAAGATTGTCGTGCAAAAGGGCGTCTCATCCGTATTGTACGGGCCGAACAGCGTCGGGGGCGTCATCAACATCATCACGAGGAAGCCGACGGACAGACCCTCCCTGGAGCTTAGGGCCGAGTACGGGGATTACCGGGCAGACGAGGAGAGCATATCTCACGGCATGAAGGTGGGCCCGTTCAGCTACTGGTTCGGCTACGATCGTCAGGATTCGAAGGGATGGTACCTGTCGAATTCTTTTCAGCCCCAAGAGACGCAAATAACCTCCAGGCCGGGGAAAACGATTTATGAGGTGATCGAGGGCGGCGGTGTCCGCAACAATTCCGCTTTTCACATGGACAGCATGTGGGGCAAGGTCGGCATCGAGCCGACGCCCGGCTCCGAGTACTACCTCAATATGAATTATACGAGCGCCAATTTCGGGGCTCCCGCCTCCCTCCTTCAGGATATGATCTTCACCAGTCCTGGTTCCCAGTTTTCGCAACTCTGGACGTGGCCTGCCTACATTAACATGGGAGCCGACCTCTCAGGCCAGCAGAAGGTGACCGACTGGTTGACCCTCAAGGGAAAGCTCTTCTATCACGACCATACGGACGTGGGCGACTTCTTTTCCGATGCGGCCCTGACCAAGGAGATAGCGAGGAGCACGTACAAGGACAACACGATAGGCGGCAACATCCTCTCCGAGATGAACGTGGCGGCTACAGACACCCTGAGGGCGGCCTTCAACTATCGCCGGGACGACCACCAGCAGACAGCGTTGACCTACCTGCCCTTCCAGGAAGCAGTCTCCTATACGGGATCCCTGGCCATTGAGAACCAGTTCGACCCGATAAAGCCCCTCTCCATTGTAACCGGCGTGGCCTATGACTGGTGGGAGGTGACGAAATCGAACCAGGACGAGACGAACTCGTCAGGCGCCTTCACGGGCTTCCAGGAGCTCAAGACCCCCAGCGCGAACAGGGTAGATCCCATGGTCGGCACAACCTATACCTTTGACGACAAAACAAAGCTCTTCGCCTCCTGGGCGGAGAAGATCAGGTTCCCCACCCTGCAGCAGCTCTATTCGGGCGAATATGGGGGCAACGTCAATTTGAAGCCGGAGAAAGCCGACAATTACGTAGTGGGGGCCTCCCGGCCTATCACCCAGTACGCGACGGCAGAAGCTTCGTTCTTCGTCCACGACGTGGCGGACATGATCAACAGGAACGCACCTTCGCCCGTCGCGCAGTATCTCAATTACGGGCGGATCTTCATCTGGGGCGCAGAGGCGACCGGCAGGATTTACCCTATGAAGGACTTGAGCTTCGGCTTTGGGTATACTTATACTAATGCTACGGACCAGAGCCCGAACACCCCGACCAGCAGGGTGGACTATGTGCCGACGAGCAAGGTCGACCTGAGCGCGAAGTACCTTATCCCCGTGATAAAGGTTCAGACCGATTTGACCGCCACCTACGTGGGCCGCATGTGGGACCAGCTGCCGACTGAATCCAATCCGACGACCCAGGCCCTCAGGACAGGCGATTACTTCATCATGGGGGCGAGGATATCGAAGGTCTTCTGTGACCATTATGAGGGTTACTTCGTCGCCCAGAACCTCTTCAATAAGAACTACGAGACGCAGGTCGGATTCCCCGCGCCGGGCAGGATGCTATTTGTCGGCGTCAGATACAGCTATTAGGGGAGGGAAGGGAGAGGTCTCACTATCGGGAGCTTCACAACGCAGACAGCGTGCAGCAAAGGATGGCCGGATTGGCTGTCGAGCACAACTGGATAAAGTGCGGCCTGGCTGCCCTCGCCATTCACGTAGGCCTGCTCGCGCTGCCTGTGCGTGAGAAGGTGTACCCGGTGGGTGAGCAACGGATTATCGAGGTTGTGGTCATGAGGCAGGAGACCCCTCCGACATCGTCTCCGCGCCAGGTGGAGAGGTCGAAGCCCCTGACCAGGCGCTTCGTTGCGCGGCAGGCCGTTCCCAGGGTCAACCGGGAGATCCCGCCTGCACCAGTGCCCAAACCGGCGGAAAGAAAGGACGAGCCCCCGTCCGCTGGCGCTGGGAACGTGCTCGACGAGCAGATTGTATCCCAGGCTGCGCCCGATCCCGGAGGCGGTGAAGGCGTCGCCATTGCCGGCATCAGCGTCGGCGGGGGCAAGGCAGGCCTCGGCGGCGGCGGTACGGGCATTGGTACGGGAGCGGGCGGAAAGGGTAATGGCGCGGGCACTGGCGGTGAAGGCGGCGGCCCCGTGGAGGCGGGATTCGGCGACGCCGACGGTCCGCAATTCATTTATCAAGAAAGGCCGGAATACCCCTTTGTGGATATGCGGCTTCAGAGAGAAGGGAAAGTCATCGTCAGGCTGACGATTGACGAGAAGGGCAAGCTACAGAAGGTTGATGTGGTTGAGGCGACGGATCAGGCGTTCGCCGGGTCTGCCGTCAAGGCGTTGAAGCGTTCGAGATTCCGGCCGGCCAGGCGAAACGGCGCATCCGTCGCCTGTCGGGCGCCTTATACCATACGTTTTGGCTTTTAAGAGTGAAATGAAGAACCCTCCTTGCCGTCACGGGGCGACTGCGCGCCGGCCCGGGCGCGCGCTCCAAGCGGATATCCGCATCCGGAGGGAGACAACAGCACTTGCGAATGATGCGGAAATAGAAAGAACAAGAAAGAAGGTTAAGCCATGTGGCACATACTGGTAAAAGGGGGATGGATGATGCTTCCCCTCGCAATCTGCTCGCTCGTGTCGGTGACGATCATCATCGAAAGGTTTCTCTTTTTCGGGCGTATCAGGGGGGCGCACCGCGCCGAAGAGGTGCTTACCCTCGTCCATAAACGACGGGTCGATGAGGCGCTCGCCGTGAGCGAAGAGGCGCCGCTGCCGGTTATGCGGGTATTGCGGACAGGCCTCACCCACTCCCCCGAACCCTCGGGGGCGATGGAGTCCGCGGGGGTTTCCGAGCTTTCCTTTATGCGGCGGGGTCTTCCGGCCCTCGATACCATCATCACCCTTTCACCGCTTTTGGGGCTCCTCGGCACCATCATAGGCATGATGAACTCCTTCAACGTCATGGCAATGTCCGGTCTCGGCCAGCCCCACGCAATAACCGGAGGGGTGGCGGAGGCGCTCGTCTGCACTGCCGCCGGCATCACCGTGGCGGTGATCACCCTTATCCCCTACAATTATTTCCTTGCACGCATCGAGCGGGAGGCGGAGGCCATCGAAGCCTATGCGACCCGCCTCGAGCTGGCGCTCTCCGCATCGAAAAGGTAGCCCATGAGACTCCCCAGGACCTCAAGGAAGAAGCCCCGCATCGAGATCATCCCCATGATCGACACCATGTTCTTTCTCCTCGTCTTTTTCATGGTGGCCACCCTCTCCATGACGGCCCAGCGGGGGCTCACCGTCAACCTCCCCCATGCGGCGACCGCCCGCGATGAGATAAAGCAGGTGGTTACGCTGACCGTCACAAAAGAGGGCAAGCTCTTCTTCGATAAAGAAGAAGTTGCCTCCCCCGCCGAGGCGGCCCTGCGCCTCGCCTCCCAAACCGGGGCCGATGCGCAGGTCTCGGTGGTGATCAACGCCGACCGGGCGGTGGAGCACGGCCGGGTAGTTGACCTCATGGACGCGGTGAGGCAGGCAGGGGTGACGAGGATCGCAATAGCGGTGAGGCCCCTTTCCCCGTAGGATCGGGGCGACCCGAGGCAACACCGGGGAGGAGCGCCTATCCCCCCCTTTTTTTCCGCGCCCGGTGTGCCTCCTATTGAATGGAAAGCAGCTCCAGCTCAAAAATCAGTGTCTCGTTGGGACCAATGGCGGGGGGTGCGCCCTGCGGTCCGTAGGCGAGCTGGGGCGGTATGAAAAGCTGCCATTTTGACCCAACCTTCATGAGCTGAAGTGCCTCCGTCCATCCCTTTATGACGCGGTTGACCGGGAAGACGATGGGCTGGCCGCGCCGATATGAGCTGTCGAACTCGGTCCCGTCGATGAAGGTGCCCCGATAGCTGACCACAACCATGTCGGTGGGCCTCGGGGTTCGTCCCGTGCCCGCCTTTATGACCCTGTACTGCAAGCCGTCAGGCAGGGTCCTTACGCCTTCCCTTGTCTTGTTCCCGGCAAGAAAGACCTCCCCCTCCTGCCTGTTCTTTTCCGCCTCCTCCTTCATCACGCCGGCGCTTCTCGCCGCCATCTGCTTCTCGGTATCAGCCAGGGCCTGCGACATTTCCCGATCATTCAGAAGGAGCTTCCCTCCTGTGTAGGCGTCCCTGAAGCCCTTTGCCACCACGTCAGGGTCTAGGTCCATGCGGTATTTTTTCATGTCCATGCCCATTTGGACGCCCACTGCGTAGCTCGTCTTCTCCCTCTCTGTCCTAGGCGTCTGGCCGTCCGCCCCGTAGACGACCCCTGCCGCGAGCACCACCCCCGCGATGATGACCGCTTTTGCCCGATATCTCATAGTTAGGCCTCCAGTTTTTTCTGAGAGTGTAAGCCCGGCGGGCAAAAAAAACAAGAAAACGCGGAATTTCAGGAGGGCCTCCCGGAGGGCGCCGCGGGGTGCCTCAGCGTGCGGGTCGTGACATTTCTCGACATGCCGTTGGCCGTCCCGACAGAGAAGGAAAAACAGAGAGAGAAAGAACAAAAAAAAGAGAAGAGAGAAGAGACCGAATGTGCTACTCTACCAATCAAGGCATGAGGACGCCACACAACACCAACCGCTATTCGATCGCACTTCCGGGCGGCGACCCCGCTTGTTCGTAGCAGCGGTCCTCGCCCTTTGTTGCGGGATCGCCCTTGAGGCGTTCTGGCGTGCGCCCGCCGCACCTCTCTTTTTCGCCACCCTTGCCGCAGCCGCCGCCATACCCATTTTTACGAGATGGGGCAAGGCGTGCGCCCTCCTTACCCTCGCCGGCTTCATGCTCATTGGCGCGGCTAGGCTCGCCTTCATGGAGATAGGCCAGGCCGTGCCGGATGATGCACGCGCCGATACAATCTTTGAGGGGCTGGTCATGGAAAGCTCTCCCCGCGTGAAAGTCCTCTCTCTGTCCAGGCCCGCTGCATTGAAGGGCATGCGCGTGGCCTTCCCCTCCGGCGCCGACCTTGACGTGTCTCAGACGGTGAGGGTTTTCGGCAGGATCAGGCCCCTCGTCCCTTCATTCAAAAACCCCGGCAGCATTTCCTGGAAGTGGCTTAAGAAGCTGGAGGGCGTCGGCTACGAAGTGAGGGGGCAGGTCCTTTCCGCGGCGCCGAGCGATGACCCCATCGCAGCCATGCGGCATTATTTCAAGCATAACATCGAAAGCGCCGGCGCGCCCAGGGCGGATATACTCAAGGCGCTCACCATCGGCGACAGGGCAGCGATACCGCAGGAGACGAACGACCTCTTCCTCCATACGGGCACCTCGCATATACTCGCCATATCGGGGTTCAACGTGAGCGTGATCTCGGGGTTTTTCTTCTTCATCGCGAGGGCCGCCTTCAGGAGGGTGCGGCGCTTCCGCCTCTCGGGGCAGGACAGGCAATACGCGGCCCTCGTCACCCTCCCCTTCCCCTTCGTCTTCATGCTCGTCGCCGGGGCGGGCGTTTCCCTCATCAGGGCCACGATCATGATCATGATCTTCATGCTCGCCCTGTTCCTCCAGAGGAAAACGCACTTCTACAATACCCTGGCCCTGGCCGCGGCCGTCATCCTCCTCATCTACCCCCACTCGCTTCTGACCCCCTCTTTTCAGCTCACCTTTATGAGCCTCCTCTTCATCGTCATCTGTACGGAGAGGCTCTCGCCCGTGCTTGCAAGAATGAAGAGCGGAATCTTGCGCTGGTCGTCCTCGACCGTCCTCGCCACCGCGGCGGCGACACTCGGCACCGCGCCCATAGTTCTCTACTATTTTTACGGCATAAACCCGCTCTCTCTCCTCCACAACCTCATCACCGTGCCCCTCATGGGCGTTGCCGCGACCGGCCTGAGCATCGTGGGCATGACACACCCTTGGGGCCGCCCCCTGCTCATCCTCGCGGGGTATATCACGCAGGTGAACCTGGCCCTCCTTCACGCGCTCGATTTCGGCTACCTTTACCCCCTGGTACGGCCCCGGTTTTCGGAAATTGTCCTCTACTACGGCCTTGTCATGGCCCTGCTTTACGTGGACCGGAAGCAGGTGGCGGCGCTCCTTTTCTGCGTCCTGATCCCCCTTTGCGCGGTCCAGGTCTACGCCGATTATCGCGAGCGGTTCAATACCGGCCTTTGCATCCACTTCATCGACGTGGGCCAGGGCGATGCGGCCCTGATAGAAGCGCCGGGGGGGATGAGGATATTGATCGACGGGGGCGGGTTTCCAGGCTCGGACTTCGACATGGGCAGGCAGGTGATCACACCCTTCCTCCTTTACAGGAAGGTGCTTACCATCGACTACGTGATCAATACGCATCCCCACGCCGACCATATAGGCGGGCTCTCCTATGTCCTGCGCCACTTCAAGGTCTCGCACCTCGTCACGGCGGGCTTTTTTCCGCAGGAGCGCCAATTCCTCGAATTGGTCGGGATCGCGCGGGCGCGGGGCGTGCCGCGCCTGATATGGAGAAAGGGGGACGGGATAAAGACGCGCGCGTTCAGCATCGATGCGCTCTATCCGGCGGGCACGCCCCCTTTCGATAACCTGAACGACACATCTCTCGTCTTTAAGGTCCGCCACGGGGAGACGACGTTCCTCCTGCCCGGGGACATCACGACCGGCGTGGAGGAGCAGCTTGTCCTTTCCGGCGTCCCCCTCAAATCGGATGTGCTCAAGCTCCCCCATCACGGAAGCGCCTTGTCAAACAGCTTCGCCTTCATTTACGCCGTGCGGCCGAAGCTGGGGGTTTTGAGCGGCGCGGCCGGGGTCATCAAGAACCTCCCGAGCCCGGAGGCGCTTCTGCGGTACAAGGCGCTCTCCATACCCGTCCTGCGGACCGATACGCAGGGGCTTATCGAAGTCCGGTCGGACGGCAGCGAGATCACGTGGAAGACATACGGAAACCGGTGAAGGCGGCGCGTTGCCGCCCGGCCGGTTGCTGCGGAGGCGGTGAAGGCGCGCTCCCGGGAGACGTTCCCTATCCTTTTTTCATCTGCTGGAGCATTTTGCGGTCATGAAAGGCCCGCCCCTCGAAACTCTGGAGCGGCGTCACCTGCCATTCGAGCATCCCCCAAAAAGGCAGGCCCCGCATGATCTGATCGAGCTCTTCATTGGAGGCGGCATCGATGATGAACGCCACGGCGCGCTCGGAAACCGGGACCCCTCCCGCGAGGATCTTATTCTCCGACCGAAGCTTCATCAGTGCCTCGAAACCCGGAAGGACGTAATATTCGAGGAGCTCGATCAACTCGTCGGGTCCGGTCATTTGCGGCCCGCCGCTTCCGATTACCAGGTAGTTCATGCGCTGCCCTCCTTTTTCTTAAAGGCCCTCTCGCGGCCTTTTCACTCTAAGCAATATACGCCGCTACGCCGCCCATGTAAAGACGGCTGCGATGCGGTATCGGAGCGGACGTCTTTACGTGTAGGATTTCAGAACGTTTCAGTATACTATATACAAGTTAAGTACACTTTGTGCGGCCCACGCCGTCACCTGAAGAGATATGGGGGAGGGAGCATCGTATGAGCACATTCTATCGTCGATTACCGAAATTCGAGTACCTGCAGCCAAGGAGCCTTGCCCGGGCCCTGTCCCTTCTGGCCGAATACGGGGGCTCGGCCAGGGTAATGGCCGGCGGGACGGATCTGATCCCGCAGTTGAAGAAGCGCGAGATCCGGGCGCCCGGGTACGTGATAGACCTGAAGCGCATAAAAGGTCTTGACAACCTCACCTGCACGGCGGAGGAAGGACTGGAAATAGGTGCACTGACGACGATCGCCGCCATCGAGAATTCCTCCAGGGTGCGAGCTGATTTTTATCCGCTCTACCAGGCGGCAGCGAGCATGGCTTCTCCCCAGGTGCGCAACCGGGGAACCTTTGCCGGGAACATCTGCTCGGCGGTACCCTCTGCCGACACCGCACCCGCGCTCCTGGCACTAGACGGATGGGTGCGGCTCGCAAGCACCAGGGGTGAGCGTCGGGTCGCCCTCGATCTTTTCTTTGAAGGCCCTCGCAAGACGGTCGTCGCAGAAGACGAGCTTCTCGTCGGAATTGTGGTGCCGGAAATGGCCCGGGGAAGCCGGGGCACGTACCTGAAGCTTTCGCCGCGCCATTCCATGGACCTCGCGACAGTCGGCGTCGCCGCCGCAGCGACCTGCGAGAACGGCGTGTGCAGGGATATCAGGATCGCCCTCGGAGCAGTGGCGCCGACGCCGGTACGGGCGCCGATAGCCGAGGCAATGCTGCGCGGTCGAAAGGTAACACCGGAGCTGATTGACGAGGCTGCGAATAACGCCGTGAGCCAGTGCGATCCCATTGACGACCACAGGGCATCGCGTGAGTACCGTTGTGACATGGTCTATGCAATGACGAGGAGGGCGCTCCGGCAGATCCTATTACAAGAGGGCACGGAGTGATGAGCCACATCACACACGGAGAGAAAGAAGAACGACGTATGAGAGATCGGTATGCGAGGAGATAAACAATGAAAAGCCTACGACTGAAGGTCAACGGTACATCATACGCAATCAGGGTGAAGGCGCAGGCCACGCTGCTCGATGTCATCCGGGAAGAACTCGGCCTCACGGGCGCCAAGGAGGGATGCGGTGTCGGCGAATGCGGCGCATGCACCGTGATCATGGGGGATAAGGCTGTCAACGCCTGCATAGTCCTGGCGGTAGAGGCGCAGGGCAAGGAGATTACAACCATCGAGGGCCTCGCCGACGGGGACAAACTGCACCCGATCCAGGAGGCCTTCGTGGAGGCCGGGGGTATGCAGTGTGGTTTTTGTACCCCGGGGATGATCCTTTCCACCAAAGTCCTCCTCGAGAAGAACAAGGCGCCCAGTGACGACGAGATACGCCGGGGCCTCTCGGGAAACTTCTGCCGCTGCACCGGGTACACGAAAATCTTTGAATCGGTAAGAGCCGCCGCACAAAAGATGAAGGAGTAACATCGATGGAAGGATATGAAATCATCGGCAAACGGGTACCGAGGATCGACGGGAAAGAGAAGGTGATGGGCCAGGCGAAATACGCGGCCGACTATTCCCTGCCCGGCATGCTCTGGTGCAAGGTGGCGAGGAGTCCCTTCCCCCACGCGCGGATCCTCACTATAGACACGAGCAGGGCGGAGAGGCTGAAGGGCGTTAAGGCCGTGATCACGGGGAAGGATTTCGGAGGCTGGACGTGGGGGTTCATGGCGACGACCCGTGACGAGCCGCCCCTCGCAGTCGGCAAGGTGCGCTACCTTTACGAGGCCGTCGCTGCCGTTGCTGCAACGGACGAAGATATTGCGGAAGAGGCATGCGATCTTATCAGGGTGGACTACGAAGAGCTTCCCGGCGTCTTCGATCCCGAGGAGGCGATGAAGGAAGGCGCGCCCGTCATCCACGATTACCGCCCGAACAACGTCAGCGTCGAATACCACTGGAACTTCGGCGATGTGGAGAAAGCCTTTGCCCGATCCCACATCGTCCGGGCGGATAAATTTGCCTCGGGAAAGGTCATCACGGGCTTTCTGGAGCCGCCGGCGTCTCTTGCCTACTATGACCCGTCAGGATATGTGACGGTCCGGCCTGCAAAACAGAGTCCCTATTTCCATTACCGCCATCTCGCGGCTTGCTTCAATCTGCCCCTGAACAGGGTAAGAATCATACAGCCTTTCATTGGAGGCGGGTTCGGCGGGACAAAGAACGATTCGGTAGCAGGCGATTTCTGCGTCGTAATGCTTTCCAAAAAGACCGGGAAACCGGTCAAATATATCTATACGATGGAAGAAGTCCTCACCACGTGCCGGAGACGACACAACATGATCGTCTATAACAAGATGGGGATGACGAAGGACGGCATCATTACCGGCGTCGAGACCCGGGTGGTGGGCAACGGAGGAGCATATACGGCCATTGGGCCTCTCACTATGTACCTTACGGGCTCGGGAGTGCCGTTGCCCTACAAGCTTCCCAATTTCAAATTTGATGCATGGAGGGCCTTCACGAATAACCCTGTTTCGGCAGCTATGCGCGGCCATGGATTCATCCACACGCGCTTTGCCTGTGATGCTCAGATGGACATGCTCGCGGAGGAGCTGGGTATCGATCCTGTCGAGGTACGCATGCGAAACGGCATTGATAATCCGAAACCGGGAGAAGTCTATGAGACCGTCAACGGCATCGGCATCAAAACGTGCGGTCTCAAGGAGGCCATAAAGGCGGTCACGGAGGAGTCTGTCTGGGCCGACAAAGAAAAGACGGCGAAGCAGGCAGGTCCTGTGAGATACGGGGTCGGCATATCGGGTACCTCCTATCAAGGCGGCGCCCGGCAACTGGGTCATCAGTCGTGTGGCGCTATTATCAGGGTATGCGAGGACGGTACCGTCAACCTCCTCACGGGCGCCACCGACTGCGGGCAGGGGTCGGACACGGTCCTCGCCATGATTGCGGCCGAAGAGCTCGGGGTGAGGTATGAAGACATCTCACTGAAGCGTGTGGATACTGCGTACACCCCTGTCGATCCGGGAAGCTACGGGAGCAGGGTGACCGTATTGGCCGGTCAGGCAACACAACTGGCTGCCCGCGACGCAAAAAAGCAGATCCTCGAGGCCCTGGCAAAGGTGTGGGCCGCAGGAGCCGAGGATATCGAGATCAAGGGCGGATTTGCCTTCCTTAGAAGCAATCCCGACAAACGGATGTCCTTTGAGAAGGCTGCCAAGATAGCATGCTACGAAGGCTCGGGTGCGGTAATCCTTGGCACAGGCCATTCCTCTTACGGACTGGAGACGATAAATTTCAACACGGGTATAGGCAACGGGGGAACATCCTACAGTTTCACGGCGCAGACTGCACGCCTCGGGGTAGACGTGGAGACGGGAAAGATCCACGTCACCCATTTCACCATCGCCCACGATGCGGGTGTGCCTCTGCATCCCGTAAGCGTCGAGTCCCAGAATGAGGGCGGCGCAGTGCAGGGGCTGGGCCAGGCGATTTACGAAGAATTCGTCATGGAAAAGGGCAGGACGCACAACATGACGCTCCTTGACTACAAGATGCCGCGCTCCACGGACGTCCCGGACATCAAAGTGATCCACGTTGTTACCGTCGATCCGGATGGTCCCTTCGGCGCGAAAGAGGCCTCCGAAGGAAGCATCGTGAGCAGTCCTTCGGCGGTGATCGCCGCCCTCCACGATGCGACCGGTGTGTGGTTCAAGGAGTTGCCGGTGACACCGGAGAAGGTGATCAAGGCGCTGAAGGAGAAGGGTGCGTGGATCAAGTGATACCAAGTCGCGGTAAAAGGGGCGGCGTGGAGATATGAGGATACGCATAGAAACGACCGTCAACATGCCCGAGGTGCCCGAAGAAGTGGAGATGGGGCCGGGCACATTACGGGACTTGCTTGTCAGGCTCTTTGTCGGCGCCCGTCTCGCAGACCACATAATAGACCCGGCAACAGGGGAGATAAAAATGGAGGGTCTTTTTAACGTCGCCCTGAACGACGTCTCATATCATTCACTCCGGGAAGGTGTGGAGACGCCCTTGCAGGACGGGGACGTTCTGACCCTGTCCATGATTCTGCTCGGCGGCGGATAGGCGCCGCCCTTTTTTTGCCGCCGCGCGCGCTACAATCTTTGGATCAGGTAGAGAGAGGCAGGGAGGACGGTTGCCGCCTTAATCCTGTCGAATTGGGCGAGCAGCGCCCTTTTTTCTTCCCTTCCGGTCCCGCTGTCCCGGACCATGGGCGAGATATAGAAATGCCCCTTGCCGCCGGAAGGCCCGCCCGCGTTTTTCGCAAAACTCGATAGAGAGGCGAGATGACTCGGGGGAAGGTCGAGACCGATGACGAAATTGGCGCTCACCTCGATGCGCTCATATTCCCTGTTGATCGCGCACATGCGGGCAAACGCGTCCCTGATCCGCCCGACGGAAACCGGTTTGTTCAAGAACTGCAGGGTCGCGGCGTCGGACGATTCCAGGCCGATATTGATGTAGGTGACAAAGGGCATCCGGTCGAGCAACCGGAAGACGCGCTCTTTCGCACCGAGGAGGGAGTCGGCGCTCCCGAAGAGGAAGAGCCTGGGCCTTTCCATGAAGGAGTGCTCGAACCCCAGGGAGTCGTAAGCGGACTGTGCGGCACACTCGATCAGGTCGGCCCCGACGCCCATTGCATCGTGCTGTCCCAGGAAAAGGGCATTGTAGTTCTGCAGCTCAGGGCCGTAGAACCGCTTGAGTCCGGCTATCTGCCCGGCCACGTCGGTCATTGATCGGGCGGTCAGCTCCCGGCCGGCTTTGACGCTGCAGAAGCCGCAGTTGTAGAGGCAGCCGTCGGCCAGGATAAGGGGGATTACCTCATAGTCGGCGTGGCGGGCGTCGGGGGGCAGCACGCTCACCCGGCCCCCGATGATCCGGTGAAACTGCCGCGCCCTCCGGACGAGGACCTTCTCATCGTGTGCCGCACTGCGCGCAAGAAATCTGCCGATCTCCGCGGGGACAGCCCCCGACCCGATCCGGCTCGTCCTCTCCAACAACCGCCCGGCCGCAACGTAAGCCCGCTGCACTCCCTTGGAAAGAAATGGCTCATCCGCCATGACGGAGTTACTCGGGTAGGAAAGGCAGGGGAAATAATATTCATCGAAACGGCCCACTATCCCGTTGTAGTCGCCGGAGGAGTAGTAGATCCAGTCGTTGCCCCGGGTACGCTTCAGCCACTCGGCAGGATTGGGCCAATCCTCACGGCGCCCCTGGATGTATTTGATCTCTCCCCGCAGGTCGAACTGGAAGATGTAATCCCTGGTCTTTATCTCGTCGTAGACGCCGTAACGGATGGGGTAGCTGACTTTTGCATACTCCCTGGCGCCGGCCTTATCGGTCGTGATGGTGAGATCGTCGACGTAGTGGATCATGCATACTGTCCCGACGCGCCTTTGGATGCGCTTCCTGAAGGCCCTCGTTCCGACAGACCCATGCCTGCAAGATCAGGCGTCACGCGCCGGATTGTGGATACTTTCTTCATCCACCCTGGCGCCGAGCTGCCGCGACAGGACCTTTCCGGCTTCTGCAACGAGAGGCCCACATTGCCGGGCTGCATCGCGCGAGATGAGGCCAAGCACCACGATGTAGCCGATGGGACGCGCATGAGGACCGAGCACCGGAGATGCAACTGCATTGAGTCCCGGCGCCGTCTCCTCGAGGTCCTCGGCAAACCATTCCCTGCGGCATCTTTCGATATCTGCCATCAGCTTATCCCTGTCGAGCACCTTCCGGTCCCCCTGGAAGTAGACCTTCTTATCTCCGAGCAGACTGTCGAGCTCCTTCTGGGGCAGGAATGCCGCAATCGCCTTACCATGGCACCCATACGTGAGGGGGAAGCGATGACCGACGCGCATGGTGAGCGTGTAGGCCGTCCCGCCTTCATGCTTCGCCGCGACGAATACATTCTTGTCTGCAATTAAACCGAGAGCCGAGGTGGCGCCGGTCTTTTTTGCAAGCTCCTTGAGAAGAGGCTCGGCCAGGTCCGGAGCGCTGAGGTTGTCGAGAAATCTGCGCGAAAGTCCGATAAGGCCGGGACCAAGAGAATAACCCTTGCCGCCGCTATTCCTTTGGACAAGTCCAAACTTCTGGAGCGTCCGAAGGATAGAAAATGCCTTGCTTTTGGCGATGCCTATCTGCGAATGGATCTCTATGAGGCTCATGTGGGAGGTCCGCGCCCGGGCAAGACAAAAAAGTATGCGTGATGCCTGCTCAACTGCCGGAACGAGGTAACGCTCTTCCGTTGTACTATCTGCTTTCTTCATTGGTTCTCCTAATAAAACCTAACACGTTACGCCAGTCAAGAAAGATTGTCAAGTGAAAAAAAGTGCCTTCCTTTTTGTTGACTTTGACACGGGTGTCATGGTTAATGAGACGAAGGGCGGGCAGCATGCGGCCGATCCTTTCTGCGGACGAGGTGTTGATGAGCTGCGAAGACTTCACCGGCGATAAACAGGCGGAAAAAACCCTGCGTGAAAGCGAGGTGAACTTCAGGACCCTGGCGGAGAGCTCTATCACGGGCATCTTCATCGTACAGGGGGAGAGGTTTGTTTACATAAACCCTGTTTTTACCGAGGCCACCGGATACACGCTGAAGGATCTGTCATCGACGAATTTTTGGGACATCGTCTCTCCCGGGATGCGGGAAGTGATGAAAGCCAGGGCCGCGGCCCGGCAGCAGGCAAGGAGCACCGCTCCTGCACAGTATGAACTGAAGGTCATCACGAAATCAGGGGAGGAGAAACTCGCGCATGTTGACGTTACTCTCATCGGGTTCAAGGGGAAGCCTTCCATACTGGGGACGGTGACGGATCTCACGGAGCGTAAGCTGATGGAGGATGCGCTTCGGGCGAGTGAAGAGAAGTACCGCGCCATCTTCGAAAACGCAATCGAAGCGATATTCCAGACGACCCCGGATGGCCGCATCCTTTCCGCGAACCCCGCCATGGCCCGAATTCATGGATACGATACTCCGGAAGAGCTCATACGGAACGTCGATGATCTTGCGAAGATCTATGTCGATCCGTCCTGTCACGCATGTTTCCGGATGCTTCTGGGCGAAGAGAAGGAGGTGAGGAATTTCGAATGCGAAGTGTATCGGAAGGACGGCCGGAAGCGTTGGGTTTCGATCACCGCCCGGGCAGTCAGGGATTTGAAGGGGACCATCCTGCATTATGAAGGGACCGCCGAAGATATCACCGAGCGCAGAGACGCGCAGGAGAAGCTGCGCGAGAGCGAAGAGAAATTCCGGCTCCTCTTCGACAAGTCGGCCGATCCCATCGTGCTTCTGGACGGGGAGACGTACGTCGACTGCAATGAAGCGGCCGTAAGGGTGCTCAAGTGTTCCTCGAAGGATCAGGTGATCGGCCTGCACGCGCTCGCCCTGTCCCCTGAGCGCCAGCCGGACGGACGCCTGTCGGCCGATGAGATACGTGAGAACATCGCCGTAGCGCTGAGGGAGGGGCGCCACCGGTTCGAACGGGTGAGGAGGGGCTTCGACGGCGAAGAGTTCTGGGTGGACGTTTCGCTCACCGCTATCCCGGTGCGGGGCCGGCGGATCCTTTACAGTGTGTGGCGGGACATAGGGGACCGCAAGGGGGCGGAAGAGGCACTGAAGGAAAGGGAAAAAGAGCTGGAAAGGAAATCCGCCAACCTCGAGGAAGCCAATGCGGCGTTGAAGGTATTGCTGAGGCTCAGGGAAGAAGACAAGAAAGGGGTTGAGAGCGCAGTCCTCGCCAATATCGAGAAGCTGGTGTTCCCTTACCTGGAAAAGCTGAAAAACATGTGCGTGACGGATAATCAGGCGACCTTTTTAAGCATAATAGAACAAAACCTGAATCATATTATTTCGCCGTTTCTGCAAAAGATGTCCTCCGGCTATTCCCACTTCACGCCCACAGAAATTCAGATAGCAGACCTCATCAAGAACGGGAAGACGAGCAAGGAGATTGCATTGTGCCTGAACATCGGTACGGCTACGGTGCACAGCCATAGAAACGATATCAGAAGCAAGCTCGGCTTAAGCAATAAAAAGGTAAATCTCATGTCCTATCTTCTTTCATTCAAATGACTGTGGAGGTTACCTCTACAGTTTATCCTTAAAAAGACCATAGTTATTCCGCTAAATTCCTGACACAAATAGACTGAAAATAGTTTATGATATCAATGACGAAAACGACCGGAAGAACCTTCCCCCAGGGATTGCGGCGGAAAGACGGACCGGGCCAAAGGATAAGAGAAAGCGACGGGGGTCAGCCAGTGAAAAGGACATCTGTGAGCGGGGCGCAAGGCTGCCCCCTGCGCTATTGAGTCACCAGGGTCAGCCCTTGAAATGTGAATTATCATCCTCGGCAACCTTGTCTTTACCGGGGCAATACTACCTGTAACTCCCCGTCCTCCGCTCTTCTCTGCCACAGGGCTGTGAGAGCAAGGAAAAAGGTGCCTTGTCACTCCTGGTTGTCAGTCCAATTACCGCCGACCCGCTTCGCCGGTCGTGGTCGTTCGTCAACGTTCATCTTTCTCCATAGACAAATAGGTCGGCGGAGATTATATTAGTACGTAAAAGAGGCGGAAGGCGGGTATAACGGGAGGTCCGAACCGGATGCGACTTACCAGGATGCGCCGCCTACGGAGCCGCCAGGAAGGAGGACCCCATGAAAAAATGGATCGTCTTTGTTATACTCGCGGTGGTGGTCTTGTTTCGCCGTACCCACGCCCGGCCATACGAGGGGCGGCTGGGGCTGGGGGGGC
>Ga0187864_10001083_pt1 | contig 27462 bp, 25 predicted proteins | sample June2016WEW_11_4_FD_132985 | JGI IMG/M metagenome (GOLD analysis project Ga0187864, IMG submission 132985) | Peatland microbial communities from SPRUCE experiment site at the Marcell Experimental Forest, Minnesota, USA - June2016WEW_11_40 | ecosystem: Environmental > Terrestrial > Soil >...
GTTTGGCCGAGTGTGCCGACGGTTGGACCGCATCGACCGCAGATACCTGGCTTGGGTTCAATTGGCCAGCTGTATAATCTTCATGCGGCAGGGTTTTTTCCCTTAGCCCTAAACGAGCAAGCGCGCCGAATAATCACGATGCGTATGAGTTCGCCGCGATTCTCCAACAGCCAGAAACGCGCTCCCCTTCGGGTCGCGGCTAAACGAGCATTCAGAAACCGCGCGGCTGCGCTTCGCGAGCGAGGTTTTCCAGCAGTCCGGCAATCGTCATCTGCAGCACCGGATGCACGGCTTCGGGCGCGATTTCGGCCAGCGGCTGCAATACGAATCGCCGCTCGTGCATCAGCGGATGCGGGACCACCAATTCCTGGCTGCTGATGATTTGATCGCCGTAAAGCAGAAGGTCCAGGTCGATCGGGCGAGGCTCCCAGCGCTCCCGGCGAACGCGGCCAAGTTGACGCTCGATTTCCAGCAAGTGATGCAGCAATGCGTGCGAGCCGAGCGTTGTCTTCAATTCGGCGGCCGCATTGAGGAATGGGGGCGAGTTCGGCGGACCGCCGACGGCTGGGTTTTCCAGCAACGACGAGATGCGGGCAATGGCGATTCCGTCGGTTTGCTTCAAATGGGAAAGGGCGGAACGGATATTGTGCTCGCGATCGCCGAGGTTCGCGCCCAAAGCGATGTAAGCCGTCATCTCCGCCGGGTGCCGCATGCCACCAGCCTACACTCTTGCCCGGAATTGAGGGAGAGGGAGAAGAATGCCGATTGCCGAATGCCAAGTGCCAAATGAAAGGCGGCATTGATCTTCCCATTCGGCATTTGGCATTCGGCATTTGGCATTTGGCATTTTCTTCCCTCACCCCGCATTGTCTCACTGCCCCTGCGTCAGGGGAAACTCCTCATCCCTCAGCGGGATTTGCACATATCTTCCGGGATCGCGCTCGTTGAGCGCGTTGACGATCTCATTGACATTCCCCAGGTCCGCGCTGGCGCGATCGCCGGTTTCGGTGTCGTAAACCGTGCGGTATCCGCGGATGACTTCGTCGAAATCGGCATTGCTTCGTTCAGTGATCAGCTCGTTGTGCTGCACTGATTTGAGGTAGCTGTCGAAGGCGTCCTGCTTTTCCTTCATGGAATTCTCGAAAGCGGCGAAGCGGGCATTGGAGGCCGCGACGTTTTGGTTGCCGTGCTCCAGGACGACCGCGTCGTTGAGCTTCCATGATTTGGCGATGGCCAGCATGGTCGGCAGATCGCGGTCGAAGGTCGCATCGGGGCCGATCACTTCGTTACAGATAATCCCCCACGTGCCGTTGGCCACCGTGTAGCATTCCATCTGCGCCCAGGCCCGCATGTGGACGGTTTGGCCGCTTTGGGTTTGGGTGGTGGAAAAGTAGATGCGCGCCGCCTGGCCGCTGGGCAATTGGGCGGCGACGGGGTCGGATTGCAACACCTGGTCGAGCGTGAAAGACGGGCCGCCGTTGCTTTCGGACATCTCGCTTAGCTGCGGGGTGAGGTTCTTCAGGGCATCAACCGGCCCGGTGTATGGGGCGACGAGCATTCGGGTGGCCGCGGTCAATTGGCCGCTGTAGGCAAGCTGCCGCTGCACGCCGGCGGCCATGGAATCGGGCGTCACGACTTCCAGGCCGATGCCAAGGGCGACTTTCTCCTTGTCCGGTCCGTCGGCGATCACGGCCCCGAGGTTGCTGGAACTGGTGATTTTCCAGGCTGCGGGAATGCTGATGGTTCCCGCGCCGTCGCCGATGGATTGCTCCTGCATCTGCGTATCCATGGGAAGGGCGGCTGTGAGCTTGGCCCAATCCGAAGCGGGGGCATCGATGCGATCGTAGACGACGATGATGGCCGCGCCTTTGTCGCCGATGCCGCACATGATTGTGCCCTTGATCGCCAGGCCCTTGAGCTTTCCCGTGAAAGTGGCTCCGCCGCGATGCTGCTGCTGGACATCGGCGAAGGCGCCTTGAACGGTTGGCTTGGAATCGAGGATGCGCGTCAGATCGTGAAGCGCGGCGACGATTGCCGCCTGCACCGTCGTGGCATCGGGCTTCTGGGCAAAGATCGTGCAACCCGAATCGGCCGAGGCGAGAATGGTATATCCCGACGTAGCCGGATCGACGTCGCTGGCGAGGATCGCAGTGGGGGCTGGCGCGTTACTGGGGGTTTTGGGAGCCGCGGCGAGCGGATTGGGGGTCGGCGGATTGGGAGCAGAGGAATTACTTGGGGCCACGCCAGTGCCATTGCTGCCCGGCTCGGCCCTGATGGCGAAAATCCCCCCGACGATGAGCAGCAACATGAAAGAGCTGACAGCTCCGATGATGAAGTATTTCACGTCAGACTCCTTTCTGATTGGGCGGATCGTAGCGATGTGGGAGAATCTGGACAAGAATGACATGAGGCAAGAAGGCACGTAGGCACGAAGGGTCGGAGGCCTGAAAAATGTCACACCCTATCTCAGAATATCCCATTTCGGGGGGGAGGGGGGCGCTTCGCGAGAGAGTAGAGAAGTAGAAAGTAGAGCGGTAGAGAAAGACATAGAACCAGCGGACATGGCGATGTCTCCGTTGGCGACGGGAGCCGGGCTGGGACCGCGCGCGGATTGAGCAACACGGTATTGCTCGTCAGCCCAAACTAATACCTAACATCGCTTCGATTTGCAAGGAAAGAATCTCGACGACAATCGCCGGGTGAAAGGCAACCGCACGCGCCCGCCCGTTCACGCCGCAACGCGCCGGCGGCGGTAGGCGATGATCGCGCCCAATCCAAGACCCACCAGCGACATCCCGGCCGCGCTGGGCAGCGGGACGGAGGAGGAGGAAGTGCCGCCGCCGGAGCTGGATCCCAGGGTCGCGGTGAATGTGAGATCGGTCAGGCTGGTGACGGTCAGACTTCCCTTTGACGTGGACATGTCTACCCAGTCCGCCACCGAGGGATCGCTGGATTCGAAGAACGGGCCGGTGGAGGTTTTCATGTCATAGGTCGCAAACGAAGGGTCGTGGAACTGGATGTCGTCTGATCCCACTCCAAAGCCCACCCCCTGGAACTTCTGGTTGTCGAACACGTAGGAGTTGGGAATGGCCAGTGACGTTGATGCGCTGTCAGTGATCGTGACGGAAGCGGGCGTAAAGGAGATGAGGCCGGCGGCGGGCGCCGGGACGCTGGCCGTATCGGCGACGGCCGTCACGGTAAAGGACACATCGGAGAAAGACTTCCCCGCTAAACTTCCGGTGGCCGTCCCCGCGAACACATAGGTAATTTGCGCCGCCGGCGCCAGGGAAATCGGCAAAAACGCCGCACCGATCAAAGACAGGAAGAAAGCCGTGACTTTCATTGTTCACCCATTTTGAAAACGCGGGCTTTGAGCCCGTCGATCACCCAACGACGCGGCGGGCAATTTACCACACTCTTGTGGAGCATGTCTATAAAAAAATTCCGATCCGGGATTTCCCAGATGAAACTCCGCCGACGAACGTCGTCGGCAATTTTGCGGAGCATACCGAGACCGGAAGAGCGTCCTTGCTGCCTTCACCGATTAGATTCTCCGGACTTCATGTCCTCAACATTGGCAAAATGGCTGTTTTTGTGCGGTCAAACGATCATTCACTATACATCGAGTCCAGTGCCATCCGGAAAATCCGGGTTAGGCACTCATACCGGGGAATTAACGGTATGCTCACAAAGCCGGATTGAAATCGCAGAAGATCGATGAGCGGATTGCGGCGATTTCGGTGGCTGCGAATAAAGAATTGGACCGAACACACCAAGACCCGATACGCTATGCAACATGGCCGGCGACGTTCGTCAGCCATGGTTCAATAGGGGAAGTCACGGCTTGTGGGTTTCCTCGCCGCGTCGTTCCCAGCACACCGAACCTCTGGAAATTCGAGAATCGGGCCGATGCTCAAGTTTCGATTCAATGTCCGGCTTATGCTTGCGGCGACGGCACTGCTGACGTCGGTGGCAATTCTGTTTTACGCCCAGAGCGATCGCGTTCCGCACGACCCGAGCGGCCGGGTGAAGAGCGAAGCATTCTGGGCCGCGGTGGCGCGTCCCCTCGTCGCTCAGCGGCCCACGGACATTGTGGTGTATCCGCCGCGCCTGGGCGTTCAGCTCGTGACCTGCACGGGCCATCCACCCAACGGGCCGTCCGCTGAAAAATATTTGTACGTAAAGACCGAGCCGGGAGGGCAGCTCGTTGAAACGCGGCTCCTGGGCATGAACATCCCGTTTCGCACCGCATGGTGGGATGCGAACTGGATGCGATATGGTCCGTGGGTGGGCGTTGGCATCGCGGTGTTTCTGATGATTCTGCCTGTGTTCGCGGGGCTTGTCCGTATTCTGGCGCAAGCGAAATCGACGGCGCCTGCGCCGCCGGTGGCGGCTCTCTTGCCGCAGATCACCACGGCCGATCTGGAAAAAGTGCGCGAGCTGGACGCCGCGCTGGAAAGCTCGCTGTCTCGCTCGACGGCGGACGAAGCCATCGAAGCGCCGACCACACCCGCTGCCGCCGCGCCCGCGCCGCCGGTGGTTCTCAAGGGGGGGCCGTTGGAAGTGGTCGAACGTCCTCCCGAAGAACAGAAGGATTACCAGGGAGAATTTTATCCCGTGGCCAAGCCTACGAAACACGGCGGATTCACGCTGGTGGAATTGCTCGTGGTCATCGGCGTGCTGGGCGTTTTGATTGCCCTGCTGCTGCCGGCGCTGAGCGGGGCACGGCGCGACGCCAATCAAATTGCCTGCGCCGCCAACCTCCGCAGCATCGGCCAGGGTCTGGCGGTTTATGAGCAGCAAAACAACGGGCTTATCCCCGCCTCATACAGCTACAGCGGACAGACGATCGTCAATGGCCAGCAGCAGTTCACCGGCCCGGGCTACGTGCACTGGAGCTATTTTCTGTACGGCAACGGTTTGATTCCCAACGGCGCGTTTCTGTGTCCCGAGCTGGAACAAGGCGGACTGCCGCCGACGAACACGACCGATGACAATCGCCTGCCGGGGCAGATCAACGACACGCCGGGCGTGGTGGACCAGCAGGCTTCGCGCGTCGCCTACACGCTGAACGAAGCGCTCTCGCCTCGCAATAAATTCGCCCTTGGATTTCAGGGAGCGGTGCGCATCTACCAGTTCATTCACGCCTCGTCGATCCCAAACTCGAGCGGCACGATTCTGGCGACAGAATGGGCTCAAACGGGCGCGCGAATCGCCGTCGCCAATTCATCGGGTTACTATCTGTACAGTCATCGCCCGGTGCATGCGTTCGTCGGGCTTGATGGAACGCTGGATATGTTTCAGTTGAGTCCCGGCGTCGGGTATCGCCGGGTGACCGCGGCCGACCTCGACCCGGATCCGGCCAGCGCCAGCAGTTCAGTCACACGTCTGGACTGGGTTGGCCGCAACCACGGCCATGTTGAGGGTTACCCGGACCAGCGGCGCAGCAATTTCCTCTATCTCGACGGGCACGTGGAATGCAAAACGATCTATGAAACGCTGGCTCCGTTTGAATGGGGTGAGAAATTCTATAGCCTTGTTCCCAACGGGGATTTGCAGCCGTAAGCGACGCTCGCCTGGCATAAGGAGATGAAACCAGGACGCGGCGAAGGTTACCCTGAAACGCGGTTCGGGGTAATGGTACTTAATTCAAGCTTTTTCGGGCGGAAGCCCAGGGATGGCCATCCCTGGGCTTTCGAATGACGGTGTGCTCGGCGCGGGGGCGAGTTGCTGGTTCGATCCCAGCAGCCAGAGGCAGCCCAGAAACAACATCATCGCGTCGAGCGTGGAAAATCCATCCCAAAGCGTCTCGTGGCTGAACGTCGGCGCAAACCCTACATTTTGGGAAAGAACGCTGGCCAGGCCGGCTAGAACAATGCTTGTCCACGCAATCCAATCGCGACGATAGACGGCCGAGCGGGCAATGCAGAACGCGGGGAGGAGCATCATGCAAAAGAGCGATCGGCTCGACATCGGCGAGATGAGGAGAATCAGGAGCATGACCAGGCCAAACTCCAGGGAGGACCGGCTCGGCATGGGGGGATCGGCCGACGGACGCAGGCGACCGGGCCTCATCACTGCCGCAACCAACAAACAGACCATCGCATCGATGGCTAACACCAGATGCTTCAGCGGCTCGGGGCCGATCGGGTGGGGACGCCAATTCACATTGACTCCGCCCGGCGTCGCCGAGACTGTCGTCAGAAACCAGCGATCGATGTCGCCGGCCAGGGACTGGTTGTCCGAAATGCCGGCGTACCATTGTCCCTGGGACTGATCGCCATGGCCGAGGGGGCGGATGTAGTCCTGAAACCAACGCGTGACCCAAAGTCCGCCCGCGGCTGGGCGATGAATCAGATCCGGCAAGAGGTTGGCCCCAACGGCGACGAGAACCATGACGAGGGCGGACCACCAGCGTCTGCGCCAAATGAGATATCCGGCGAACAAGAAGGGCGGCCCCTTGAACGCCGCCGCGATCCCCCACCAAATTCCGGTGCGCATCCAGCGTCCACGGATGGCGGCGAGTCCCCCGGCCATCAGCATGGCCGCAATGATCAAATCGAGCGATAGGTGGGATATGGCATTGAAGGCAAACTGAAGCGCGCACAGGCCGCCGAGCAAAGCGATGGCATGCTCCGCCTTTGGCGCGTCAAGTCGATCGACCGTCTGTCCGCCGCTTAAGGACCAGGCGCTCTTGAGCAGCAGGGCAAACACGCCGGCGGAGATCGCATACCAAATCGTCTGGGCCGCCTTGTCCGGAAGGGGAGCGATAGGCACGAAGAGGATGGCGCTGAAAGGCGGATAGACATAGGCGGAATCCGCCCTATAGATTTCCTGCCCGGAGGCCAACCGCCGCGACGCGTCGAGGTAGACATCCCTCCACTCATCGTGGCGATACATGTGCGGAATCAACATTGCAATCAGATTCAGCGCAACAAACAGAGTGTACGGCCGCGAAAAAATCTTCCGAATCAGCATCGCTCGCATTGTAGGGATTCCGCCGCTAAATATTGAGGGCGCATTAGGGTTCAAAGCCGGCGCTGGAGAGGCGTCGCTCCAGTTCATTCAGGACACGCTGTTCATCGGCGAGGTCTTTGGCGGCGAAGGTTACGCTGAGGCGCACGTAGGGGCCGGCGTCGTCCCAGGGGACCGTGCTGATGAGATGCTCGGTGATGAGCCAATGGCTGAAGTTCTCGGCTCGCTCGAATGTGACGCGCTTGCCGTCTTTGCCGACGGCGCTGCGAGGACATTTGACGTAGAGGAAGAAGGAGCCCTTGGGCTTGCGGGCTTGCAGGCCGCTGCGGGTTAGGACCGAGACCAGGCCGTCCATGCGGCGGGAATATTTGGCGGCGATGGTTGCCGTGATCTGCGGGTGATCGAGGGCGTAGGCGCAGGCTTCCTGAATGGCGAGGAATTGGCCGGAATCAGTGTTGTCTTTGACGTCGGCGTAAGCGCGGACGAGAAGCGGGTTGCCGACGACGAAGCCGAGGCGCCAGCCGGTCATGTTGAAACTTTTGCTCATCGAGTGGAGTTCGATGCCGACGTCGATGGCGCCGGGGGTGGCCAGGAAGGAGAGGGGTTTTCCCTCGAAGACCAGGGCGGCGTAGGCGGCGTCGTGAATGACGACAAGAGAGTTCCGCTGGGCGAAATCGACGACCGCGGCAAAGAATTCCGGTGTGGCCGACGCACCTGTGGGATTGTTGGGATAGTTGAGGACCAGCGATTTGGCGCGGCGGAGTTTGTCGGCCGGGACGGAACTCAAATCGGGCAGGAACCGATTTTTTTCCAGCAGGGGGAGATTGAAGACTTCGCCGCCGTAATACTGGCTGTGGGTTGCGAAGACCGGGTAACCGGGGGTGGTCATCAGGGCCACGTCGCCGGGATCGATGAGGCAGGCCGGGAGGATCGACAGGGCGGCTTTGGAGCCGATGGAGTGAACGATCTGGGTGTCCGGATCGATGCCGGGGACGCCGCAGACGCTGTTCATCCAGCGTGCGGCGGCCTCCTTGAACAGGGGTCCGCCATTGTCGGCGTAGGTTCGGTTCTGGGGCTTGGCGGCGGCCTGTGCGAGAGCTTTGACGCAATCGGGCGGAGCCATTTCGTCGGGCTCGCCGACGCCCATATCGATCAATTCCGCGCCGGGATTGGCCGCCAGGGCGGCACGCTTGGCGCGCTTGATCTTCTCGAATTTGTAGATATCGGTGCCCTTGCCGAAGAGCTTGCCGCCGATTCGATTGGCGAAGAGGTTTTGGAGGTAATCGGGCATGGGAAAACTAATTGCCTATTGCCTATTTCCTATTGCCTATTGGAAGAAAATGCCGAATGCCGATTGCCAAATGCCGAGTGAAATGCACTGCATTTACAATAGGCAATTGGCAATCTCTTCCCATTCGGCTTTCGTTCACGCATCAATGGCCACGAACTTGCGAATATACTTCAGGAGTTCGGGCATGTCATAGGTCTTGTCCAAATTCAGCGGCAGAAACACGCCCTGATTGTGATCGGATGCGAGGATCAGATGTTTTTCGCCATTGACGGCGTAGCCTGTGTCCTGGGGCTGATGGCCGGTGACCAGGAGGCTGGCGGCGACTTTCTCGGCAAAAGTGGCGGCGGTGGCGGGGCTCATGTTCCGGCCCCAGATCAACTGATAGACCGGGCCGGTGCGGCGCTGATAATCCTGGCCGGTCAGGGCGCGGTCAAAAATCGTGAAATCGAAATTGGCGATTTGATCGTCGGTGGGGAGGCTGTGGCAGAAAAACAGGCCGTTGGGGCAGCGCACGGCCAGGGGCAGGGTCAGAAGAAAATCGCTGATGGCGAAGGTGACGGCATCGCCGCGGTCGCCGAAATCGCGAATCACGCCCGCGGTAAAAGCCTCGCAGACGCCCAGGCCCGCCTTCATGATCCCCTCGCCCTGAATCTGGGCCAGATCGTGATTCGCCAGCAGAAAATGCACCTGGCCGGAGAAATTGCATTTCAGCTCGGCGGCTTTGTAGAGCGTTTGCCAACTGTCTTCCGCGCCGTTTTGATCGTAATGATCGCCGTGGATCAGTTCGTGCAGGACGAGGTGTCGGTGGGGATGACGGGCGAGATCGGCATGGCGAACGAGCTTTGCGAAATTGGTGCGATGATCGTGGATGTCGCCGGTCATCCAGACCTGGCCGGTGGCCGGGAGGGTGACGGTCTGCTCCCGGCGCAGGGAGGAAAGGCGATTTTCCTCGGCGGCGGCTTCGAAGGTTTCGACGACTTCGGCGGCATCAAACGGCATCGCGTAATTCGTAGGAGAACGAGAGGGGGGTGTCAAGGTGAAGGCACGGAGGGACGGAGGCACGAAGGGACGGAGCGACGCGGAGACGGAGTGTCTTCTTCAGGCGTATTTTGCCGCGAAGGTGTCGGGGGTGTTGCGGGCGAGGTCTTCGTTGAACTGTCGGTAAAGAAGCGAGCCGTAAACGACCATGTCGCGTGCGGCCATCCGAAGGCGGGATTGCAGGCGGGGGTTTGTGATTTTTCCGCCGGCATCGATGTCGTGTTGGCCGTGGATTGCGACGCCGTAGGGAAGGCTCCATCCGTAACATTGCCGAACGGCCAATCGCATGCCTTCCATGGCGGTGATGCCTTTTTCGTGAGAGGCGCAGAGGAAGCCGAAAAGCTTGCCGCTGAATTCGGACCAGTGGTAATCGAGGAAATTCTTCATCGCGCCGGACATGGCGCCGTGGTAATCGGGGGTGGCCAGGACGAACGCCTCGGCCCAGGCGACGTCGGCCAGGACGCGCGCGACATGCTCTTCAGGCTCGGCGTCGGGGTTGTACATGGGGAGGCCGCTGGTGCGAAGATCCAGCAGGCGCGTGTCGGCGCCGAGTTCCCCGGCGGCATCCAGGAGGATCGAAAGGGCTTGCAGGCCGTGCGAATTGGCTCGCAGGCTTCCGCTGACGCCTAGGAGTTTGAGCTTCATGCGAACCCGCGGTGCCGCGCACCGCCGCTAATTGATGTCAGGCGATGAACTGTTTTTTCTTTCGGCCGCTGAGGTAGCTTTCCATGATGCACGACGCCAACTCGCCGCTGCTGGTGTAGAAGGCGACCCCTTTGGTCAGTTTGGTCAACTGATTGACGAAGCCCACCCAATCCATGCCCCAATAATCCTCGATGAGGGCAAAGGTGCTCACGCGGCAGCCTTCGCGCACGGCCAGCACCGCCTCCTTGAGCGTTGCAACCGTGCTGCGGGCATCGGGGGGATACAGGAGATAAACGTAATCCCCCTCGACGTGAGCGGTGGGCTGGCCATCGGTGATGATGAAAATCTGCTTGTTCTCTGTGGCGCGCTTGCGAAGGATGCGTCGCGCCAGTTGAAGGCCCATGTGCAGGTTGGTGAAATGCTGGGGGGCCTTGTCGAGAAGGTCGATCGGGACCCGCAGGCGAACCTGGTAATCGTAAATCGTCACCGGCTTGGGCATGGCCAGCGGCAGCATGACCTCGGGAATGCGGGCCGCGCCGGAATAGAACCCGACGAAGTCGATGCTGTCCTGGGGAAACTGGGCGCGGACCAGGGCCTGCATGGCCATGGCGACGCGCTTGGCGGAGAGGAACCGCCCGTAGCGCATCATCGAGCCGCTCATGTCCAGCAGAACCACCGTGGAGCAACTGGTGACGCCTTCGTGCAGGTGCAGCTCAAAATCTTTTTCGTCGAAGCGGATGCGGCCTTTGCCATTGGCGGCCGGCAGGCCGTGGCGGGTCAGCGCGTTGCGGAGGGTCTGGTGGAAATCCAGCTCGGAGATGGGATCGCCGTATTGGTACGGCTTGGCGCCGTCGATTCGTTCGCCGCCGAGTCCCGGCGTGGTGCGTTCGTGCCCCTCGCGCTGGCCGTCGCGAAGATTGGCGAAGACCTCCATGAGCGCTTTACGCTGCATTTTGGTGACGGCCCGTGGGGTGAGGCGAAGGCGGCCTTGGCCGTCCTTGTCCAGCATGCCGTCTTTCAGCAACTGCTCGAGCATGTCCGATTGGGCCTGATTCTTCGGATCGTTCATCATCTGCTCGATGGCCTTGAGGGCTTGCTCGCCATGTTCCATGATGAACTGCATGAGCTGGTCAAAGCCAAACAGTTTGTCCTGTGTGGGAAACTCTTCGCCGTCGAATTCGCCGTAGAAATATTTCATGACGAGCGGATTGTAGCGCGGCCGCCGGGGGTTGTCATGAAAAGCAGGCTGATTCTCAGCCCGGTGAGGCGCGGCGCGGTTTGCGCTTCAGCAGTGCGACGCCGGCGAGGGCCAAGCCCGAGACGGACGCCGGCTCGGGAACGTCCGCCATCAGTCCGTTGGCGGCCGCGAATGCGTCAACCGCGGCCCAGTCGGCCGCCGGCAACACCACGGATCCCCCGTTGGCCTGCTTGCCGAGGTTGGCGACCAAGGCGGTGAAGTCGGCGCCGGTGACCGTGCCGGTGTACAGGAAATCGCCCTGATCCCACCCCGACACCAGCTTGCCTAAGTTGGTGACCAGGATGGTGAAGTCGGCGCCGGTGACCGTGCCGCTGAGAGTCGCATCGCCGAGCAGCGTGTATTCGATTTCGATCTGGTCGGTAGCCAGGCCGGCGGGGTTGTTGGGGTCGGCCGAATCCGCATAACCCAGGCCATAGTTGCTGTTGGCGGGCAGGGCGGCGGTGGAGCTGTCGATGCCCGGGCCGTTCCAGGCTCCGCCCGCGCAGCCGGTGGCGAGGTATCCGGCGATCGTGGCGATGGGATCGGACCCGCTGGTGTAATTGATGATGATTTGATTGTTCGTGATGTCGAGCGTCGCGCCGCTGGCGATGGTGAGCGATGAGAGGGTTGCCAATCCGGTGTTGCTGGCCAATTGCATCACGCTGGTGCCGTTGATGGCGACGTTGCCGTTGGCGGGAAGGGCGCCATTTACGCCGATGATCAGCGTGCCGGCCGTGACGGTCGTCCCGCCGCTATACGTGTTGACGGTGGAAAGCGTGGCCGTTCCCGATCCTGATTTCGTCAGCGATCCGGTTCCGGCGATGCCGCCGCTGCCGCTGAACGTGTAATTCCCTAAGCTATTGTTGATGACGACCGAACTCGGCTGCACGGTGGTGTTGAGGGTCACGGCATAATTGCTGTTGTTGGAATCGTTGAAGATGACGTTGGCGCCGTCGCCGTAGGTGATCACGCTGCTGCCGTTATTCCAGTTTTGACTGGTTGTATCCCAGGTCGCCCCATCGCCGGTGCCGCCGGTGTTGTTCCAGGTGAGAGTGGGCTGGGGAACGTTCATCAGGGTCATGCTTGTGCCTGTGGGGCTGTAGGTGAGTGAATAATTCTGGCCGTCCACGGTTACTTTGTAGGTGCCGTAGGCGCCGGTGAAGTTGACCAGGCCGTTAGCGCCGACGGTCAGGTTCATGGGGGTAATGTTGCCGGGGATGGTGTAACCGTCAGCTTGAAGCATGGGCAGGAGCGTGTTCGTGTAGAGGGAAGTGGGACTTCCGCTGGTGTTCATCAACGCGCCGGCTTCGTAGCCCTTGAGGAACGAATCGTTCGCCTCCAAGGTGGCCCAGAAATCCCAGACATCGAAGGTGGTGGCGTTGGGATCACCGTAAATCATGGTGAAGGCGTTCTGGAGATCGGTGGCGGCGTTGGCGGCCGAGGTGTTGGTGGCGATGCCGAATTCGGTAAGCGTGAGGGGCAATCCGGTCACGGCCAGGTTTTGCAGGGTTTGCTGCATGGTGGAGGGGACGAGCGGGGAAGTCGTACAGTAAAGCTCCGAGCCGACGCCGCTGACCACTTGCGAGCCGGCGGCGTTATTGAGCGACTGAATCTCGTTGAGATACCAGTTGGAATACGCATCGGCAGAGTTCTGCAAGACGTTGTACTCATTGGTATAGAGTCTGGTATGGGCGCCGGCATTGGCGACGGCGTTGGCGACCTGACTGTAGACATTGGCGACGCCGGAATAACCCAGCCCCTCGATATAGTTCGTCGGGGCGCTATCGCCGTTCAAGGCTTCGTTCAGGACGTCCATCTGCTGGTACGCCAGTGTCCGGGGTGCGCCGTTGGCCGAACCCGGCTGCGCGTTGTTGCCCGAAACGTAATAGCCAATGCGGCTGGTGATGTAGCCATTAAGCGTCGCCTTATTGGCCGGGGTGAGCGAGCCGCCTGCCCCGAACAAGCTAGTGACATAGCTGGGCTGCTGGCTTGCAGCGATGAGATTGTGCATGCGCACGTTCAGGTTGTGGGCCTCGGCGTAATTGGAAAGCTGATCGACGAACGTCATGTTCGGCGACTGGCTGGGGCTGTTTTGTTCGCTGCTCCATTTCCCCGCGTTTTCCGGCTCGACCGTGGTGAAATTGTTGAGCAGGAACTGCTGGTAGTCGTAGGCCAGCGCCCCGTTGCCAGTGGAACTCGAGGTGGCCGTCATCCAGGGATAGGTATTGTAAAAGCCGCCGGATTCACTGGTGTCATAGACGGCGCTGCCGAGGCTGAACGAATTGCTGACCAGCTTCACCTGAACCGGCGTGCCCTGGGCCACGGGAACGCTTCCTGGTCCCAGAAGGGTAACGTTCATCTGGCCCTGGCGGAACTTGTCGATGTAGGTTTGCGACGCATCCATCGCCAGAGTGCTGGTATTCGAATTGACAACGGTGGCGCCGCTGACGTTCAGGGTGTTGACGGTCAAAGCCGGGGTGGCGCTGGCGTTCTGATTGTCGAGTTGCAGGCGCACCGCATAAGTTCCGTTGGCGTTGGAATTGGAATCGCCGGGTAAATTGAGGGTCGCGACATAGTTATTTGGGTTGGTCGAGCTGACGGAGAAAGAGGTGTTCTCCCCGGCCACGGAAACGGTCATGTCGGGCCAAACCGAACCGGACTGGGTGCCGTCGGCATTGACGGTGAATGTGACCTGCCCACCGGCGGCGGGAACCTGGATGTAGGTTCCGAGATATCCGTTGCTGCTCAGGGTCCAATCAGTCCCGCTGGCAGCGCCGGTGCTGCGCATTACAAATGCGTTTCCGTTGACAGTCTGCGCGTGTGCCCCGGTAGTCCAAGCCAGCGGAAGGGCCGTCGCGAACAAGCTCAGAAGACCCCAGAACCGAAGGCTACGAGCCCGCTCAAAATACAACATATATATCCTCCGCCGCCGTGGTTTTAGAAACCGTTTACTTAGGCCGATTATACGGGATTTTCCGGGTGATTGCAATCAAAATCGCCGTATGTAGATTGCAGCAAAAACAGGTTAATTAAACCGGGTCCGGCGTGCGGGTGCGTGGCAGCGGCTCAGTCTCGCTCGGCCCACTCAAGGGCTGGACAGCCGGCGGCACCTGTGGGAGAAAATCGAACCATGCCAGTCAACATTCGTCCAACGACGCCAGCCGACGCCCAGCGCTGCGGCGCCATTGTTTATGAAGCGTTTCGCGGCATCGCCCAGAGCCATGGATTTCCGCCGGATATCCCATCAGTCGAAATGGCGGCCGGCTTCCTGGAGGGGTTTATTCGCAATCCGCGTATCTTTGGGGTGCTGGCGGAAAGCGGGGGCCAAATCATCGGCTCGAATTTTCTCGATGAGCGTGACCCCGTCCGCGGTGTTGGCCCGATCACGGTCGAACCGTCTCATCAGGGCAAAGGCGTCGGGCGTCGGTTGATGGAGGCCGTTTTGGATCGCGGCCGGTCGGCAGTCTCGATCCGTCTAGTGCAGGATGCCTTCAACACCACGTCCATGTCGCTTTACGCGTCGCTGGGCTTCGACGCCAGGGAGCCGCTGGCGCTGATGAGCGGTACGCCGCAAGGGCATTCTTCGCCGGGGTTGGATGCGCGTCCGTTGAGCGAATCCGACCTCGACGCCGCCGCGACGCTGTGCCGCGAAGTTCACGGCTTTGACCGCAAGAACGAGCTTCAGGACGCGATAGGGAAATTCGGACCGATGGGGCTGTTTCGCGACAAAACACTGGCGGCATACATTTCTTCGCCGACGTTCTGGATTTTCAATCACGGCGTGGCCCGAAGCGAGCGGGATATGCTGGACCTTCTCGCTGCCGCCGGCGCGGCCAATTCGCAGCCGCTTTCGCTGCTGGTTCCGATCCGCCGAGCCGGGCTATTCCGCTGGTGCCTCGGGCAGGGGCTGCGCGTCTGCAAGCCCATGACGCTGATGTCCATCGGGGAGTATCACGAGCCGCGCGGAAGTTTTTTCCCGTCGGTGGCGTATTAAAGCGGGTTTGGCGAACCCGCGGTGCTTCGCACCGCCGCTAAATATGTTTCGGGGAATCACGTTGCTTGTTTGAAGCTACGCCACCAGCGACCGCTCGAACTTTTCCGGATGCGTCGCGTTGGCGATGGCGTCCTGCCGGGTGATGTATCCGTTGCGGCATAGCTGCTGCAGGGAAAGGTCCAGCGACTGCATGCCCTGGCCCCGGCTGGTTTCGATGACGTTGGGAATCTCGAAGATGCGATTGTCCCGAATGCAGCTCTTGACCGCCTGCGTGCAGATCATGATCTCGCAGGCGGGAATCATTCCCGGCTCATCCGAACGCGGCATCAGCGTTTGACTGATCACCGCCTGCAACGTGCCGGCCAGCATCGAGCGAATCTGGTTTTGCTGACTCGACGGATAAATGTCGATGATCCGCTCGATCGTCTGCGGCGCGTTCTGGGTGTGAAGCGTGCTGAGAACAAGATGGCCGGTTTCGGCGGCGGTGATGGCCGCACTGGTCGTCTCCAGATCGCGCATCTCGCCCAGGAGGATCGTGTTGGGATCCTGGCGCAGGACGTGTCGAAGTCCGCTGGCGAAATCCGGCACGTCGGAGCCGACCTCGCGCTGTTCGATGGCGCAGTTGATGCCGGTCAGAACGTATTCGATCGGGTCTTCCAGCGTGATGATGTGTCCGTGATCGCGGCGGTTGATCTGGTCGATCATGGCGGCCAGGGTCGTGCTCTTGCCGCTGCCGGTGGGGCCGGTGATCAGGACCAGACCCCGGTGCAGGAGCGTGAGCTTGTTGACGACCTCGGGAAGAAACAGCTCTGCCAGCGGCCTGACGCGGCTGCTGATGGTTCGAATGGCCAGTGCGACGGTGCCGCGCTGGAAATGGGCGTTGATGCGGAATCGCCCTATGCCGGGGATTTCGTGCGAGAAATCCGCGTCTCGCCTCTGAAGGAAATCAGCCCAGCGGCGATCATCCATCAGGCCCTTGGCGATGCCGAGGGCCGCTTCCGCGGTGACGGCTGGGAAATCGCTGGGGCGGATGACGGTATGGATCCGAAAAAGCGGGGGCGAGCCGGCGTGAATGTGTACGTCGGAGGCGCCGGCACTGATGGCGTTGCGAAGGATATCGTCGATCATGGGCCGATAATCGCGCTCGGTTCAGCGCCTCCCTCTGAGGGTTTATCGACGCGAGGGGCCTCTGGGTTGATGATCAACCGAAGGCTTGATGATCATTCGCCGCTTGCCGCCGGTCCGATGCTCAGCCCGATGGCCGCCGCCCAGGCGGGCTGGGGATGCCGGCGGTCGATTGCGCTCTCGATGCCGACGTTGCTGGAGGGCGCCATGTGGCGAAGGGAATCACCGGTTTGCCCGGGCACGCCCAATCGCTTGGCGATGCGTTTGCACAAACCGCGTTGGCGGGCCTCGCCGCCCACGAAAATCAACCGCTCGACCGGAAACTCCGGAAATATCGCCTGGTGATCGCAATGGCAATCCTCCAGCTCGCGGATCAGTTTATCCAGGGCATCTTGAAGGGCGGAATCAACTCCGCCGGCCTGCGCCAGCGGGCTGGCGCCCAGCTTAATGCGCATCATTCGGGCATCGTGAAAACCGATTCCGAGCGATTCGGCAAGGGAGCGGGTGAGATGATCGCCGCCGACAACGATGTTGCGGGCGAACAGCAACCGTGTTCCGCGCGCGATCATTGCCCGCGTGCCGCTGCTGCCGATGTCGATATAGAACCGGGTGGATTCGAGTTCAGAAGTTCGGCGATAGGCGCGTGCGAAGCAATCCAAGAGCGCCAGCGGTTGGACGTTCATGGCCACGACGTTGAGTCGCGCCGCCCGGGCGGCCTCGAGGTATTTGTTCACCCACCGCGCGTCGGCGGCCATGGCGATGACCTGAAGGCCGGCGGTCTGGGGCGCTTCTCCCACGACCGTGTGCCGAATCAGCGCATGCGACGGATCGAACGGAAGCCTGCGGCTGGCTTCGCGAACGATGGCGTCCTTCAAGTTTTCTTCAGGGGTCGGAGGAAGCGTCAGATTCTGGATATGGACGACCGACGCGGGCAGGCCAAGCACCGCCTGCCGGCCGCGGAACGGCGCCTGCGCGAGCAAATGGGGGACGGCCTGGGCGAAGAAGGCGAGGTGCGAGCCGGGATCGGCGCGGACGTCGGGAGGAACGTCGGTGCAGGCGGCGGCGTGAAGATTGAAATCGCGCCGGCTCTGCTGCACCTGGGCGATGCGCAGGCAATCCGTGCCAAAATCGACGCCCATCGGGTGCGACGGAGGCGCGAAGAGCTTCCGCAGCGCAAATATATTCTGCACGAAACCAAGCATCGTCTTGAGCCTTGAATCGACGGGAAGAAGGCGGCTGGTTAGGTTCGCTTACGAAACGGAAGCGGCTTGGAGAAATTCGGAGGCGACGGAATCGGCCACCACCAGAGCCTCCTCCGACAGGCGAATCGACGTTTCCGATACGTGCAGGAGGCGGTGGGGCGCGAGGCGGTCGATTACTTCGGCAAAGAGCGCGGGGGCGTCAAGGCCGGTGCGGGCCGCAAAGTCGGAAAGAGTGATCCCGGTTGACAGGCGAAGCATGAGCATGGCCAACTCGCCGGCGCGCTGACGGGGGGGGAGGGATTCGACCTCAACGGCCGGCAACAGGCCGCGATCGACGGCGTTTTCCCATTCGCCGAGGTGCGGGCGGTTTCGCCATCGCCAGCCCTGGACGTGCGACGCGGCCGAAGGACCGAGGGAAAGATAATCGCCGCCGGTCCAGTAGTGCAGATTGTGCTGACACTCTTGACCGGCGCGGCAGTAATTGCTGATTTCGTAAGCGCCGAATCCTGCCGCCGCCAGCCGCCGCCGCGTGGCGCGGAGCATTTCGATCTCAAGCTCCGGCTCGACGACGGAGGGGATTTGGCCCAGGCGCCGGCGGACGGCCAGCGGAGTGTTCGGCTCGTAGGTCAGCCCGTAACACGACAGATGATCCGTCCCCAAAGCGATCGCCTGCTCCAGCGAGTTCATCCAGGCGGCAAGGGTTTGGCCGGGTATGGCGTAGATGAGGTCGAGATTCAATCGGCCGATGCCGCCGGATCGGGCGATGCCCAGGCCGCGGGGAACGTCCTGGGGCTGATGATGCCGCTCCAGCACGGCCAACTCGGCGGAATCGAAGCTCTGCGCCCCCATGCTGATTCGATTGACGCCGGCTTCGGCGAGCATTTGACAGTATTGGACAGAGACGGTGGCAGGATTGGCTTCGACGGTCCATTCGACACAATTCGAGAAATCGAATCGCTGGCGCAGCCCATGGATCAGCCGGCGCATGTCCGGCATCGGCAAAAGCGAAGGGGTTCCGCCGCCGAAGAAAACCGTTCGCGGCCGCAGCACCGGCGGCGTGTCCGCCCACAGGTCGGCTTCGCGAAGAAGCCGATCGACGAACCCGGACATTCGCGCGGGATCCTGGCGAGTGATGGAATAGAAATCGCAATAGTGGCACTTGTGAAAGCAAAAAGGAATGTGGACGTAAAGCGCGGGGACGATGGCCGACGGAAGGGCGGTGCGCTGAAGGGTCGTGGATGCCTGTTCAAGAGAAAGCATGTGAAAGACCGTGAGCATTGTCTGCTCGGCCGGTCATGCGGGCAATAAAGTGGGCAATTTCAGGGCCGGCGTGTCGCCCCCGGGGCTCGGCTCCGCTAACGGCTTCGAAATATTTGTTGATGAAACCCTCATTTGTCATTAGAGTAAGCATTGGATCCGGGAAAGTGCGATTCGAAGGAATTGGCGATGCAGGTTATCCTTGTCATGTTTCGAGCGGATGGCGAGCGGCGGAGTTTTTCGATCGTGCGGGACATGACCGTGGTCGGGCGACGGGAAGATTGCGATCTGCGCATCCCTCTGGGTGAAGTCTCTCGCAAACATTGCCGGATTATCAAGGACGGCGAGGCGATTCGGCTGGAAGACCTGGGCAGCTCAAACGGCACGTACCACAACGGCCAGCGATGCCGGGAGGCGACGCTCGCACCCGGCGACACGCTTCAGATCGGTCCGGTCACATTCATGGTTCAGATCGACGGCGTTCCCGCGGATGAGGACATGCAGCCGGCCACGGGCGGTGGGGCGGCGGCGCCCGCGGCCCAAGGCCCGGATGATTTCTTTCCGGTGGACCAGCCCGAGCCGGAAGCGCCGGCGGCGGAGGCTGGGGCGGAGCCGGCCGCGCCGCTTGCCGACCATGCTCTTGAAGGCGTCGAGGATGACATCGATTTTGATCTGCCCGCCGATGGTGCACCGCCCGCGGGGTCGGAAGGGGATGTGCTGAATTTCGACGAAGAGCCGTCTCCTTCCAATGACAGGCCGGCGTAAAAATCCGAAACCAGAAACCAGAATACCGAATCAAATCCGAAACCAGAAATCAGAAACAAACGCCGTTTCAGTCATTCGGGTTTGGGTCATTGATTCGTCATTCGGGTTTCTCGTTTCGGATTTGATTCGGTATTCTGGTTTCGCACTTTCGGATTTTCACTATTATGTCCTCATCAAAAGATATCCTGGATCGAGCGGCAAAGGTTTTGATCGGCAACTACGCCCGCCAGCCCGTGGTGATGGCGCGCGGACGGGGATCGGAACTTTGGGATGCCGATGGCAATCAGTATCTCGATCTCTTTGCCGGATTTGGCGGAGCGATCCTGGGTCATTGCCATCCGGCGCTGCTGGAAGCGGCCGCGGGGCAGATGGGGAAGCTGTGGCACGTGGGCAACACGTATCACACGGAGCCGCAGGTTGAATTCGCCGAGCGATTGAATCGCCATGCGTTTGCGGGTCAGGCATTTTTCTGTCACAGCGGTCTGGAGGCCAACGAGGCGGCCTGCAAGCTGGCGCGCCTGCGGGGGCAGGAATTTTCGCCCAAGCGCTGGAAGATCCTTTCGCTGAGCAAGAGTTTTCACGGCCGGTCGCTGGCGATGATCTCGGCCACGGGAAATGCGGCCGTCCGCCAGGGATTCGGCCCCGAAGTTCCCGGTTTCATCCACGTCGAAAGCGGCTGCGTCGAGTCGCTGGCCAAGGCGATCGATCCGGAGGTCGCCGGCGTGATCATGGAGCCGATCCAGGGCGAGGGCGGGGTGAATCTATATCCGCCGGATTACGCCGCGGCCGTTCGGCGGCTCTGCGATGAGCACGGCCTGACGCTTGTTTTCGACGAAGTGTGGACCGGCTGCGGCCGAACCGGGCGATGGTTTGGATACCAATATTTTCAGTCCGCCGATGGCAAGGCGGTCGAGCCGGATATCCTGACCCTGGGCAAGGCGATCGGCGGGGGTTTGCCGGTCGGGGTGATGTTCGCAAAGTCCGAGACCGCCAAATTACTCGTGCCCGGCAAGCACGGCTGCACGCTGGGGGGCAATCCGATTTGCATGGCGGTGGCCCGGACAATTTTCGACGTGATCGAGCGCGATCGGCTGCTGTCCCATGCGGCGGCGCTCGGCGAACACGCGATCTCCCGCCTGCGCAATGATCCGACGATCAAGGACAAGGTTCACGAAGTTCGCGGCCGCGGGCTGATGCTGGGCGTGGAACTGAAAAATCCGCCGCAAAAGCTGGTCGAACGCGGCCTGGAAAATGGGATCCTCATCAACCTGACGGCCCAGACGGTCATCCGCCTCGCCCCCGCGCTGACGATCACGGCCGAGCAATGGGATCGCGGGCTGGATGCGCTGATTAAAGTCATTCAGGACGTTTAATCCAAATGCAACCGCAGAGACGCAGAGACGCAGAGAAAATCACAGAGAGGATTCAAGAGTTCTTCTCCGCGTCTGTCTCCGCGTCTCTGCGTCTCTGCGGTTGCATTTGTTTTGGATTGCTTGTCGGTTGTTCCGGGCAATCGCAATCCCCGCCAAAGATTGTTTCGCCGCCTCCGCCGATCGTTTCCGGCGACGCATCGCCGACCGCGAGCGAAGCCGGCGCGCCGCAAACCACCACCGGCGTCATCACCTGCCAGATGTATCAGCTTCAGATGCCTTTCGGCGCCAACAGCCGGGACGAAGCATTCTGGAAGCTCGTGGACGAGGACGTCATGGACGTGCCGACCAGCATTTTGATGAACAACAACGGCCTTCGCATTGGGCGGGCGCGAGTCGCGGATTGGCCGACATTTTTGAAAATCCTGGAGCGGGAATCAGCCATCAAGATTGCCGAGCATCGGATCTCGGCCCAACCGGCCGTTGGGGATGCGCGGCTCGACATGTCCGAGGAGTTGCCGGAGGAGTTGCTGTACATCTATGACCAGCATGGCTTGACGATGCGGTCGTATGACGATTGCCAGAATCGGATGTCGCTGGCATTTCAATGGGCCCCGCGCAAGCCGATGAGCATTCGCCTCACGATGTGTCCGATGGTGATCGCGTGGCGGACGCGGTTCGATTACGCACTGAGCGACGAACCTCCGCCGACGAAATATTTGCAGCGTGATAATTTCTACGACCTGCATTTCTGCGCCGACATTTCCCCGGGGGAATTTTTGGTGGTGGGAACTTCGACGGCGACGCAGGACCCCAATCGCCTCGGCAGCCGGTTCCTGACCCGCGACGGTCCGAACCAGCGTTATGAGGAGCTTCTCATTCTCGTCGGGAAGCCCGTTGCGATGAACGGCATGAAGACCGGCATTCCCAAACCGACCACCCGCGTGGATTCGGGGCGTTCAGTTAAACCCGGTTGAACCTGGGTTGGGGGTGGTTATTTGTGGTTTGTCACTGGTCATTTGTCACTTGTCATTTGCGAAAGCCTTGCGCGCGAGTACGCATTGGAATACTGGGCCGGCCTCGGGCCGCATCTTAAGGCGAACCCAGGCACTACCCAAATCGCTTAATAATCAGCGTATCGTTCTGCCCCCCGAACCCGAAGCTATTGGACATCGCAACATCCACCGGCGCCTTCCGCGCCCGATTCGGCACATAATCCAAATCACATTCCGGATCGAGGTTCTCCAAATTCGTCGTCGGCGGAAGGATGTTGTCCCGAATCGCCAGCGCGCAGCAGATCAACTCCACGGCCCCAGCCGCCGCGATCAAATGTCCCATCATGCTCTTGATGCTGCTGACCGGACAGGTCTTGGCGAATTCCCCGAACACCGCCTTGATCGCCCCGGTTTCATTCCCGTCGTTTTCGCGCGTCCCGGTCCCGTGGGCGTTGATGTAATGAATGTCCTTGGGCGACAGCCCCGCATCCGCCAGCGCCTCTTTCATCGCCGCGATCGCGCCTTCACCCTCGGGATGTTGGTCGGTGATTCGAAACGCATCGGCCGTCGAACCATACCCAACCACTTCCCCCAGAATCGACGCCCCGCGCGCCTGGGCGTGTTCGAGCGTTTCAAGGATCACCATCCCGGCCCCTTCGCCCAGCACAAATCCCCCGCGCTGGGCGTCAAACGGCCGGCTGGCCCGGGCCGGATTCTCGTTCGCCGTCGAAAGGGCCGTCAATCGGTTGAATCCCGTCACGCCGAACGGATGAATCATGCTATGCGCTCCGCCGCCGATCATGACATCCGCGTCGCCACGGCGAAGGATCTCCGTTGCCTCCCCGATCGCCTGCGTACTGGCCGCGCAAGCGGTCAGACAATTCATCGCCGGCCCCCGCGCCCCGGTGAGCAGGGCCAGATGCGACAGGGGCATATTCGGCTCCTGCTCCAACTCGCGCACCACATTCATGCGCTCGAAGGCGACCTGGGCCCACTTCACCATGTCCACCTCATTGGTCTGCGCCTTCCACGCCGAAAGCGCCGCCCCGGTGTACGCGTCGAAATCCAGAGAACCCTCTCCGCTGCCCAGATAAATCCCCACCCGATCCAGGTCCAGCCGCTTGGAATCCAGCTTCGCCGCCTTCCACGCCTGCGCGCAAGCCCCCAGCGCAAACATCGTATTCCTACCGGCCCCGCCATGCGGACGGATATCGTCGATGAAATCCGCGAGGCGGTAATCCTTCACTTCCGCCGAGATGCTGGTAGGAAACGCCGATGCATCGAAAATCGTGGTCCGTGAAATCCCCGACTCGCCATTCAGCAGCCGCTTCCACACGCCCTCGATGGAATGCCCCAGCGGCGTGACCCAGCCCATGCCCGTGATGACGACGCGATTCATGGCGATGTAGTTCCTTCTTGAGCCTTGGCGGCTGCGATGATGGGGTCCACGATCGGCTGCAATACTTTGATCAGCGGAGGAATATTATGCACCGCGGTGTTCCACACAATTTCAAGGTCGATACGAATGTAATCGTGGACAAGCCGATGCCGCATGCCGACCGCCTGCGTCCACGGGATTTCCGGTCGGAGTGCCCGTGTCTTGTCCGAAACTTTCCGCGCGGCCTCACCAACGGTCTGGAGAAGATGCACCAGGGCCAGTTGGACGTCCTCGTTTTGATCAAACTCGCTGCGTGAAAGGCGCGTCATTCGCCGCTCGATTCGGCGAGCCGTCTCCAGCATGTGGATGAGGTAGAGATCGTCATCCTTCATAAATGGCCTGAGCCGATTGAATCACTCGGTTTTTGATGAACCAGTGCAGATCATCAGGCCGCACCAGGTCAACGTCGCGCCCGCCAAACAACGGCCGCAAAACTTCAGAGAGAGTGGCCAGATCAAATAAAGTCGGTGTGAACCCTGGCTCATACACAACCAACAGGTCGATGTCACTGTTTGCCCGCGCCTCGCCGCGCGCCACCGAACCAAATACCGCAAGCTTCTGTACGTGGTATTCCCGGCAAACCTGGTCGAGGATTGTTCGATTTGCATGGGCCAGTTCCGCAACCATATTCACCATCCAAATTCAAGGCATATTCTAACGGGCGGCCCGCCGAAACGCCGCGCCCGATGCGCCTACGCCCTCGATGGAGGGTCCCATCGGTGTTGCTCAGCCCATACCCGTAAGGACAACGCGATTATTGCTGCAACACATTGCTTCGCTCTGTTGATTTCGTTTCAAGCTGATTTCTTGCTTGCGGCGATCAACTTTTGGACCTTGGGCACCAGCCCCTCAGGAATCTCCATCCAGACCAATTCACCCGCTTTTGCCACGGTTGGCCGTACAAGCACACGCTGATCCTTCAGACGATCGTAATACTTAATGACCTTGTGAACACGCTGCCGGTTCCAGCCCTCCGGATAGACATTAGGATCCCTAGCGGGCGTTCGTCGCGGGTTTTCGTTCTTGGCCATCATGGTCTTTTCTGCCGTCGTCGATTTTGAAGCGCACGCGCATAGAATTCGATAAAAGCCGCTTCGGTTACGTTCCAAGAGTTAGACGCGCCTAAACACCAGGGCCGCATTCTGGCCGCCCAGACTGTAGACGCTGCTCACGCTCACGTCGATCTTCGCATCCCTCGCCTGGCTGGACACGTTTAACTTCATCCCGTCGATCGGCTTTTTCGTATTGATCGACGGGGGAATTTTCTGCTCCGCGACCGCCAGCACGGCCGTGCCCGCCTCCACGCCGCTTCCCGCGGCAATCGTGCCGGTTTGCGCCTTGGTCAGCGACAGCGGCGTTTCCAACAGATGCCTGCCGAAAGCCCGCTTCAATCCCGCCAGCTCCGCTCGGTCGTGCGACGCGATCCCCAGCCCATACGGAACGAGCAACCCCACGTCCGCCGCCGAAATCTCCGCATCTTTCAGCGCCTTCCCGATCGCCATCGCGTAACTGTGCCCGCTCGGCTCGGGATCGGTAATTTTGTATGTATCCTGACTGGCGGCAAAGCCGACCAACTCCGCGTAAATCTTCGCGCCCCGCGCCAGCGCCCGTTCGTATTCTTCGAGGATCAGCAATCCTCCCCCCTCCGCAGGCGCCATTCCCGCCGCCTCCGAATCGAATGGCCGAACGGCCTCGGCGGGGCGATCGTTGTGCGTTTCGTTCAGTCGCTTGAGCAGGGTGTGCCGCAGAATCGCCATCGCGTTCACCATGCTCTCGGCGCCGCCGCAAATCGCCAGGTCCGCCTTCCCACGCTGGATCGTGCGAAACGCTTCGCCAATCGCCAGATGGCTGCTGGCATCCGCGCAGGTAATGGTATTGCTCGGACCCTTCAATCCATGAATGATCGTCACATGGCATGCCAGCATGTTCGGCAGATATTTCAGCAGCCACAGGGGCGTGAGCTGGTTCATGCCGTCCTTGCCCCAGCGGCGCAAATTCAGTTGATTCGGCTCCATCTCCGACCGAGCCGTGGTCATCGCCGCCGTCAGCTCATTGAGTTCGGCGTTGATCAGGCCGGCCCCGATATTGCAGCCGAAGCGCGTGCCGTCGAAATTGGGTTGATCGGTGTAGGCCTGCGATTTCAGGCCCGAATCCTTGAACGCGTCATCCGCCGCCACGATCGCCAACTCGATCACGCGGGCCATCACTTTCGTGGCCTTGCGATACGATTTAGGCACGTACTCGCCGATCTTGAACGGCGGCGCTTCGCCGGCGATCTGCACTGGAAATCCGCCCGGATCGAATGACGCGATGCGACGAACGCCCACCTGGCCCGAAATCAAGCCGTCCCAATGCGCCCGGCTTCCGATGCCGATCGGTGAGATGATCCCGATTCCGGTTACGACCACGCGCCGCATAGCACTTCTATAACGGAATGTTCCCGCCGCCGCGATAGCTCTTGAGCAGTTCCTTGAACTGCTCGGTAAAAACGAAGTTCTCCTCGGGAAACGCAACCCCGGAAATATTCTTGTCGATATGGCTGAACATCAACTCGATCTCAGCCACCAGCGGCGACGATTCCTCACCCCCGCACCTCACCACCCCGCTCACCGACGCCCCGTTTTCATTCAACTGATCGATCCGCGCAAAATGAAAGATCGTATCCCCCGGCCGCACCAGCCGATGAAACTTCGCCTTGCCGATCTTCGCCAGGATGACCTTCTCGGTAAACCCCCGCGCCTCGCCCACCAGGATCCCCGCCGTCTGGGCCATGCCCTCGATAATCAAACAATGCGGCATGATCGGAAACGCCGGATAAAGATCATGCAAATGCTCTTCCGCCAGCGACACATTCTTCATGGCCACCGCGGAAGTCCTCGAGGTGAACTCAACGAACTTGTCGATCCAAATCCAACGCATTCTCCGCGTTCTCCGCGTCTGGCGCGGCGCCATGCTCTTGCTACCCGAACTTCGACTGAATGTAATTCACGATCGTGTCCACGGTGAGCAGCGTCTGCGCGTTTTCCAGCGACGGATTCTTGTCGAACTCCGTGAAATCCGAAAACGGCATGCGCTGTTTCATCTGCGCGATTCCCTCAGCCGTGATCTTCCCATCCTTCACATACTTTTCATCATTCATCAGCGCACCCAGATCGTCCGGAAACAACTCTCCGCGCGGAATTTTGAACGGCTTGGCGGGATCGGTCGTGAACGCCTTCTCAAGCCGAAAGATGATATCCAGAAAATCGATGCTCTCCGCCCCGAGGTCTTCGCGCAGCGTCGCCTTCGGAGTCACCTCCTCGGCATCCACGCCCAGCGCGTCCACCAGCACCTGTTGCACCTTCGCGTAAACTTCCTCTCGAGACATTCCCATAGCAATCATCCTTCCCTGTGATGGGCCTAGATGGCCCTGGCGCCGCCAACGGATTGCGCGAGAATCGCCCATCGCGCGCGATTGTGCTCGATGAGCCGGCGATCGATCTGTTGGCCCGATTCGCCCTGACTTTCTGAGAGATTGAAATAGGCCATTTCCAGACGCGCCGAAACCGCCGGATTCCCATTGACCGTTCCCGACGCCTTGAAAGAACCGCCCGATTCGGAAAACTTCACCGCCTCCACCTCCACGCGCAGTGCATTGCCCGGGGCAACGAATGTCCCGTATTTCACGTTCTTCGCTTCCTTCAGCACGGCCATCGATTTGGCGAACCCGCTGTTCCGATGCAATAGCCACCCGGCCGCCTGGGTCATCGCCTCCAGCATCAATACGCCCGGAAGCACCGGAAACGTGGGGAAATGATCGGCAAGATATTCCTCGGCAAGACTGACGTTTTTGACGGCCACCAATCGGCTTTCCGAAACCTCCTCGATGTTGTCGAGCAAATTGAATTTCACGCGTCTAAGCCGTTATCGCAGGGTTTTAGCGGTGGGGTGGGCCCTTTGCAAGCGCCAAACAACCCGGAGCGCATGACTGAGTGCGTGACGTTTTGGGCGGCCCCTTGTTCTCCCTCCCCCGGTATTCCGAACTTTTTTGATCTATGCGTTAAATCCTTGGCGCAAAAAGCAGTTCGCCTCAAACTCGCTCTCCATGTGCAAGGAAGGAGCGAGCCATGGAAGGCGAACTGTGGAGCGAA
>Ga0187864_10001086_pt1 | contig 27427 bp, 21 predicted proteins | sample June2016WEW_11_4_FD_132985 | JGI IMG/M metagenome (GOLD analysis project Ga0187864, IMG submission 132985) | Peatland microbial communities from SPRUCE experiment site at the Marcell Experimental Forest, Minnesota, USA - June2016WEW_11_40 | ecosystem: Environmental > Terrestrial > Soil >...
AGGGGCACAAGACGATGAGCGCCGCGTTGATTCTTCGCGAGGCCGACGTAACCAAACTTGCCGCATGACCACTGAACCTTGCCAAAAAAACAAGATGCCACAGCTTTGCAATGCGGAGATCGCGGAGACAGACGGAGGAGATCTCCAGCCGTCTTCTTCTCCGCGTCTGTCTCCGCGATCTCAGCGAGCTCTGCGGTTCAATTTCAATCTGGAAAAGCCGAAGAATTATGGATTCACAATGAAAACTGAAAATGTTGCCATGAATACATGGGGCGAGGGGGAACACACGTTGACATGGGGGTTCAGGTCTTGCTCAGCTTCAAATCCGCGATTCGCCTGCAATCGCTCAGCAGCGGCTCGACCTGTTCCAGATGCAGCATCGTCGCCGCGTCGCTCTTGGCGGCCTTGGGATTCGGATGGCATTCGAGGAACAGGCCATCGACTCCCGCGGCCACGGCGGCGCGGGCCAGAAGCGGAGAATACTGCGGATTCCCCCCGCTTTGGTTGCCCATGCCCGCCGGCTGCTGCGTGCTGTGGGTGATGTCGAAAACGACCGGATAGCCAAAGTCCTTCATGACGGCCAGCGCGGTGAAATCGTTGACCAAACGGTTGTAGCCGAAGAACGTGCCGCGCTCTGTGAGGAGAATCTGGCGGTTTCCAACGGAATTGATTTTCTCGATCGCATTGCCCATTTCAGCCGGGGACATGAATTGGCCTTTTTTGACGTTGATCCATCGTCCGGTTTGGCCGCAAGCCAAAAGCAAATCCGTTTGCCGGGCGAGAAACGCCGGGATTTGCAGGATGTCCACGACGCCGGCGGCGGTCGCCGCCTGCGCCGGCTCGTGAATGTCCGTCAGCACGGGGACGCCGATCTCTCGCTTCACTTTCTCCAGGACCCGCAGCCCCTCGCTCAGCCCCGGCCCGCGGAAGCTGTCCTTGCTCGAGCGGTTGGCTTTATCGAAGCTGGCCTTGAATATGTACGCCAGGGCCAGCTTGTCGCAGATGCGCTTCACCTTCGAGGCGATGGAGAGGCAAATCTTTTCCGACTCGATCACGCAAGGCCCGGCGATCACGAAAAACGGACTGCGATCCCGCCGCAGAATATCAACGCTTTTGCTCACATCGGCACGATAAAGGGCACGCGAATGGGAAGCAAGTATGATATAATGTTTCGCTATGACTCATCGCTACACGGTTGTCCTGGAACGCGAAGCCGATGGCGGATATCACGTATCTTGTCCGGCTCTGCCTGGATGTCATACCGAAGGTGAAACAGTCGACCAAGCCATGGCGAATGCGCGCGAGGCAATCAGTGTCTATCTTGAGAGCATGATCGCTCACAACGAGATGCCTCCGGTTGAAGACATCCTCGTCAGACCAATTGACGTGGCGATCTCGGCATGAGCAAACTTCCCGCGGTTCGCGCTCGTGACGCCGCGCGAGTTGCGCAATCTCTTGGCTTTGTCCTTGACCGCCAGCGCGGCAGCCATGCAGTTTATTATCGTTCTTTGGATCGAAAGCGCGTCGTAATTCCGATGCACCCTGGGAAAGACCTGAAGCCCGGCACGTTGCGCGGCATCATTACGGACATGGGATTGACACCCGAAGACTTCATTGCACTCGTTGTGAATCGCCTCACACCGGCACGATAAAGGGCACGCGCACGCGAAGCAAGCCAATGCGCGTCGGCGTGTAACCGGCGGAGTCGCCGTCGATTTGCACCGGCACCGGTTGCGGGGAGTAAACCTCGATCTGTTTTCCACGCGCGTAAACGACGCCCTCGGCCAGCACATGCTCGCCGGCGGCCGCGTGGAAAAACTGCCGCACCGCATCCACCAGCGACACGACCGGAACAATGCAGACATCCAGCAAACCGTCGTCCGGCCGCGCATCCGGCGCCACGGGGAATCCCGTTCCGTACTCGCTGATGTTCGCGACGAACGCCATCGCCGGAGCGGAGGGGAAAATCTTCTTGCCGTCCACGACGACCTCCAGCGGGACATAACGATAATTCGCGACCGCCAGCGCCGCCGGGATCACATAGCTGGCGTATTTGATCGGGCCGTCTCGAATCCGGTCCATCTCGTGAATGATCTGCGCGTCGATGCCAATGCCCGCCATCACCAAAAATAATTGCCCGTTGGCCTGGGCGGCATCCAGCATCACGACGCGGGCGGCCTGAAGCGATTGAACGACCCGCTGCGGCAAATCCCCCGCTTCCCAATGGATTCCCAAGTATCGGCCCATGAGATTGGCCGTTCCCATCGGTATTGGCAAAAGGGGCGGAATGTCTCCCCGAACCTTGAGGCAGCGGCTGGCAACGGCGCGCAGGGTCCCATCGCCGCCGATGGCGATGATCGCATCAGCGGCGGCCAATATTTCTGCATCCTCCGCGGAGGCTTCGCCTACCGACGCTGCTGGGGTATCGAAGATCGTCGGAGCCCGAATCCCCGCGGTTTGGAGGCTCCGCTCCAGGCACTGGGCGGTCTCCTTTCCCTTGCCCTGGCCGGCTAAAGGATTGGCCAAAATCGCGACCGTTTTGAATGGGCTCATACAAATGACCGCCGGTCCCCGGTTGACGACTCCGCCGCCGTCCACTTAGTATTACGGCAATCCCATTGCCGGGCCAGCTTATGGCCAGGCATGCACCGACGGTTTTCTCTGAGGATTGGACCAAAAACGATGAGCGAAGCGACAGCGTCGTCAATCAACGATCGGGCGGCTGAGGAATACTATCGACGCGGCCTGGAGGCCGAGCAGCAGGCCTTGCACGAAAAGGCGGTCGAATTCTACGAACGGTCGCTCAACGAGAATCCGGACCATGAACAGGCGGCTTTCCATCTGGCGGTGCTCTATGACCGCCGGGCTGAAGATGCCAAGGCGATCGAGTTGTACGAGCGCATCTGCACCAGCCCTCCGGTGCATCTCAATGCGCTGATGAATCTGGCGATTTTGTATGAGGACAACAATCATTACGACGAAGCGCACCGGTGTCTCGATGCGGTGTTGCGGACCGCTCCGAACAACGTGCGGGCCCGGCTATACATGAAGGACGTCGAATCCGCGCGCAGCATGCATTATGACGAGGACCTGGACGGCCGCGGCGATCGCCGCAGCGCCATCCTCAATGTCCCCGTCACGGATTTCGAGCTGTCCGTCCGAAGCCGCAATTGCCTCAAGAAAATGAATATCCGAACGCTCGGCGATCTGCTGAAAACCACCGAGCAGGAGTTGCTCAGCTATAAGAATTTCGGCGAGACGAGCCTCAACGAGATCAAGGCATTGCTCGCGCAGAAGGGTCTGCGTCTGGGCCAGGCGGCGGATGATTCCAAGAACGCCGTTCGCCGCGCCGTCCCCGCCGCGGGGAACGTGCCTCCGGAAATCCTCAGCAAGAACGTCGCCGACCTCGAACTTTCCGTCCGCAGCAGAAAGGCGCTGCAACGGCTCAACATCAACGCGGTCGGGGAACTGGCAGCTCGCACGGAAGACGAACTGCTCGGTTGCAAGAACTTCGGCCAAACTAGTTTGAACGAAATCAAGCAGCAGTTGGCTACGTTCGGCCTGACGCTGCGGAAGCTGGAAGATTGAAATTGGTTGGTCGCGGGATCAGGGCAAGGAGGCCATGGTGCGATATCTCGCCACGCTGGGGCTCGTCCTATTTTTGGCTGCGTTGCCTGGGGGATGCAGCCAGGAAGCCGAAACGACGCCGGTTGTCTCAACCGCGCCGCACGTACGCGTTTTGCTTCTTCAGGACGTGGATCGCGCGGACCTGGTTGCCGACAACCCGCGGATCACCCTCGACGCCGCGCCCGCCAATGGCGCTATCACGTTCCCTCGGGCATTGACGGTCTCGATCTCGCTGGCTTCGGACGGCTGGCACATCGGGCGGCGGACGATTCGCGCGGGGGTGCTGGCGCTGCAGCCGACCAACGCGGATCCGATCCAGGTCAATCGCGTCGCCTACCGGGGATCCATCCGCTTGTTGCCCGCGGGCGCGGGACGATTCGATGTGATCAACGACGTGGATGCCGAAGATTATCTCGCCGGCGTCGTCACCGAGGAGATGTATGCGGACTGGCCCATTGAAGCGATCAAGGCCCAGGCGGTCGCGTCGCGAACGTATGCGCTGTACGAAGCGAATGTGAACGGCAAGGGACGGGCCTGGGATCTCTTCGCCGATGAGCGCAGCCAGATGTATGGCGGAGTCGGCGGCGAGAGCAACAAGGGCCGCCAAGCCGTCGCCGCCACGGGCGGCATCGTCCTGACGTATGGACCCGGCGATGGAACCATCTTCCGCGCCTATTTCAGCAGTTGCTGCGGCGGGGTCACGCAGGCGGCAGCGGACGCGTTTCCCGGCGAAGCTTACATCCCCCCGCTCAGCGAACAATCCCACGGCGCCTGTTGCAACGCGTCCAAATATTTCAACTGGGGCCCTATTACGATCAAAAAGGCCGAACTGGCCCGACGCATTCACCTATGGGCACAGCGCAGCAGCAAAGAACTCGGCCGGGCAATGCCGGAATCGAATATTACCGGCATCTATCGAATCGATCTGCAAGGCGTCAACCGCTATGGCCGGCCCAATCGCGTGCTGATCACCGATGTGCGCGGCATTCAATATAGCTGGTCCGCCGAACAACTCCGCTCGGCGGTGGACACCGACGCCCAGTCCGGCCCAACCATCCCCAGCAGTTATTGCAGGATCAATGGAGACCCCAATTCGGATTCAGTGACGTTCTATGAAGGGCACGGCTACGGTCACGGCGTGGGGATGTGTCAATGGTGCGCCGACGCCCACGCCGAAGCCGGCTGGAATTGCGGGCAAATCCTTGTTGATGCGTATCCGCAAGCCAAGCTGGTCCGGGCCTACTAAAGCTGTCGAGAGTTGCGCCAAATCTTGCAAGTTTCCCGCCGAAGGACTATCGAAGTGCAAATCATGTTGAAGGGGGATGGTGGATCGCCTGCGATCTGCTCAAGGTCGCTTTGGGATTTCACGAAGACGGGCGGTGATGCAATGAAACGGTTATTGCTGCTGGGATCCGTGGCGCTGGCTCTGAGTTTCGCTTCGGCCGCAAGGGGACAAGACACGGTTTTCAATGTATGGGACGCGAGAAATGCCCCCGCTGTTTGGGAACCATCGGGCGGCGATTCGGACGATTCAATGCAAACGGAGGATGATCCATCCCCCGACATCCAATCACCCGACATCCAATTACTCGATATTCCCTCCACCCGTCTGGATGTGGGGGCAACTTCCCAGCCTTCGCCGGAAATGGGCACCACCCGAGCCGCCACCCAGCCCGAAGCCTCTTCCGCCGCCATCGGCAATTTCCCCACGATTGGAGGCTCGTACGGGCTTAGAGAGTTCGCGAACCACTTCGCGCCCTACCAGCCGATGTATTTTATCGCGGGCACACAAGAGCCGGATATAAAATTCCAGCTCAGCATCCGATATCGCATCCTGACGCCGACCGCTCCGCTGGCCGTGCAATATCCCTGGCTGAAGGGGTTCAATTTTGCATACACGCAGACATCCCTCTGGAATATCAGCAAGGCCATCGCTTTTTATGACACCGGCTACAAACCTGAATTCTTCTACTATCTGGAAAATGTTCCGTTCCATATGCCGCCGGGATTCCAACTGGGCGCTCAACTCGGCGTCGGGCACGAATCCAACGGCCTGGCGGACCCCAATCATCGTTCGATTAACATGGTCTTCGTTAAGCCGATCGCGACCGTCTCCACCCCGTCGCCCAGCGACCTGTTCCTGACCGTTGCACCCAAGTTATATGAGTATATTGGCGACCGTTCCCTCAACCCGGACATCGCGCGGTATCGCGGCTATGCTGACATTCAGATCGTCGCCGGCCAGCGCGACGGCCTTCAACTGGCGGTCATCGGCCGAGTCGGCAGCAGTTTCAACCGCGGCAGCGCGCAATTCGACATCACCTATCCGCTGACAAAACTCTTGAACGGAAATATGGATATTTCCCTCGATGTCCAATACTTCACCGGCTATGGTGAGAGCTTGCTTACGTACAATCAGCGGCACTCGGTCACTCGCATCGGCGTGGCCATAGTGCGGTAACAAGGGGGTTCGCGCGGCGCGCAAGAAAAAACCGCCTGTTGGCTGAATTGCCTCGCAGGGATGCTTGGCGAGATGCTACTTCGGTTCTTCGAAGGTATGGGTTACGGCACAGCGGAGTAGTTGGGCCCTGCTCCTGAGCCCTAACCAATCATCCTCTTCTTCATACAATTGTGGCCGCCGAATGCGTCACGCACCCCCACTATAGTGACTTTAGAAACGCCGTCGTTCACCGAAGGCCGCCAGCGCCAAACATGGCATTTTGGGAGAATGCGGTTGCCCTGGCTCGCGACGCGCGTCGTTGTTTCCAGCCACCGAAGAGATAATAAAACAGGGGCCGCGAAAAGGCCCCTGTTCGGTTCGTTTCCAAAAACGTGTCGCGACTTACGAGTTCGGCAAGCTCGATCCGGCGGTAAAGCCGTCAATCGTCGTCGAAAACGTGCTGCCCAGCGTGATGTTCTCATACACGTCGCCGGTTGGGATGCCGGTCGCTTCCCATTCAGCGGGCGTGAGCCAGCCGCTCGGCGAGCCGGGATTCGACGATTCCCAGAAGTATCCGCTGCCGGACGCTACAGCCGAGGGGATGGACCAGACGTTGTCCTTGATCTCGGCGAAGCTGTTCATGTCATTGTTGTCGGTCTTGATGAAGCCTTCGCCGAAACCGGTCTCATAATTGGGATCGACGAAGAGGTTGTTGTCCACGTGGATGCCCTCGGCCTCGCCGTTGTTGATGGAGAGGAGCCCGCCCCACATGCCCGGCTCGGTGACGGTGTTGTGCTCGATGTAGACATCCTGCACCTGCCAGTCGAACGAGCCGCCGCTCTCCTGAGCGTTGACGGTGAATCCGACTTTGCCGTCGCCCTTGATCACGTTGTTCCTGGCCATGACGTGATGCACGCCGGGCGTGAGGAGAATCGTGCTGTTCAGGATTTCATTGGAGTCAAAGACCACGTTGTCGAATGACACGTTGGGATTAGCCGCCGGCGTGCCCAGCGGTCCCGCCGAAACCGGTCCGGTGGAAAGGATGTTGCCGTAGATGTACGCGTAAGATCCCGCCTGGATCGACAGGACGTTCTTGGAATTCCCGTTGCCTCCGGCGCGGGGGAGATTGGTAAGATTGTTGTCCGCAAGCAGGAGGTCGTTGGCGCCGCCGACGCGGACGATGGCTTCGTTGTAGGAACTCGCCACGGTGTTGCCCAGCAGCACGATGTCGTTGCCCTGGATCCACGCGAAATATGCGTACAGGTCTGTCGGGGACGGAGACTGATTGTTCTGGACAAGCACGTTGTTCGGCTGGCTGGCCATGCCCACATCGTCCAGTAGGTTGAGGAATGTGTTGTCGCGAACCACGAGGTTGTTGCCCGACAGCGCAAAGGCCGAATAGATAGCATTGTTGTTCCGGTAGATCGAATCGAACGTGAGCCCGGTGACCGAAGCATTGCTGCCTTCGAGGTTGATGATCGCGCCGAACACGCCCGTGGGCCCGTCATACATCAGGATCGGCTGCGCGCCCGAGCCGTAGCTGCCGATCTCGACGTTGCTGATGTTCCCCCCGACGACGAGTCCGGATTCCAAGTCGTACGTCCCTCCATCCTGAAACAGAACGCGCTCATTACTGCTCAGGATGTTGTTGAGCTGACTGACGCTCTGGATCGGCGAATTCGGACTGGTGCCGCTGTTGCTGTCGTTGCCGCTGGGCGAGACGTAGATCGTCGTCAGCGCGCTGTTCGACAGAACGGTGACGCTGGCCGTCGCCACGGAAGTCTGGCCGTTGGCGTCAGTGAGGCTCAACGTGACGGTGTACGTGCCCGGATTGTCGTAGACGTGCGCGGCGTTGAAGCCGACCAATTGATTGTATTGGCTTCCCGGATCGCCGAAGTTCCAGTTGTAGGTGGCCTGTATCTGACTGCCGGAGCCGAGCGTCGACGAAAGCCCGTTCACGTGGACGCCCAGGCCCTGATAAAATGTTTGAGAGGTTGTGAAAGTAATCTGTGCATCGGTTCGGTCCGAAGTGGAACCGTTGCTGCCCGATGGCGGCGAAGAGGGCGTGACGCCGCTGCCTCCCGAACTCGAAGAGCCGGACGAACCAGAGCCGGAAGAACTCGATCCGGACGAGCTGGAAGAGCCCGACGAACCGGAGCCAGTAGAGCCAGAGCCCGACGAACCGGAGCCAGTAGAGCCAGAGCCCGACGAACCAGAGCCAGTAGAGCCAGAGCCCGACGAACCGGACGAGCTTGATGAACCTGAGCCGGATGAACCGGAGCCTGGATCGGAACCGGAGGAGCCAGACGATCCGCTTGACGATCCGCTGCCGCTGCTCGATGAGCCGCCTGCCGAACTGCCCGAACTGCCCGAACTGCCACTGGAGGCGCCCGAACCATCGCCGGAACTGCTTGAGCCGGCGCCTGAGCTTCCGCTCGATGTCCCGGAAGTTCCGCCGGACTGGGAGGAACTTCCCGTGCTGCCGCTGGACGCGGGCGCGCCCTGGCCTTCGGTGAGGATCTCTTCGACCTTGATTTGGGAATCAACGTGGATCGTGTCCCTGCGCGAGCCCGCGTTGATCACCATGGCGGTCACACCGGACGCATCGAACGTCGCGCTCACGCCGTCAACGGTCGCGACCATTGAATTCCCGTTGTTCGTCAGGGCCACGCTGATGGCATTGGCCTGGCCCGTGGTGCCGGTGCAGGTCAGGACGCCGCCAACGAGGGTGGGGGTCACGGTCAACATGAGCCGGGATTCCAGCGCCTCCAGCCCCTTGAAGGGCGCGGTGGGGCTTGGCGAGCGGCGTCGGCGCTTTTTCGATGTCGGATCCGGCGCTGCGCTCGTGGAAACATGCCTCGGCGCAGAGGCGCGGAATCCCCGGGTACGATTCACTCGTGCCATCAATTCTCCCTTTAGCAGAGAAAAACCAATTGGAAAGTCGGGAGCGCTCGGGACGACCCGATCCGATTCCCGAAACAACTTAACTACTCAAATATTTGAATGCCCATGTGATCGCAAGCCCAAAATCGGAGAAAAATGAGAAATTTTTTGCCCGTGCAAAGTCGAGTTTCACACGGTAAAGTGCGGCGAAACGTACTGGAGGAGCCGATGGTCGAGATTCAAATCGTCTACGAAGGCAAGCTGCGATGCAGCGCGACGCACGTTGATTCCGGCGCGAAACTTATGACCGATGCGCCCAAAGACAACATGGGAAAAGGCGAATCATTTTCGCCGACGGACCTGGTGGCGACCGCTCTCGGCTCGTGCCTGATCACGATCATGGGGATTGCCGCCCAGCGAATGGAGATCGATCTCTCCGGAACACGCGTCGTCGTTGTCAAGGAAATGGTCACGGCCCCGGTTCGGCGCATCGGCCGGCTCGCCACGACGATTCATGTCCCGTTAAAACTGACGGCCGAGCAGCGGCAAAAGCTGGAGAACGCGGCCATGACCTGCCCGGTGCATAGGAGCCTGCATCCGGATGTTCAGACGCCTGTGGCGTTCAACTGGGGCTGAGCTGCCGCAGGCGCTGCGCCTCCATCGCCTCGCGCCGCACGTCCACCGCCAGATACGCCGCCAGGACGATGTTGATCAGCATGGCCGCCGCCTTGAGCCACGTTGGATGATGAATGATCTCGTAGATTTCAAACGGGATCAGCCCGGCGGTTGTGATGACGGTCATCCACTCGGCCCAATGCTTTAGCAGCAGCAGGCCAATGCCTTCCACGAGAAACATCGCCGCGTAAGCCAGCAGGACGGCGCCGGCAACGATGAGTTGACGCCGGGTCACCGTCAGAAGTTTTACGAGCAGGTGTTCGAGCAGCCGATTTCCCGGCGCGATGTGAAAGCGATGCGCCCAGGCGACGACCACGTCGCCGATGTCTCTGTGCAGAAGGTTGAAGATGGAGATCGCCGCGACAACAAGAAAAATAGCTTTGACGAGTTTGAATGATCCAATGGCGCGCAGGACCCAGACTGGGCGCGGGCGTTTCGGCAAGCTGAACGTGGCGTCGTCGGTCATGCTCCGCTGACTCGCGAGAAAATCCCGCGTAAACACCAGAAATAATGCGTAAAAACCGCCGCAGATGCAAAGGCCGGTCGCAATAAGATCAAATTACCGCAAGCTCGGCAGCGCCCGAATCGCCCTGGGGAACCGGCACATGACCCCCCAAATCAAAATCAGCAGAGGGCCGTGCGCATGGGGGTTAGGCCAGTTTTGTTGGGGGCATCTTGCAAAAATGAGCGCCTTTAACCGGCAACTTACTCGGGTCACTCGCTCTTGGGCGCCGGTCGTTTCATTTGGCTTAATTCCTCCACCGTTCCCAGGCGCTGGAGCGGATCCTGCCCCGCTGATTCCTTGGCGCGGTCATAAAGGTATACGACTCGGTCTGGCTGTTCGGCGGCATAGTAGCGATACAGCGGCTCGTTGTGGCCATTCAGGTCTCTGGCGCGAATGGTGAGCGCATCGTCGGGCCAAGCGGCGCCGCTGTTATACACCGGATCCTCGTGGGGCCACTGCGCTGGGGCGGCGCGGAATATCACCAGCGCCAGCGCGCGCGGCAGGGACGCAAGGCGCTGATCGATGGCTTTCTCTTCCTGAAACGAATTGGAATCCATGGCGCCAGGCCGATTGATGGCTGCGATTCCCATGGCGGATGTTCCCAGAAGGATGATGAGCAAGAAAGTTCCGATTGCCGCGCGCCATCGAGGCCAGCCGCTGTCCAAAGCATCCCATCCCATAAACACCAGCCAAATGACCGGGGCGATGGCGGGAATCATATAGTGATTCAGGTTGAACACGTTGAACATATAGGCGATGACGAACAAGCCGAGCGCGGTGGCGATGACCGCCCGCCGCGCCTCGCCGAGCGTCAGCGCCCCGAGCGGGACGAAGATCGCGACCGCGGGGACGGCCAGCGCGGTCAGGAGCAACTGCTGCATTCGCAGGGGTCCCCATTGATCGATGGTCCGCCAATGATGCTGGCGGTAGTAGAAAAGAATCCAATTCAGGAACGACGGCTTCCAGGGGGGTTGGTTTTGGAGGAACGCGCCCTCGTTCACCTGGTAAAACCCGATGACGGGCGCCGGGTAATTCTTTGCAAAGTAATAACTTTCCGCGCTCTGGCGCCAACTCCCGGTGACGCCGATGTTCTGCATCAACTGGAGCGCCAGGAAAGGCGAGGCCGCGGCCACGACGATTGCCATGGTTCTGGCCAGCACCGCCCGTTTTCGCCAAAGCTCGGCGACCATCGCGACGCCGACAGGAAGCGCGAAGCAGAGGGCATCCAGAGGCCGGATAATTGCGGCGAAGGCCGCCGTGGCTCCGATCAATATCGTCCATCCGCTGCGGGGGCTTGCGCGAAAGCGCATCCATCCCCAGATCATGGCAAAGATGGCCGCAAGGAAGGGGGCGACGGAAATCAGGGTCATGGCGGCGGTATAAATCCCCCCCACCGACAAGAGCATCAGTAAGGCAACGACGGCGCGCACGGCCCCAAACAACTCGGCGGAAATAAGGTAGAAGAAAACAACGGCCAGAATTGCCGCCGCCAGAGTCATGATCCAATAAGGCATCCCGGCGCCGATGACGGCCGCAAGCGCCAGGGCGGTTCCGGGGAAATACATGCTCGCATAGACGCGGTCGCTGATGAGGTAAATGGAATCAAAAAACGGTCTGACGTCCCGCGGATAGGCGGACATCCAGAGCTTTCGCCGCAGCAGCATCCGCGCCTGGATCATGTAGACCTGTTCATCGTGCAGCTTCAAAAATAGCTGCGAATGCCACCGCCATAATTCGAGGCTGAGATAAGCTGCGACAATGCCGGCAAGAATCGGAAGCGCCCAGCCCTTCCGCAGCCATCCATCGGCCCGGTGGGCGGATCGTTCAAAGAAGCTCCTCAAAGGGGCGGCCAAAGCGGCAACGCCGGCAACCGCCACGAGCCACCAGGGTATCTGGTGCATTTGCTGCCAGGTGAAGAGCCACACCCATAGCCGCACTCCTGAAGCGAGCAGGAGCGCCAGAAGGATCTGCCGAACGCGCGCACTCACGTTGCTGCAAGCATATCACAAAGGCTTTGGGCCATGGCCAGGGGCGGCGGTGCTAGCGCCTATAGGGTGAGCCTTCGCCCCGCCGATTCGCTCACGCACCCGCGCTTCTGTTATTGGACGCTGCCCACGCGGTGTTAATCCCTGCATTTTTCGTGCCGATGGTGAATTATCACCATGTCCCAAGAAGTTCTATTGATCGACGATTCCAAGGCAATACATGCGCTCGTGCGCTCGCGGCTGGCGGATGAGCCGATCAAACTTCGGTCCGCGTATACCGGGCAAGAGGGTCTGGAAGCGGCGCGTCAGTGGGGGCCCCAACTCATTCTGCTCGACGTGGACCTGCCGGACATCGAGGCCCTGGAAGTCTGCCGCCAGCTCAAGGCCGATCCCGCGACTAGCGGCATCCCCGTCATTTTCATGGCCGCCCGGATTTCCCCCGACGACAGGATTTACGTCCCGGAAGCGGGCGCGGCGGATTTCATATCCAAGCCGTTCAACCCCGCCGAGCTAAAGGCGCGCATCCGCGCGGCGCTGCGAACCCGCCATTTGTACGAACTGCTGGAAGGCAAGGCCCAAATTGATCTCGTCACCGAGTTGTGGAATCGCGCGTACTGCGAAGATCGGCTGTGCGAGCAGCTTTCTCTTGCGCGACGCACGGGACAAGCATTGACGTGCATCCTGGCGGACATCGATCACTTCGCCGCGATCAACGAATCCTTTGGCCGCACCTTTGGCGACAACGTGATCCGCCAGACCGCCGCCACGCTCAGCAACGCCACGCGGCTCGAGGACATTGTCGGTCGCTTCGGCCCGGATGAATTCATCTTCCTTTGCCCGGCCACCAATGCCGCGGATGCCAAAACGCTCGCGACGCGCTGCCAAGAGATGATCGGCGAGATGAATCTGTCCTGTCAGAACGCGCCGGTGCACCTCTCGTGCAGTTTCGGCGTCGCTGGATATGACGGCGGCAAATCATCGCTGATCGAGGCGGCGGAAAAGGCGGTTCGTTCGGCCTATGCCGACGGCGGCAATCGTGTGGTGGTCGCCGATGCTCTTCCCGTTCCGGCGGAAAGCGCGCTGGTCTGAATGCCTCGCGTGGCTTTCGATGGGGACGCCTGTTCAGGCGACGATTTCGATTTTGTCGCCCACCCGCAACATTTTATCCGCCTGGCCCGGCGGCACTTTCGTGTTGACCGCCAAGCGGTAAAAGTGGTCGAATCGTGATCTTTCCGCCCAATCGGGGAGCGTTTTTTCCCTCTGCTTGCGAAAAATGACGGCGAAATCCGGAAAGCCCTCTCCCGTCCCCGGATCGCGCGGCGGGACGGCACAGCGCCGGCACGGATTGTTGCCATCCAGCAGGCAATCCCCGATGCGAAATCGCACCAGCGATCCCGGTTTCCCGTACAACCGATCCTCCCAGAACGGCGGGCAATCGCCGATCTCCAGGTTGGCCCGAAATCGCAATCTCACCTGCTTGACGTCCAGCCCAAACCAGCCGGCGACTTCGGCGAGCGTGGCCGTTGAGATGACCGTCGGACCCGGAGAATCCAAATCGTCCGGAAACCCGACGTCCGTGTTGCGCCGAAAGAAGATGGACATGCCGAAGAATTCCGTCAGCCAGGCTTCGATCTCCTGGGTCTGACCCTCGACGTGAAAAGCGCAGGTCAATCCCGTCTCGGGCCTGCCCAGACGCAGCTCCCCCGTGAAGGGATCAAGATTCGAGCGGAGCTGGTGGACCTTGGCATTGCGCTTTCCGTTGACGAATTTTCCTTCGGCGTCAAACATCGCAAACGATCGATCCCCTTCCAGGGCGCCGCTCCGCAAAATGCGCGCGTGCTGAAGCGTCGCCGGCTCCAACGATTTCACGGGATAGATTGAAATGCTCGCTAGACAGGGCAAGCAAGCTCCCTTCGATCGCCGCGGATTCCGATATTCTACCGCTGAATTGTGCGCTCACGCCCGCAGACGCTGCTGGATATTGTCCAGCACGTTCATGAAATTGATGTAGCTGTCGTAGGGGCTTTCGTACGGGCTGAAATACTTGTGCACGTCGCCGTCGGCCCAGTATTTCGTGCACATGTAATAGAAGTGGTCGCTGGTGGTCAGCCGCCGCCAATCCGTCAGAAGCTGTTCGTCGCCCTTCTCCTTCAGCGGCCCTTCGAGCTTGTACAACTCGTGCAGCGCATTGGACTGCATGGCATTGCCCAGCCAAGCCGACAGATCGCGCTCGGTGTCCGCCCAGGAAATCATGTGTGGCACGTCGATTTCGCCGACGGAGTCGTATTTGTCGATCACCTGGCTGGGGGTGAGGAAGTTGTTGTCGCGATGTTCCATTACCTTCCCGGGAAGATGCCGCATGAAATCGAAGATCCCGGTGTCCGCCCACTGATGTTCGCCGAAGGTTTCGTAATCCATGAACAAATTGCACAAGAAACCGTTGCCGTTGATCTGGTTGACCCAGCCGGCGAATTTCTCGGCGGTCAGCGGCCATTGCTCCCAGGAGCGGTTGGAAAAACGGAACGCGATGTCGTCGCTCAGCCGGTAATTCTTCAGCAGCAGTTTCATTCGCGGGGCATGGGGAGGGCGATAAACGAAATTCGGACTGCGGTACCCCAGGATATGGTCCGCCCCTTCGCTCAGGATGCCTTCGTATCCCATGTGACTCACGAAATGGGCCAGATCGTTGTTATAGATGAACTCGGTATTGCGGAAAACCCGCGGTTCCTGGCCGAAAAGGTGCTTGATGAATTGCCGATGCAGCTCCACCTGCGCCCGGAATTCCTCGCGCGAATACAGGAATGCCAGCGAGTGGTAATACGTTTCGGCCAGGAATTCCACGCAGCCGGTCTGGTTCAGTTGATGAAAAGAATCCATCACCTCCGGGACAAACTGTTGAAACTGCTCCAGGCCCACTCCGGTGATGCAGTAAGCGATCCGGAAGCGACCCTCGTGCATGCGGATGGTTTCCAGCAGCGTCCGGTTGGCAGGCAGATAGCACTTGTGGGCCACCTTCCGGCAAATCTCCGCGTTCTTGTAATCGTCGAAGTAATGCCGATCCGTATCGAACACGCTGTAGCGACGGAGCCGGAACGGTTGATGCACTTGAAAGTAAAAACAGACCGATGCCATGTCAGCGCCCTTGGTTTTGAGTTTGGCAGTATACGCTGCGGCGAAAATGAATCCACGCCCCGGCGCATGGCGATCACACAATTGGGTGGCCCGCTCGATTTGGGCGCCCGTGCTGATTTGGCCGGCGGTAACAAGATCATGCCCTATGCCTCACAGAACTCTACTAACGGAGTTGGGACCGATAAACCGTCCAGCGCGGGATCGACCCCTGAAGCTGCCGATAGGATAGTCATGCGGCTGGCGGCGTTCGTCTTGATCGTTCTGATGCTGGGCACATTGGCCGGCGGTCAGACCACTCAGCCTTCGCGGCCCGAGGTGCTGGTAGCAGCCTGGGAACGCCAGGTCAGCTCGCTGGCGGCCGCGGTGGCGGCACATGATTCGCCGGGCCTGCAAACCCTCGTCCCCAGCGGCTGCGCGGTATGCCGCTTCAATGGCCACCGGGATGCGGATCTCGCCGCGCTCGTCGATTTCATCTCCGACAAATCGGTCCTGGGCGATCATGCCTATCTCTATCCGCCGGCGACGGTTGCAGCCGATATTGCCCGGGATGTGAACTCCTCGGCCTTGGTTTCCGAATTTATTAAAAAGACCATGGCGCTGGATGACCGGCGCGATCAAGCGGTCGTGCTGCGATGGCTGGCCCAGTCGCTCGGTGCCCAAGACAATGTGCCGATTGCCGTTATCGTTTTATGGGAGACCGGCCCCGACCCGGATGATCGGCGCCGGCCGAATTTCATCTTGATCCAGGGCGAGAAGGATGGCGACGGATTCAAATTCGGGCAAATCGTGTACGGGGATCCGCTGGAATGATTGTCTCCGCTTGCCGCAATTCCAATTGCCTATTGGCCACCCTATTGCGTTTGTGCCTCCCCTTAATAGGCAATTGGCAATGGGCAATCGTTCCCCCGAATCCACATCTAATGCAAGCTTGCCAGCTTTTCGACAACCGTGAACAGCGCCTGCGTGCCATCCTTGCCGTGGCCGGCGGCCTGCGCGGCAGTAAGTAGCTGATGAACCAGGCTGGCGGTGGGCAAGGACGTTTTGGAACTTTCCGCGGCCTGGAGCACCAGGCGCAGGTCCTTCTGCTGAAGATTGATGGTGAATCCGGGCCGGAAATCGCCGGCAATCATGCGCGGCCCGAGGTTGGCCAGTTGCCACGATCCAGCGGCGCCGCCGGTCAGGGCCGCAACTGTCTTTTCCAGATTCAAACCGTGTTTCTTGGCAAAAGTCAGAGCCTCGCATACCGCCAGATTGGTGATGCTGACGAGAATCTGATTCACCAGCTTGGTGAGCTGTCCCGCGCCGCTTGGACCGCAATGGGTGATGGTGCTTCCGAGGATTCTGAGGATGGGCTCGACGCGGTCGAACGCGCTGCTGTCGCCGCCGACCATGAGCGAAAGCGTTCCCTTCCTGGCCCCCACGTCGCCGCCGCTCACCGGGGCATCCAGAAAGTGCGTGCCCTGCCTGGCCAGTTCGTCGGCGAGTTGCCGGGTGACGGCCGGTGAGATGGTGGAATGATCGACAACGATCAGGCCGCGCCGCGCCGAAGCCGCGATTCCCTCGGGGCCGTGGACGACCCCTTCCACATCAGGCGTATCGGTCACGCAGATAAAGACGACATCGCTCTGGGCGGCGACTTCAGCCGGGGAGGCGGCCCACCGCGCTCCTTTGCCGATGAGGCGAGATGCCTTTGATTTCGTCCGGGTGTGAACGACCAGAGGGTATTTCGCCTCCAGCAGCCTGCCCGCCATTGGCCCACCCATGATGCCCAAACCGATGAATCCGATCCGGTTTCCCATCGGCTATTTGTGCAGCAGGATGAGCAGAACAACGAGGATGATATTGACGAAAATCGAAGCGCCGGCGATCCAGTACATGAGTACGATCGGCACGGAGGCGAACGATGGTGGGGGGAGCGGGGTGGAACTGGGCGTTAAATCCACCGTCTTGCCGGTTTCCTCGATCTTCGCCAGTGATTCGAGGTCCACCACCCGGCGCGCGTATTTGGGGGCCTCATTCTTTCGCACCAGGCGAAGGTCCTCCAGCATCTGTTCGGTGGACTCGTATCGATCCTCGCGGCGCTTGGCCATGGCGACGTCGATGATTTCACCCACCCCGGCCGAGAGCGCCGTGTTGATGTGGTCGGCCGGGACCAGGGCCTGCCCCAGATGCTTGTGCATGACGGCGGCGGGAGTTTCACCCTCAAACGGAGGCCGCCCGGTCACGAGATGGTAAAGCGTCGCCCCCAGCGAATAAATGTCGGCGCGGAAATCGATGTCCCTGTCGCCGCGGATTTGCTCCGGGCTGATGTAATACGGTGTGCCGTACGCCTTGCCGGCTTCCGTATCCGCCGCCCGCTTGTCGTCGGTGGCCCTGGCCAAACCGAGGTCGGTTAGCTTGGCCACGCCTTGAGGAGTCAAAATGATGTTCTTGGGTTTTACGTCGCGGTGGATCAAACCACGCTGATGGGCGTGAGCCAGCGCATCGGCCATCTGAATGGCGATGTCCAGGGCCTCGGCCTCGGAAAAACTTTTCCCCTCGCCCTGGGGCGGCGGGGCCATCAAGTCATACAGCGTCTTGCCCTCGACGAATTCCATCACGAAATAGTGGAACCCATCGGGAGATTCGCCCACGTCGATGGCCTGCACGATGTTGTTGTGGCTGAGCCGTGCGGCGGCCTTGCCCTCTTTGTAGAACCGGTCCACGAAGTCCCGGTTATCGCTCATTTTTTTCGGCAGGACTTTCACGGCCACGACCCGGTCCAGCGAAAGTTGCCGGGCGCTATACACCCGCGCCATCGCCCCCTTGCCGATTTCTCGGATCAATTCATAGCCGGGAATACGGCTGGCTTTCCCGTCGGCCACCACCTGCCGGATGCGCTTGGCCTGATTGACCGTGATGAAATTATTTTCGATCAGCAGATCGGTCAGACTGCGGGCGTTGGGATCGGAGGACTGCTTCTGTTGTTCACGGCAAAAGTCAACTTCCTTGCGGCTGACCAGCCCCATGTCAACCGCGAGTTTCCCCACTTCGGTATCAAGACTGGATGCGGCCAAAAGGCTCTTGGCCGAAGATCCCGCGGCTTGATTGGGCGTATCCGACATCGGCCGCTCGCTGCGAAAAAATCCGCGCGGTCAGTGCGCCAAGCCCCCGGAACCTCAACGGCAAATATCCTCCAAAATCCGACAACCCGACCCTGTAAAACGTAGACCGTACAGGCGAAAGTGTCAAGTTTTAATTAAGGTTAATCGGACGCCTGCGCCCGATGGCGAGGAGCAAATTGCCAAAGGACTTCAGCCTCCGGTCTCCACCAAGAGTATCACAACGGGTCATCGCCATTGCGATTATGGGACCCCAGGCCCTTCTTCAGGCCATATGCCGGATCATGGCGGTCCCGAATTCGCTGCATTTGACCTTCGTCGCCCCCTCCATCTGGCGGGCGAAATCGTATGTGACGGTCTTGGCGGCTATGGCGCCTTCAAGGCCTTTGACGATCAAGTCGGCCGCCTCCTGCCAATTCATATACTCCAGCATCATCACGCCGGAGAGAATCATGCTGCCCGGATTCACTACGTCTTGATCCGCGTATTTCGGAGCGGTGCCGTGAGTGGCTTCGAAAATCGCGTGGCCGGTGACGTAGTTGATATTGCCGCCGGGGGCGATTCCGATCCCCCCCACCTGCGCTGCCAGGGCATCGGATAGGTAATCGCCGTTGAGGTTGAGCGTGGCGATGACGTCGAATTCTTCCGGGCGGGTCAGGACCTGCTGCAATGTGATGTCCGCGATGGCGTCCTTGATGACCAGTCCCGCGCCGATCTTGCCGTCGGGGATTTTGCACCATGGCCCGCCGTCGATTTCCACGGCCCCGAAAAACTGCTTGGCCACCCGATAGCCCCAGTCACGGAATGCCCCCTCCGTGAACTTCATGATGTTTCCCTTGTGAACGAACGTCACGCTTTTGCGATTGTGTTTGATGGCATGGCCGATCGCGGTATGAACCAGACGCTCGGTCCCCAGATAGCTGATCGGCTTGATGCCGATGCCCACCTCGACGCCCAACTCGCGGGCCGGAGCGCCGATGTCCTGTAGTTTCTTCAGCCAATCCGCGGTCGCCTCTTTGCTGCCAAAGCGGATTTTCTTGAACTCCTTGGGGAAGTTTTGGGATACAAAATCCAGGATTTTCTGGCTCTCCGGCGATCCGGCCGCATATTCAATGCCCGCGTAGATGTCTTCCGTGTTCTCGCGGAAGATAACCATGTCCACTTTTTCCGGATGCTTCACCGGCGAGGGCACGCCTTTGAAATAGCGCACCGGCCGAAGGCAGACAAACAAATCGAGCATCTGCCGCAGGGCCACGTTCAGGGAGCGAATTCCGCCGCCGATCGGCGTCGTCAGCGGACCCTTGATCCCGACGCGGAAAGTCTTGAAGGCCTCGACGGTGTCATCCGGCAGCCAGGAATTGAACTTCTTGAAGCTCTTTTCGCCGGCGTAGACTTCCATCCAGGCGATTTGTCTTTTCCCGCCATAGGCCATTTCAACGGCCGCATCGAAGACGCGCTGGCTGGCCCTCCAGATATCCGGGCCGGTGCCGTCGCCTTCGATGAACGGGATGATCGGTTGGTCGGGCACGATCAATTTGCCGCTGGAAATGGAAATCGCCTGCCCTCGCGCCGGAGGCGTAACGTCCTTGAATTGAGCCATGATTATGGATTCCTATTCTCTGAAATAAAGCCTAAATGGAGGCGCACGGTTCTCGAACCCCCCTCTTCCGTTTAGCCGCGACCCAAAGGGGAGCGCGTTTCTTGGATGTTCGAAAATCGCGGACGCCTACTTAGGGGTGAAGGTTAGACCAAGGCCTTGCAAAGGTCAAAACGTAAAACGGGATGTCGGGCGGCCGGCGTGCGTGACGCCATCGCTGGCAAGGAGGGAAAATAAGTCAAGGAGATGATCGGTTGAATTCTTCGTGACGATCGGCGGCGTCCGCGGCGGCAGCGCCTGTTACATTCGAGTTGGCGTCTTCGGCCGTCACAAACACCGCAAACGATCATCGTCGTCTTCGTTTATTCGCCCTTGCCCCCCCCAGTTCGCACTCCGATAACTATGCAGGCCGGATAAACGGACCTCGAATCAGCCCCCGCAGGCACTTTCCCGTCGAAAATTGCTTGTGGCGTCACACCTATCCGGAGATAATTCCTGCTCCGATTTGGAGGTTATGAATGATGCTGAAGCGGACCTGGGGGATTGTCTTGCTGGCGATGGGGCTGGCTTTGTTGCTGGCCTCACCCACGGTTCGCGCCCAGGGTGCGTTCCTGAATGCCGCTTCCTCCGCTTCGGGGCCCGCCGCGGCGGGGACCGCGACCTCTCCCGCCTCCCAGCCTGTTACATCGCATATTCAGTTGACCGCGAGGTTCCACGCCGGCGTCGTCGATCTGAATTGGGAGTGCGACCTGCCCGCCGTCGCCGCGTTTCGTCTCGAACGCGCCGATCACGGGTCCAAGAATTGGGAGGAGCTGGGATCCCTCGGCCCCAAGGAGGCCAGCTTCAAGGACACCAATGTTAAATCAGCCGGTGCTTACGACTACCGCCTGTCCGCCTTGGACGGCGGCGGAACCGTGCTCGACGCCGCCGTCGTCACCCCCATTCAGAAGACCATCCTCAACGCATTCAAGGGGGATGTCGTCACTTTGCAGGACATGCTGGACTTCCAGTTCTGGCAGCAGTCGGTCAACACCCTTGTCCTGAGCACGCTTGCGTTCATTCCAAAACTGCTGGCGGCGCTGATCCTCTTCGGGATTTTCTGGCTCATCTATCGCATGGTCCGCCGGATTGTCGTTGGCTCCATGTCCCGCGCCCATGTCGATGCCAGCATCCGAGACATGCTCGGGTCGCTGATCAAGTGGTCCGTCATGGGCTTTGGACTGGTGATCGCGTGCAACCAGATCGGCGTCGAAATCGCCGCCCTTCTGACGGGCGTGTCCATCATCGGCCTGGCGATTGGTTTCGCGGCCCAGGAGACGCTGGCCAATTTCATCGCCGGCGTGGTGATCTTCTGGGACAAGCCCTTCAAGGTGGGGGACTGGATCATCATCGACTCGATCTTCGGCCAGGTGCTGCGCGTCAGCTTTCGCTCGACCCGGATTCTCGATCTCAACGGCGAAACGCTGGTGATGCCCAACACCTATATGCTTGCCAACCGCGTCGCCAATCACAGCACGCACCCGATGATCCGCATCGAAATACCCATCGGGATCGCATACAAGGAATCGATCGACAAGGCGAGGGCCGCTCTGCTGGCGACGGTGGAGGGCGATGAGCGAATCTGCAAGGATCCGCCCCCCAGCGTGGTGGTGGCCCAATGTGCCGACAGCAGCGTTAACCTGGTCCTGCGAATCTGGACCCGGGAAGAAGCCATCGAGCGAACTGTTTTTCATGACTATCTGGAGAAGGCCAAAAACGCCCTTGATGCCGCCCACATCGAGATTCCATCCCCGCATGTGCAGTTGTTTCTGGAGAGCACGCCTGCCGTGGCCATGCTGGCGGGCGAGTCTCTGCCCTCCCTTCGCTAAAGAGCGTTTTGCTTGCCCAGACTCCGCCGGGGGACCGCTGGCGAGGGGCGCATTTGCCGAGGCCAACCGCTAAATTGATCTTTTATGCTTGAGACGCCCATGCCATTGGGGTTAAAATCATTTAGTTGTAAGCTCACCGAACCCACGCGATGGGTCGGCAGTACCATAAGTAACGGCTGGATGGCACCGGCTTAAACCCGCCTGATCGCCCCGCAGTCGCCTACGAAGGATTCTCCCGATGGCCAAGCAGCAAAAGAAGTTAGGTGAAATCCTCATTGAATGGGGGATTATCTCCACGCGCGAAGTCGCCAAGGCAATCGAGCATGCAAAGGCCAAGAGCCTCCGCATCGGAGAGGCCCTGGTCGATTTGAAATTGTGCAGCGAGGTCAACGTTTACAAGGCCTTGGCCCAGCAGCACAACATGGAATACATCGATCTGGACAAGAATTCCGTCCCCCCCAATGCCGTCAATCTAATCCCGGACGACCTGATGCGCAAATTTCTCATCCTCCCCTTGGGGATGGAGAACGGCAAGTTGAGGGTGGCGATCCACGACCCGCTGGATTTTGAGATGCTGGAGGTCCTGCGTTTTCGGCTCAACAAGGACATGCGAACCGTGCTGGCGCCCAAGGGGCGGATCAAGACCATTCTGGACGAGCTGTTCAACACCAGTGCGACCAACACGATCGACAAGACGATGGACCGCACGATCGATCGGCTGCGCGATTCGCTCGACAAATCCCTGGACCGCTCGATGGACAAATCCGTGGACCGCTCGATCGACAAATCGGTGGACCTTGCCGGCATGGGCGAGGACGCCGCCGGCGCCGATCCCACGCAGGCGCCGATCATCAAGCTCGTGCAGGCGATGATCAGCGAGGCCGTGCGCAACCGCGCCAGCGATATTCACATCGAGCCGATGAAGGACCGGGTCCGCGTTCGTTACCGCATCGACGGCGAATGCGTTGAACGCGACAGGATTCCGCTGCGAATGAAAAACCCGCTCATCAGCCGGCTCAAGATCATGGCCGGGATCGACATCGCCGAGAAGCGCCTTCCGCAGGACGGCCGCATCAAGCTGACGGTGGACAAGGCGAGCATCGACTTCCGCGTCAGCACCTTGCCGGCGTATCACGGTGAGTCGGTCGTGCTGCGTATTCTGAGGCCGGAAAGCGTGCGCATCGGCATTCAGAACCTTGGATTTGAGGAAGAGGATTACAAGGTCTTCCAGAAGATCATCAAGCGTCCCAACGGGATTTTTCTGGTGACGGGCCCGACCGGCTCGGGCAAGACGACCACCCTGTACGCCGCCCTCAACGAACTAAACCGCCCCGATAAAAAGATCATCACTGCCGAAGACCCGGTCGAATACAATTTCGTCGGCATCAATCAATGCCAGGTGCGCGAGGCGATCGGCTTGTCCTTCTCCAAGATTCTGCGAGCCATGCTAAGGCAAGCCCCCAACATCATCCTGGTGGGCGAAATTCGCGATAAGGAGGTGGCGGAAGTCGCGATTCAGGCGGCGTTGACGGGCCACCTCGTCTTCAGCACGCTTCACACCAACGACGCTCCCGGCGCCATCACTCGCCTGATCGACATGGGCGTCAAGCCGTTCCTGGTCGCCAGTTCCATTCAGGCGGTCCTGGGCCAGCGCTTGATCCGGGCCCTGTGTCCCAAGTGCAAACAAGCCGACAAAGAGCCGGACCCCATGTGGCTGAAGCTCGCCGGCATCAAGCCCGAAGACCTGAGGGACAAGATTATTTACAAAGCGCGCGGATGTGATTACTGCTCGGGCCAAGGCTTCCGCGGCCGCATCGGCATCTTCGAGCTGATGCAGTTGGGCACCGAAATCCGAACCCTCGCCTTCGAGCGGGCGCCCACCAACAAGATCCGCAAGGCCGCCCTCGCCGGTGGAATGAAATCGCTGCTGGCGGACGGCCGGCTCAAGGTCCTCTCCGGCATCACCACCGCCGAGGAGGTCGTCAAGGTCGCCCAGATGGAAGGAATTATTCAGGTATAATTTTTATGGCATCAACGCTACAGATCGATCGGTTGCTGGAAACCTGCGTTCGCCGCGGGGCTTCGGACCTTCACCTGGCGGTTGGCAGACCGCCCACCCTGCGCCTGCACGGCCACCTGCGCGAATTGCAGACCAAGGTGCTGGATGCCGAAGACACCATGGCGCTGCTCAAGAGCATCACGCCTGAACGCATCCAACAGGAATTTGAGGAAACCGGCAGCGGCGACTTCGGCTTCGCCTTTGGCACTGAGACGCGTTTCCGCGTTGCCGTCTTCAAGCAGAAGGGGTGCGCCAGCATCGTGCTGCGGCGAATCCCCAACAAGCTGATGACTTTCGAGCAGATCGGCCTGCCGCGAATCGCCGAACAGATTTGCCGCCGACCGCGCGGGATTTTTCTGGTGACCGGCCCCACCGGTTCCGGCAAGACCACGACGCTGGCCTGCATGATCAACTACATCAACGAGAATTTCGATCGCCACATCATCACCATGGAAGACCCGATCGAGTATTACCACAACCACAAGAAATCGATCGTCGTCCAGCGTGAAGTCGGCGTGGACGTGCCGAGCTTTTCCGAGGCCCTCCGCAGGGCCTTGCGTCAGGACCCGGACGTCATGATGGTCGGCGAGATGCGCGACCTCGCCACCATCGGCTCGGCAATCACCTGCGCCGAAACCGGCCACCTGGTCTTCGGCACGCTCCACACCAGCGGCGCCGCCAGCACCATCAACCGCATCATCGACGCCTTCCCCACCGACCAGCAGGAACAGGTGCGCGTGCAGTTGGCGAATAACCTGATCGCGGTCCTCTCGCAGGCAATATGTCCTCGCGTGGATGTCGAAGGCATGGTCGCCGCTTTTGAGTTCATGTACGTCACCCCCAGCGTTCAGAACCTCATCCGAGAGAACAAGGTTTACCGAATCGACTCGGAAATCCAGACCGGCAAGCGATATGGCATGCAACTGCTGGACGACACGTTGTGGGCTTTGTACCAGGCTGGAAAGATCAGCGCTGAAGAGGCCATCGACAAGAGCAAGGTGCCGGGTCAGATGATGGATAAATTCACCAAGGCCGGGATCGACACCGGGAAGAGCGCCGAAGAAATCGCCCTGGCCGAAGGAACGTCCACCGAAGGCAACTCGGCGGCCACCAAGCCCAAAACCCCGGGCGCACCCGGCGCCGCCGGCGCTAGCTCCGAAGCCGAACGCCGCGCCCAAATGGAAGCCACCCGCGCCCGGATGCAGGCGATGGCAGCGAAAAAGTAGCAACCCCCAAGGCCCATGGATCGCATTTCATGGCCAACCGAGGATTCAGAGATGTCACAAGCACCGTCCGAATCGAAAACTCCGCCCGGCAATCCGACGCGGCCTGCCGCATCGGCGCCGGTCGCCCGGCCGACCGCGGTTCCCGTCACGGCCGTCCCCGTGACGCGAATTCCAGCGCCCGGCTCGGCGCATCCCCGGCCGGCCGCTGTGCCTGTTAGCCCTGTCGTCAGGCCCATTCCGCTTACCCCGACGCCCGCTGCACCGCTCCAAGCCGCGGGGCCCTCCGGCGGCAACGGCAATGGAACGCCCCCCGCTCCTCCGCCCGGCAATCCACCCGGTGGAGGCGGCGCCGGCGGTCCTGGCGCAAATTTGCCCCCGAGTGACAAACAGCCTCCCGGCAGTACTCCGCCTTCGCCGACGCCGGGAATGCCCGCCGGAATGCCTCCCATATCCGAACTCAAGGGCAGGCCGCTCGGCCGTGTCTTGCAGAAGATGGGCAAGGTCACTCGCGAGCAATACAGCAAGGCCCTGGCTTTCCAAAAGGAAAAGGGCGCGCTCCTCGGCCGAATTCTCATCGACATGGGCGCGATCAAGGAACAGGACCTCACCATGGCCCTGGCCGCTCAGCAGGGCTTCGAGGTGGTCAACCTTGAAGGCATCAATATTGACGCCGCCACGATTGCCGCCGTTCCCGCCCAGCTCGCCACCACCAGCAAGGTCTTGCCGCTGACATTTGATCCGGCCACCAAATCGCTGACCGTGGCGATGGCCTCGCATGAGAATTTCCGAGCGCTGGATGATCTGCGGTCGCTGATGCAATATCAGGTGACGGCCAAGATCGCCTCCGATCCCGAACAACTCGAGCGCCTCATCGTCAAGTATTACCAGGCGGCCACCGAAGGAATCGGCGAAATCCTCGGCGAATTGCAGAACGACGATTCGCTGAAGGACCTGAAAAACCGCGGTGAATCCATCGACATCGACAGCCTTGAGGAAGCGGCCAATTCCAACCCCGTCCGCAAGCTCATCAACCTGGTCCTGCTCCAGGCGATCAAGGACAAGGCATCGGATATTCACTTCGAGCCCTTCGAGGGCGAATTCAAGATGCGATACCGCATCGACGGCGTGCTCTATGAGATGATGCCTCCGCCGGCCCACATCGCCCCGGCGATCAGCAGCCGCATCAAGGTCATGGCGAATCTCGACATCGCGGAGCGGCGGCTTCCGCAGGACGGCCGCATCGAGCTGAGCGTGAACAACCAGCCGATCGATCTGCGCGTCAGCGTGCTGCCGACGATGTTTGGCGAGAGCGTCGTGATGCGCGTCCTGGATCGCGCCAACGTGAGCCTTGATCTGGACAAGCTCGGCATGCGCGATGAGGACCTGACCGTAACGCGCCAGCTCATTCACAAACCCAACGGGATCGTCATCGTCACGGGCCCGACCGGTTCGGGCAAGACCACCACGCTCTATTCCGCGCTTCGCGAACTGAACGACCCCAGCAGCAAGCTGATCACCGCTGAAGACCCGGTCGAATACGACATTGACGGCGTCATTCAGTGCCAGGTCAAGCCGGACATTGAACTGACTTTCGGGCGCATCCTGCGGGCGATGCTGCGTCAGGACCCCGACATCATCCTGGTGGGCGAAATCCGCGACAAGGAAACGGCCGAAATCGCCGTGCAGGCCTCGCTGACCGGCCACCTGGTCTTCAGCACCGTGCACACCAACGACGCGCCCAGCGCCATCGCCCGGCTCCTGGACCTCGGCCTCGAACCGTTCCTGGTCACCGCCACCATCGAAGGGATCATCGCCCAGCGGCTCGTGCGGAAAACCTGCCTCAACTGCAAGACCGAATACACGCCCTCGCTCGAACAATTGATGGAGCTGGAACTGCGGCCCGAGGATGTCGTCGGCAAGAAGTTCTATTACGGCAAGGGATGCAATGCTTGTAACAACACGGGATACAGAGGCCGCTTCGGCATCTATGAGATCATGCTCCTGGATGACGACATGCGCGACATGATTGTCCAGCACGCCAGCACGCAGGTTCTCCGCCTCGAGGCCAAAAAACGCGGCATGCGCACCCTGCGCAGCGCCGGTCTGATGGCTATCTACGACGGCATCACCAGCATTGAGGAAGTCGTCCGCGAAACGATTGTCGAAGAGCAATGATCTCGGCGCGTGTTATTCGGGTATTTTGGGGGCGTTTAGGGCTAGGGGAAAAAACCCCTGGACGTTGGTAAACTTGTGGCGTTCGGACAAGGAGGTCTGGATGACGTTAGAGAGTTTGGCCCGTCGGCTGCCGGACGAGGTTTGGGCAGCGTTC
>Ga0187864_10001093_pt1 | contig 27329 bp, 25 predicted proteins | sample June2016WEW_11_4_FD_132985 | JGI IMG/M metagenome (GOLD analysis project Ga0187864, IMG submission 132985) | Peatland microbial communities from SPRUCE experiment site at the Marcell Experimental Forest, Minnesota, USA - June2016WEW_11_40 | ecosystem: Environmental > Terrestrial > Soil >...
CTCTGCACAACACGCGCAACTACGGCGTGTGCCGGGGACCTGGCTGGCCGCAAGGCGATTAACAGAATGAGTTCAACATGCCCCGCGAAATCTTGACTTTGCAGTGTACCGACTGCAAGGACAAGAACTACTCGACCACGAAGAACAAGAAGACGACCACCGAGCGGTTGGAGTTCAGCAAGTTCTGCCGCAAATGCCGGAAACACACGACTCACCGCGAAATCAAGTGAGGCATTTGGCCGTACACGGTGGCAATTCCTGCGGGGGAGCGAGCGACAGGGTAGCTTGGCGATTGGCTGGTGCGGCGGCGGAGCTGCCGGCGTCCCCGAGAGAGAGTAACCAGCAAAGACCTCTTGAGGCGAGAGGTCTGGTAGGGAAACAGGGACGTAAGCTCAACGGTTAAACTGCCGGTCTCCAAAACCGGACTTGGGGGTTCGAATCCCTCCGCCCCTGCCATCCGCTCGGAGACTTGGTGCGGTGGCGACTGAAGTCGGAAGTGGACGTTCCGGTACGGGACGCGCGATAGGATTTAGCAATGGCAAAGGCAGTGGTGGCAAGCATCGACGACAACAGGCTTACGACACGGATCAAGCATTGGCCGCAGCGGACGAAAGACTTTTACAACGACGTGCGCACCGAGATGAAGAAGGTGACCACGCCGACCATCAAAGAGGTTCAGGCCACGACTAGTGTTGTCATCGTCACGGTTTTCCTGTTCGGGATCTATTTCTGGGTCGTGGATGGCACAATCAACCGTTTGCTGGAGCCGGTCTTCCGTTACTTCGGCCAGCACTAGCCACGCAGGTTGCACCGGCGGGATATCGCTCAAGCGCGAGTTGAGGCGATAGCGCTTGGGGCGAGACAAATCTATGGACGAGATTACGAAAAACGAGGGGAGCACTGGAGACGAACAGCAAGCCGGGGGACTGCCCGGGGCACCGCCCGAGACTCCCGCTGTTCTTCCCCCTGAAGTTCCCCAGAACCCGAATCTGAAGTGGTACATCATCCACACTTATTCGGGGTTCGAGCGCAAGGTAAAGGAGTCGCTCGAATCGCGCATACGCGCTTTCAATCTGGAGAACAAGATTGGCAAGGTGCTGATTCCGACCGAGTCGGTGACCGAGGTGCGCGGCGGCAAGAAGTACACCAGCGAGCGCATGTTCTTTCCCGGATATGTTCTGGTCGAGATGGACCTGACGGGGTTCCGCAGCGGCGGCGAGGGCGACCATGTCTGGCACGTGGTGAAATCCACGCCACGGGTGACCGGGTTTGTCGGCACCGCCAACGATCCCACGCCGCTCAGCGAGGACGAGGTCAAGCAGATCGTCTACCGCGTTGCCGACTCCAAGGAGAAGCCGAAGCTCAAGGTCAAGTACGAAAAGAACGAATCGGTTCGCATCAGCGAAGGCCCGTTCGCGACATTCCAAGGGATAGTCGACGAGGTCAATGACGACCGCGAGACGCTGAAAGTGATGGTGACCATCTTCGGCCGCGCTACTCCGGTCGAGTTGGAGTTTGGACAAGTAGAGAAGATTATTGCGTAGGGTGGCTGAGTTCCTTCGCGCCGATGGCGCTCAGGATTTCGGCTGCGGGCTCCCGGCGAAAAACGCCTCACGCCCGCAAAACGCCTCAACTTCGGCCGCGCTACTCCGGTCGAGTTGGAGTTTGGACAAGTAGAGAAAATCGTTAGTTAGATGAAGTCGAAACGGTCCTTCGCGGCCGCTTGGGATTTCGCGGGCTGAAAGGCCCTGCCAAGCGCCTCAACCTGAGCCGAAAAACCTAGACTCAGGGCTGCCGACAGGGGTTCGTTATGCATGGGCATGAGAGGCTGCCGGTGGTGGCCGCTCTGACGTAGCCCGATGCTAACCAGTCATGCGGCGGGACCGAAAAACAGAAAGGTTGTTATGGCAAAGAAGGTTACAGGACAGGTCAAATTGCAGATCGCGGCCGGCAAGGCCACTCCGGCGCCGCCCGTCGGCCCCGCTCTGGGCCAGGCGCAGATCAACATCATGGAGTTCTGCAAGCAGTTCAACGCCAGGACCAGCAGCAAGGAGCTCGAGGGCCTGATTGTCCCGGTTGTGGTTACGGTTTACAGTGATCGTACCTTCACTTTTATCACCAAGACCCCGCCCGCTTCGATCCTGCTGAAGCGTGCCGCCAACATCGCCAAGGGCTCCGGCACTCCTAACAAGGAAAAGGTTGGCAAGGTTACGGAAAAGCAGGTGCTCGATATAGCCAAGCAGAAGATGCCGGACCTCAACGCGGCTTCGCTGGACGCCGCCGTTAAAAGCGTAAAGGGCACGGCCCGGTCGATGGGGCTGGACGTCGTCGCCGGTTAGCAGGCCCGGAGGCGGAGAGAAGAACTTCTTGTGGCGCAGGCCGCACCAGTAAGAGGTGTTCTAATCCAGGAAGCCGTCGCAGACGGAGAAAAGTTCTTGCGGCATGGTCCGCAAGTCGACAACACCACGGCTCACGCTACACCCAGGCGATTGTTGGGACCACGTAAGCGTGCGCGGTGGGAGACTAGGAGTGAAAAGTGGGACGTAAAGTTGGAAAGAATATCAACAAGGCGCGCGCCGCTGTGGAAGCGCATGCTTACTCGCTCGACGACGCGGTTTCGCTGCTGCAAAAGGTGAAATACGCCAAGTTCGACGAGACCGTGGATCTCACGCTGAGGCTGGGCGTCGATCCGAAACACGCCGATCAGATGGTGCGCGGCACGGTTGTGCTGCCGCACGGGCTCGGCAAGTCAAAGAAGGTACTGGTCATCGCCAGCGGCGAGAAGATGCGTGAAGCCGAAGCCGCTGGTGCGGACATCGTCGGCGGCGAAGACATGGTGGAGAAGATCCAGAAGGAAAACTGGACCGATTTCGACGCCGTGATCTCCACGCCTGACATGATGAAGTCCGTCGGACGCCTGGGCAAAGTGCTCGGCCCGCGCGGCCTGATGCCGAATCCCAAGACCGGAACCGTTACGTTTGATGTGGCCAAGGCCGTGCAAGAGGTGAAGGCCGGCAAGGTCGAGTTCCGCACCGACAAAACGGCGCTGGTGCATGTGCCGGTGGGCAAACTCTCGTTTGAGCCCAAGAAGCTGGTTGAAAATGCCACCACGGTTGTTACTGCGGTGGTCAAAGCCAAGCCATCGGTCGCCAAAGGCAAGTACATCAAGGGTTGCACCCTGAGTTCGACCATGGGTCCGGGCGTGCCTATCGATACGGCCCCGGTTGAGGCTGCGGCGAAAGCGTAGGAGCCCAGGCACGGCGGAAGGCATCGACAGAAGATCGACAACAACCCGGCAGACCCAAAGGGCGTTTGCACGGGATCTCGAAGGAATCAGCAATGGCTGTCACGAAAGCAAAAAAGATCGAACAGGTAGAACAGCTCGCCGGCGAATTGAAGAGCGTCAAGAATGGCTTTGTCGCCGAGTTCGGCAAGCTGACGGTTGCCAATGACGATGAACTGCGCCGGGCGATTCGCGGTACCGGTGCAAAGTACCGCGTCGTCAAGAACACGCTGGCCGAGCGTGCGGCGAAAGGCACGGCTTTTGAAGCCGTGGTAAAGAGCCTGGAGGGCCGCACGTCTATTGCCTACACGAGCGGTGACCCGATCGCGCTGGCGAAGGCGCTTACCAAGTACGCGAAAGACAATCCGGAGCTGAAGTTCAGGGCCGGAGTGGTCGAAGGCCGCGCCATCCGGGTGAAGGACATCGAGGCGCTGGCCAACATGCCCTCGAAGGAAGAGCTCTACTCGAAGCTGCTTTTCCTGATAAGCGCTCCGGCGACACGACTGGCGACGGCGATCAATGCGGTGGGACGCAATCTCGCCGTGGTTCTCAACCAGGGCGTGGAAAAAAAGAAATTCCAGGGCGGCGAGCCGACTGCTTAGTTCGGCCGTGCCCAAGGGGAACCGGGCGGCTGCCGTTGGCGGCTGTTCGGCGGAAAAGTTCGGGACAGTGGCCGGCCCGGCGGGCAGGACACTGGTCTGAGGGTTCGGAGCGGTGAACGCCGTTCCAGGTGGTTTTTGTTATCCGTTCGGCCCTGCTGGATAGGAAGTCGATGTCTGGCGGGTGTTCCGTTGAGGCGTGTCGAGTTCGTCGCGTGTCTGGCGTGGCGGCGAGATGTCCACCCCGGTTTGGCGATAGCCGCCCGGGTGGTTGGAGCGGGCCTAAGTCACGCAGTGATTGCGTTGCGGCCGTCCGTAGGTCTCAGACACTTCCGCAGGCGGAGATAACGAAACCAACACAATGAATCAACGATCAAGATTGGAGAATTGAAATGGCGGATTTGCAGCAGTTGGAAGAACAGATTGTCGGGTTGTCGCTGCTTGAAGCGGCGGAGTTGGTGAAAAAGCTGGAAGAGCGCCTCGGGGTATCGGCGGCGGCAGCGGCTCCGGTCGCAGTGGCTGCGGGCGCGGGCGCCGCAGCGGCGGCTCCGGTCGAAGAAAAGACGGAATTTACCGTCGTTCTCCTCGCCGCTGGCGCGAATAAGATCAATGTTATCAAGGCTGTACGCGAAGTCACCAGCTTGGGCCTGAAAGAAGCCAAGGACCTGGTTGACGGCGCACCGAAGCCGGTGAAGGAAGGCGTCTCGAAGGAAGAAGCCGAGACGATCAGGAAAAAGTTCGCCGACGCCGGAGCGACGGTCGAAGTTAAGTAGTCAGGACCGGTTGCGACCCAAAACAAATAACACGTTTTAGTGTGGGATGCGTTAAGCTAGGATGATGACTTGGGAGTCCGGATTGTTCTGTCGGGTTCGGTGATTCGTTCCGGCAGGGCGTTCGAACGACAAAATACCCGGCAGCTTGGGAAACATCCACAAGCTAATGGGGTTGGCAAGTTAGAGACAGTACGTGAACTCACGTACAGAGCACAAATCACAGGGGGCTTAGTTCACGGAGCTAGAGCCCATCCTGTGTTGCTGCGCGGAATTTTGAAGCCGTGGAAGAAAAGCGGTCATCTAATTGCTAGGACTGCGGCATTCCCGGAATGAGTAGTTGACTACGACGGCCTCTGCGGAGCCTGAGTGCGGGGCGGGAGCTGGGCTGAGTCGTAAGTGGTTTGCAAAGTGTTGGATTGGCACCGGCGGCCGATATCTGCGGTGGGATGAGGCTAGCCGAGAGACAGGCCTTCAATTAACTGGCGCGGGGAATAGAATATTTCGTTTCCGGTGCAAGTGACGAGTACCGGAAGGCCCGAGCATGCGGGCCGCAAGATCACAAGACGCCTCAGGAGGCGCCCAGGGGAAGTTTTGCTCCCAGGGGCGCTTATGGTTGTTTGCAAAGAACACCCAAACGACCTTCCCGCTCGGTGTGCCTGAGCGGGGATCGCTTCCGACGAGGTGAAACTAGGGTTTTACTGCAATTCCTCGGCAGTTTCAAGTCTTATCCGGGATCATGAGGCATTCCCGGAGGGATCTCGAATAGACGGCTTCCACCGGCTGTCGCGGGAGATTCCATTGCAAATGGATTGGCGGCTGTTCCTGGTGCCCGGGCAACTGGCATTCCGGGCTGACGGCTGTCGTTGCGCGAGCTATTCGCGCGGTGGTTCTCGCGTGCGCGTTCCGCGGGGAAATTCCTAGGAGTATTAAATGGCTGATAAAATAATTGCCCTCCGCAAGCGACTCGATTTTTCAAAAATTCCAGCGACTATTCAAATTCCAAACCTGATCGAGGTGCAAAAGCGCTCGTACGACCGGTTCCTGCAGATGGACTGGCTGCCGAGCGAGCGTGATGACGCAGGCTTGCAAGCTGTTTTTCAGTCCGTGTTTCCGATCACGGATTTTCGCAATGTCTCCCAGTTGGAGTTCGTCGACTACGCCATCGGCAACTGGGATTGCAAGTGCGGTCACCTCAAGGGGCTGCATCATCTGCGCACAACCTGCCGCAATTGCGGCGCGACCGTGGTCACCGATCCGTTCCACCCCGGCGAAGTGCTTTGCACCAAGTGCGGCACCTATAACGCCAATACCCCTGATTTCTGCAACAAGTGCGGCGATCCCGTCGGCTTGCAATTGAAATATGACGTGGCCGAGTGCGAAGAGCGCGGCATGACTTACAGCGCGCCGCTGAAGGTCACGATGCGGCTGACGATCTTCGACAAAGACCCCGAGACCGGCAACAAGACCATCCGCGACATCAAGGAGCAGGAGGTCTTCTTCGGCGACATCCCGCTGATGACCCAGAACGGCACCTTCATCATCAACGGCACCGAGCGCGTCATCGTCAGCCAGTTGCACCGTTCGCCGGGAGTGTTTTTCGAAACCGCCAACAACCGCACCTATTTCCTGGGCAAGATCATTCCCTATCGCGGCTCGTGGGTCGAATTCGAATACGATCAGAAGAACGTTCTGTACGTTCGCATCGACCGCAAGCGCAAGTTCCTGGGGACCATTTTCCTGCGCGCGTTGGGGCTGCGTTCCGATGAAGACATTCTGCGCACCTTCTACACCATCGACCGCCTGGCGCTGAAGGACAAGAAGGTCTATTGGACGCTGGAACCTGGCGTCGGCCGTCCGACGAACCTGCTCGGCATGAAACTGAGCCATCGGGTTGTCAGCAAAAGCGGCGAGGAGATTGCGCACGCCGGCCGCAAGGTTTCGCCCTCGATCTTGAAGGAGATCCACAAGGCCAAGGTGAGCGAGATCGAAGTTGATCTCGGCGACCTGGAAGGCGCGTACACGGCGGCCGACATCGTCGACACCAACACGGGCGAGGTCATGCTGGAAGCCAACTCGGAGATTACGGCCGACAAGATTTCGAAGTTCATGGATGCCGGCATCGCCGAGATCGACGTTTTCTTCCCGGAGCGTGACGACGTGGGCACGATCATCAGCGCGACGTTGCGCCGCGACTCGGTCAAGACCCCGCAGGAAGCGCTGATCGAAATCTACCGCAAGCTGCGCCCCGGCGACCCGCCGACGCTGGATACGGCGACCGCGCTGTTCCACGGAATGTTTTTCGATGCGCGGAAGTATGATTTCTCGGCCGTCGGCCGCATGAAGTTCAACATCAAGTTGTTTGACAACGCCGACGCTACCGACCGCAAGCTGCGCACCCTGGAGCCGGACGACTTCTACGCCACCATCCGCTACCTGCTCAAGCTGCGCAAGAACATCGGCTCGGTGGACGATATCGATCACCTCGGCAACCGCCGTGTCCGCGCGGTGGGCGAGTTGATGGAGAACCAGTTCCGCATCGGATTGGTGCGCATGGAACGGGCCATCAAGGAAAAAATGAGCGTCTATCAGGAGATGTCGACGGCGATGCCGCACGATCTGGTGAACGCCAAACCGGTGATGGCGGCGATCCGCGAGTTTTTCGGGTCTTCGCAGTTGTCCCAGTTCATGGACCAGACGAACCCGCTCTCGGAGATTACGCACAAGCGGCGTCTTTCGGCGCTTGGCCCGGGCGGCCTGTCTCGCGAGCGCGCCGGATTCGAGGTGCGCGACGTGCATCCGACGCACTACGGACGCATCTGCCCGATTGAAACGCCGGAAGGTCCAAACATCGGCTTGATCTCGTCTCTGAGCTGCTATGCGCGCATCAACGATTACGGTTTTATTGAGTCGCCCTATCGACGTGTCAAGGCTGGCCGCGCGCTCGACTTCATTACCGTGGTCAATGCCGGTGACAGCGACTTCAAGGTTGGCGACCACATCGAGAAGCCGGAGACGCTGAAAGTTAATAACGACCTGAAAACGCGCCATAAGCGGCCCATTGACTACGAACCGTTCTCTTTCTATCTGTCAGCTTGGGAAGAGGACAAGTGGGTGATTGCCCAGGCAAACGCCGAGATTGACGAGAACGGAATGATTGTCACCGAGCTGGTCAATGCCCGCAAGGCCGGCAACTTCGTGCTGGTGAGCCGCACCGAGGTCGACTACATCGACGTCAGCCCGAAACAGTTGGTGTCGGTGGCTGCCTCACTGGTTCCATTCCTGGAGCACGATGACGCCAACCGCGCGCTGATGGGCGCGAACATGCAGCGCCAGTCGGTTCCGCTGCTGCGAGCGCAGGCGCCGATTGTCGGCACCGGCATGGAAGGCGTCACCGCCCGCGACTCGGGAGCGGTGGTGCTGGCGCGGCGCAACGGCATCATCGATTCGGTCGACTCGCAACGCATTATCGTGCGCGTGGAGGGCGAACATCACCCGACACAGCTTTCGCGCGAAGTCGGCAGCGATATCTACCAGCTCACGAAGTTCAAGCGTTCGAACCAGAACACCTGCATCAACCAGAAGCCGATCGTCAAGAAGGGCCAGCGGGTACTGAAGGGCGAGGTGATTGCCGACGGTCCCTGTACCGACCGCGGCGAACTGGCGCTGGGGCGTAACGTGCTGGTGGCCTTCATGCCTTGGCGCGGGTACAACTTCGAAGACGCGATCCTGGTTTCCGAGAAGATGGTGAAGGAGGATTACTACACCTCCGTCCACATCGAGGAATTCGAGATCGAGTCGCGCGACACCAAGCTGGGACCGGAAGAGGTCACGCGTGACATTCCCAACGTGAGCGAGAGCGCGCTGCGCGATCTGGACGAGAGCGGCATCATCCGCATCGGCGCGACCGTGAAGGCCGGGGACATCCTGGTCGGCAAGGTTACTCCCAAGGGCGAGACCCAGCTCACGCCTGAAGAAAAGCTGCTGCGCGCCATCTTCGGCGAAAAGGCCGGCGACGTGCGCGACGCTTCTCTTACCTGTCCTCCGGGTATCGAGGGCACGGTGGTTGACGTAAAGATTTTCTCCCGCAAGGGCCAGGAGAAGGACGAACGCGCCAAGCAGATCGAGGCGGAGCAGGTTGAGCGGCTGGAGAAGAACCTCGCCGATGAGATTCGAATCCTCACCGACGAGCGCCTGAAGAGGTTGGAGAATCTGCTGGGCGGCAAGGAGGTGCAGGCCGACCTGCACGACGAGCGCACCAACAAGCGCTTGTTGATCAAGGGCGCCATGCTCGACCGCGAGACCATCGAGCGCATTTCGACCCGCAACCTCAAGCGGATCAGGTACAACGACAAAGATCCGCGGGTGAACGAACAGATTGACGAAATCGAGGAGATGACTTCGCGGCAGATTGACGTGCTGCGCAAGATCGTCCGCGAAAAGGTCGAGAAGCTGCAAAAAGGCGACGAGCTTCCGCCCGGCGTGATCAAGCTGGTGAAGGTTTACATCGCCATGAAGCGCAAGCTTTCGGTGGGCGACAAGATGGCCGGCCGCCACGGCAACAAAGGCGTCATCGCGCGCATTCTGCCGGAAGAGGACATGCCCTACATGGAAGACGGTTCGCCGGTGGAGATCGTGCTGAATCCGCTGGGCGTCCCCAGCCGAATGAATGTGGGCCAGATTCTGGAGACTCACCTGGGCTGGGCCGGCAAAGAGATCGGTCGCAAGATCTCCGAGCTGATGTCCAACGGCACGCGGGCCGAAGCGGTTCGCGCAGGCATAGCCGAGTTGTTCAAGGACATGCCGTTCGCTCCCGAACTCGCAGGGCTCGACGATGATGCGTTACTGAAGATCGCCGAAGGCATGCAGGACAGGGCGTTCTTCGCCTCGCCGGTGTTCGACGGTTCCAAGGAGAAAGAGATCAAGGCGCTGCTGGAGCGTTCGGGCCTGCCGGCTTCCGGCAAGACCGCGCTCTACGACGGCATGACCGGCGATCGCTTCGAACAGCCGGTCACGGTTGGCTACATCTACATGCTGAAGCTTTCGCACCTGGTGGACGACAAGATCCACGCCCGGTCGATCGGACCGTACTCGCTCATCACCCAGCAGCCGCTGGGCGGAAAGGCGCAGTTCGGCGGACAGCGCTTCGGCGAAATGGAAGTGTGGGCGCTGGAAGCTTACGGCGCGGCTTACATTTTGCAGGAGCTGCTCACGGCGAAATCCGACGACGTCTATGGCCGCACCAAGATTTACGAGGCCATCGTCAAGGGCGAGGCCGCGATCGAGCCCGGCGTGCCGGAATCGTTCAACGTGCTGATTCGCGAATTGCAGTCGCTCTGCCTTGACGTCGAGCTGATTAAGGTGAAGGAGCGCGCATCACCGCCGCCGTTGCCGGCTGCCGCCGACTAACCGCCGCGCGAAATTGCGAATCCGCCGGGTAGCTCCCGCGCCATGGCGGATCGAGATCAGGTCAGCGCCGGTGAATGGCACCAGCAACCGCGACTGACAAATTCCGGGAGCCGCTGGCGGCCGCGAGAGGCCGCGACGCCTGGACGCAGCAGCGTTCAGGAAGGAGGCACTTTGTACCGCTCAAGCCCATTTGACCGTGAAACAAACATTGCGGATTTCGACGCCATCCGGATTTGTCTTGCCTCGCCTGAAAAGATTCGGAGCTGGTCGCACGGCGAAGTGACCAAGCCGGAGACGATCAACTATCGCACCTTCAAACCGGAGCGGGATGGCCTGTTCTGCGCCCGGATTTTCGGCCCGGTGACCGATTGGGAGTGTTTGTGCGGCAAGTACAAGCGCATGAAGCACCGCGGCGTCATCTGCGATAAGTGCGGAGTCGAAGTCACGCTTTCCAAGGTTCGCCGCGAGCGCCTCGGCCACATCGAACTGGCTTCACCGTGCTCGCACGTCTGGTTCTTCAAAGGGCTGCCGAGCCGCATCGGCCACATTCTCGACATTTCTCTGCGCGACCTGGAATCAGTGCTGTATTTCGAGGCTTACGTGGTGGTCGAGGCGGGCGAAGCTCCCGTTAAAGAACGCGAGATTATCAAGGAAGAGCAGAAGTTCCGCGAACTCGACCAGCAGTATCGTCCTTCCGGCTTCAAAGCCTTGATGGGCGCCGAGGCGATCAAGGAATTGTTGAAGCGCATCGACACCGACTCGCTTTCGGGCGAGCTGCGGCTGAAGATGCGCGAGGAGACCTCGCTGCAGAAGCGCTTGAAGTTTGCCAAACGGCTCAAGGTGGTCGAGGCCTTCCGCAAGTCAGGCAACAAGCCGCAGTGGATGATCCTGGATGTCATTCCGGTGATTCCGCCGGAGTTGCGCCCGCTGGTTCCGCTCGATGGCGGCCGCTTCGCGACTTCGGACCTCAACGATCTCTACCGCCGCGTCATCAACCGCAATAACCGCCTCAAGAAGTTGATGGACCTGCACGCGCCCGAGGTCATCGTGCGCAACGAGAAGCGCATGCTCCAGGAGGCGGTGGACGCGCTGTTCGATAACGGACGCCGCGGCCGTGTGCTGCGCGGCGCCAATAACCGTCCACTGAAGTCGCTGAGCGATACGCTGAAGGGCAAACAGGGACGCTTCCGCCAGAACCTGCTGGGCAAGCGCGTGGACTACTCGGGCCGCTCCGTCATTGTGGTCGGTCCCGAACTCAAGCTGCATCAGTGCGGTCTGCCGAAGAAGATGGCGCTGGAATTGTTCAAGCCGTTCATCTACCACCGGCTGGAACAGACCGGGCATTGCACCACCATCAAGCAGGCCAAGGAAATGGTCGAGCAGCAGGACTCGATCGTCTGGGACATCCTGGAAGAGGTCATCAAGGACCATCCGGTGCTGTTGAACCGCGCTCCAACCCTGCACCGCCTGGGCATCCAGGCATTTGAACCGGTGCTGGTGGAAGGCAAGGCCATCAAGATTCACCCGCTGGTGTGCACGGCGTTCAACGCCGATTTCGACGGCGACCAGATGGCGGTTCACATTCCGCTATCGCCGGAAGCCCAGGTTGAAGCCAGCGTGCTGATGCTTGCATCGCACAACATCCTTTCGCCGGCGTCCGGCCAGCCGATCACCGTTCCCACGCAGGACATGGTGCTTGGCATCTACTACCTGACCAAGGCCAAGGTGAACGCGAAAGGCGAAGGCCGCGCCTTCTCGAACCTGGACGAGGTGCTGCTGGCGCGCGAGGCGGGCGAAGTGGAAACGCTCACGCCGATTCGCCTGCGCTATACGGGCGAAGTGATCGACCTGACGACGGCATACGACGATCAGGAGATACTGCACACCGAAGCGGTCACGCTCAACCGTCAGTTCATCAACACGACGGTGGGCCGCGCCATTCTCAACGACCGGCTGCAGCAAGCCGCTTCGGGCATGCCTTTCATCAACGGCCTGATGAAGAAGAAGGGCGTCGCGCAACTGGTGAATTTCTGCTATCTGCGCTTCGGGCTGGAGACCACCGTCCGCATGCTGGACGAGATCAAGGAACTCGGATTCCTTGCCGCCACGCGTTCGGGCCTGTCGATCGGCATCGACGACATGGTCATCCCGGCCAGCAAGGCCGCGGTTGTGGCCGAAGCGCAAAACCAGGTCATCGGGGTGCAGCAGCAGTACCTGGATGGCGCCATCACCAATGGCGAACGCTACAACAAGGTGATCGAAATCTGGTCGGGGATTACCGAAAGGGTCGCCGACGAGATGTTCAGCGCCATGCAGAAGCGCGACAAGGATGGCGAGATCAACGCCATCTACGTCGCGGCCGATTCCGGCGCTCGCGGATCGAAGCAGCAGATTCGCCAGCTCTCCGGCATGCGCGGTCTGATGGCGAAGCCCTCGGGCGAAATCATCGAGACGCCGATCACGGCCAACTTCCGCGAAGGGCTCACGGTGTTGCAGTACTTCATTTCGACGCACGGCGCCCGCAAGGGTCTGGCCGATACGGCACTGAAGACCGCCGACTCGGGCTACCTGACGCGCCGCCTGGTCGACGTGGCGCAGGACGTCATCGTCAGCGAATACGACTGCACAACCGTGGATGGCATCTATGTCGGGTCGATCGTCGAATCGGGCGACATCATCGAACCGTTGCGCGACCGCATCGTGGGCCGCGTCTCGCTCGAGAGAATCAAGGACTACGAAGGCAACGTCATCGTCGACGTCAACCAGGAGATCACGGAAGACCTGGCCAGCGCGATTCAGGCGGCCGGAATCGAGCGCGTCAAGATTCGCTCGGTACTGACCTGCGAATCGAAGCGCGGCGTTTGCGTGATGTGCTACGGACGCAACCTGGCATCGGGACGCCTAGTCGAGCTGGGCGAGGCCACGGGCGTCATCGCGGCGCAATCCATCGGCGAACCGGGCACGCAGCTTACGATGCGTACCTTCCATATCGGCGGTACGGCTTCGCGGGTCAGCGAGCAGTCGCGCCTGGACGCCAAGAACAACGGTACAGTCCGGTTTATCAACTTGCAGACGGTCAAAGCCAAGTCCGGCGACCTGGTGGTCATGAACCGTAACGGTTCGATTGCCGTGGTCGACGACAAGGGCCGCGAAAAGGAGCGCTACGCGGTCGTCTACGGTGCGCACATCAAGGTGCACGAAGGCAATCAGGTGAAGCTGGGCCAGGTGATGGCCGAGTGGGATCCTTACACCTTCTCGATCATGACCGAAATTGGCGGCGCCGTTTCCTTCAAGGACCTGCAGGAAGGCCTCACGCTCCACGAAGAGGTGGACGAAGTGACCGGTCTCTCCCGCCTGGTGGTGATGGATTCGCCGGACGAAAAGCGCCAGCCCGCGATTGTCGTTAAGGGCGGCAAGAACAACAAGCGCTACCTCATGCCGTCGCGTTCGCACCTCATGATACAGGATGGCGATGAGGTCTTCCCCGGCGACGTGCTGGCGAAGATTCCGCGCGAAACCACCAAGACCAAGGACATCACGGGCGGTCTGCCGCGCGTGGTCGAATTGTTCGAAGCCCGCAAGCCGCGCGAAACTGCCGTCATCAGCGAAATCGACGGCACCGTCAAGTTCGGCGAAGTCAGCAAGGGTCAGCGCAAGGTCTACGTGGTGACCGACGACGGCAGCGAGCGCGAATACTCGGTGCCTCGCGGCGTTCACATCAACGTGCAGGAGGGCGAGCGCATCCGGGCCGGCGAGCAATTGATGGACGGACCGCTCAACCCGCACGACATTCTCGCCGTGCTGGGCGAGAAAGAGTTGCAGGCTTACCTGGTGAACGAAATCCAGGAGGTCTACCGGCTGCAGGGCGTGACCATCAGCGACAAGCACATTGAGGTCATCGTGCGGCAGATGATGCGCTGGGTAAAGGTCGAGGAGGTAGGCGATACGCCGTTCCTGCTCGAACAGCAAATCGATAAATTCAAGTTCCGGGAAGAGAACGAGAAGGCCATTGCGCAGGGTGGACGCCCTGCCATCGGGCGCCCGTTGCTGCTCGGAATCACGAAGGCATCGCTTTCGACCGAGTCCTTCATCTCCGCCGCATCGTTCCAAGAGACAACGCGCGTGCTGACCGAAGCCGCCATTCAGGGCTCGGTCGATCACCTGCGCGGGCTGAAGGAGAACGTGATCGTGGGACGGTTGATTCCGGCCGGCACGGGCATGGAATACTACCGCAACGTTTCCCTGGCTCCGGAACTGGAGGCCGCCGCACAGAAAGTGCAGGAGGACATCCAGAAGGAATACGAGGAGCAGGAACGTGCCCTCGAATTACTGCGGCAGGAAGGCGAGAACGAGACCGAAGAGCTGGCCGCGGAGTAGTAGCGGCCAAAAGCGCGATCTACGTTGGGGGACTTCGGTCCCCCGATTTTTTTGACGCGGAGCTGTGAAGAAGGGTGCTCCACGTCCCGCCCTGGAGTTGGGCTGACGTGGGGCCATTCCCCAGGTTAGCGCCGGACAACCAAAGGAGCCTATCGCTACCGGCAGCACAGCCAGCCAAGCTGCGCGGATGGCCTCAACGGAGTTCCTTGGCGGCGCGGAACCTGGGGCACCATCCAAATTGACCCACTACTGAACACTGGTTCTTTTTGCCAAAAACGCTGCGCCAGTTTAGGCTTATACCGACTCTCTCTATGCTGCAGTTTCTCAGGTTGCTGCGGATTTCATTCGTAAAGGCCTTTGAGCACGACCAGTTTGCGGTCGCGAAGGCTGCGGCCTACTCCGCCATTTTTACCTTGTTTCCGGCGGCGCTTCTGCTGGCCTCCATCCTGGTGGCCTCACAGAGCACGGAAGTCTTCATCCGCGAGATTTCTTACGCTATCGGCCGCATCATGCCCCCGGGTACCCGGTCCGTGGTGCTGGCCTATTTCGTGGGCGCCAAGCCCCGGCCGATCGGCATGCTTATCACCACTTCGGTGATCACTCTCTGGACTTCCTCGGGCGTGATGATCTCCTGGATGGACGGTTTTCATAAGGCCTATTGCATGCCGCGCAAGATAACCCTGGTCAAAGAGCGCCTGACGGCTTTTCTGCTGGTGTTTCTGGCCGGCATTCCGATGGCGTTTGCCAGCTTCCTGGTCGCGTTCGGCAACCAGATCGAGAACTGGATCATGTATCACGCCGGGCATGACTTTAGCGCCTACATTCTGGGTGTCTCTACGGCGCTGCGGTGGATCATCGCAACCCTGACCAGCATTGCCGTAATCGCGTTGATTTACCACCATGGAGTGCCGCGCACTCAGCCTTGGCATCGCGTGTTGCCGGGAGCGCTTCTGGCCACCGTGATGTGGTTTCTGGCCACGGTCCTGTTCGGTACCTACCTGAGGCATTTCAGCAATTACACGGTGATTTACGGATCGGTAGGCACTGCGATCGCGCTGTTGATCTGGCTCTACCTGGTATCATTCGTCGTGCTGATCGGCGCTGAATACAATGCCCAGCGGCATCCCCGTTTCCTGTTCGGAGCCCACTCCGAGTTGAAGCCGCCCAACGTTAGTTCCGAGCGAGTTTGAATGATGAAATTGATAACGTCCGACTGGGCAGCGGAGGAAGATTCTGCCCGTAAAACGAGGTCGCGGCGGGCCAAGATCGTCTGTACCATTGGGCCGGCGAGCGATTCCGAAGAGATGATCGGCGCTCTCATGCGGCTCGGCATGGATGTGGCGCGCCTGAACTTCTCGCATGGCACTCACCCGCAGCACGCCCGCGTAATTGAGCGTTTGCGCAAGGTCGCCCGGCAGCTCAACCGCACCATTTGCATCCTCCAGGATTTGCAAGGGCCGAAGATGCGCACCGGCCCCCTGCGCGATGGCAAGCCTGTCCCGCTGACTCCGGGCCGGCGATTCACCATCACCACGCGAGAGGTGGCGGGGACCTCGGAGCTCGTCTCCACTACCTTCCATGAGCTTTCGCGCGAGGTGCAGGCGGGCAACCGCATACTGCTGTCCGACGGGAAGCTGTCTCTCAAGGTTCTCGAGGTGAAGGGCGAGGACGTTATCTGCGACGTGGTCGATGGCGGAATCCTGGGGGAGCACCAAGGCATCAATTTGCCGGGAGCCGTGCTCAGCGTTCCTTCTTTGACGGAAAAAGATTACCAGGACCTGAAGTTCGGCCTCGAACATGGCGTCGATGCCGTGGCAGTTTCTTTTGTGCGCAGTGCTAACGACGTACGCATGGCGAAGGCAGCGATTGCGAGCCACGGCGCCGACACCGTTGTCTGTGCCAAGCTGGAAAAACCGCAGGCAATCGAGAATCTGGATGAAATTCTGGAGATCGCCGATTGGGTCATGGTGGCTCGCGGGGACCTTGGCGTGGAGATGGCCCCCGAGAAAGTCCCCATCATCCAGAAGCACGTAATCGCCCGGGCGGCAGAATACCGGAAGCCGGTGATTACCGCCACGCAGATGCTGGAATCGATGATGCAAAATCCCCGGCCAACGCGCGCCGAAGCCAGCGACGTGGCGAATGCCGTCATCGATGGCACCGACGCGGTAATGTTGTCGGGGGAAACGGCCGCCGGACAGTATCCACGCGAGGCCGTCCGCATGATGGCGCGCCTGGTGACGGAGACCGAAAGGCATCTTTCGCCTTCGGCTGCCTTGCGGCAGAGGCGCAACCACGGCCGGCAGCTATCGATTTCGGAGTCGGTTTGCGAGTCGACGGCACACATTGCCGAAGACCTCGACCTCGGGGCCATTGCAATCTACACCGAAAGTGGTACGACAGCGCGGCTGATTTCCAAGTACAGGCCGCGGGCGGAGGTGTATGCTTTTGCCCACATTCCGGTAGTCTGCAACCGTCTGAATTTGCTCTGGGGTGTTCGTCCTATTGCCGCAGCGCCTTTTTACACGGCGGAGGCGATGGTGACAAATGCGGAAAATTTCCTTCTGGAAAGCGGTGTCGTTCAGGCCGGAGACGTGGTAGGAATTGTAGCGGGCACCCAGAGTACAAGCGGTTCGACCAACTTTATCCGATTGCACCGGGTGGGTGAGCACCGCGAAACCAAGAAAGGCCTGTCCCTTGAAGGCTGATAGCTCCGGGATGCACCTATTCTGAAGCCTGTGGAATTGCTCTAGATTGCATGTCACGATGTTGGTGCGGGCGTGGTTTTGCCGTGCAATAATTCTTTTGCAGGAGAAGCGAAGTGATCTTGCCAGGACAGGCTTTCAGCAAAGGCCAACGCTTATGAGCAATGCCGTGCTTTCCCTCGCAATTTTGGAGCCCTTGGAAAACAAGGAAACAGAAACGATCCAGCTTCTTCGCGAGTTTTATCTGTTTATGGCGAGGAAGGGCTACAGCCATGACCTGCTCTACCGGGACGGTAAGAATGCCAGCCGGTTTGTGCACCTTCGTATCTGGAAATCCAACGAAATCAGGCGCGAGGCGCAGGAAGATCCCGAGGTTCACCGTTTCTGGATGCGGCTGCCGGAAGTCTGCGTGATCACCACTACGCACCAGAACCTGGAACTGCTGTTTTCTTCCGTGGAGTTGGCCGCCGAATGACAACGGCTTTGGCTGCCCTGCAAATCCTTCGCTCGTACCGCTCCGCCAGCAATGTCTAGAGCCCAACTAGGGATGATGTATCCCAGCCAAGTGCTTGCGCGGCTCCGGTCGGAATGACATTCTTCAATGTTTTGATCCGGATACATCAATTCTGGTTCTGCTCTAGTTGACCCAAGGCGAGCGTGGGCCGCTGTTGTCCTTGTCGTTATTGTGCGGGTCCTTAAAGTTGCCGTGCTCGTCGAAATACTGCGAGCGGTCCTGCTTGCGCATGTAGACTTCGAATTTTTTCGCCGCCCGGCGGCGTTTCCAGCGGTAATAGCTGTTTCGGATGCCGTAGAACCCCTCTGAAGCCTTGACCTGGACTTGCAGTCCGCTCTGCGGCACGAACCGGAGATAAAGCCAGCCGCAGAAAGCGCCTCCAAGATGCGCGAAGTTGGCTACTCCGCCCGGACCCTGCAACGCTCCCACCAGGGCTATGAATATCCATATGCCAACCATGTACTTGGCTTTGATCCCGAACGGCAGGGGAAACATGTAGATCTGGCGGTCGCCGTACAATATCCCGAAGGCGATGAGGAGGCCGTAGATGCCGCCTGAGGCTCCAAGCGTGGGCGTGTAGACCAGGCGCCCGAGATTCGCGAAAAAGCCAAATGAACCCGGGCCGCCGCTGACCGCCAGGCCGGCATAGCCAACCACCATCGTCGAAAGCGCGGCGCCAACTACGCAGAAAAAGTAGAACTCCAGAAACCGCCGCGGACCCCAGTCCATCTCAAACTGTGAGCCGAACATCCACAGCGCCAGCATATTGAATAGCAGATGGAACAGACCCACGTGAAAGAACGAATAGGTCACCAGCTCCCACAGCGCGCCGTGCAGGACATCGGCCGGAACCAACCAGCCGAAACGCAGCACGCGCAAGAAGACCGGCGCGAAGCTCTGCGCCAGCAGCGTAAGTATATAAACAGCGGTGTTGATGATCAGCAGCTTTTTCACAATGCGGGTGAACGGAGGTAAAGCCAGAGACATTCCCGACCCGCCACCACCGCGATTCATAGATCCGCGCATATGTCCTTCCTTCGGCTAACTTGCTTCCGGCTGCCGTGGTCCACCACCGTTTGCCAACTCAAGTATAGTGTCGTTTTCCAAATTCAGGGTATTGATCCAGATCTGCGCCGGCGGCGTGCCGAAACCGCAATGCTCAGCCGCCGCGGGAGCCGCGGCCAACGCCTCTTTACGCGGCCGGCCACTCAGCAGCCCACACATATTCGATGCTATTTTCCATGCCGGGGTTCTGATGTTGGCGGTGGAAGTCTTCTCGTATTCCCTGAAGCGAACGGTGCAAATCCCTGTGCCGTAAAGGAATTCCGGTCATCTCCCCGGCAAAAACCGGTTCCGCCTCCAGATCACTGCCGGCCGCCCAGCTCCGGCGGTAAACTTTTCCCTGATGACGGCCAGGCAGCGGGCAAACGACCCGGCATTATGGTCACATTCGTCCGCCGCCGATTTCACGTTTGAGCACTTGACGCTGTGGGGCAATTCTAAATATAAAAAAACAGCAGGCAAAAGGGCCGCCAAATCCACACTCCGGTGTCCATCGAACGACACCCGGATTTCCGGTCCCTCGGGCAATAGGAATGGGGACACGGGTTCAAGAGAGGCAATTATGGTTTTATGTCCAGAGTGCGAAACCGATCTCGATATTGAAGAAGACGAACTCGACGAAGGCGAAATCGTCTCCTGCCTGGAGTGCGGCACCGACTTCGAAGTTGTTGCCACAAACCCGCTCGAGCTGAACAAGGTGAGCGACGACGAGGACGAAGAAGACGAAGACGAGGACGAGAAGGACGAGTAGGTCCGTGCCGGGCGGCGGCGGCACGGGGAAGTTTACTGCGCCATGGTAGCATTTCACGTTGCCGTGGCTGCCGTTTTCGCTGTGGATGCGGACCGAGAGAGGCCATCTGACGGCCTCTGCTGCCTCTGGCCCCCATCACATCCCTCGTTAGGAGTCGGCGTTGAAGAGATTTTGTCTGACCGGATTGCTGGTGTTGCTCTGCGCAGCTTCCGCGGCGCCGTTCAGCGTGTTGATCTTTGCGCAGGAGCGCGGCGGGTATGAGAGCGGCGTCTCGCGCTTGCTCCAGGGGCAGGTGTTCAACCGCAATGACAAACCCGTGCCCGATGCGATCGTCTACCTCAAGAACACCAAGACGCTAGTGGTGAAAACCTACATCGCCGGGCAGGACGGCGGATATCGTTTTCCGGCGCTTTCGCCCAACGTCGATTACCAAATCTTCGCCGAACACGCAGGCAAGCGCAGCGGCGTCAAGACTCTCAGCGCATTCGATAGCCGCCGGGAAGCGCGCATCAACCTGAAAATTGACGAGTAAGGCGGAAATGCGCATAAGAAAGACGTTTCTCTTCTGGTGGAAGCCCACGCCTTCAGGCGTGGGAACCAAGGTGAAAAGGAAAAACCGCCTTTAGGCCCTCTCCGACTACCGGACGGCGGGGCGCTTTGCGCTCCACGAGTTCGTGATCATGCCCGATCACGTCCATCTGCTGCTTACGCCAGCGGCGGCGATAAGTCTGGAACGCACGATGCAGCTCATCAAAGGCGGATTCTCTTACCGGGCGCGTAGGATCAGGCCGTACTCTGAAGCCCATCCGTAAGTCCTTTCCTGTCAGTAACTTGTTGAAAATCCTACACCGTGGTATTCTCAGATTTCGCACGATTCGCCTTCTTCGCGGAAAGCTAGTACGAAAAATAGTACAAACAGGCATTACAGAAAATGGGGATTTTGCAGCCAGACGAGCTACATAGCCTGCGGTCGGCAACCGTCCACACAAAGGACAAGATTGACCTCCACAAGGTCGGCAAGGACATATACGAACTACTTGTGCATCCCGGTCGCCGCAGCTTTAAGCAGCGTGCTCGTAAACAGACCGTGGAATTGAAGCCGGACAATCGCTACACGCCGAGTGAGGTTGCTGCGCTGCTGAACGTGAGCTACGACACCGCCGTCCGCCGTATGCAAAGCATGAAGGGCATCGTTGATATGGGAACGCAGACGAAGCGGTACAAACGAGGCAAGAAGATGCTACGAATCAGTGGCAAACATCTTTTAGCGTATCTGCGGGAAGCTGCTCCACCCCACAGCAGTGCGATTACCCGCTACTCCGGGTTCGTAAATCGCCTGAACGCATAAGCTTGCGTTCAGCCAGCAACACATGTGCTCCCGAGTATCCGGAGAATCACTAGACAGCGAACAAACCGAGGCTCATGATGATAGCAAGCCAACGCTAGTGTGCGTTGACGGCAATCAAAGGGCTCTCCATGTCTGAAAGCTGGCGTGGAAAGCGCCGGATGCTCATGCACAGTGCTTGTCCCGACCAGCAAGAAGGGACGTGCCTGACCACGAGCAACACATCTAAGTACCGAATCCTTGTTGTTGACGACGAGCCGAGCGTTCGCGAGAGTTTGGCAGGGTTCCTGAAAACGGCGAAATACGACGTCAGTACCGCAGAAAATGGCTTTGACGCGCTTTTGCAGCTCAGAAGAGCCCCCTCCCCAGACGTCATTATCTCCGATCTCAACATGCCGCAAATGTCGGGATTCGAGTTCCTCTCTGTCGTGCGCCGTCGCTTCCCTGATATTCCGGTGGTTGCGGTCAGCGGTGCTTACGAATCTGGGGATTGCGTTCCGGGCGGAGTGATCGCCGATGCGTTCTATGCCAAAGGGCAACATCATCCCGAAGAACTCTTACGCACTGTCGCCGAATTGATTCGAACCTCGGTGGCGCGAGCGATGAACCATCATCGGCAGTCGGCTCCGGTCTGGATACCACGGAACGGAAAAGACTCTAAGGGAGTGCCTTATATCGTGCTGACCTGCACGGAATGCCTGCGGTCTTTTCCAGTGAGCGTGTTGCGTGAAGATGTACAGGAAATCCAGCAAACGCCCTGCCTCTTCTGCACAACCCCTGTCAGATACATCATTGACTTTTCTCTTTCCGTTTCTTCTCCAAAACACGACATAACGGCAGGAACGAGCGGCGAGCTATCACGGACTGCCTAGCCGTAACTCCGTGCCCGGTCGGCGGTGCTCGACGGCGAAATCGTATGCCTCGACCGCCATGGCAAGACGCAATTCAAAGACCTGCTGTTCCGGCGTGGCGAGTCCCGCCGCCATGATGAAGTCGCTCCGGTGGATGCCGCATCAAGCCGCAGCCACTCTTACGCTGCTTCAATGACCTTTTTTTTCAGTGAGCGTGTCCAACAGGGGTACCACCTTAGCTATATATCCCAGTAAATCCATTATTGAATTGATATTACCGCAGAGGTACGATTGAATCTATGACAAAGAGACGCGGTAATCCAAATTGGGGCAAGCCGGAGCCACTTGGGCTGGTGACTCCACTAATTACTGAATTCGCCCAGATAGTTCGTGAGTTCGATCTGCAACCCGATCAGTACATCCACTCAATCCGTCTTCGCGAATGGGCGAATCGCAACAAAAACTCCAAGTACATTCCCGAATTTCTCCTTGAGGCGTGGGGTTTCGAGATTGAATCGACGATATAGGCGTCACTTGCTCTGGGTAGCCCAACCCAAGCGAGTTTTCAGGGCTCAACGAGGAAAATCCGATGAAACAACTGCTTGCCACTTTACTATTGTTGCTCGCGGTAAGCGGCTTTGGGAAGGAGAAGCCTGCGATAAAAGACCCGATGAAGCTAGTCGGAAAGAAGGTCAACGTACATAATGCTCCGCTATGCCAGCCCGGAACCAATAAGGTTTACGAGTTCGTTTCGTAGTAACCATAGCGACCACAAATTGCAAGAAGCCCGGCACGTTAAGATATCCGCCTTTACGATTGCGAATCCAACGCATCGTTTTGATGAACCAAATCGAAAATATCAATTTTTTGTTTCACCATGATGAATACGAATCCGTGTAGATGTACTGATATAGTTGAATCAACACCGGGCGCTTGCCGCAAACTCGGCAGCCTTTTGTTGGGCTGTTCCTTCAAGAGTAGCTGAGCCTTTCCAACTGAAGTCTCTTCCATCTCGTCGCCAACCAAAACTCCCGCGCCCGTGGTGTGTCCAAGCGGTCAGGGTGCTGATCAGATTAGGGCTGAGGAGCGAGAGCATCGAAATCGTTTCGGTGGAGCATGCATCACACCGTAGCTAGTGGGTCGGGCGGGAGGAACTGTTCGAGCGGGAGCGGGGCGGCGATCCGGATTTTCGGGGGTGGGATGAGTGCGTCAGGGCGTGTGCGGCACGCTGGTAGGAACCTGACCCACGGAGAATGTTTGGGTGGGCTTGCTGCTGGCGAATTCGGGTTGCACGAATAGCGTCGTCCTCACGTCCTAGCCATCACACCCCCAGTAGGTATTTGAACAACATGTCCGGCATAGAGAATTCCCGCTATTTCTTAACTTCCGTGTCCTTAACTTCCGTGTCCTTAACTTCCGTGTCCTTAACTTCCGTGTCCTTCGCTTCCGTGCTCTTGGCTGCCGGTTCCGGATTCTTGGGTTCGTCGTTGCCCGACAAACTAGACTTGAAGCTACGGATGCCTTCGCCGAGCCCTTTGCCGAGATCGCCCAGCTTTTTGGGGCCGAAAATCAGCAGGCAAATGAACAGGATTACGAGAATTTCGGGCGGTGACAACACCGCGAACAGATGAGGCATTCCCAATTGGCCAATCATGATAGCTCCTCCCATCGGGTACCGTGCGGCAGCGCTGCTGCTTGCAGGATCAACAGGTTAACGCGAACACCTTCAGAGCCCGGATACTTCGCACGTTGAAAGCCGACGTTGCTCAAGAAGGGCAAGTCCTGATGCTGTAAGCCTGATGATACAGCGCCCGTTCAACTCATCCCTCATGACAAGCCCGCGATCATTGGCGTCTTCCCAAACCGGGAGCTTCGGGCATGACGTGCGCCACGCATCCATGACTTCTTCGTAGCTTCGGTCGCGCCCCGCCAGCCACTCAAGAAGATCGAGGATCAGACTTTCTACTACCGTGTCGCCCATGTGGATTTTCCTTTTAGCGTCTCATCTCTATATCCGAAACATTATCACTTTCCGGGGGGATTACAACATTGGTTTTGGGGTTTGCTCGGGCGTTTCACCGTGCTGCCCAACCTCGCAGCAAGTTCCTTTGCCGGACAGTCCTCAAAATAAAACAGGTGTGATTCGCAGCCGCAATCCGAAGAGCCGAACCCCTTCATCGGCACTGACGCACCCGGCACCGCTGCAAAGCGTTTTGCCCAAGCATGCTCCAGAGATTTTCCGTGATAACGGAACCAGACCGCTTCGAGTGTCGTCTCCGTCCTGAGATAGTCAATGTGCCAGTGGGGGCGTTCGGCTGTTCGCGTGCCTTACAACTTCTCCACTTGGAAGCCGGGCTCCACAAGAGCATACTTCCATCAGCATGACCAGCCACACCTTGATTGGGGTTGGAGGACACCATGTCGGCACGGACAATCTTTCTCAGCAGATTGATCGGGCTCTACCTGATTCTTATCTCGCTAGCCATGATCGCGCATAAGCAAGCCACTATGGATTCGATGAACGCGCTCGTTCACAATGCCCCAGTATTGTTCGTAGTCGGCGTCATTGCGGTGGCTGCTGGTCTGGCGATGGTTCTCGGCCACAACGTCTGGTCAGGCGGCGTGCTTCCGGTCGTCGTCACCCTCACTGGGTGGCTGATGCTGATCAAAGGTTCGATGCTTTTGTTCATGTCGCCGGAGGCTGTATACGGGACGCTTCTCGCTGGAATTCACTTTGAACAGCTCTTCTACTTATATATGGCCATGGTGCTTTTTCTCGGCATCTGCCTGACTTATGCAGGTTTTAGGTCAACTGCAAGGTGATGGCGGCGTCGGACGCAGAGCTTGCTGCCCTGCTCGCCGCCGCAACACAGCGTCGGTGAACGTTTAATCCGTGCTAGTCATGACGGTTGCCGCAGTTTCCTGAGACACAGGCTCCGCACAAGCCGGGTCATCATTTTTGACCAAGTTCACCCGGCTGCTCACTTCAAATCGCCGCATGACGTTGGGGTCAAACGGCTTCAGCAGGTCGCAAATGGCATCGGTCTTCTGGAATCCGGGGTCGAGCCACAGGTCGTAGGCGTCGTCGGGCAGGATGACCGGCATGCGGTCGTGGAAGTCCGGCAACGACGAAAGCGGCTTTTGGCAAGCCCGCTGGGTTGTGTCCCTGCGGTAACGGCGGGCAGGGCTGATCGTTTCAACTGAAGTCCAATCAATTTACCTTGTTGCTGCCGTGTGGCATTTCGAGCAATTGACGGCGGCGGTGTTCCTTCACGACCCTACTTCCCGCCTAACATGTTCCTTTGGCCTCGGCCAACTCAAGAGCTTTTGCGAGGAAGCCCTCCAGTTCGAAACCGACATCGCCATCAATCATCGACAGCGGAAAGACAGTGGCGGCGTCGAGCAACGCTTGGTGAGTGAGAACGCCCCCTTCCTTATCTTTGCTCAAAGTCCAACCGGGGGCGGCCTGATTAGCAATGATCTCGGCCAAAGCGGCCATGCGGAAGTATATGGCCGATGCTTTGTCGGGGTCGTGCTTGAACAATCGTGCGATCAAGTACATGCCGCTGCCGTCCACATCCCCGCCTTCAGCATGCAGTTTTTCATTCTCGGTAACCACGAGGTCAAGCTCGTCTTTCGCCACCTTAACCGAGTTCAACCTGTCGATCATGAATTCTCCCGTCCCGTTTACGCCCTGCCCCCGCCGACTTCAATCGGGTACCCGCCCGATACTCCGCCGACATCCCGATACCCAAGCACCCCGCCGCATATTTAATGGTAGCTGCGTAGACCGCCAAAATGGTGGTGAGGGACATCGCACTCCATCGTACCCGTTTCGGTTTCTGGGTATCCATGTTTCCGGCTGCCTGCCCGAGGCATCAAGTCCCGTACCCCGTCTACTTTGCCGAGTATTCCGTCGTACTTTAATCCGGTACCGACCCGATCCCCCCGTGCCCCAATCGGCTAAAAGAGCTTTGCTGCGGGAGAGGCGGTAGCGGCCACACATGAGCAGGAGTATAGCGGAACGGGAATTCTCAGGTCACGGGCACGTGAGCTGCGCGGTACCGACGACAAAGCATCCTCCGCCGCAGGCGGTAATCGCGTTGCAGTTTACGCCGGAGTACGGTACGGAGAAAGCGGGGTCGTTTGCCCAGATCGAGTATGTGCCAGTCGCTCACTCTCACATTGGGCGAGTCCCCCGGTGGTGACGGATACCGCATTCGTGGGCGCGTTTTGGTAACACGTACCCCAAGTGGCGGACAGCGGAGTAACCGTTTGCGGAGCAGTGTTGTAATAGCCGGTGGCGGTGAACTGTACTTGCCCACTGGGATAATTCTGCGCGTCGGCAGTTGCGGGGCTCAACGTGATGGACTGAAGTTGACGGGTTGCACTCTCGCTTGGACTCCCGCCACAAGACAAAGTAAATGACGCAGCCAGAACCAAGGCGAGGGAAAAGAAGTTGAGCCGAAGCTTTTCCATATAGCAACTGTGCCTGAAGTCCAATCAGTTTACCTTGTTGCTGCCGGGTGGCATTTCGAGCAATTTGCGATGACGGCGTTCCTTCACCACCCGTTCAGCCACGGTCTTCGGGATATCATGCCCGACTTTCTGGAGGTGAGCCGCCTCCGGATCATCTGAAATCTGCGGTTCCTTCGAGCCCCACTGCCGGGTGCGCTCGGCGGAGAGGGCTTCATTGAGGCTTCGAAGCGCAGCATCCACCTTCTCCCGAGGAACAATGGCTTCCGCCCCCGATGACGCACTCACCGCCGAGACTATCGCGGTGCAGATCGAGCCAATATGCGCTGCACGAAACGTTGCATATGCTCGTGATGTGAGCCAGCCCAGTATATGCGATTACAGGCAGGACAAATGCGGAACTCGTCGTAAAACTGGCGTGTTTTTGGTTGCAGCCGTTCGATGATGGTCTCTTTGGCGACAGGATTCAACAGTGTGTTGCAACGAAGGCACCGCCGAAACGGAGAGATGACAGGGAACAAATCGAATCGCCCGAGGACCTCGACCACCTGTTCCCTCGGTTCCGTTCCTCTGACGAAGTATCCATGGACCACCTCGCCTCGCTTTAACAGGCCGCAGTCACGGGTGAGAAGAATTCGGTGTTCGTGGTGGGAGATTCGCGACAATTCCTTATCTTCGCGGTTGGTTTCGTAGGAAGCGTCGAAGCCCAGCATGCGCAGGTACGTCGCGAGCCGCCCGAGATGCGTGTCCAGAACGAATTGAAGCTCTTGCAGTGGCGTACGTAATTGAAGAAGGGGGCTGATATCCAGCGACCTGAATGCAGGGTAAACGCTGACGCGGTCGCCGTCTTGTAGCTTGTGGGAAAAATCCACGGGCATACCGTTGAGCAAGATGAGATCGACTTCAGTGTGTGGCACGCCCATCGACTCGATCATGTCCTTCACGGAGGCATGCACTTCAAAATAGTGTCCGAAGGGGACAAATCGCCGGATTGACGGAAGGAAATCGTTCAGTTCGGCGTAGCACCGAAATATTGCAAGTTGTCTTGGGTGAACCGACATCATCGCCCGTATTTGCCCATCAATTCCGTCTGTGACAACACGTGCCCCTTCATGGCGCGTTCCAGTTCTTTCCTGCTTGCCCCCGCCTTCACGTCGAGTTTGATATCGAGAGCATACAACTTAAAA
>Ga0187864_10001094_pt1 | contig 27327 bp, 18 predicted proteins | sample June2016WEW_11_4_FD_132985 | JGI IMG/M metagenome (GOLD analysis project Ga0187864, IMG submission 132985) | Peatland microbial communities from SPRUCE experiment site at the Marcell Experimental Forest, Minnesota, USA - June2016WEW_11_40 | ecosystem: Environmental > Terrestrial > Soil >...
GGCAGACTGCGGCGATGGGGGCCTTTACCATTTTCTGCCTGATCATGAGCAGGTTTTTTTTCGGGCGGGATTTTATAAAACTCTCAAACTCCTACCGTGTGAAAACGATGGGCTTCATTCTCCTGTTGAGTGTCGTCCTGGCCTGCCGTCGGCGCCTTTCGAATACTCAGAGGTCTCGCGTTTAACGGGTCCAAAGGGGCCACTCGGTTCAGCGACTTGCAAAACATGCATAAAAGTCGATACAGCGCCGGGGCAGCCATCGGTTCAGGCCGCTTCCTGCCCCCGGATCAGGTCCAGGGCAGGCTCTGGCGCGTTGAGCTACTCAACAGGGTGATGAAAAAGGATTGGAATTCCCACATCGGGGCGAAAGACTCTATAGACGTCACCCCGGCTTTCGAGGCTGTGTCGCAAACGCAATATTTTTCGTATTTCCCCCCCTTTTCTAAAGGGGGGCAGGGGGAATTTTGATTATCCGATACTATATAATCCTTTGAAATCCCCTTCGATTCCTCTTTACCAAACACGATCTTTCAGCCATCTATTCCAAGTGGTCCAACACTTGTCTTACTTTTGCCGCAAGATCCTCACTGAGGAAAGGTTTCTGAATGAAACCTACTCCTTCGTCCAGAATGCCGCGATGTGCTATCACGTCTGCGGTATAGCCTGACATATACAGGCACTCGAGGTTCGGGCGGATGGCGCTGAGCTGCTCCGCCAGTTCTCGGCCGTTCATCTCCGGCATCACTACGTCCGTGATAAGCAGGTGAATATCTCCCGAATGCTTTTCAACAAGATGAATGGCGTCTACCGGAGTACCCGCCGCAAGAACCGTGTAGCCCAGGTTTTCGAGAATCATCTTACCGAGGTTCAGGATCGCTTCATCGTCCTCGACCAGCAGGATGGTTTCCGTGCCTGTCGGGCGTTTGACGGTAATCTCCTCAGAGGGGACGTGTACGGTTTCAGCCTCAAACCGCGGCAGGTAGATTTTAAACGTGGTCCCTTTCCCCGGCTCGCTGGCAACATAAACAAAACCGTCGTTTTGTTTAACGATGCCGTAGACTGTTGACAATCCGAGCCCGGTTCCCTTGCCCAGTTCCTTGGTGGTAAAAAAAGGCTCGAAAATATTCTTCCGGACTTCCTGACTCATACCCGCTCCGGTATCGTTCACGGTCAGCAGAACGTATTCTCCGGGAATGAATTCCGGGGTCTCAGCCCTGTTGGAATCATCGATCACAACGTTGTCGGTCCTCATGGTTATGGCGCCTACCCCGGAAATGGCATCGCGGGCATTGACCGCAAGATTGGCGAGAATCTGGTCCACCTGGGAGGGATCGATTTTGACTTTCCACAGATCGAGTTCCGGTATCCATAACAGGTCGATATCCTCGCCGATGAGCCGCCTCAACATATTCAGCATGCCCGAGATCGTGCCGTTCAAATCCAGTATCTTCGGGGCGGCGGTCTGTTTGCGGGCATAGGCCAGCAGTTGCCGGGTAAGGTCCGCTGAACGCAGGCCCGCTTTGAGGATCTCCTTGAGGTTGTGCTGGAGTTTGTCAGTGGAAAGGTCGAGTTCCAGGGCCATTTCCGCCCGGCCGATGATCACGCCCAGCATGTTGTTGAAATCGTGCGCCACGCCGCCGGCCAGCCGTCCCACCGATTCCATCTTCTGGGCCTGAAAAAGTTGTTCCTCAAGTTTCTTTCTTTCCTTCTCTCCTCGCTTGCGCTCTGTAATGTCATATGCAAGGCTCAACATATACTTCTCCTCGGCCATCTCGATCACCTCCGCCGAGCCAAGCACATCTATGATCTCACCGGATTTCCTGACGAGTTGGATTTCAAAGTCTTTTATATTGCCTTTCTCTTGCAGTATCTCGATTACCTTGGCCTTGTCTTCAGGATTAGCCCACATTTTCAGCTTCAATGTATTTTGGCTGATGACCTCCTCGCGTGTGTAACCAAGTAAGCCCAGGAACGCATCATTGGCGTCGACAAGTTGTCCGTCGCTCAAGCGGGTGATACTGGTGCCGACGGGAGTGGAGCGGAAGAATCTTGAGAAACGTTCCTCGCTCATGTGCAATGCAATTTCGGCCTGCTTGCGCTCGGTGATGTCACGGGTAATGATAATCATACTCATTGGGCTGCCGTCGTGAGAATGAATGACCGCGGCGTTGAGCTCTCCGATAAAGGGGGCCCCATCCTTCTTGATCAGTGTGTATTCGGTAGCTGTGAGTGTTCCTTCCGTCAGGAAACGCCGCATATTCGTGGACACGTTTTCCTGCTCTTCAGGGGCAACCCAAGATAATATACTGTGCCCAAGGATCTCGTCATCAGGCGAATATCCAAACATTTGAATGGCCTTAGGTGAAGTGAAGGTGAGCAAGCCATTCAGGTCCGCCACCGAGATCGCGTCGGGGGATAAGCTGACAAGCGTGCGATACAACTCCTCGCTCTCCCGCAGAGCCGCTTCCGCCTGCCTACGCTCGGTTATGTCAAGAAATGATGCGATACTTCTTTTTGTATCGGCAATCATATCAACGGTGAGCAAGCAATCTCTTGTCCGGTCATGTCTGTCAATAAGGCGGAATTCGTATTGTTTGAGAGCAGCCTTTCCAACGGCTCTGCGCAGGCGATGCTGGTCCAGCATCCGCTCCAGGTCCTCTTTCACAACAAATTCCGTCCAGCTCTTTTTGTTTTCAATCTCATCTCTCGTGTAACCTGTCAGTTTCTCGAATTCCGCATTTACAAGTGATATGATGGTATCTTCTTCGAGTATGAGTGTGGCCGTGCCGGTGTTTTCAAAGATGGCCTTGTAATGGTTTTCGGATTCTCTCAAGGCTTCTTCGACCTGCTTACGATCGGTGATGTCTTCGAGAGCCTCGATGGCGCCGACAATAGCGCCTCTGGAATTCCGAACAGCGGCAGCGGTGAAATGCAGCCATTTCCCCGTCTCGCCCAAGTCCGGGAAAAATTCCGTTGCTTCATATGCTTCATCCAGAACCTCTGACTTGCCGGTCCCTTCACCATACCAGCGTACAGCCCCTTCCTGATTCTCATCGACGAGCAGATCGGCCATGCAGGGCCTCGCCTCCCTGTAGAAGGCACGCCAGTGCTGTGATGTGCCGATTACTGCTGAAGCTCCTACGCCTGTGAACTCTTCCAGAGCTCTATTCCAATGGATCACCCGATGGTCCTTCCCGATCATGAATGTCGGAATGGGGTATCCCTGGATGATACTTTTCAAAAGCTGCTCGTTATCTTTGAGTTCCTCTTGGGCTCGCTTGCGTTCGGTGATATCGGTGAGCATCCCAAAAGCTCCCATAAACCCGCCATCTTCGGTTCTAATCACTGTGACAGAAACATTCGTCCAACGTTCTCTGCCATCGTTGCGGCGAAAACGGCGTTCGTAAGTCTCACTCAGCCCCTGGATGCGATGCGACCACTTTTCCTGGTGATCGGCCAGGTCTTCGGGAAACAGAAAATGGACTAACGGCTTGCCAATGATCTCTTCAGGGAGATAGCCAAGCATGTCAGCCATTTTTTGATTCACATATGTAACAAGGTTATCCACGTCCGTCACACAGATGCCTTCATTGGCCGTTTCAACGATCCGACGATATTTTTCCTCGCTCTCGCGTAGGGCCTCTTCTGCCCTCATGCGGCCGGTAATGTCGTCGTATACGGCGACCATTTCGCCCGTGGGAAGTTTGTAGACGAAGTTCTCGAACCATACCGCAGTTTTTTGATCATGGTAAAATGATGCTAAATGATGTTCAGGAATGCCAGTTTTCCAAACTCGTTCAAACACATCCAGGAGTCCGAATTCCTTGATGCCGGGCCGCACCTCATGGATACTTTTCCCGATAATGTCCTCTTTGCGGGCGCCGTCTATTCGTTCGCCGGCTTTGTTGAAATCCTTCAAAATGAAATCTTTTCCCCCGTCTTTTACTTCATAGATACCCACTCCGCTGCTGGTGTTGTCAAAGAGCTCACGGTAACGCGTTTCACTCGCACGCACCATTTCTGCCGATCTGGATGTCCTGTAATTAATTATCATCGGTACTACTATAAGGGTGCATATCCACATTGATATAATCACGCCGGCCAACTTGTATAACACAATTTTTTCTGTCGATGTCATTATTACAGTCGACCATCCTTCAGGATCAATGACCTTGCGTGAAGCAAGATAATTCCTTCCGTCAAGTTTAATTTCCATACCATCCACAACTGCCCGAGGCAGGAGCGCATCGAACTCTCTTTCACCGAACTGTCCCGATATAAGCAGGGTAAGCCTGGTTTCCCGGCTTATCGGCCATAGGCTCTTAAAGGTCATCTCTTTCCTGCTGGACAGAAAGATAATGCCGTTTGGATCGACGAGGAAAAAATAGGGATACCTGCTCAGATCGGCTTCTTTCTCGTCGATATCCTTTTTAATAACGACAACACCGATAATATGTCCTTTATCGTCCTTAACAGGATAACTTGCATAGAAACCTCTCTTCAAGGAAGTGACGCCTAGAGCACAATATCGGCCTGGAGCATCTTTCATCGCTTGTATGAAGTAGGGTCGGAAGTGATAGTATTTGCCTACAAAACTATCCGGATCATTGCGGTTGGAGGAAGCAATAGTCATTCCATTGCTGTCCATGAGATAACTTACAGAACTACCCAAGCCTGAATTGTACCTGTCTAAAGTTGAGTTCGCATTCGCGATATCCTCATCCTTGCGGGAAATGAGAGCAGGTGCAATAAGGGGAGACCCTGAGAGCACTCTAACCTCTCTTTCAATATGTTCAAACTCATCGCTAAAATGGGAAGAATGTGTTAATATCGTGGATTCGTTAAATTGAAGTATTTCCTGTCGGGCCTTATCACCCAGATATCTGGTTCCAAACCATCCAGCACCGGCAACAATGCATAAGAGAATCAGATAAAATATTGAAACTTTATAACTTGATGCTACTTTATTATTAATGGCGATATTCATCTGCCAACCTCTGCCCTATATGCATCTCAAAGCAATAAAATATGACCGTCCCTAAAGTGGAAGGGGATTATAGCATAATCCCCTTCCACTTTTTTGCCAATTTCCATTTTCAATGGCTGACCCCCACCACTTCCGGCCGATTTCAAAATCAGCGGCGGCGAGCCAATCGTGGCGGCAAGCGCAACCCCCCGCCAGGTGAACATGAGCGTTATCCCGGAGGCTTCATAAAGCCTGCGTCAAATCCAGCCGTTTCTGCCAACAAGGGCTCCCGCGAACGCCCAACGCGCATGACTTCCGCCTAACGGTCAGAAACTCATCCAGCCAATCTTTGCCCTTGGGCCTGCCCTTAGCGGGCCGGAAAGCCAGGGCGACACCGGTCAGGAACGCGGAAAGAGTTGCGACTGCGGCTACCCTGCTCAATAATGGGGCACGGAAGCCAATAACGCGGCGGGGTTCAGGAATAAAGAATTCTCTGCCGATGCGTGTAGATGCTCATACTGTTCTCACGCAAAAAACCTATCAGGGTGATATTCAGCCTGTCGGCCATTTCGACCGCCATGCTGGTTGGCGCCGACAGTCCGGCAAGGATTTCGAGGCCGAGTACACCGGCCTTTTGTACCATCTCGAAACTCAAGCGAGACGAAACGATGGCAAGGAACGCCTCCCGTGTTTTGCCTTCATTGACCAACGCCCCGATTACCTTGTCGAAGGCGTTGTGCCGGCCGATGTCCTCGGCAAATGCAAGCAGGTTCCGACGCAGGCCGAAAAGAGAAGCCGAATGCGTTGACCCGGTGAGCTGGAAAATAGTTTGCCGAGTTTCGAAGGATTGCTTGAACCTCAGGATGTCGCCCAGGGACATGTAGTGGAACGTCGTAACCGGAGGGCTTTCGGAATATATTTCGTCGGCTTCGCTCTTGCCGCACAATCCGCAACTGGACTTGCTGACGTACTCGCGCCGTCTCTCGAGGTTCACCGTATTGCACGATCTTTCCCGGTCCAGGTAGACGAGCACCCTGCACTCGCCCGGAATAGCCTCGCAGTACCTGATTGAAAGCAGGTCATCGCGGGAGCCGATGATTCCTTCGGTAAAGCAAAACCCCGTCACGAGGTTTATATCGTCACCGGGCAGGCGCATGGTAATGGCGTAGGGGGAATCGTCGATGTAGATTTCCAGAAGTTCCTCAACCGCAAGGTTGTATTCGACGGCGAAAAGGGCGTTGTCTTTGAATCTCGAAGTCTTGTGCCTGAGGATTTGCACTTCGACCATCTCCTTTTAGACCAAGAAGCGATGAAGGGCATGAAGATCGTTGTAAATAGCTTTTCTTCATGCCCCTCATTGTCCACAGTTTCTCAATCACAGCTTTTCGATCCGGACGGCACAAGCCTTGTATTCCGCCGTGAACGTCACCGGATCGAACGCTGGGTTAGTCAGCCAGTTGGCGCAATTCTCGCGAAAATGAAATGCCATCCAGACCATTCCCGGCGGCACCTCATGGGTCACGCGGGCCTTGACGACCACGTCCCCCCGTCGCGATTTCACCCGGATCTTCTCATAGGCCTCGATCCCCATGGTTCGGGCGTCTTCAATGGAAATATCGGCGGTTTCTTCCGCGAGAAGATCGTTCAACCCTGCACTCCGGCCGGTCTGGGTCCGGGTATGGTACTGATAGAGCCGTCGTCCGGTACTCAGCACCAGTGGATATTCGCTATCAGGGACATCAGCAGGGGGGGTCCAGTCCACCGCGTTGAAGCGGCCGCGGCCGCAGGTGAACTCCCCGTTCTGATGCAAAAAGCAGGTCCCGGGGTGATCTTCATTGGTGCATGGCCACTGAAGCCCGTCATTTTCAAGCCGGGAATATTTGATCCCTCCCATACTGGGGGCCAGTACGGATAACTCATTGTCCCAGATTTCCCGGGCGCTGTCGGATAGCCAGCTATGCCCCATCCGCTTTGCGATCTGCTTGAATATCCACCAGTTCGGCCGTGCCAACCCTGGCGGAGGGCAGGCGGTCCGGACCCGGCTGACCCGGCGTTCACTGTTGGTAAAGGTGCCGTCGTTTTCACTCCACGCGGCCGCCGGGAAAATGACATGCGCAAACCGTGTGGTCTCCGTTTGAAAAATATCCTGACAAATGAGAAATTCCGCAGAAGCCAGCTCGTGCTCTACTTTTCTGATGTCGGGTTCGGTGTTGGCAAGGTTCTCACCGAAAATATAGAACCCCCTGACCTTTTTGCTGACAAGCCCCTCCATCATCTGGGGAATCATCAGCCCGAGCTTTTCGGAGAGTCCGGTGACCCCCCATGCCTTTTCAAACTTTTCACGCGCGGCCGGCAGAGTCACACTCTGATACCCTGGAAATACATTGGGCAGGGCTCCCATGTCGCAAGCGCCCTGCACATTGTTCTGGCCCCGCAAGGGGTTGACTCCGCCGCATTCCACGCCCATGTTTCCCAGCAGCATCTGCAGGTTGGCGACGGACATGACATTGTTCCTGCCGCAGGTATGCTCGGTAATCCCCAGCGTGTAGCAGGCCATCACCGGTTTTACGGCCGCCAGACGACGGGCGGCGTCACGGATGGCTTCCGCGTCGATCCCGCATATGTCAGAGACACTCTCCGGCGGGTAGTTCATGATCTTTTCCCTTAGCGCATCAAAGCCGGTGGTGCACGATTCCACAAATCGCCTGTCATAGAGGTCCTCTGTGATCAGCACATGCATAATGGCGTTCAACAGGGCGATATCGCTCCCGACCTTCAACGGCAGGTGCACTGTAGCCATATCGCAGAGCTTATGCTTTCGCGGATCGATAACGATTAGCTGTGCGCCGTTTTGAACCGCGTTTTTGAGAAACGACGATGCCACGGGATGGGCTTCCGTCATATTTGACCCGATCACCAGAAACATCTTCGCCGAGGCAAATTCAGTGAACGAATTCGTCATCGCGCCAGAACCGAATGATGCCGCCAGACCAGCGACCGTGGGCGCGTGTCAGGTACGGGCGCAGTGATCGATATTGTTCGTTCCGATCACTGAGCGAAACAGTTTCTGCATCTGATAGGAATCTTCATTGATACTCCGGGCAGAGCTTACGCCAGCAATGGCATCCGGACCGCTTTGTGCGATAATCTCCTTGAACCGGTTCGCCACCAAATCCAAAGACTCGTCCCAGGATGCTTCCCTGAACCGGCCGTTTTCCTTGATCAGTGGAGTTTGCAGCCGCTCTTCCGAATGGATGAAATCAAACCCGTATCTTCCCTTGACGCATAATCGGCCCTTATTGGGTTCGCCATCTTCAACACCGGATGACCTGACGATTCTGCCGTCCTTGATATGAAGCCAAAGCTGGCATCCGACGCCGCAGTAGGGGCAAGTGGTTCGAACCTTCGTCACTTCCCAGGGCCGCCAACGGAGGCAGGTCTTTTTTTCAAGCAGCGCACCTACCGGACATACCTGGATACACTCGCCGCACGAAACGCATTTATCCCTGTCATATGAAATCAGCTTGCCCTCCGGCCCGTCTATGGCCTCCAGCGCGCCTATCACCTGGATTTCATTGCAGGCGGTTACGCAGCGCAAACATGAAATGCAGCGTTGGGGCCATGATTTTAGGACGGATGTGCTATACGCCGAAGTGAATTTCGACGTCGGAGGCTGCATTTCAACGTTTGTTATGCCATGTTCATAAACCAGCTCCTGGAGCATGCACTCGCCCGCTTTGTCGCAGATTGGACAGTCTAAAGGATGATTTACCAGCAGTGCTTTCAATGCATCCTGCCGGACCTGGATAAGACGATCCGACGATGTGGTAACGCTCATTCCATCCTTGACAGGCGTCTTGCAGGAAGCCATGAATGTGGAATCTCCATCGATTTCAACAACACACATCCCGCAGGACCCTATGGGGTTCATTCTTTCATGAAAGCAGAGCGTTGGAATTCGTATTCCCGCGCCATTCGCCGCCCGAAGGATCGTGCTCTCCCCCTGCGCGAAAACCTCTCTGCCGTCGATCGTCAACTTCACCATGTTCATCGGTGTTTCTCCTTCGTCATTCCATGCCTTACTCGCTGAGGCTTGTACAAAAAGTCAGAAATGTGCTCTGATCGCCATGTCGGCAGACCCCAAGATCCACCGTTCGCCAAAGTGACGCGCTCAAGACTTCCAACGAACTCATGCCAGTCATCCTTCCCCCTTTGACAAATTGACATATCCGCGCAATCGACCCAACGGGGACGAGGCGGAGACGCTAAGAGGGGCTGACACGGGGACACAGAGCAGGATGCCGTGAGTCTTCATAGTCTGAGCCCACCTCGACCTCATCTCGCCTCATCCTGTTCTTATCACCTTCACCCGGCAGCCGACCCAGTATGAAGGCAGGTAAACCCTGCCACTGCTGCCGCTGGGATTGACCCGCTTTTCGAGCATCTCTTCGCCGAAGACCTCAAATTTAACTTTGTTACGGACGACTTCGGCCTTATCCTCCGGTGAAGGATCAATATTGACCGGCCTCACCATGGCAGTTTCCAAGTCGGATCTCCTCTATAAGTTTCTCCATGCTGCGCATAGGTCTTGCTGCCGATCGTACCGGCGTATCCGCTTCCGGACTTACCGGAGGTATGATGAAGCAGGCGTTATGCCACATATGACATAACGCACATTAAACGACCGCCCCATTTTTGTCAAACGAATTGAGCTTCTGTTTGGAAAGGTTCCTAGGCAGGAATTTCGGGGCAGACGGGTAAGAAAAAGCGGGGACAGGGACTTATCGAAGCTGTTGAATGCCGCTCGCACATGCCGGAACACCCATTACCTGGACCGAGCCGATTCGGGCGAGCAATGTCATGGCTCCCGGCAGGACGGAAGCGCCGTATAACATGTCAGTTACCGCAGCATGTAAAAGGCCGTGTCGCGTAACATCATCCGGATCTACGGAGAGTCCGGCTGTTGTCACCAGCAGGTCCGTCAAAGAGCTGCTCAAAATGCTCCGCGCCGTGGACCAGGTAAGGGGTCTCACCCGCGCATGCCCGGCAGATCGCCCCATCGTCTATCGGATAAGGTTCTCCGCACAGGTTACAGCAGCCAATGGCCCCCCTGCGGCGCTTGCCAAGGAATTGAGGCAGGACTAGGACGGTCTCGATTCCGTAGAGTTCCGGCCCCGCTTGTCTGATTTGCTCGAGAAGGAGTTGGCCATCCTGCTCCTGCTTAGTCCTGAGCTTGAAAAGCCATGCCTCCACTTCCGGCCAGGCCCGAACTTTTTGAGCATCGACAAAGACACGGACACCTTTGCCGCTGTGCTTGTCATAAAGGCTCAATGCAAACCGCCCCAAGTTGATAATTTTCAGCCAGCCGTTTCCGGCCGTGCATGGTGTGAGCAACTGCACGGCGTCGGGGAGGCAGTTTCTCGTTTCGGAAATCGCTTCAAACAACGCCCCACCAGGCATATGGCCAAGGGCAAGGTCCACCATTACCCCTCCCGCCACCACGCCGGGCGCGGTGTAGCCGTGAAAAGACTTCACCACACTCAGGTATTCCTCGAAAGAATATTGTCCTATACTCATCTCAATATCCCATAATGCCTCATCATTGTTTTCGTATTCTGCAGGGGAGGTTTTTCAGGTTTGGGGTTCCGAACTCTTTGCCCAGCTTTCCGATAGAGGTGAGCATATTGAAGTTCGATTTGCGCCATTCGAACTGCTTCGCCGCATCTTCTTCAGGGAACCACCATCCCAGGTCTGCACTGACCACACGCGGGTCCACGATGTCGGTAACCCGTGCCCTTTGAATGATCTCTCCGTACTTCGTCGCAATGATGACATGGTCACCATCGCTGATCCCATAAGCCGCTGCCGTGTCGGGGTGGATCTCGACGATCGGGAAGGGCCGCTTTTGACGAAGCTTCTTCACCCATCGATAGGAAGAAAGGAGATAATAACGGCTCTTGGCGCTAATCAAGATCAGCGGGTAATCGGGATCATCCTCTTCGGGCAGACCGGTGAACTCGGGGAGCGGTTTCAATTTGAACTTCTCAGCGGTGCTCAACTTCAGTTCTACCTTCCCCGTTGGAGTGCGGAAGCCCTTCTCCTCATAGAGCCTGAAACGGTCGGGCCCCTTCAGAAACCCCCTGGCGGCGAATTCAGCGTAAGTAAGGCCCGCTGGTCTGACAATATCTTCCAGAAAGTCTTCAAAATTATCGGGCCAATATTCAGCATCAGAGATCCGCTTGCCCAGTTCATTCATGATTTTCATGTCGGGCCAGCACTCTTGAGGTGGATCGACGATTTTCGGCCGGGCAAGTATCATCCCATGTCCAATGCCGTAGTGGCCGATATCGTTCATTTCGTATTGGTGCGCCACCGGAAGGACAATATCGGCCATGGACGCGGTAGGCGTCATGAAAATCTCCGCCATAGCGACAAAATCGAGGTTCATAAACGTTTCATAGGTGACGGCACTGTCGGCCCAGGCTACCAGGGGATTGGTGCACATACCGTAGTATCCCCTGACCGGATAAGGCTTCCCCTCAAGCACGGCTTTCCGGAAATAGGCCGGCGGTACAGTCATCAGTCGCGGAATGACGCCCCTGTAAGCGCCGATCATCTCCTTGCGCTTATCCGGAATGAGGTCGGCCCGTACGAATTCGCCAAGCCCCATAATTTTCGGCTCATGGGCATTGATATTTCCGCCGGGCACTTCAAGGTACCCGCAGATTGCCATGAGGCAAACCAGGGAGCGGGTAGCGTCGAAGGCATTAACGTCATGCTCGATGGGATTACCCCACTGCAGTGCGGCCGGTTTCGCCGCCGCATAAAGCCTTGCGGCCTTGCGTATCAGATCGGCCGGGACCCAGGTCATATCAGAAACTGTCTCCGGGCTGTAGTGTTTCACATGCTCTGCGAGGTCTTCGAAGCCGTAGGTATGGTTTTCAACGAACTTTTTATCATAGAGACCTTCCCCGATGATGACGTGTAAAAAGCCCAGGGCAAGAGCTTGTGCCGTTCCTGGACGAAGTTGCAGCCACAGCTCGGCCATCTCGGCAAGATCGGTCCTGCGGGGATCGACAACAATAAGCCTGGCGCCATTTCTAAGCTGTTCCAAAGCGAGACTGGCTATCTGCCCTTCTTCGTTGGTGGACAGAACATTACTGGCCCACGACAGGATGAGATGGGTAGGGTTGTGAAGATCGGCGACGGGGTAAAACCCACAGGTGTGGATGCCCGTGATCTCCCGCGGGGCATGGCATACATCTTGAGATGCGACAACATTGGGGGAACCGAAGACATTGGCAAGCCGGATCAGAACGAAATGCTCAAGGCCCTTGGGCATCCCGACGCCAAAGCCAACTGCCCGCGCTCCGAAGTTCTCCTTGATCGCAAGAAGGTTCTTCGCGATTTCAGCGAGCGCTTCATCCCAGGAAATTCGCTGCCATTTCCCCTCGCCGCGTCTGCCCGCACGCTTGAGAGGATAGCGGAGACGTTCGGGGTGATTGAGGCGATCGGGCGACACCCTACCTTTGTAGCAGGTGTACCCCCTGTTTAAAAAACCATCCGGATCGCCTTTGACCTGAACGATCTCATTATCTTTCACACCTACCAACAGAGCACATCCACCATGGTCCATCCGTGCACAATGAGTTTTGACCCAGCGAGTTTCCTTTGTCATATGCAACGAATCTCCTTACTCCTAAGAGTCAATCGGCCTCCACTGTTGCTCCCTGCTTGCATCTTTCATATATATATTCCGGATCCAGATCGACGCCGCAGTCCCACTCAATTGTATCGAAGGCAATTCGGACACGCTTGAACTTATCCAAATCTTTGATTCGCTGAAATACGCCGAAATCAAGAATTGGTTTCATGTTGAGGACCCCTTTCGGGCCGTTTTAAAAGACAAGAAACAGGGTGTAGTCATAGCGCTGAATCACTTCTTTTATGGAAGGGTACATAACGATACTTGTGGAGTATCTGTTTGTCAATGACCAGACATGCAGGCTTCCTCGCATCCGGAAGCTCACCACCGCTTGCCGCTTCGTTGATTTTTCAGAGCACCGGTTAATAGCGCAGCCGATATGCACATACCTCGCGGGTGGGCAGGCGGGCTGTGGATATTGTTTCATAGACCTGTAGTCCGGTATCCGGCGGGAAAGTCATTTTGGGACGCCGTATTTTTCAAGACGATAGGCTAATGCCGGCCTGGATAAACCCAGGAGCCTTGCTGCCTTCGATAGATTACCTTTACTTATTTCAAGCGCGCGAATCATGTACCTCTTGTTCATCTCCTCCAGGTCAATGCCCTGCATGGGAATGTCAATCTCGGAGGAATCCGTTATCGAATTCCGGTGCACCAGGCCCAGTAATTTGATGAGATGATCTTCCTTTATTTGGCTGCCCTCTTCCATCAACACTATTCTTTCTATGAAATTCTTTAATTCTCGCACATTACCAGGCCAGTCGTACCGGAGAAGAAGGGACTGAGCATCTTTCGAGATGGATTGGAAATTCCTGCCAAACTTGTTATTGAATCGCTCCATGAAAAACAAGGCCGTTGGCAAGACATCAGACTTCCTCTCCCGAAGCGGGGGAATATAAATCCAGGCTACATTCAGCCGGTAATAAAGGTCTCGCCGGAATGTCCCCTCTTTCACCGCTTCGGAAAGCCTTTTATTCGTCGCCGCGATGACCTTCACGTCCACATCTATCTTTGCGGTCCCTCCAACTCTATACAACTCCTTCTCCTCGAGGAACCTTAACAACTTTACCTGTGTCTGGGGGGAAATCTCGCTGATCTCGTCCAAAAGCAGCGTCCCTCCGTTTGCAGCCTCTATTTTCCCTTCTTTCCCCTCATGCAGCCCGCCGGTAAATGATCCCTTGTCATAACCAAAAAGCTCACTTTCCACCAGGTCCCGGTTGATTGCTCCGCAATTGATAGCCATGAAGGGCTTGCCAAATCGATCGCTTCGATAATGGATATACCGTGCGATGATTTCCTTCCCCGTTCCGGTTTCACCTTCGATCAATACCGTCGTGTCGTGGCTCTGCGCCACCCTGTCCGCCTTCTGGAATACCTCCCGAATCTCGTCGCTGGCCGTCACTATATTTTCAATATCGAATAGTCTGATGCAGGCGCGCCTGAGCGTTTCGATCTCCTTTTTTAGATTCAGGTTCTCAAGTGCCCGTTCCACGATGATCTCGATCTCATCCATGTCCAAAGGCTTCACAAGGTAGTCAAAGGCCCCCATCTTCATCGAAGTGATGACTGTCTTAACATCCTCGAATGCAGTCATCATGATCACCAAAATATTTTTATCCCTCTCTCGGATGGCCTTGAGTGTTTCAATACCATCTATTCCAGGCAGTCGAATATCCAGAAGCGTAAGATCGACAGGCTTTTCCCTGATAATCGCGAGCGCTTCCTCACCACTCAATGCGGTAGTGACATCATATTTGTCGGAAAGAATCTGCTTCAATGGCTTCTGTAATAACTTGTCGTCATCTACGACCAGGATTCTATGCCGATACATTTTCTTCCTCGACTGTATTCATGGGAAAAGTCAATGTGAATACCGCGCCCCCGCAGTCGGAACTTTCAACTTCGACGATAGCCTTGTGCTGCTCAAGGATCTTGTGTACGATAGACAACCCCAAACCTGTACCCTCCGGTTTGGTTGTAAAGAAAGGATCGAAAATCTTCGGCAGATGCTCCTGCGTGATGCCGCTGCCATTGTCTGCAATAACCAGACGGAATAGACCGGCTTTACCCGGCTCGTAACTATCCATGGATCCGGTTATTTTGATTGTTCCACCATCCGGCATGGCTCCCATTGCGTTCAACAGTAGATTTACGAATACCTGACGGATCTGATTCTCGTCAAAGGCGATCTCGGGTACGGCTGCCGGCAAATCCATGGTTACCCCGATCTTTTTCCGTTTAAGCTGGGCTTCCATGATACCTACCGTGTCTTTAAGGACGCGCTGCAAGTAATCGCGCTTAAACATCGGCACGGTTGGACGAGCGAAATTCAGAACGCTCTTGATCAGGTTGTTGATCCGGCGTATTCCTTCGAGCGAATCGCTAATTTTCTCGGTCGATTCCGGGTCCTCCTTTATCTTTTTCGATAGCAGTTGAAGGTTAAGTTTGATTCCCGATAGGGGGTTGCGAATCTCGTGGGCAATTCCTGCGGACAGCTGGCCAAGTGATGACAACCTGTCCATCCGCCGGATGATCTCTTCGGACTTCTTGGCCTCGGTGATATCGCGAAACATGATAATTACTTCTGCACTCTCCACTTCGAGCCGTTTTACAGAGGACGTGGCTATTTCCAGAATGGAATCCTCACCGCTCTTTTTTACCAAGCCCGCCTCGACGGTGCTATACCGGGGTTCCTTCCGCAAAGCCGTGTTTAGAACCTTTTCGATTCTGTCATCCCCGATTTCAAAGATCGACTTTCCCAGCATGTTTTCCCTGTCAGTCTCGAGAATCTGCTCGGCTTTCCGGTTGACCGACCGAACGAACCCGCCCCCACCGAGCGTGATGATGCCGTTGGGGGAACTCTCCAGGATGTTCTCAGCTCTATGCTTCTCCATAGAAAGCTGCTCATAGAGAGCAGCGTTCTGGAACAGCACCGCAGCGTGGCTTGCCATGATGGAAAGAATCTCGAGGTCGGTGTTGCTGAATCTACTGCTCCAGTCACTGTAAACGCTTACAACGCCCAGCACCTTACTCTCGGTCGAGATCGGGACGGCCAGTTGCGATCTCACATCCGGAGCGCTCGATTCGGACACCTTCCTCGCATCATGGATAAGCTTCGGCTGCCCCGTTGCTGCAACGCCACCGACAATCCCCTCACCGAAGGCTACCAGTTCGTTTTCTCGAACGGGCTCACCGCTTCCACCGGCATGTTTCAAATGCTTTCCATCTTCGTCGGTGATAAATACAAGGCTCCTTTTCGCCTTTGTCAGCCGGAGGGCGCTAATAGCAATGTTATTGACCAACTCATCGACATCGAAGGTAGAGCTCGACCTCCTGGTCACTTCCTGCAGAAAGAGCAACTGATCGATTTTTCTTCGATTCTCGTCCTGGAGCCTGGCGTTTTCGATGATGATACTGGCCTGGTTCGCGAAGAAGGTAAAGAGATTGACCTCGTCTTCGGAGAGGTGAAGGGCCCGATTCGTAGCGTCCCCCTCAAGCACGCCTATGATATCCTGGTCGATTCTGAGTGGAGCGGTAATGGTTGAAACGCGTTTCCAGAAAAGATCCATTTTCAGATCGATCGGGGTGATCCGCGGATCGTTGAACCGGTCTACGATGTAGACTGTTTGTCCTGTTTTGGCTACAAGTGTCTCCCTGCAAGGATGTCTATCGAGGTGCAGGTGCCTGGTCATGGTTCTTTCCATCTCTTCCGGGTTGAAGCCGGTGGGGGAGACGTATTTCGTTTGCAGCAGACGCGCCTCTTTGTTCACCATGAAGATCGCCACGCGGGTGAGGTCGAAGATCTTTTGCGTTTCTTCCACGATGGCGTTGAGCACTTTGTCGATGGAAACCGGACGCACCAGCAACTGATTGATCATCAGGATCGATGTCAACAGCTTTTCCCGTGTAATGGTTTCGGTTGTCTTCTTGCCTGTCTGCGTCATTTTTTATTCATTCGGGTGAAAAAACTCATGGGAATTTGCAGAAGAGGCTGCCTCGGCGTGCTTCAGATATTCTGTTAGAGTTCTGTTCGAAATGCGGGAGTTAGTTGTTCAGTTGAGAATTTTTGTACGCCGAAGACAACCTCTCATACAGCTCTGTCAGCTTCTCCTGGTTCGGATGCTCGATAAGCAGGTGATTCTCCTGATTCTCCGCATCGGTGTAATGGACGACAATGAAATGCCGCACCATATCCTTCTTCTGCAGAAGATGGTACAACGGCCCCCACAGCATTAAGCTTTGCTTTCCTGGGTCCTGTTGGCGTTTAGTCGTGAACGTTTCGATCTCATGCCAGCGGTCAAAGGCCACCTTGCCGAAACGTGCCGCGTTTGAAAAAAGCAGAAGGTAATCTTTCGAGACAGCAATATTCAGCTTCTGTGGCTTTGGAATCTCAGGCAGACCACCATGGTAGGAGATGTAGCCCAGGTATTCAAGTTCAGTTTTGTCGATTTCACGGATATGTTGAAAAAGTGACTCTCGACGCCGGAGGGCTCGCTTCCCGCGGTAGCCAACAAAGCCGAGATACGCGACCACGACGGCGCAGACCAGCAGGACCTTTCCCATGGACTTTAGACCTCCGGGACGAAAAGCACGCTGTTTTCCCAAAATCGAACATTTCTGCCTCACAACTGTTACACGCCGGCATTGTTTCAATATTTCAAGCGGCAAAAACCGCATTTAGCCGCTATATATGCTCCCCGGCGTCCGCTTCGAGCCAGGGACTGAAGCGGACACCGATGGAGAGAGCAGGAGGGAGGCAGTTTAATCGGGCAAATTTCACGCCGCTTTGGGCTTCAGTCTATCGTAACTGTTGAAAATGAAGAGCAGACCGCCAAGAATGGCAAAGGCAACGCAGACCGCAAAGGCGCCATTGAAGCCATACTTGGACGCGGCAAGATAGCCGGTGACCATCGGCGCGAGGAGAGCGCCGAAATTGCCGACAAAATTATAGACACCACCCACGCCGCCGGCTTGGCCGTAAGGTGCGATGTCGCTGGGAATGGCCCAGACGTTGGAAGCTCCGAACGCGAAAATGCCGCAAAAGGCACTAAGCCAGAAAATAGCCCAGAAGGCAGTATTAGCCTGCATGCACATAAGGATGAAGAAGGCCGCGCCGAACATGCCGATTCCCATTCCCGTGCGGCGCAGTTTGGTAATCGAAGCGCCCTTTGCATACCATTTGTCAAAGACCTTTCCACCTGTGAGTTCCATGAAGATCGCAAAGATGTACGGAATGGATGCGGCAACGCCCATTTCCTTCAGGGACAGGCCCCTGGCCTTCATGAGGTACGTGGGTATCCAATAGAGGAAGACGGTCCAGATATAGAGGTAAAAGGCATATGCAAGACAAGCCTTCAAGATGACGGGGTATGTGGCCAGCCTGCTCATGGAAATGGGCTCAACGTGGACGGCGCCTGCATCCGTGATAACTTCGTCCTGGCGGATATAGGCCAGTTCGGACTTGGAGATTCTCGGGTGATCGGCAGGCTCATGATAAGACAGGAGCCACCAGATGGCCCACACTACGGCCATGGCGCCTGTAACCACGAACGACATTCTCCAGCCCCATTCAGCGATGATGAAGGCCACTATGGGTGGGGCGAAGGCGCCCCCGGCCCGCGCCGCGCAGTCGAACATGGATGAGGCAAATGTCCGTTCACGTTTCGGGACCCACACTGATACCACTCGGGCATTTGCAGGAAATGCCGGCGCTTCCGTGACGCCGATTCCTATTCTCAGGGCGAGAAAGGAGTAAAAACCAACGCAAACCGCCACTAACATAGTAACGCAGCCCCAGGCAATTCCGGCAAAACCCAGGACTTTCTTCGGCCCGAATTTATTCAGTAGGTATCCCGATGGAAGCATTGCTATCGTGTAGGACCAGAAGAAGGCCGACATGAGGATACCCATTTCTGCCGTTCCGAGGCCGAACTCTTTCATCAGTGTCGGCGTGGCGACGCCAAAGTTGACCCGGTCGATGTAGTTGATCGCGGTTCCCAGCGCCAGCAAAGCCACAATGTACCATCGAGAACCGGTTTCCAGTTTAGATATCGTTTGCGTGTTACCTGATGAAACTGATTGATTTGCCATATTCTCCCCTCCTGCTAGTTTTTAGGACTCTTTACCGGGTCCTGGCCAACCTGCCACGTCACCGCTCATCTGTCCTGCGCGCTTCGATTTTATGCGGGAGGCTTTCATGCCCCCTCACATATTGAGAAAGGAAGGTAGAAATCGTATTCAGGGAATCTGCGTTAAGCTATCGAAGCAACTGGTTCGCGATAATGATCCGCTGTATCTGGTTTGTTCCTTCATAGATCTGGGTGATCTTCGCGTCCCTCATCATCCTTTCTACAGGATATTCTTTCGTATAGCCATAACCTCCGAAAATCTGTACAGCATCCGTCGTGACCTTCATCGCCACATCCGAGGCATACCACTTCGCCATGGAAGCGATCTTCGGGATATCCGGATTGTTGGGCTCGGTGTCAATCATAGCGCCGGAGCGATAGACCATGGTTCTCGCTGTTTCTATGCCAAGAGCCATTTCAGCGAGCATCCACTGCATGCCCTGGAAGGATGCCAGGCTCTTGCCAAACTGAACGCGCTCCTTCGCGTATGCGACGGCGGCATCGAAAGCCCCCTGCGCAATACCGAGGGCCTGGGCGGCTATGTTAGGCCTGGAGAAATTAAAGGTGGTCATGAGGGTCTTGAAGCCGCTGCCCTCAGGACCGATCATATTCTCGTCGGGCACGAAGCAGTCCTCGAAAAAAATCGGCCGGGTGTCCGAGCCTCTGATGCCCATCTTGTGCTCCGGTTTGCCGAGGGTCATGCCTTTGGCGTCTTTTTCCACTACAAATATGCTCATCCCCCTATTGCCTTTTGATTTATCGGTGTAGCAGATCACCAAAATGATTCCAGCCACGCCGGCCTGGGTGATGAAAATTTTAGAGCCGTTGAGGAGCCAGCCTTCATTGGTCTTTGTCGCCGTGGTCGTCATGCCCGCAACATCAGAGCCGGCATTGGGCTCGGTGATGGCCATGGCGCCCGGACACTCGCCGGTGGCCAGCCGGTAAAGCCACTTTTTTTTCTGCTCTTCGCTGCCTGCGATCATAAGTGGTTCGCTTGCGAGGCCCTGATTCGTCAGGATCACCGAGGTAGAGGCACAGGCGCGAGCTGTTTCTTCCAGCACAAGTAGAAGCGCCAGTTGTCCGGCGCCGGTGCCGCCATACTCGTCGGCAACATTGACACCCAGAAAACCGTTGTCTCTCAGGATCTCGAAGTTCTCCCAGGGGAATCGCTCCGTGGAATCGATCTCTGCTGCCCTTGGCGCAAACTGCTCCCGGGCAATCCGCCTGATGCTGTCTTGTATCATTGTCAGCTCTTCCGAAAATCTGAAATCCATTTTGGATACTCCTAACAGAGATGATCAAGGTGGTTCTATTTTACAAGTCCACTAAAGTCTCATATTTTCCACAATCGTAGCGACTCCCTGGCCTCCGCCGCAGCAGGCCGAAAACAATCCGTACCGTCCGCCTGCGCGGATGAGGCGCCGAATTGCGAACCCTGCTATACGGGCGCCCGAGGCGCCGTTGGGATGCCCGAAGGCTATGGCGCCTCCCATGGGGTTCCATATCTCCATGTCAACCTTTTCGCCTGTCTGATTCGCCAACTCCTTGATGACCGCCAGGTTTTGCACTGCAAATGCTTCATTGCACTCGATGACGTCGAGATCCGAAAGCTTGAGACCTGCGCGCTTCAGAGCAATTGGGATGGCATAAGCGGGTGCAACACCCATAATTGCGGGATCGATGCCGCAGTCAGCGCCGCAGATCCATCTGGCCATCGGCTCTAAACCCAACTCCTTTGCTTTCCGGTCGGTCATCAAAAGGGCGAAAGCAGCCCCGTCATTGAATCCGGAAGCATTGCCCGCCGTGACGGTCCCATCCTTTTTGAAAACGGGCTGGAGTTTCGCCAGTTTCTCCAGGGCCTCCAAACGAGGGTGCTCGTCCAGCTTGAACTCGAAGGGCGGCTTGTTTTTCCCCTGGGGAACCATGACGGGGATGATCTCTTCGGTAAAATACCCCGCATCGATGCTTTTCCGGGCCAGCGACTGGCTCCGGAAGGCAAACTCGTCCTGCGCCTCCCGCGAGATGGTATACTTGACCTGAAGGTTCTCTGCGGTGAGCCCCATCTTGAAGGGTCCGTAGGTCTCCTTCTCATTCGAAGGGGGCTCCAGTTGATAATCAAGAAGCTTCGGCGGTTTCAGTTTGTACGGATCCTGGCTCGTCGAAAACTTCACGGGCAACTGGCTGAACGACTCCATGCCGCCGGCGATTACGATGTCGGCCTGGTTGCCCAGGATTTTCCATGCGGCGTGATTGATCGAATCGATTGCCGAGCCGCATTGCATTTCCACAAACGACGCGGATGTACTGAAAGACAGCCCGGCGTTAAGCATGGCCCAGCGGGCAGGATTCATGGCGTAGGCCATAGGAAACGCGGAGCCGGCAAAGACGGAATCCAAATGGGCCTTCTCCGTAATCCCGGTCTTTGCCGCCAAACCCTTCAGTGCAATTCCTCCCAGTTCCTCCGCCGTAAAATCCTTTAAGGCCCCTCCCATCTTTCCGAAGGCGGTCCTCATAACCTCAACAATTACAACCTCTCTTTTCTCCATGTTTCACTCCTCAAGCTTTCTTTTCGTAGCCGTAAAAGCCGCGCCCTGTCTTGCGGCCCAGAAGGTTTTGATCGAGCATTTTCTTGAAGAGGGGCGAGGGCTTATATCCTTCGTGACCGGTCATCTGGTACATCGCGTCGATCGCGAAATAGCAGACATCTACGCCGGCAAGATCCATGATCTCGTTGGGCCCCATAGGCCAGTTGCATCCGAGTTTCATGGCCTGGTCGATGGCCTCCGCCGAGGCGGCGCCGTTGTGGATCATGTTGGCCGACTCGTTGTAGAGCAGGCACAAAAAGCGGTTCACTATGAACCCGGGGATGTCCTTCACAACAATGGGAGTCTTTCCGAACTGTTTGCAAAGGCCGACCGTCTTTTCCGCGACGCCCTCTGTTGTTTTCTCGCCCCGGATCACCTCGACGAGCTTCATGAGCGGCACGGGGCTGAAGTAGTGGGTCCCGATGACGCGCCCGGGGTTTTTTGTGACTGCGGCGATCTCGGTGATGCTTAGTGTGGACGTGTTGCTTGCGAGGATCACTTCCGTCGGGCAGAGGCTGTCGAGTTTAGTGAAGACGTCCTTCTTGATCTCCAGCTTCTCGAAAACAGCCTCGACGACCATGACGGCGCCTTCAACTCCGGCCTTCATGTCCGTCGTCCCCTTCAGTCTCGAAAGGCTCTGGCCCATCAGTTCCTTGCTTATGGTCCCTTTGGCGGCCTTACGCTCAAGGAATTTACAGATGGCGCCGATCCCCCGGTCAATGAATTTTTGCTCGGTGTCCACGATGGTCACATCAAACCCGGCCTCGGCCGCAATTTGTGCGATACCGGAGCCCATAGTGCCCGCTCCGACGACTGTGACTTTGTGATGCATCTCAATCCTCCCTCTGATGAATTGAACGCGGCGCCTGGATCAGCGATCGCGGGATACCGCCGTTATTCCACTTCTGTATGGACTTACTTCTTCTTGTTCACGAAAGCATCCATTCCCTTTTTCTGTTCCTCCGTCGAAAAGCATAGACCGAAGCAATCAATTTCAAAGAGCGCCGCCGACTCCAGATCCATCTCCGTCCCCCTGTTCATGGATGCTTTGATCAGGGTCACGGCATGTGGGCTCTTCGATGCGATTTTTTTCGCCAATGCCGCCGCTTCCGTAAAAAGTTTTTCCTGCGGGCAGACGGCATTCAAAATGCCGAGTGTCAGGGCCTGGCCGGCATCGATCATTCCACCGGTTAAGCAGAGTTCCTTCGCCTTGGTCAGGCCGACAAGGCGGGCCAGGCGCTGTGTCCCCGCGCTGCCGGGCATGATGCCCAGATTGATTTCGGGGAGTCCCAGTTTCGCGCTCTCTGAGGCGATCCTTAGATCACAGGCCAGTGCGTACTCCAGGCCGCCGCCCAGGCAGAACCCCTGGATAGCTGCAATGACAGGCTTCTTGAGATTCCAGAGTGTGTCCGTGACCCGCTTGGCCTTGAGGGCGTACTCGCGGGCCTCCATGGCGCCCATGGACATCATTTCCTTGATGTCGGCGCCGGCTACAAAGGCCCTATCCCCGGAACCCTTTAGAATGATGACCCTCACCTCCGGATCGGCCTCTGCGCGGCTCAGGCAGTCTGTGAGGGCAAGGTTCACATCCGTATTCAGCGCGTTCAGGGCTTCGGGCCGGTTGAAGGTTATCCAGGCGATGTTTTCCTCTTTCCGGTAAAGAACAGTCTCTTTCAAATCCTTCATAATCCTCTTCTCCTTCGTCCGGAGGGTCACCGCCCAGCGGCGACTGGCAGGGCGGACCCCCCGATCGGTTGAACACGAAGCTTGTCCCGAAGGGGCAAGGGTTATTGCTTCTTAAGGAAAAGGCCTGTAGGATCGCACTCTTCTCTCAGGATACGAATGAGCTCAGGCGCAGGCCGTTCCGTCTCGTAGACATCGGAGGCGACCTTCAGATCCCAACCCGTGTTTTCCTTGACCTGTGCCACGGTTGCACCAGGGTGATACGAGGCAAGATACATTTCCTTGGTCTCGGGATCGAAGCGGAGGATACCCAGGGTGGAGATGACGACACTTGGACCGTTTCCGTAGAATCCGTACTTTTCCCGTTCCTTGCCGCCCCCGAAGTAGCCAGGGGTGCTGACGAAATCCACCTTTTCGGGGAAGCGCTGCTTCTGGTGCAGCATCATCACGATGGTACGCTTGCAGCCGGTTCCGATGTCATTGGCGCCGCCGCTTCCCGCAAAGCGGACCTTGGGTTTTCGGTAATCCCCGATGACGTGGGTGTTGAGATTGCCGTACTTGTCGATCTGGGCGCCGCCCAGGAACCCCAGATCGAGTTCGCCGGCGTGAACAATCCCGAGGCCCTCCATGAGACCGCCCTGCATGGCCGATCCGGGTACGAGCACCGAGTCGGCAACCGAAAGGGGTGTCGCGATGGGCTTGCAGTCGATACCGCCAGACTCATAGATGGCTATCATGTTGGGTGCGTGGGTCTTCTGGGCAAGAAAGGCCCCCAGCAGGGGAAGTCCGGTCCCGATGATGACCTTTTCACCATCTTCTATTTCTCGGGCCGCGGCGACGGCCATCATTTCCTCCATTGTGAATTTGGTATAGTCGCTTCTCATGGCCGTACCTCCTTAGAACCCGTAGTTGACCGAGGTGGACATCATGTCCTTGGCCTTCAGGCCGAGGAACTTCTTCATGCCGAACGTATCCACGTAATTTTTCAAATACTCGTCACGGTCGGCAACTCCGTACACCCACTCATCCATGTACCTTTTCCAGCCGTCTTCTGTCGCGGACTCACGGATGTACTTGAAGATGAAGTCACGGTCAACGTCGTAGTAACCCTGACAATGCTTCGGGTGGGCGCCGAAGGGGGCATGAACAACAGCCACCACCTTGTAACCGGGCACGATCGTCCTATTGGGGTCCCGTCCGATTTGCTCGCGCGTAATGATCTCCTCGCAGGACACAATGACCTCCTTGCAGGCCCTCATGCTCCAGGGCATGTCGCCCCAAATGCCCCACATCTGGCTGTTCCCCTCCTCGTCGGCACGCTGGCAGTGGAAATAACCCACGTCCGGCTTCAGCGCCGGGACAAGCACGTGCTCCTGCCCTGAGCCGAAGGGGTCTTTCATCTGGATGGCTTTTTTCTCCCCTAGCCAGGCCCGATACTTCATCATGTCGCTGCCCTTCATGGAATTTATGGGGATGTAGGGGACGCCAAGAGAACCGGCGAGGTAGCGAGCCATGACAGCAAAGTTAGTGTAATCCTCCATTTCAATCTTATGGGGGATCTCTTTTTCCATCGCTCTTCGGAAGCAGTAAAGCGGGCCAAAAACCTCCATCCATACATAGGAAGATATGATGCGATCCACGCATCCGGCACCGATCATCTGATCAGCGTGCTCGTTAAAGCTGGGTTGACATATCGTGAGGTGCGCTTTCTTTTGGCGGATGATCTCATGCGTGATGGAGTAGGAAGGAGAGTGGAAAAATCCTCCGATTCCGACCGTCATCCCGTCGGAAATAAATCCAGACACCGCCTCTTTTGCTGAAATGACCTTAGACTTTTTCACGAGTGGTTCCTCCGAATCTTTCCTTGCCCTTTCAGAGCCCGTTCACTTATCTCTTCCATTCAACCCATCGTGGAAGCTTTCCGAATGTCTGTCTACAGTGGCAAAACCCGCTGCTCTTGTATTGTCTCGAGCTGAGACTAAGAAACGATAAAGGACTAAAATATCATCGCCGCAGGAGTGCAAAGCAAGGGTAATGCCACACGTTACTTGCACCTAACGCGGCGGTTTCATTGGTTATTATTTTTGCGACACAGTGTGGAAGCATGGCAAAAATTTTACGAAAAGATGAAAAGAGAAATCAGGAGCAATCTCGAAATACAGGAGAGGTGAACATTTGGCTATTCTGGATCAGGATTGATCAAATCATGAAATTTTCATCTTTGCGTAAAACCGTAAAGCAAGCAAAAAACGAATTCCAGGGGCTCGGCTCACTTTTGACCTCAAACCTGTGGGGATAGAGCTGCTTCTAAAGCTGGGGAAGCTCAGTGTAATAAAGTTAATGAGATATGGAGGGTGCTTGGAGTAAGCACTTCTTCTTCGCGTTTTTCGTCGAGTTAGCTCTGGAGGCTGACCTGACTTGTCTTCGGATTTGCCTGGAACGCCTGGTGCCTCCGAAAAAGGGCGCCAATAGAGATAAGCCTCCCGGAGGTCCGCACAGCAGCCGATATTCCAAAAATCCTTGCGGCAGTAACTGCAAAGTTGGGTGCGGGAGGAATCACCCCTTCGGAGGCCAGGACCGTAATCGATTTAGCCGAGGCTTTTCGCAAGTCGTTTGGAGTGGCGGATTTGGAACCGCGTATCCTCGCGCTGGAGCAAAAATTAAAATCGCATGCGGTATCAGGCGAACAATAAACACATCCCACCGATATAAATAACCAGCAGGGCGCCTCTGTATGAAATGTAGCGCCTGAAAGATGAAGCTCTTCGCTAAGAAATCGTTTCAGCGGGGGGTTGCTTTAATAAACTAATAGATGTATACTGCCTTTTAATCAGATTTGGTGGATCGAATTCGATATCTTCCGATCTTCCCTGCCATCAAATCCCCATCGGTCACTGACCCACTGCCCCTGCAAAGATTACATCTGCGACAGCAACCTGGTTGGCGACGATGATTTTGGCGCCGGCCGCACAGGTGCACTTTGTTTAAGCCCTGTCGTGAGGTGCGCCGTGGATTAGTGTCCATTCGGAAACTCCGGGTGAGATACTTGTAGTTTTGTTACGAATTAAACACTTTAACCGAGTTTCCGAATCGGGGATTTTACTGCATGGCGCTAGAAATAGCGACTGTCGGCGGCCACCCTTCGATCCAACACCTGCGGACCCGGAAACATCAAGGATTTCAGCTTACATGACTTTTGACAGTTTACATCTGACCCAACCCATCTTGAAAGCTCTGTCGCAATGCGGTCACCACACCCCCACTCCAGTGCAGGAACAGACAATTCCGAAAGTACTTGCCGGACGGGACATTATCGCTTCGGCCAATACGGGTACCGGTAAAACAGCCGCTTTTATTCTGCCGATGCTCCAACTCCTGTCCGCCCCTCAGTCCGCTCCGGGCAAAGGGCTGCGCGCCCTGGTGCTCACACCGACGCGCGAACTTGCCACCCAGATTCTGCAGGAGGCGCGGACCTACTCAAGATATCTCAAAGTGCACAGTCTCGCTATTTACGGCGGAATGCCGTTCGGCGATCAAATCAGGGCGCTGTCTCAGTTGCCGGCTATGATCATTGCCACTCCGGGAAGGCTTATCGACCACATTTGGCGCGGCCGAATCAATCTGTCGAATGTCGAGATTCTGGTCCTTGACGAAGCCGACCGCATGCTCGATATGGGATTCATCGATGATGTGGAATTCATATCGGAGGCCATGCCGGAAGGCTGCCAGACCCTGCTGTTCGCCGCCACAATGGGAGAGGCGCCAACAAGGCTGGCGCGCAAATTTATGAAAAATCCGGATCGCATTGAAATTGCCCAGGGCAAAATAACCCTGGACAAGATCGAGCAACGGTTGCATTTGGCTGACGGCCTGCAGCACAAAAACCGCCTGCTGAGGCATCTTTGCGCTGACTCAACGCTTACACGGGCCATTGTCTTCTCCGCCACAAAGAGAGACGCCGACAGCCTGGCCCGGGAACTGGGCTCCCAGGGATACCCTGTGGCCGCCCTCCACGGGGACATGACTCAAAGCGCCCGGAACCGTACCATGGAGAATATGAAGCGGGGCAAGATAAGAATACTGGTGGCCACCGACGTTGCCGGGCGCGGGATTGACATAACCGGCGTCAGTCACGTCATTAACTTCGATCTGCCGCGCTGCGCCGAAGATTATGTAAACCGCATAGGCAGGACGGGACGGGCCGAAGAGTCAGGCATCGCGATCTCCCTTGCCTCACGCGCCGATCTCCCATACCTTGAC
>Ga0187864_10001095_pt1 | contig 27315 bp, 20 predicted proteins | sample June2016WEW_11_4_FD_132985 | JGI IMG/M metagenome (GOLD analysis project Ga0187864, IMG submission 132985) | Peatland microbial communities from SPRUCE experiment site at the Marcell Experimental Forest, Minnesota, USA - June2016WEW_11_40 | ecosystem: Environmental > Terrestrial > Soil >...
GGGGTGAGCCCTGTGGACGCCTGAAGGCCGCCACTACGGCTCGCCTGCACGACTAAAGGATAAGCTTATGGAAACCATCTCCGAACAAGACCGCGCCATGGCCCAGAAATGCGTTGAGTGTCCTGTGTGTGGCCGCGCGCGCAAGAACCAGAAGGGGCTGGCGTTCTGGTTCGTTAAACGCATTGAAGGCGGCCTTTGTCCCTACTGCCAAGCCTACGAGCGGGTGTACGGCCGCAAAGCGCACGAACCGATCGAGACGACCGGAGGGATGAAGTGAGAAAACACCCGCACGAGCAGGCTTTACAAGCGCTTGTGGTGCTGGCAGCCGCAATCTGTATTTGCCCGTGTGCCGGGGGTGTTGCATCTCGCCGCGGCCGTCGGACTCCGAGCCGGGCCGACTCCCGCGGTCCTTCCAATGCCGTGTGGAGAATCGGCACCTTCAACCAGTCGCCGAGTGAATTCAATACCGGGAAACAAGGTCCGCCGCTCTTTGGCTCCCGCTATCCCGCTGGCGAGTTGGTTTACGTTGTGGGAAGGAGCCGGCCGGAGACCGATTGGCCTGCTTATCAAGAGGGTGCAGAAATCGAAAGGCCGGGGAGCCGCCCTCACCCCTATACCATTCAGTTCAATCTGCCCGGAAAACCCGGCGGCGTCTACACGCTCAAAGCGGGGCTGTTGTCGGAGACGGCGCGCGTGGCGCGATTGGAAGTTGAAATCAATGGGCACAAGGGTCTCTTTTACCAGCACCCCATGCTCAGCTACACGGGGGGCGATCGGGAAATGGTCGTCAGCCCGATCGCCGCTGCCGATATGATCGCTTGCGATCTCCCCGCGCAGTTTTTGCGGAAGGGGACCAACAGGCTCACCTTGACGGCCACCGACGCGCCCTCCACCAGCGACGTCGAACTCCACTCCGTGATTACCTACGATGCCTTGGAGCTTGACCAGAGTTCTCCTCAAAGACATCACGCCGAGGTGACGGCCGAAGTCGTGCCCACGGTTTTTTACATGCACCACGGCAATGACTTCGTGGAGTTGGTGGACATTTACGTGCGCCATGACCTGCAAGTACGACAAGGAGAGGTGAGCCTGCTGGTCGGCACGAACAAATACAGCGTGGACCTGGCCAAGCGGGAATTCGGCGAGCAGATGGTGGAGTTCTCGATTACCGAATGCACCAAGCCGGAGAAAGGCCTGATCACGGTCAAAATCAACGGGCGCTCGCACCGCTTCAGGGTGATCCTAACACCGGCGAAACGGTGGAACCTGCTGGTCGTCCCTCACGTGCACGTAGATGTGGGATACTCCGACTACCAGGAAAAGGTGGCCGAAATTCAAAGCCGTGAACTTGATGAAGCGATGGATTTGATCCGCGCGCATCCGGACTTTCGATTTAGCCCGGATGGCTATTGGAGCGTACGGCAGTATCTGGCGGGGCGCAGCGACGATCAACAGAAGCAGCTTTTCGAGATGGTAAGAGACAAAAAGATATTCGTCCCCACGGTCGAGGCCAGCCTGCTCACCGGCTTCCCAAGCCTCGAGACGCTTATCCGCTCTCTTTATCCCGCGTTCGAGTTTAATCAAAAATACGGGGGAGACGCCGACTACGCCAACATCACGGATGTGCCGTCCTACTCCTGGTCCTACGCTTCGGTCCTGGCGGCGGCAGGCCTGAACTATTTTATTTCCGGCTGCGACAACGACAATGGGCCGATACTGCTGTACGGCCGCCTGAACGAGAGATCGCCCTTTTGGTGGGAGGGACCCGACGGCGGTAGGATCTTAATGTGGTACTCGTGGGTCTATTCTCAACTCGCTGTGTTGTTCGGCGGGATACAAGGCGACGTCGTGGCGGGGCGCGACTCCATCCCGGTTTTCCTTCAAGCTTATACTCGCCCCGAATACAAGGCCGACTCGGTTTTGGTTTACGGCACGCAATGGGAAAATACCGATCTTAATCCCGGCCAGGCGAGCTTGGCCGCCAATTGGAACAAGATCTACGCCTATCCCCACTTGCAGTATTCGGGGTTCGCGGAGGCTATGGAGCAGATCGCGCGGCAATTCGGAAATACCATTCCGGTGATGCGCGGAGACGGCGGCCCGTACTGGGAATACGGTATTGCTTCAACAGCGCGATCCGCCGCTACGGAGCGCGAGACGGAGCAGCGAGCCCTTGCAGCGGAGAAATTCTCCACTCTCAGCAGCCTGGTTAATCCCGTTCGACAGCCCGATGCCGAAGCCCTGAAGCGGATGTGGAACAACATGGTTCTGTACGACGAGCACACCTGGGGAGCCGAACGCAGCGTATCGAATCCGAAAAGCCAGGAGGCTGTGGACCAGTTGGCGATCAAGGAAGGTTTTGCCGGCGAGGCGAAGCGAGGGGTCGACTACGTGCTCGAGCGCGGACTGGCCGGCCTGGCTGACTCTGTTTTCGACCCCTCGGGGACGCTGCTGGTATTCAATCCCCTGAGTTGGCCGCGTTCCGGAATGGTTGAAATGGACATGGACAAAGGGCGGGAACTCGTCGACCTTGCCACGCACCGCACCATTCCCTACGAGATTCTTGCGACTGGACAATCCTACAACCACATTCGATTTCTAGCGCCGGACGTTCCATCCGTCGGTTACAAGGCCATCGCTGTGCAGGAAACCACCGCAGATTCCCCACCGGAACCGGCAGACCCGCGAGGAACGTTGGAGAATGCTTACTACCGCGTGGTGCTGGATGCCAAGAGCGGAGCCGTCAAGAGCATCGTGGATAAGGAACTGAAGAAGGAACTGGTGAACGCCTCAAGCCCCTACCGGTTCGATCAGTACTTGTATGTCAGGGGAGGAGACCAGACTCCCAACCGGCTTGTCGAATACAGTTCCGGATGGCCCGTGCCGGAGCTCACGATCCGTGGGGCCGGAGGCGGCCGCCTGGTTTCCGTGTCCGAACAGCCTTTTGGGCTGGTCGCACATCTCGAAAGCTCCGGTGTGAACACACCCCACATCGAGACGGAGATAATCCTGTTCAGCGGGCAGAAGAAGATCGAATTCATCAACCACGTGCACAAGACGGAGGTCTCTAGCAAAGAGGCGGTCTACTTTGCATTTCCGCTGGCCATGGGGCATCCCCAATTTCGTTACGAGACTCAGAACGGATCCGTGGACCCCAGCCGCGATCAATTGCCCGGCGCCGGTAAGGAATGGTTTTCGGTGCAGCACTGGGTGTCGGCGGAGCAGGACGGTGTGAGCGCGGCGCTGGTGCCCCAGGATGCCCCGTTGGTCTGCTTGGGCGATATCGTGCGAGGAACGTGGCCGGCGAAGTTCACGCCGCGCTCCGGCACAATCTTCTCCTACGTGATGAACAACTACTATTTCACCAACTACGCAGCGGGCCAGGGAGGCGATTTCAGTTTCCGCTATGTGTTCACGAGCGGCAAGGACCTGTCGCCTGCCAATCTCAGCCGGCTGGGCCGGGAAGAGATGTCGCCTCTGGAAACCGATCAGATCACTTCACAAGATAAGGCCATCAACTTTGCCAGGCCCCTCGATTCGGCCCAAGCGAGTTTCCTGCAAGTTCGGGAACCCGGCGTGGTGCTTGAAACCTGGAAGATGGCCGAGGATGGAAAGGGAACGATTCTGCGATTTCTGGAAGTGGCCGGCAAAGAAAGCGTGGTGGAAGTGGAAACTCCATTTCTCGACGTCAAGTCGGCATGGATGAGCGATGCTCTCGAAAGGAATCAAGGGCCTCTTCCGGTTTCTCCCCACGGAATCCAATTCCCCGTTAAGCCATTTCAGATCGTAACGGTGCGGCTGGAGGCGACGGCGAATCTGACCGAGCGTGCGAATTGACTCAGGGCGTTTCCGGTGAGATAATTGCCGCGAGTAAAGTGGACTGAAACGAGGGAGGGATCAATGGTTTCGAGAAGATTGGCTCTACTCCTTGTCGCAGCCTTCGCGATCGTTTTCAATTTCTTGCTACCCCAATTCGCCTCGGGGCAAATCCCCCGCCGCCCGCCGACGCTCCAAGAGATGACTCAACCGGAGGCAACCGCGCCCGAAGGAGCACTGGCCGGACCCGAGGCCCAATTCATCGCCACAACTGCGGAGCGGATCGACCGTGACCATGTGGGAATTCAGGTCTATCGAAATGGCAAGCCGGTCGATTTATTCTCTCATTTCCATGAATTAGTCACCGCCACGCCCGCCGGTCATCAGACGGGGCTCGACAAGCTGGTCGGAACGGCCGTAACGTTGGTCCCTTCGGAAAAGCAAGCGGAGCAGTGGGATGTCTATACCGGGGTGGGCGTCGCCGCCGGGAGGCTGGGCGTACCGAAACTGAAACCAAGCCAGTGGGATATCTTCACGGGAGTGGGCGGGACCGGCGAACTCGTTTTGGCCGATAATATCTTCAAAGTCCACCAAGTCCTGCTGTCTTCGCGCAAGAACCCCATCGAAATTCACATCGATGGTCAAATCCATCATTTAAAGCCGGGCCAGGCGCTGCTGGTGTTGTGACTTTTCAGTGTGCCCGTAATTCCTCGCGGATCACGCGCCGGAGTGTGTCTTCCAGAGTGGGCTTCTGACCACCCTCGATATAGGCGCGCAGCGCATTGTTGATAAAGGTCTGATAGTTGCCGCCGCCAGCACGATCGACCGCGTCCCGAAAATAATCCAGGATATCGGCGTCTAAACGGATGGTGATGCGCTCCTTGCCGGGAGGGACAGGCAGTACCGGACCGCGCTTTCCTTTCCTGAAATCGTAGGTCTTCATCATTGTGTCTCGTACTCCTTACGTTCATGAGGTTCGGCCAGCCGGGCCGAGATAGGCCGAACGTCCTCACCACGATAGGTGTAAGCTACCACTCGCACACGTCCTTGCGCGTCTGCACCTAGAGTCACCCATCTCATTTCCGAGGGCTCGGATTCATGGTCCGAAATGGTAACAGCGTACGGGTCCTCGAGATCCAGAATGGCATCCGCAAAACGGACGCCGTCTTTGCGGAGATTCTGCCGTGCCTTTTCCGGGTCCCAGGCAACCGCCATGTTGAGGGTGTACATCTGTATGTACGACAAGTCAAGCAGCCCGACACTTCCTCGCTGAACGCTGTGGGCAAGAGCCCACCGCGTGGGTTTTCACCCGTGAAAAAACATCGAGCTCAGAATGGCAAGCGGGCGGGGCCGGCACGACATGTCTTTACTGATCAGCCGGTTGATATGTTTTCGTCTTCCCATTCCGACCGTTGGTCACGGTGAAATGGCCGTCCGGTTCTGCAGCAAGCTTGATCCAATTTCCCTGGCAATGTTCTTCCAGATTGGCGATGAAGTCGTCCGGGGCGTTGTTCGCCTTGCCTGCTTCGAGCGCGTAATGCAGTTGCCAGATGCCCTCGAGTCCAGGCGCACTGTGCATGGTCTGCCACGCCTCAGGCGATCCGCCCTTCCGTGCGCCGTTGTTCATAATGGCCACAAGAGGATGCAGAGCATGTACCAGCGGCGGCGCACTGGATTGATCAAGGCCATGGTGGGTGCTCAAATACACATCGATCGTGCCGATCTTGTTGTCCGGGCAGGCGAGTTGCAGCTCCTTATTCCACGTCAAGTCCCCCAAGTCAATCATCCGAAACTTGCCGTAGGTAATCAGCATCCCGATGGACCGAGCATTTTCTGAAGGGTCCGGGTCCTTGCGCTTCGCGGCGGCGCAGAGCGGGTTAGGTGCGCCCGCTCCCGGGAGCGGACTGGAGATCACCTCCCCCGCGGCGGTCAGAACTTGCACCCTGATTCCCCGGATTGGAATTTCCTCACCGGGTTTCGCCAAAAGGTGCTTGCCTTTGTCGCGCACGTTCGTGTAGGCCGCAAAAAGCTGGTCGGCTTCGGCATCGTGCTCCACACTCGGCCCGTGATCCACAAAGGTGCGGATGGGGATGCGCGCCGCGAGTTGTGGCACGCCTCCCACGTGGTCCATGTGGTAATGCGTCACAACCAGGTAGTCAATCTGTTTGACGCCGGCCAGTCGGGCGGCGGCAACAATGCGCGCCGCATCGCGGCCTTGAGCATCCGGCCAGCCCGTGTCCACGAGCATCGACTCTCCCGACGGCGAGACGAAGAGCGTGGCCTGCCCGCCCTCGACATCGATGAAATACACTTCGAGCGTCCCGGCAGCGCGCACCGAGCCACAAAGAAGAACCAGGAGCAGAGTGGTAAGGGTTGTTCGCATACTAGTCGATAGTCGACAGTCAACAGTTGAAAGTCAAGAGCAAAGGACCGAAATTCGAAAAACGAAAATGGAAATTCGCAAATCGTGGCGGCGGAGCCGCTATTCCGGTCGCCTTGGCTGCCATTTTGACCTGCGTCGGGCAGCGCTTTTCCAAACAGAAAAGCGTCAGAAAGTCGTTGCGTCTGATTTCAGGCTACGTTATACTGACGTCGATGTTCAGAGCTTACGCCAACTGGTTTAGCTACCGCTTTTGGGGCTTTAGCCCCAAGTAGAGTGGCGTTGGCCTGAGCAGAGAACCAAATCCTAACGAAGCCAACCCACTCGAAAGAGTGGGTTTTTTGTTTTCAGGGAGGCGCACGGTGATTATTTCCATGAAACCACATGCCACAAAGGAAGAGATCGAGCACGTTTGCGAGCGCATCCGGGAGTTTGGTTACAAAGTTCACTCGATCGTGGGCGAAGAACGCGTGGTCATCGGCGCAGTGGGGGTCGGAGACGTTACCTCTTGTCTCGAATCCCTGGAAGCTGCCCCTGGCGTGGAGAGCGCCGTCCGCATCTCGGCGCCCTACAAGTTCGTGAGCCGGGAATTCAAGAAGGAGCGCACCGTTATCCCGGTGAATGGCGTCGCCGTGGGCGGAAACCATTTCGCCGTCATGGCCGGCCCGTGCTCGGTGGAAAGTGAAAAACAGATCATGGAAACTGCCCAGGCCGTGGCAGCGAGCGGCGCGAAGATTTTTCGTGGTGGCGCCTTCAAGCCTCGCACCTCTCCTTATGACTTCCAGGGGCTGGAGCTTGAGGGCCTGAGACTTCTGGCCAAAGTCCGCAAGGAGACGGGCCTGGCGATCGTCACCGAGGTGATGAGCGAGCAGGACGTGGAAGTCGTGGCCGAGCATGCGAACATCATGCAAGTGGGTGCTCGCAACATGCAGAATTTCGCTTTGCTCAAAGCTCTGGGCAAATGTTCCCGGCCTGTCCTCCTGAAGCGTGGCATGAGTTCCACCATCGTGGAACTCCTCATGTCCGCCGAATACCTCACCGCTCATGGAAACCCCAACGTCATACTCTGCGAGCGAGGCATAAGAACCTTCGAGACCGCCACGCGCAACACCTGTGATATTGCCGCCGTGCCCCTGCTCCACGAACTCACTCACCTGCCGGTGATTCTCGATCCCAGCCATGCCACAGGCAAGCGCAGCCTGGTGCCGGCGTTGGCGCGCGCTGCGGTGGCCGTCGGGGCAGACGGCCTGCTCGTTGAAGTGCATCCTTTCCCCGAAAAGGCTTTCAGCGACGGCGCGCAATCCCTCACCCTCGAGCAGTTCCGCAACCTGACCAATGACCTTAAACCCTATCTCGATTTGTGGATGGCAGCGCGCCTCCCCGCCGGCGTAACGGTAGCAACCGCCCACTGAATCGCATCGCCCTTTGTAGGGGCGGCCCTTGTGGCCGCCCTCTCGGTATCGCCAGGGCGGCCACAAGGGCCGCCCCTACCTCCTCAAATCCTCTTGCCAAGCCTGGGTCGTTCGGAATACCGTTGGGATTCAGCAGTCAGCGGTAGAAAAGGAGAGACCATGAGTGCGCAACAAGCTGCCAAGAAAGACGATTTGATTGTTATCGGCGGGGCAGGCGGCTTCATCGCCGGAGCTCTTACGCGATACTTTCACGACCGCGGATTTACCCGGATCCGCGCCATTGATAAGAAACCGTTGCCGGACTGGTACCAGCGAGTGCCGGGCGTTGAAAGCCTCTGCATGGACCTGAACGAAAGAAAGAATTGTGTGAGGGCCTGCGAGGGCGCAGTCGAGGTATACAATCTGGCCGCGGACATGGGAGGAATGGGCTTCATCGAGCGGTTCAGAATCGAGTGCCTGCGCAGCATCCTGATCAATACCAACTTCATCGAAGCGGCTTATCGGGCGGGCGTGGAAAGGTATTTCTTCTCCTCCTCGGCCTGTGCCTACAACACCGACTTGCAGAAGGACCCGCACTCCCGGGCGCTCAAAGAGTCAGACGCCTACCCGGCCATGGCGGAGCGGGGCTACGGCTGGGAAAAACTCATGTCCGAGATGTTTTGCCAGGAATATTGGGCGGAGCGCGGTTTGAAGACCTTTATCGCCCGGTTCCACAACGTCTACGGCCCCAACGGCACGTGGGATGGCGGGCGGGAAAAGGCTCCCGCAGCCATCTGCCGCAAGGTGATCGAAGCAAAGGACACGGGCGACAAGGAAATTGTGGTCTGGGGCGATGGCAATCAAACCCGCAGCTTCATGTATATCGACGACTGCACGCTGGGGATCGACAAGATCATGCACTGCGATGGCCTCATCGCAACTCCCCTTAACCTCGGTTCCAGCGAACTCATCGCGATCAACGAGTTGGTCACTATTGCGGAAGAAATTGGTGGGATCAAGTTGCACCGCAAGTACGATTTGAATGCCCCCAGGGGGGTTGCCGGCCGCAACAGCGACAACACGCTGATTCAAAAGATTCTGAATTGGGAACCTTCCACTCCCTTCCGCGAGGGACTCGCAAAAACCTATGCCTGGATCGAGCAGCAGTACCAGGATCGAAAAGCCGGCAAAGCCACGGTGCGAGAGAACATCTCGCACCACTGAGGCACAGAGGCGCTGAGAATCGAAGAGCGAAGGCCTTTTCTCCGTGTCTCAGCGCCTCTGTGGGGAGGACTGCCACGTGCAACTGGCTACGGAAATTACTTCGATCATCAGTGAAATTCCCTACCGCATGGCCTTTGCGGGCGGTTGGATTGATCAGCCGTTCGTTTCGAGACTCAATCCCACTCCGCCGGGGTCCATGGTGGTGGTCGGACTCGAGCCCACTTTCCGGTACATGGACCGCTGCGGGATGGCAACCAGCACGCGCGAGGTGGCGGCCAAGCTGTGGAATGGTAGACTGCCGGATCGAGATCCCAAGGAACTGACTAGGGAGCTTTACGAAGCCGAGAACCAGGGCAAGCCGGAGCCCTCAGGTTCGCAGGACATGGCGGGCTTGATTTATCCCGGAGTGAACCGGCTGGACTACGATTTTAGCTATGAGGGCGGTTACTTCCCTGTCCAAGTCGAATCCAACCATGATCCGGACGTCCAGCATTGGCTGGAGAGTGTGATTTACATGCTGCCGGTGGCGCAGCGCCCCGTCGGCTACAATCCCCTCGGGCAGAAAAACCTCGATCCGGAGTGGATCCGGAGGCTGGGCGAGACCGGCAAGCAATGCTTTAACGCCATCGTAAGGAAAGACAGCAAGGCGCTGGGCGTCTCAATGAACGAATGCATGCAGTGCTGGGAGCATATTCTACCCCACACCGTCCGCCACCCCACGATCACCGTGGACCTCGTGGGGATTCTGAGTTGTTACCAGTCGCGGTATGCGGGAGCGATGTATTCCGGCTGCGGCGGTGGATACCTTTACGTAGTTTCTGACGAGCCGGTGCCGGGGGGAATTCGCGTGAGGGTCAGGTCCTCGAAAAAGCATGGCTGACGCGAAGACCGTCGTAGTGACGGGAAGTTTTGACAATTTCGGGTCAGCGCACGTGCGTTTGCTGGAGGAGGCGTCTAAGCTCGGCAAGCTTCACGTGCTCCTCTGGCCGGACGAGATGGTTCGCGCCACGGAGGGCCGCCCTCCCAAGTTTCCTCAGGAGGAGCGGTTATATCTGCTCGATGCTGACCGGTATGTCAGCCTGGTAAGCCTGGCAGCGAGTCAGGCAGATGGCGATTCCATTCCTCAATCGGGCGGGATCAAACCGGATATTTGGGTTGTGGACGAAGGCAGCGATAATCCGCAGAAGCAGGCTTACTGCCGCCAACACGGCGTTGAGTATCGTGTTTTAACGAAAGACAACCTGAAGGGTTTTCCGGTTTTGCCCGCGACCCAACGGAACGAGGAACCTGAACGAAAGCGCGTGATCGTGACCGGCTGCTACGATTGGTTTCATTCCGGCCACGTCAGGTTTTTCGAGGAACTCGCCGCCCTGGGAGATCTCTATGTCGTCGTAGGGCACGATGCCAACATCCGGCTCCTGAAGGGCGAAGGGCATCCGATGTTTTCCCAGGACGAACGCCGCTACATGGTTCAGTCGGTGCGCTTCGTCCGGCAGGCTCTGATCTCCTCCGGGCACGGCTGGATGGATGCCGAGCCGGAAATCGCCGTCCTCAAGCCGGATATCTATGCCGTGAACGAAGATGGCGACGTGCCGGAAAAACGCGCCTTCTGTAAGAAACATAGTATCGAATACGTGGTCTTGAAGCGAATCCCCAAAGCAGGCTTGCCAAAACGCCAGAGCACCACTCTGCGCGGATTCTAATTCCGCTCCCCCGACAGTTGACAGCCCTCTCCCTTGGGGAGAAGGTGTCGCGCTCCGGCGCTTTCATCAGCCGGAGCGTGACGGGTGGGGGGTCCTCCGAGAACTGAGTTCTGAACCTGAGTTCTGAACCGAGCCGTCAGTCTGGTTTTGGTGTACAATCTCGCTGGCGTTTTGGCATCTTCGTTCAGCGTTTTTCAAAGAGGAGGAACTCGATGAGAAAGAAGGCTGTTACCATTGCGTGTTTAGCGGCCGCAATACTGATTGTCCTGTCGGCCATGATCAGCGTGAGCTGTTCTCAACAGGCTTCCCCGCCCCCGGCTCAACCGCAGGCCACCCCAACTCTGACGCTGCCACCGTGGGGCGCGCAGCACGACCGCAATGCGCCCCAACCCACCGTAGTCACCCCCGGTGAGCCAGGCACCCAAACCCAAGAGGGGAAGCCGCCGACTGACGCTGTGGTGCTCTTCAACGGCAAAGACCTCAGCAACTGGGAGTCGGAGAAAGGCGGGCCCGCCGACTGGAAAGTCGAAAAAGGGTACTTCGCGACGGTGCCGGGAAAGGGCGACATCAGGACGAAGCAGGCTTTCGGCGATTGCCAACTCCACGTTGAGTGGGCCACGCCCAATCCCCCGCACGGCGTGGATCAGGACCGCGGTAATAGCGGCGTATACCTTCAGAGCAATTACGAAATTCAGGTCCTGGACTCCTATCAGAGCAAAACCTATCCGGACGGCCAGGCCTCCGCGCTGTACGGTCAGTACGCTCCCTTGGTCAATGCCTGCCGCCCTCCCGGTCAGTGGCAGACTTACGACATCGTTTTCCACGGACCGCGATTTGACGCGGCGGGCAAACTGACGCGCGCCGCGACGGTCACAGTTTTTCACAACGGCGTGCTGGTCCAGGACCACGTCACCGTCCTCGGCCGCACCGATGGCGAACACGAGCCGTACCAGCCGACTCCAACCAAGCTGCCTTTGAAGCTGCAAGATCACAATCACCCGGTCCGGTACCGGAATATCTGGATTCGGGAATTTCCAGAGCCTCAAAGCTAAGAACGTAAGAAGAAAGCCCCCTAGGGGCACGCCATGGCGTGCCCCTACTCGAACTCCAACGCGTTACACGCGCCAACTGCGAAGGCGCGCTCGATTAGGAAGGACGTGTAGCGCAAAACCATGCAAAGACGTGATGTGCTGAAAATAATTCCTGCCTCGGTTGCCGCGCTGGCGGAGTATTCCGGAGCCGAAGCAGCGGGAGAGATGCCTGCGCGTGCGACGGCGACCCCACCGGTGGTCGCCGAGGTGAAGCTGCACACCGGAACCCCCACGCTTTTCTTGAATGGCAAACCGGCGTTTGGCGCAATGTGCTGGGTTAGCCCTCCCTCAACTGAAAACTGGCTTGATGCGGAATGTGCTGCGGCGGTGGCGAAGGCGGGTATCCACACCTACTCGTTCGATGCCGGCAAAGGCTACGAATGGGTCGAGCCCAAGCCGGGCTGCCCGGACGGTTTCGATTTTTCCGCCGTCGCGGCCCGCTACGAGCGCATCATCGCGGTCGATCCCGACGCCCGCTTTCATCTGCGCTTGAATTTCGAAGTGCAGCCGGGCGACTGGTGGATGAAGGCTTATCCCGGCGAATGCGAGATCACCTCTGAGGGCAAACCCTTCGGCCAATCCTTCGCCTCGGAGGTGTGGCGCCGGCAAGTCAAGGATTTCCTCAAAGCATTCATCGCCCACCTCAAGCGCACCGGGCTTATCGACCGAGTCACGGCTTTCCAAACCGGCGCGGGCCACACGGGCGAATGGGTGAAGGGCGAGACTTCCATGTCTGCGCTCTGTGGAGATTACAGTGAACCCATGCGCCGCCACTTTCGTTCCTGGCTTCGGCGCCACTATGGTGACAGTCTCTCGGCGCTCCGCGCCGCCTGGAATGATCCCGGCATAAGTTTTGACACCGCCGAAGTCCCTTCCGCTGAACAACAGCTTCAGGCCAAGCTTTACACTTTCCGCGATCCGGCGCGGGAAAGAAACGTCATTGATTACTACCGGTGCTTTGCGGATCTCAGCAGCGGCCTGCTGATCGATTTCTGTCGCACCGTCAAAGAAGCCGCCGGCGGCAAGAAACTGGCGGGGGCTTTCTACGGCTACCTGATGGAACTGGCCTGGAATGGCGGGTTCTTCGACGAGCGGCCGGACAGCGACTACTCAACTTATCAGCGCAGCGGGCATCTGGGATTAAGGCGGGTCCTGGAATCGCCCTACGTCGACTTTCTGGTCTGTCCCTACAGCTACGGCTATCGAGGCCTCGGGGGCGACGCGCCGGCGATGCAACCCACGGAGTCTGCCCGGTTACATGGAAAGTTGTGCATCCTTGAAGACGACACGCGCACCCACATCAGCCCCGACCCGAATTACGGTCACGTCAATTCGCTTGCGGAAAGCGTTGCGATCCTGCGCCGCAATTTTGCTCGCGCGGCCACGCAGGGCCAGGACATGTGGTGGTTGTCGCAGTCGATCAATCCGGCCAAAGAGCCGGCCTTCGCGCCATTGCTCGCAAGCTTTCGAGAGCTCGGCGAATTTCTGCTTCAAACGGACCGCACACCCTCCGCGGAAATTGCCGTCCTGTTGGATGACTTGAGCTTCTTCTATGAGTCGGACCGAAATTACCTGGACGTGCCGCTGATTTTCCAGCAGCGGCTCTGGGGCCTGCCGCGAATCGGCGCGCCTTTCGATACGTTCCTACTACAGGATTTCATCGAGGGCCGCCTGAGACCTTACAAGCTGTATGTCTTTCTTAACAGCTTTCAACTTGACCAAACTCGGCGCGAGTCGTTGAAGCGGGAACTCCGCAAGGATGGCCGCGTGGCGTTGTGGGTCTACGCGCCCGGTTATCTTGACGAGGGGCCCTCGCTCGAGTATATGCGCGACCTGACGGGCTTCAATTTTGGCCTGGGCGAGACGCCCTGGGGCCCGCTCATGCACATCGTGGACTTCGACCACCCCGTCACGGCCGGCCTGCCTCAAGACCTCTCTTGGGGCACCAACAGCAAGCTGAGTCCGATCTTCTACCTGAACGACCCTCGAGCTCGAGTGCTGGGGCAAGTGGTCTTTTCACAAGGAAACTGCAAACCCGGCATGGGAGTCAGGGCTTTTCCCGAATGGACCTCGATCTACGTCGCAGCCCCCAACCTGCCGGCCGCGCTGCTGCGTGGGATCGCACGTTTCTCAGGAGTTCACTTATACAACGAAGCGGGCGATGTCCTGTACGCAACTCGAGAACTCCTGGGCGTCCACACCGTTTCCGGGGGCGATCGAACCTTCACCCTGCCTCGAGAAGTGGAAGTCGTCTACGACCTGTTTGAGCGTCGAGCCATAGCCCACAATACGAACCAGTTCCGGGTGAAACTGCTTCCTGCCTCGACCGCGTCCTATTTCACCGGACGCGCACCCCTCGTCCACACGTTATAGCGGGGCGGCGGAGCCGCTCGCTAGCCGAGCAACCGCGCGACTGTCTTGGCGTAATAGGTCAGGATGATATCCGCGCCGGCCCGGCGAATCGAGGTGAGGGTTTCCAGGATCGTCCGTTCGTGGTCGATCCACCCCATCCTGGCCGCGGCCTCGATGAGAGAAAACTCGCCGCTCACCTGGTAAGCGGCGATCGGCACATCAAACTCGCGGCGAGCCAGCGCGATAATATCGAGGTACGGAAGCGCGGGTTTCACCATGATGATGTCTGCGCCCTCCTCGATATCCAAGGCAATCTCGCGCAGAGCCTCGCGTTGGTTGGCGGGATCCATTTGGTAGGACTTGCGGTCTCCGAATTTGGGCGCCGAGTCCGCAGCCTCACGGAACGGTCCGTAGAATGCCGAAGCGTACTTGGCGGAGTAGGCCAGAATCGGAGTCTGGGTCAAGCCGCGAGCGTCCAATTCCTGGCGAATGCTTGCCACGCGGCCGTCCATCATATCGGAGGGAGCCACGATGTCAGCCCCGGCCTCGACCTGGGTCACCGCGGTCTTGGCCAGCAGCGGCAGAGTCGAGTCGTTGTCCACTTCCCCGTCGCGAACGAGGCCGCAGTGACCGTGGCTCGTATATTCATCCAGGCAAACGTCGCAGATCACCAGCAAGTTCCCCAATTCTTTCTTGATCGCCCGCACCGCCCGCTGCACGATGCCGTCGGGGTCGTAAGCGCCGGAGCCAACGTCGTCCTTGCTCTCCGGAATGCCGAAGAGAATTACGGCGGGAATGCCCAGGTCATGCGCCGACTTGCACTCCTCCACCAGCAGGTCAACCGACCAGCGGTAGTTCCCGGGCATGGACTTGATTTCGTCCTTCACCTTCGATCCGGGACAGACAAACAACGGGTAAACAAGCGACCGCACACTGAGCTTACTCTCCCGCACCAGTGCGCGCAGGGTTTCAGTCCGCCGCAAGCGGCGGGGTCGATGAATCGGGAAGGACATCGGACCTCCTTTGACACCTTGCCCACCAGCACGCCCGCCCACCGTCATTCCCGCGAAAGCGGGAATCCACTGGGCCACCTTTCAGGCGTGCACAGTCCCCCCACTGGATTCCCGCGTTCGCGGGAATGACGGTGGTGGGGAATGGGATGCGAATCCAAACGAAGCCACTATTCGATCCATAAATAGCTAATACAGCCGGTCGCGTGGTTTAAAGTTCCCAAACGTCCCTACATTCGCGAGTGAGATGGCCACCCGGTAGATGTTCTCAACGCGCAGGGTGGTTAATGAATACCGCTGGTACTCGAGGTTGATCCCAAAACACCCGAAGTTATAGCTGAGCTGGCCGACTCCACCCGCCGCGATCTTCTGAACAAGATTGTAGTTCACGCCCAGCGCGCCGCTCAACCCTTTGCGGTTAAAGTCCCCGAAGGTCGCCAGGGCGTTCAAGAGATGGTAAGACGTCGTGGCCGTTGCAGGAGTGGTGCTTGGAGACCGAGGCGGCAAAAGGAGTTGCTCCGCCAGGGGCGTCGTGGCAGAACCGTTCCCGGCAGCCGCCTCAACGGAACTGTTCGTGCCACTCAGAAGGCTAATATAAGTATTTTTGTTAATATAGAAATCGGTAAATGCAAGCCCGTAAAACCCGTGCCGGACGTGAGAGGTAATGCCGGCGTCAAGAATACCCTGACCATTGGGACTTAAGTCCAGTTTCAGCTCGGTGTCGTAAAACGAGAAGGGGGCCACCTTCAGATCGGAGACAACCGGAGACAGACGCCTCCCCGGAATAAAGTGAAACCCCGTAAGGGAGAGGGTAGGTTCCCACACAAGGGGATTGTTCTGCCCCAGGACGCCGCCGAAGGTGGGGTCGAAATAGTACTTCTGCGCAATGCGCCAGGAGAATAGTTCCTGCGCCTGGGGTGGATCGGTTGTGCCCGCGGGAGCGTCTTTGCGAGCCAGAATAACATTGGTTACCGAGTATTCAATCTCGTTAGTCTGGCAAAGAATGTCCAGATCATCGTGCCGGACCACGTCCGCAAGCTCTTCGGGGTTCCTGGCTTTTACCAAACGATAGGTGATGTCCGGCTCGATCACATGCTTAAAGCGCCGATGCCGAAGAGATCTGGAGAAGACCTTCTCAAACGAAGGCGGACGCAAGTCGAGCGAGAATTCGCCCAGCAGCCTGTCCAGGGGTTCGCGGTTGGGGTCGAGGCTGATTCCGTAACGCGCGGCATCGACTCCTGCCGACGGAGTGAGGTGGAAGCCCCAGAATTCCGGCAGGCGCAGGGTCGCCTCGGGATGAACGTCCAATCGGCTCGAGAGTGAGGGGAGGTCAAGGCCTGGCTCACTACGTCCGACCTCCCCGGCAGAGGTCTGGAAAGAAAAGTAGAGAGGGCTATCGCCGGCTTGTTTATCCATCCCCTGCAACGAAAACTGGGGCGTTTGCCCGATGCTCACGGAGTTCTCCGGCACATATTGGCACTGGCTCCCCTGGCACTGATACAGCGGTTGCGCGGAGAGGAAATCCTGGTAGCGCGATGCGTAAACGTTGAGGCTGTAAGCCTGGAAGTCTTTGGTCACAAACCCGGCCTGGTGCGCCTCAGAATTGACCGCTTCCGTGAAACTAGGCGAATAAGTTTCACGGAAGGCCAGCGAGGAAACGTAATCGACATCCGCGACGCCGCGGAATCCCCAGGGAAGATCCAGCGTATCCCCCACCACTTTGAGGCTTTCGCCGGGCGCGCGGTTTTGGCGAACCTTGTCTTTGTCGTTGACCTCGAAAAAATCCGCCGTGAGTTTAGTGTCCTGGGTGGGGTGGGCGCGGAACTGTGCCCTTGGGGCAAGCCCCCGGAGGCTGTAATTCTGTAGACCGAGCAACAAGTCCATGCTGGGGCTGATCGCCCAGAAAAAGCCCGCGCCTATGATAGTCCCCTTGATGGAAGAATTGCTGAATTCCGGAAGCAGGAAGCCGGTGTGGCGAGGCCGGCGGGCGATGGAGGTAGCCACGAAAGGAAAGTAGAAAATTGGGACGCCCAGGAATCGGATCACGGAATCCCGCGCGATGGCCTTGTCGTCTAACTCCACCCTGGCCTCGCTGGCGGAAAACGACCATCCCTTGGTTTCGCAGTCGCAGGTCGTAAACCTTCCATGCCTCACCGTGTAAGTATCTTCGTCCACACGGTCCATTTCCTTGGCCTGGAAATACAGGGGGTTCTGCGAGTAGAGCACCTTCGACCGGTCCGCTTGAACGTAGTAGGGATTGTCGCTCGAGACCGGCCGCGGCCTCGGGTGTGTGCTGGTGTGAATATATCCGTTGGCGTTTGAGAACCACCCCACCTCGCTGCGCACGTTGTAATGAACCTCACCGGCAACAATGTGACTCCTCGCATCGATGAAGAGCACATGACCGGTGGCTACCACTTCTCCCGACGCTTCGTTGTAGGTCACTTCGTCCGCCGTCAGCTTCATGCCGCGATAGGTTACTTCCACGTGCCCGCGCAGGCGAGACACGTCTTTGCCTCGATCCTGGGAATCCGCGCGAATGCTGAGGGTTTTGTCGGAACCCTGCAACTTCGCAGATGCCGATGGCGGCTGTTGCGCGGAGGCGGCCCAAGGCGTGGCCAATGCGAGCAGCAAGAGCAGAACGACACGCGCGCTAGGCTTCCGCAAGGAAAATGAAAAGTTTCGAGTGTCCATGAGCGAGCACGGAGGCTTTATTCTACCCGAAGCAGCTTTGCCGGAACGAATCAATTTGCTAAGATGCGCTAGAGGGCGTATAACGCTGCCCAGAGGATTTTCAGCTCGTGGTGAAATGCTCTAAGTGCGGTGCATTCAGCTACCCTGAACTCACACAATGCAACATGTGCGGCGCCAGTCTTCTGCCCGCAGCGCCCGCCAAGATGCCGCCCGCCCCAGCCAGCCCGGCGACCGGAGGCGCGGAACAAGGCCTTGGACCCTCCCCGCCCGATGGCAAAGCCGCCGCGGAAATTCCAGACGAAACCGCGGTCAGGGACCCAGCTTCCGTCCCTTTGGACCCGGCTTTAAGCCCGGCTGAAGCTGCCCCAGGCAAAACGCCGGACGCTCGACCCGTGGCAGTCAATCTTGACCTGGGATTTGAACCCGAGCGTCGCGATGGCGCGGCGGCAGCATCTTCTGCGCGCTCGCCACAGCGGACGCCTTGGAGGCAGGAGGTTTCCGATCGTGTCCTGAGCTTTCGCGAGCGTCGTGCGAAATTGCGGAACGAGCCTCCTCCGGAGCAGAACCTGGATTTTGAATTCGAGCGGAGCGAGACGAAATCGGCCTACGAGCCGGATGTGGAGAGGTTTATCGAGTTCCCGCAGGACTCCCAGCGCATCGACGCTGAAATCGGTCCTGCGGCTGCGCTTGAGGACGACGCGCTCTATTCCGACAGAGAGACTCGGGAACCAGGTGACGAGGTATTTGAGATTCCCGGTTCACCGCGGCCTCGAGCTGAGGAGTTCGACCTCGAACCCGACTCCGGCGGCCGACTGGAGATCGTGGTCGAGCCCGCTGAGTCTGAAGCTCCATCGCCTGCCTCGCAACTCGAAGAGGAAGCTTTTCAAGTGGCTTCTTTGGGCCCCAGGTTTTTGGCCGGGCTGATAGACGGACTGCTTCTCCTGCTGAGTGCGGGACTGTTTGCTTTCATTTTTCGGTTCGCCGGCGGCCACCTCCGGCTGGGCCCTCTCAACCTCGCTGTCATGGCAGGCATTGCAACCATCTTTATTTGGTCGTATTTCGGGATGTTCACCGCACTGACCGCCTCCACACCAGGCCAGTCCTGGATGGGTATCGAAGCCCGGAACATGGAAGGCTGGCCACCCGACCGCCGCGAATCCTTATTACGCGCTTTTGGGTACCTGGTGTCGCTCTCGGCCTTCCTGCTGGGTTTCTTTTGGGCCTTGGTGGACGGCGAGAGTCTCACCTGGCATGACCGGATCTCGGGGACGTTTCTGACTCCTGCGAAGCAGGATGTCCCGGCAAAAGGTGTCGAATCAAAGCCATGAGCAAAGGACGCTTCCTAAATCAGAAGCTCGGCAAGCGGACCACGCGCAAAATCGCGCTGCTGAAATCCAGGATTCAGGGTCCAGGATTCAGGATTCAGGCGCCGAAAGGAAGAAGGATTCAGGATCCAGGATTCGGGATTCAGGGCAAAACCGCAAAGCATTAGCGTTCTAAAACGAGATTTCACGGCATGAGTCAAGCCCGACTGCGAGGTTACTTCTCTCCGCACCCGAGTAGGGGGCACGCTATCGCGTGTCCCGCCGCCGTCGAATATCACGTCATTCCCGCGTAAGCGGGAATCCATTGATTCGCGGACTGACAATAGACCCCCGCTTCCGCGGGGGTGGCGAATCCTGACTGTCATCTCTGTGGTTGGGCCGCCGCCCCGTTACGGCCTGAATCCCGAATCCTGAATCCTGACTCCTGTTTTTCGGGTGACTTCGGGACCCCGGAATGCATCCAATCAATTGCCGTGCTATACTTGGCGGAGTTGGGGTCCTTGTAACCCAACGGCTGAAGGAGTCTTTTAGGTAATGACTAACCGCATACGGATTACACTGGTTTCGATTTCGAGTCTTTTAGTCCTCTATGTCTTTCTCGGAGGATTGCTTGGCAAGAGTGACTCGAGCTCGGAGAAAACCTATCGCGATCTGGGTGTGTACAGCGAAGTCTTGAACCGCATTAACCTGGATTACGTGACCGAGCCCGACCTCAAAAAGGTAACGGACGGCGCGATTCGCGGCCTTCTCGAGGCCCTGGACCCTTACAGCACGTACTTCACGCCCGCCGAGTATAAAGCCTACCAGGAGCATCCGGACCCAGGCCCGGCCAGTGTCGGCATTTACCTCTCCAAACGAAGCGGCTACGTCACCGTGGTCTCCGTGTTGCCGGGCAGCCCGGCGGAGAAAGCCGGCATACGGGCTGGCGACTTAGTCGATCGTGTGGAAGCCAGCCCCACCCGTGAACTCTCCGTGTTGCAGATTGAGCGCCTGTTGGCCGGTGCGCCCGACACCACGGTCAAGGTTTTTGTGGTACGGGAAGCTCGGGGCGAGCCGGAGCCTATTTCCTTGACTCGCACCCTTCCGAATTATCCGCCCGTGGTGGCCAAGCTCTTGGAGGACGGCGACGGCTATCTGCGCGTTTCCACTTTTGAAAAAGGCAAAGCCAGGCAGATTGCGGCGAAGATCAAAGAACTCCAGTCGAACGGCGCGCATAAAATCATTCTGGACCTGAGAAACTGCGCCGGCGGCGACGTACAAGAAGCCATTGATACGGCCAGTCTCTTCCTCGGCAAAGGCCTGATCACCTATCTCTCCGGCCAGCGCTATCCTCGGCAGGATATTACTGCCCATGCCACCGACGGCGTGTGTGATCTCCCCTTGGCAGTGCTGATCAACCAATCCACCGCCGGGCCCGCGGAGCTTGTCGCTTCCGCCGTTTTGGGCAACAAGCGCGGCGAAGTGGTCGGCGTGCGCAGCTTTGGCGTGGGAGTCTTTCAGAAACTGATTCCGGTGGGCGACGGCTCAGCGCTCTTGCTGTCGGTGGCGAAGTACTACGGATCGGACGGGAAATCGATCAACGACAACGGCGTCACGCCCAGCGTTGTCCAGACCGCGGAGGTCGCCATGCCTGAAGCCGAAGGGGAAGAGGATCTGCAGAACCCCGAACACTTTGGCGGTAAGGACGATTTGCAGCTTCGTAAGGCGATCGAAATTCTGACGCATCCCTCGGCGCCTGCTAAGGCTGCTGACCTCGATCATTGTCAGGGCGGCCCCTGTGGCCGCCAGATAGGCGTAGGGACGGCTCTTGCGGCCGCCTGATAGTTGTAGGGGCGGCCCTTGTGGCCGCCCTGAAGCAACCGCAAAGGTTGCCACCACGATCTTCATTTAGCCTCTTCCCTTGAATCTCGTTCCTCACGGCAGACAAGCATCAAAACTGCAGCTTGCTGCTCTTCTGGTCGTCGCGGTCTGTGCCCTGAGCTGTAACCGCCAACCAAAACCTGTTTCCTCCCTCGGGCGCGAAGCGGACCATCAGCAACTGACACGAAAACTCGAGCGCTCCATCGAAACTGCCGGACGATCTCAAGTCTGGATCAGGCCATACATGGGTCGTTTTGCCGTAAGCCCTATGCCGCCTCCTGAGGCGCGAGCCGGGTCCGAGGTCTATTCCGCGGTGGTGGGCGCTCTCGAGCGTCAGGCTCGGGAAAACCACCTGGATGTCTCCGTCGATGAAACCAGGAGCAGGAAAGGATTGCGGGTCGCTGATATCCGTCTGTCACACAATCGGAAGCCGGTCTCGCGTTGGACGATTCGTGAGGTCCCGCGCCTCCTTCACGCCGCGATTATTATTGACGACCTCGGGGCCAATCTCGAGAACCCGCACCAATTGCTCGCCTTGCCGTATGCCCTCACCTTCTCGATTCTTCCGCATCTTAGCGACTCCGCGGAAACCGCACGGGAGGCCCGGCACGCCGGGCGCGAAGTGATGCTTCACCTGCCGATGGAGCCAGTCCCGAGTCCTCACGCCCCGCCCGGGACGGCAGATATCCGCGTAGGAATGAACCGCCTCGAGATCGAACATGTCATCGACTCGGACTTGGCTTCCGTCCCGCAGGCGGCCGGCGTCAACAACCACATGGGTTCGCGCGCCACCGCCGATCCCCGCTTGATGGCAGCGGTGATGAGGTCGCTCGCCGGGCGACACCTCTTCTTCATCGATAGCCGGACGACCGCCTCGAGCGTCGCATTCGACGCAGCCCGCCGGCAAGGCCTTCCGGCCTTTTATCGTTCCGTTTTCTTGGACGATACCCAGAGTGTGCCCTACACACTCGGCCAGCTCCGCGAGTTCCGGCGCGTCCTGGAGGAACAGGGAGCGGCGCTGGCCATCGGTCACCCCTACCCGACGACCATCGCCGCGCTCGCCAAGTTTTTGCCGGAAGTGGTCCGCGACGATGTGGAACTCGAGCCCGCCTCCCAACTCCTCCAGCTTCCCGAAGTCGCCCACCTGAAGCCGCGCCAGCGGAAACCATGAAGTACCCGGGAGCGCGGGCATCCTGCCCGCAGCGTGCGTGCAATTGCGGAGCGAGAGGCGGGCGAAGTTGCCCCTCCTCTGCGGCTCTTCCTCTTAAATCTCAAATTTGAAATGCCGCCCAGGCCCGCGCGCCTGGCGCATCGCTCTTCATGTATGATGCGCCACCCGCCCAGAGACCATGAAGTACCCGGGAGCGCGGGCATCCTGCCCGCAGCGTGCGTGTAATTGTGGCACGGAAGGCGGGCAGGATGCCCGCGCTCCCGGATATCTTCAAAGCAGGAGCCTGGATCCCGTGGTAAAGTTCTCAGCTCGACAATTCGTGGAATCAGGAGAAAGGCCAGGTGGTAGGGCAAAACGATTATCGATCCTCAGTCGAGCTTGGCGGGAGGCGGCATCTCCTCGGCGCGGCGCTCGTCGCTCTCTGGATCATAGCGTCCGTCAGTCTTCTGTGCGCGCAGTCGGACGCCACAGGGGCGCTGGGCGGGACCATCACCAGCGCGAACCAACCCGTGCCGGGCGCAACCGTCGTGCTCGCGAACAGCGCGACGAATCAGACTCTCACCATGATCTCGGGAGAGAATGGCAGCTATCGCTTCTCGTTGCTTCTCCCCGGGACGTACCGCGTGAGCTTTTCTGCACCCGGATTCAAGACCTCGCTAGTCTCCTCAATGACCGTGAGCGTTTCGGAAGCTCCCACGCTGGACGCGAACCTGGAAGCCGGCGACCCCCGTGAGAGGGTCGAGTGCAACTGCCGCCTAAGCTTGTCGGCCTCGTCCACAGGCACTCTGGTGGATCACAAGACGATCACCGGCGTGCCGCTGACCACCCGCAACTTTGCGCAGGTTCTCTCCATGTCTTCGGGCACCGTCGCGGACGTGAACAATGCCGGAACGCTGGGCAGAGGAACCCAGACGGTCAACGTGAACGGAAGCACGACCGCGGGCAGCTACGCCATCGAGGGCGCCTACGCCCCCAGCACCGTCCCCAATCCTGACACCATCGCCGAGTTCAAGATCCAGACCTCGCAGTTCGACGCCGGCTATGGCGCCATGGTCCCCAGCACCAACGTGATGACGCGGAGCGGCGAGAGGAAGTATCACGGCACCGCCTGGGAATTCGTGCGCAACGACATTTTCAATTCCAACGCCTTTTTTCGCAATGCCACCGGACAGCCTAAGCCGAATCTGAAGCAAAATCAGTTCGGACTTTCGCTGGGCGGCCCGGTGCTCCGGGACAAGTGGTTCTTTTTCGGCTCCTACCAGGGAACCCGGCAGGTGAACGGGCTCGACCCGACCTCCGTGGCCACGGTCATCCTTCCTCCTCTGACCAGCGACCGGTCGGCGTCGACCCTGGCGGCCGAGTTCTGCCCGGCCAATCATCTGCTGACCAGCGGCCCGGATGCGGGCCAACCGGACCCGCGCTATCTGACCTTCGCGGGCGGGAAGCAATTGGACTGCGCGAACCAGAATACCGCCACGACGGCTCCCATCAATCCGGTGGCGCTGCGCATTCTCCAAACCACGCTGCCCGATGGCTCATACTTGATGCCGGTCCCCCAGACGATCCTCCCGTCAGGCAGCAATGCGGGCATGGGTTTCTCGTCCTTCAGCTTTCCGTCTTATTACAACGAGGATCACCTCGTCGCCAACAGCGACGTTCTCGCCTCATCCGTCAACACCCTGTCAGGGCGCGGCTTTTTTTCACGAATTCACCAGCGTCGGTCTCTGGGAGCGCCGGGCGGGGCGACCGTCACCCCGGTGATTCCCGGCCCCGGCTCTCCCCAAGCGCTTCACGCGGAGGACGCGGCGCTCTCCTTGAAGCTGAACTCGGTGCTGACGTCCAAGGTGGCCAATGAAGCGCGGTTTGCCTACACGCGCACTCTTCAGACAGCCCGCGGCGTCGGCACGCCCGATGCGGATTCATTCGGCATGACCCCCGTGGATCCGTTTTTCCCTTTTCCCCCGGAAGTCACCATGCTGGGCCCCATGGGAACTTTCCGCTTTTTCGGCAATGGCGCGAACGATTTCTCCATGCTCACGAACACGCTCACCTGGGCAGACAATCTCTCCCTGATTCACGGACGGCACAATGCGCGGGTGGGCGGAGTTTTCCTCTTGCAACACAACGACCGGCTGGACACCGGCGCCGCGCGCGGCAAGATCACCTTCGAAACGTTTGAGGACTTGCTGGTGGGCCTGAGCGCCACAGACAATCAAAGCCCAGGCGGCCGCAGCAACATCGAAACCGTAAGAGCTAACGAAGGAGTGGGACCGAACGGCGAGGTGCAGTACCAATACCGGCACTATTACGGGGCGGGGTTCGCTCAGGACGATTTCAAGGTGGCGCCGCGCCTCGCGCTCAATGCCGGCCTGCGCTGGGAGTATGTGGGACCCTCGTCCGACAAGGCAGGAGAGATCGGCAATGTGTGGCCGTCTCTCTTGAAGCAGGCGCCGATTCCGCCGCTCGCGGGAACTCTGGCCGGCGACGTGGTGGCGGCCAATTACCATCCCGCCCTGCTCAATCCTTACACGGGCGAGCCGTTTGGGCCGCCGCCCACGGGTGTGTGGACCAGCGCCACTCGCAGTTTCTATCAGAACGGCACTCCGCTGGGGAAGTTCGCGCCCCGCATTGGTTTTGCGTGGCAGCCGTTCGGTGCCGCCGGGCGCGCCGCGGTGCGCGGCGGTTACGGCTGGTTTTACCAGGCGCCGGCATCGAGCGGCAACGCCGGAAACGCGCCCCTCTTCACCGCGGCGCCGTTTGCGCAGGGATTCACCAATACCGACGCCGCCAACGGCCAGTCGGACCTCCGGAAGCCGTTTCCGACCACGACCCTCGGCTTTGTTCCCCGCACCCCATCTTCCCAGCTTTCTGACCGGATCGCCGGCCCGGAATACAAAATTCCGCGGCTCCAGCAATGGAACCTGAGCATCCAGACCCGGCTGCCCCGAGCTTTCACTTTCGACGTTGGCTACGTGGGATCGTATGGGGACAATCTATTGATCGGCGTGGGCCTCAACCAGCCCCTGCTCGCGAGTCCCTCTGGCCCCGTGAACTGCGGCTACACCGGCGCGCCCACAGGCTGTATTACAACCAATACCGCCGTCAACGCCGGGCAGCGCGTTCCGTACCTGGGAGAGACCCCCTCCGCATTGACGGACAGCGAGTTTGCCGGTCAGTCCTGGTATCACGGCCTCCAGGCGACTCTCCGCCGGCAGATGTCTCACGGCCTGACCTTTCAATCCGCCTATACTTTGTCGAAGGCCATGAACGACACGGCCATCTATAACGACCTGAATTATCTCGCCAGGAACTGGGCGCGCGCCACCTTTGACCGCACCCACAGGAGCGTCACCAACTTCGATTACCAGTTCCCCAATCGCATCTACAACGCCGGCGCGGCGGCAAAACTGTTGAACGGGTGGTTCACAACCGGAATCGTCATTCTGCAAAGCGGATTGCCGCTGACTCTGAGCGATCCGAATGGCGGCACGGTCTATGGTGAAGCTTCTCCCTCGACCGTCACTCTCTGCCCGGGTCGAACGCTCGCCTCCGTGGCCACCGCCGGCAGCCTGGAATCCAGGCTGGGCGCCTGGATCAATACGCCGGCCTTGTGTTCTCCCCCCGCCATCGGCTCCGATGGTGCAACCGGGTACGGCAACACCGGGCAGAGCTTCCTCGATGGCCCGCCGCAGATTAATACCGACTTTTCGCTGGGAAAGACAACCGTGGTGGGTGGCCTGCGGGAAGACGCCGAACTCGCCTTCCGCATTGAATTCTACAACTCCCTCAACCATCCCCAGTTCAGCAACCCCGGCACGACGCTGGGCACAGCAAACTTCGGGGTGATCACTCAAACCTCGGTGGCTCCTCGCCTCATCCAATTCGCCTTGAAGTACCTCTTCTGACGGTCACAGAGGTGTCCGCCCATTTACTGGCGCACGGTGATCCCAGTCTCGCGGCGAACAGCTGATGACGCTACCACTCCTAATCTTGTTCACCGAGAGTTTGGACGTACGATTTGTCGTACGGATAAAAGAGCTCCTTCCGGCCTTGCTGCCACGCCGCTTTGAGATCGGGGGTGGTAATGTCCCAATCTGGACGGCATTTCCTGGTAACGGCGCGGAGATCCTGGCGCAGCTCTTCCAGAGTGGGCCGGCCGAAGAACCAGTAGCCGTTGTAGATCTTGTAAACGACCAGACCGGGCTCGAGGACAATCACGTGGGGGATCATGGGATTGTGGACAGGATCAGTGTATTCGGCGATGTCAAGATCCTTTTGGATCACACGTCCTGCGTCGGAGAGGAAAGGCCAGTGGGCGCCGACACCGCTGCGATATTCATTCGTCTGGGTAATATTGTCGGTGCTGATTGTGACAAGCCGGCAATAGGCAACCTCCAGCTCACGATGGAGTTCCACCAGCCCTTCAGCCTGTCGGCGATCTTTGGGGCAGAAACCTCCGCGGCTGAGGACGAGAACCATGGGATGTTGTCCTTGCAGTTCGGAGAGCTTCCGGCGTTTCGCAGTATGGTCGGAAAGCTCATAGTCGGGGAAGATAGCCCCCGGAACAATGTCAGGTCGCATGTGGAGATCCTCAACCGTTGGATGCGCGCCGCCGGGTTCTGTTTCAATGGCTATTAGCCGGATGGCGTGCGCAGCTCTGCGGTCTCTGTTCATTCCGGCTCCACGCCACGCAGGGCTTCGCCCTGCGCCAGCCTCGAGGACCCGTGGGAACAATGGTAGGGGCGAGGCGGTGCCTCGCCCTTGCGCCCCTCCCGCGGGTAATCACGAATCCAGGCAGCGTTGCGCCGGTACGGGCGAGGCGCCGCCTCGCCCCTACGACGCTGGCCTCGGCAGGGGCGGTTCGCGAACCGCCCCTACCAACCCGGCACGAATTCCCTAAAGGTGTAAGTTTACTAGTTTGCTATTGACAATAGTTGTCCCGCGTGGTAACCTTTAGGGGCTGTGAAAGTCCGTCTCACCTCGCGTGGGGACGGCTCGCCTGCCGCCCCTGCTTCCAACCTTCCGATTCATGGAGTTACTATGTCCATACGCAAATCTACTTGTCTTACTTCCCAGCGGCTCGACGCCGCCAGGCACAATTCGCAGCGCTCCACCGGGCCCCGCAGCGAGGCCGGAAAAGAGCGCATGAAAATGAACGCCCTCAAGCACGGCTGCGATGCCGCGCCCGAAAACGAAGCCGCCGTCATGCGCGCGTTGGGCGAAGATCCCGAACGGTATGCAGCCTTGCAGCGGGAACTCGCCACCACCTACGGCCCGGGCGACGCCTTCTGGGACCAC
>Ga0187864_10001096_pt1 | contig 27306 bp, 26 predicted proteins | sample June2016WEW_11_4_FD_132985 | JGI IMG/M metagenome (GOLD analysis project Ga0187864, IMG submission 132985) | Peatland microbial communities from SPRUCE experiment site at the Marcell Experimental Forest, Minnesota, USA - June2016WEW_11_40 | ecosystem: Environmental > Terrestrial > Soil >...
ACCTGGTGGAGTGTGTTTTCGATCAGATCCGTTGCGAGACGATCGAGGACGTGCTTCAGCGCTTCGTTGAATTTCAGTTTGCGCAAGCCCTGCGGGTAGCGGCGATCCACATCCGTGTAGGCCACCTCGAACACCGGCACTTCCGCGCGGAGCTGATCGAAGTCGAGGACGCGCGCCTCGAAGCTATCGTCGAGGTCGGCGGTGTTGTAAGCGATCTCGTCGACCAGATCGATGAGTTGCGCTTCAAGCGGCGGCCTCTCGTCGAGAAGATATTCGGCGAGCGCAGGAAATTGCGCGGCGGAATACTCCCGCGAATGTTTGATGATTCCCTCGCGCACCTCGAACGTGAGATTCAGGCCGGGGAAGTCAAGGTAGCGCTGCTCGAACTGCTCGACAATTCGCAGGGCGTGGAGATTGTGATCGAAGCGGTCGCCATGCTCGCGCATGCGCGCGTCGAGCTGCCGCTCGCCGGCGTGGCCGAAGGGCGGATGGCCGATGTCATGGACGAGCGCGAGGGCTTCAGCGAGGTCGGTGTTGAGTTCCAGGGCAGCGGCCACGGTGCGCGCAATCTGCGCCACTTCGAGCGTGTGCGTGAGCCGGTTCCGGAAATGATCGGAGAAGCGCGTCGTGAAAACCTGCGTTTTCGCTTCGAGGCGGCGAAAGGCGCGGGAATGGATCACGCGGTCGCGATCGCGCGCGTAGTCGTTGCGGTAGGGATGTTGTGATTCGGGGTAACGCCGGCCGCGCGAGCGCCGCACGTCCATGGCATAGGATGCAAGCGGCATCACACTCATTCTAGTGTATCGGAGCGCGCCTCGGCTACTTTCCGGCTCCGGCTGCGTCGCGAAGGATGGGCTGATATGATGCGCGCGTGCTCTCCGAAAAAACGATCCTCAGTAAGCTGCGAAAGATCTGCCTGAGCCTGCCGAAGGCCGCGGAGACGGTCACTTTCGGCCATCCGACATTTCAAGTGCAGGGGAAGACATTTGCCGTGCTCGAGGAATACAAAGGCGAACTCGGCATCTGCCTGAAAGTGGGGACGCTGCTCCAGGGGGTGTTTTTGGACGACTCCCGGTTTTTCCGCACGCCCTATATAGGCAAGCACGGATGGGTCACGTTGCGGGTCCACGCCGCACCGCTGAAGTGGCGTGAAATCCGCGGACTCGTCAAGGGCAGCTACGACCTTGTCGCCCCCAAGACGCCTCGGACGAAAAAACGCTGAAGGACGAATCGGAATTCAAGATTTGCCTGGCAAGAGGGCGAGCGCCTGATCCGCCTGTTCGGCGATCGGCGTATCCGGGTACTCGGACTTGATCTGCTGGAGAAGCTTTGCCGCCTCGGAAGGGTTGCTCTGGGCGTAGTGCTGGGCAAGCACCAGCATGACGACCGGCTTGGGCACGAGCACCGTCGGCTTCGCGATCAAGCCCTGGTAGAGCTTGACGGCGTCATCGCCCTGGCCGATGCGGTCGTCGATGCCCGCGAGTTCAAACCGCGCCAAACCGGCAACTTCTTCATCGCCGGCGTTCGTGAGACCGTCGAGCAATTTCTTCGCTTGAGCCGTATCGTCGAGCTTTTCGAAGCTGAGCGCCGCGTAGTAACCCGCCAGTTGGCCGAAGCGCGTTCTGGGGTATTTCGAGGCCACGTCGGCGAACTGTTTCTCCGCGGCCGTGAATTTCTGCTTCTCGTCCGCGTAGGAGACTTCGCCCGGTGTGGGTGGCGTTCCAACCGGCGCCTGGAAGACCTTCATGGCGCTATCAAACGCCGCGGAAGCCTTTACGGTCTGCCGCTGCGCGTAAGTGCGCCAGCCAAAAACGCCCACGGCGACAACCACGGCAACGATCAAGATGTACAGGGTGAGCTGCTGATGCGAAAGGACGGCTTCCGCGCCGTGAGCCAGCGTCTCACGAATCTCGTCCTTCTTCAGTTCCTTGCGGGAAATATGCTGCGCCAAAGCCGCACTCCTATGGAGACCTTAGAATGTTAATCGTATCACAAGCCACGCGGGAGCGAACTGCGGGCGCCTGCAGGCAGAGTTCCGGCGCGAAGGAGGCCGCCACGTGGGAAGAAGCCCCGCCCCAAAAGCACGAAACGGGGCCCGGAAACCGGCCGCGTGCTAAACCTTGGTGACGTTTTCAGCCTGAAAGCCCTTGGGGCCCTGGCGGACCTCAAATTCGACAAGCTGCCCTTCGTTCAGCGACTTGTATCCATCCATTTGGATGGCGGAGAAGTGAACGAAGACGTCCTCTCCTGACTGACGTTGAATAAACCCGTAACCCTTCGATGCGTTGAACCACTTCACGACGCCCTGTTCTCGAGCCAACGGTGTCTGCTCCTCCCAAGTGATGTCCCGATTCAGGTGATCGCAACGCCGGTCGCCAGCGGGATCCGCGTAACAGGACTCGCACTTCCCCCAACGGCGCTACCACACCCCCATCAGCGGCGGGATTCTTGCATAAACGGATTTCGGTGTCCAGAGTTTGCAGGGCGCGGATGGAGCGCCAAAGGAAGGCTCGTTTGGCCCGCTTGCATGGCTTCGCGTGGGTTAGGATGCGCCGTTGCCGGAAGAGCGAGGAGGCAGGTTTTTCGTCATCACGAGCTCGGCTCCTCCGCCAGGTGCGCGCTGCACGGTGAATTCGTCCATGAACGCCCGCATCAGGAACAACCCGCGCCCCGATGTGCGCAGCAGGTTCTCCTCGGCGAGGGGATCCGGCACTTCGGTGAGCTCGAAGCCCGGTCCTTGGTCAATCACATGGACGATCATTCGCTCGCGTTCAAACTCAACGGCAAGCCGGATCTTCTTGGTTCGGTCCTGGCGGTTGCCATAGTTGTACGCATTGATCACACCCTCGCGCACCGCCATCCCGAACTTGTGGACGTCCTCCTCGCTGAAGCCGGCGGCCTCGGCGACGCGCTGCACGATGTTCTCCGCGAGGTCCACACTTTCGAGCAGCGTGTCCAGCGTGACCTCAAGCCGTTGGGTCTTTGCCGCCATGGGAGTCGAGGGTAACCCCTGATGCTTGGGCCGACCATGGGTATCACACACGCCGTGGGGCCGTCAATGCAGTCAAGCATGTACAAAAGCCGCCAAACAGCGGCTGGGCGACTATGCCCAGTAGGTGCGGTCGAGGGTGCGGTACTGGATGGCTTCGCTCAAGTGCTTGGGCTCGATGGAGGGCGCTCCTTCAAGGTCGGCGATCGTGCGCGAAACCTTGAGAATACGATCGTGGGCACGGGCCGAAAGACCGAGGCGCGCAATCGCCGCCTCGAGCAGCTTTTCGCCGTCCGCTGAAATCGCGCAGTGCTTGCGGATCAGTTTCGGCGGCATCTGGGCGTTGGCGTAGAGCCTTTTTTCGCCGCGATAGCGTTGGAGCTGGATCTTCCGCGCTCGCAGGACGCGCTCCCGCACGCTGTCCGAACTCTCGATCTCCGCATCGCCGCGGAGTTCCTTGTACTTCACCGCCGGGACCTCTATGTGAATGTCGATACGGTCGAGCAGCGGCCCGGAAATCTTCGAGACGTAGCGCTGGATCTGGGCCGGCGAGCAGTGGCATTCGCGCGTGGCGTCGCCGAAGAAGCCGCAGGGGCACGGGTTCATGGCGGCGGCCAGCATGAAGCGCGAAGGAAAGCTGACGGAGAGCGCGGCGCGTGCGATCGTGACGCACCCATCCTCGAGCGGCTGGCGCATCACTTCGAGCACGTTGCGCTGGAATTCGGGCAGCTCGTCGAGGAAAAGCACGCCGTTGTGCCCCAGCGAGACTTCACCGGGCCGCGGCACCGCGCCGCCGCCGATCAGGCCCGCGTCGCTGATCGTGTGGTGCGGCGAGCGGAACGGCCGCGTGCCGACCAATCCGCGGGCATCTTCGAGCAGCCCGGCGACGCTATGGATCCGTGTCGTCTCGATGGCCTCTTCAAGCGACATCGGAGGGAGAATCGTGGGAATGCGCTTGGCGAGCATGGTCTTGCCCGCGCCCGGCGGACCGATGAAAAGGATATTGTGGCTTCCCGCGCACGCCACTTCCAGGGCGCGCTTGGCCGCCATCTGCCCGCGCACGTCGCGCAGGTCCACCGCGTACTGGCTCGCTTCGGCCAGCATCTGAGAGGTGTCGACCGCAATCGGATGGAACGATTCCGGCGAGTTGATCAGGTCGGCGGCCTGCGGCAGCGATTTCACGCCGAAAACCTGAATGCCCTCGACAACGGCCGCTTCGCGCGCATTCGCCTCCGGCACCACCACGTTCTTGATGCCGTTTTCCCGCGCTGCCAGCGCGGCCGACAGCGCGCCGCGCACCGACCGCACGCCGCCATCAAGCGACAACTCGCCGAGAAAGACGTGCGTGTTGAGAATCTTCCCGAAGAACGTTCCCTGACAACCGAGCACGCCCAGCGCCATCGGCAGATCGAACGCGGAGCCTTCCTTACGGATATCGGCGGGCGCGAGGTTGATGGTGACAGCCTGCTGCGAGGGGAAATCGCAGCCGCAGTTCCGGAGCGCCGACTTGATACGTTCGCGGCTCTCCTTGACGGCGATGTCCGGCAGGCCGACGACGGTGAAGGAGCCCTCAAAGCTGTGGCTCACGTCCACCTCGACCTCGACGAGGTAGGCGTCGATACCAAAGACGGCGGCGCTGAACGTTTTGAAGAGCATCCCAAGACAAGGACGGGGCCTTGAGGCGCAGAGCGTATCTCAAAATATCACTTCACGCTAGCGATACTCCGCTTGCGATCGTCAGGCGTCGGAGAGCGATTCGTCGAAGCCGGCGCCTTCCTTCTTTTCGATTTCTCCGGCCTCGAGGATCTCGCCGCAGTCGAGGCATTCGACGTACTGCGCCTCGTTGTCCTTGGCGATCAGTCGCGTGCGTTTGTGCTGGCAGGCGGGATTCGGCGTGGTAGCCATGAGGTTCGAACCTGCCCGGAGTATAGCATCCATGTCTCGCGCGGCAGCCCCACCCGGAGTTGACAAACGCGCGGATTGCAACTATCAGTCAGTCTTCGGCGGGACGGAGAAAGCGAGGGCCGTTTGAGCGCGGAAACCACCTTACAGAAGCGATTGGGCGGCGTGTTGTTCTACGGCACCGTGATCCTGCTCGCCTATCTAGCCTATCTGATCTTTGCGCCTTTTCTAGTGGCGCTTGCCTGGGCAGCCGTACTCGTCGTCGTTTCCTATCCCATCTACGAACGGCTGGAGCGCCGATGGCATCGAACGACGGCGGCGCTTGCCTGCACGGCCGGCGTGACGCTCGTTTTGATCGTTCCTGCCGTCTTCGTGATGATTGCGTTTGTCCGCCAGGGCGTGGGGGCGGTGCAGTCCATTCAGCTGAGGATTGAGACCGGCAACCTGGCGTGGCTGAGCAGCCTGTGGACGCGGCTTCAGGACCGCTTCCCCAATCTGGGATCGGCCGACCTGACAACGTCGCTCCATCAATACGCCGAGCAGGCGGCCACATTTGTCGGCGCGCAGCTTGCCACAATCGTGGAACATACGGCCGTGTTCTTCTTTCATCTATTCGTGACGATTCTCGCCATGTTCTATCTTTACCGCGACGGCGATTCGATGGTCGAGCGTCTCCGGCAACTGTTGCCGTTCGACCTCGATCACCGCGATCGCATGCTCTCCGATACGCGGAATCTTATCTTCGCAAGCGTCACATCGAGCCTGGTCGCGGCCGGTGCGCATGGGTTGTTGGGCGGTTTGGCGTTCGGTTTGACCGGAATCAAGGGGCCGCTGTTCTGGGGTGTGATGATGGGGTTCTTTTCGTTTATTCCTATCGTAGGTTCCGCTCTCATTTGGGTTCCGGCTTCGATCAGCCTGATTATCGGAGGCCACATGGGGCGCGGAATCGCCCTTGCAGTTTTCTGCTGCGTCATCGTCGGCCTCGTCGATAATTTCATCCGGCCGTGGCTGATCAGCGGCAGGGCGGAGATGGGTGGGCTCGTCGTTTTCATCAGCGTGCTCGGGGGGATCAGCGTCTTCGGGTTGCTGGGCGTCGTGCTCGGACCCATCATCGTCGCGACCGCCGCCAGTCTTCTCGACCTGTATGCTCCCGGTCGGCCCGCTGGAAACACAGGCTCCGGCGGCGGTACGAAGAAAATGGGCGCCGTGCTAGAGTAGCGCCCCTCAGGAGAGCCGATAGAAGCCGAATGGCGAAGAATTCCAAACCGCAACATCCCGGCCTGGCCCCGGAAAAACTCCGCTGGCGCTGCGATCCAGGCGGCATCCCGTTCGAAACGACGGCGGAAGTCCAGCCGGTCTCGAACGATTTCGGGCAGGAGCGCGCGCTCCGTGCGCTGCGGATGGGCGTCGAGCTGACTGCGTCCGGCTACAACCTCTTCGTCTGCGGCCTTTCCGGGACGAGCCGCGGCGGCATGATCGTCCGGATGATCGAAGAGATGCATCCCGCGGCCGAACCGGCTCCCGACCGCTGCTACGTCAATAACTTCAAGAATTCCGACCGGCCGCGCCTGCTTACGCTGCCGCGCGGCCAAGCGAATGCTTTCAAGAAAGAGGTCGAATCGGGGATCGACTTCCTGCGCCGGCGCATCCCGCAGGTGTTCGAGGGAGAACCGTTCCAGCGGCAGAAAACGCGGATCGTCGAGCGCTTCACAGTGCGCGAAAAGGAGCTGATGGACGACTTCACCCGGCGGATCGCGCGCGAACAGTTCGCGCTCGGCCGGATGCAGGTGGGCGCGGTGGCCCTTCCGGAAATTTTCCCCGTGCTCGATGGCCAGATGGTCCCGATCGAGGAAATCCCCAAGATGGTGCAGGACGGCAAACTCGAAAGCACCGCCGCGGAGGAACTCGAGCGGAAATACGATCAGTTCCGGCAGGAATTCACCGTCGTCTACCGGAGAACCCTTTCGCTCTCGCGGGAGCTGGCGAGCGAGATGAGCTACCTCGAACAGGAAGCTGCGTCCGTGCTGGTGGATGGCGTGATCGAAGAGCTCAAGGAAAAGTATTCCAGCCCGCAGATCTCGGAATACCTCGAAGAGGTTCGCCATCACATCCTCGACAATCTCGATCCCTTCAAGGAACGCGAAGGCGAAGAAGAGCAGCCGCCCTCGGAGGGAGGAGGCAGCCCGCGTCCCGAGCGGTCCGACCGCGATCCATTCCGCGTCTACGGCGTGAACGTGATTCTCGCTCACAACGAGCACGAAAAATGTCCCGTGATCTTCGAGACGATTCCCACGTACGCGAATCTTTTCGGCACCGTTCATCGCAGCTACGACACGCGCGGCAGCTGGAACTCCGATTTCATGGATCTGCGCGGCGGCTCGCTTCTGCGCGCCGACGGCGGATTCCTGGTGATGTACTCGCTCGACGCGCTGACGGAAACCGGCGTGTGGCGCACGCTGAAGCGCACGCTCAATCACGGGAAGCTCGAAATCCAGCCGGTCGATATGTTTTTTCCCTTCAGCACGGCGGCGTTGAAGCCGGAGCCGATCGACGTCCACGTAAAAGTCATCCTCATCGGCGATCGCAGCATGTATGAGCTGCTCTACGACTACGAGGACGACTTCAAAAAGATTTTCAAGGTTCGCGTCGAGTTCGACGAAGAGATGAAGTGGAGCGATGAAATCGTGCGTCAGTATGGCGGGCGCCTGCGGAAGCTGGCCGAGGATGAAAAACTCCTTCATTTCGACCGCTCGGCCGTTGCCTCGATTCTCGAACACGGAGTCCGTCTCGCCGGGCGGCGCGGCAAGATCACCGCGCGATTTTTCGATCTCGCCGATCTCGCTCGCGAGGCCTCTTACGCGGCGCGGCACGACGGAAACAAACTCGTCAACTCCGGGCACGTTCGGCAGGCTCTCGACGCGAAGATCGAGCGGCACAACCTGCTCGAAACAAAAATCCGCGAGATGATCGAGCAGAACCTGGTGTTCATCGATACGACCGGCGGGCGCGTGGGCCAGGTGAACGGCCTGAGCGTGATGGAAATCGGCGGCTACGCCTTCGGCAAGCCCGTCCGTATCACGGCGTCGGTGGCCCTTGGAAAAGTCGGGATCATCAATATAGAGCGCGAGTCCAATCTGAGCGGCCGCTTCCACGACAAGGGCGTGCAGATCATCGCGGGCTACTTGCGCAACACATTCGCGCAGGATAAGCCGCTCTCGCTTTCCGCAAGCGTTTGCTTCGAGCAGTCCTACTCCGGCGTCGATGGCGATAGCGCGAGTTCGACCGAAATCTACGGGCTTCTCTCCGCGCTCGCGGAGCTTCCGATCCGGCAGGACCTCGCCGTCACTGGCTCGGTGAACCAGCAGGGCGATGTCCAGCCGATCGGCGGCGTGAATGAGAAGATCGAAGGCTTCTACGACGTGTGCCGACTCAAGGGCCTCACCGGCCAGCAGGGCGTGCTGATTCCAGCGGAAAACGTGGATGATCTGATGCTGCGCGACGAAGTGATCGAAGCGGTCGCGCAGGGCCGCTTCTACATCTATCCTGTCGCCACCGTCCAGCAAGGAATCGAAATCCTCACCGGAGTTCACGCAGGCAAGCGCAGCGCCTCCGGAAAGTTCGAGCCCGGCACGGTGTTTGCCAAGGTGGACGCGCGCTTGAGCCGGATGGCCTCGATCCTTCGCCGTTTCGACTAGCTCTGCCGTCAGACAACCCGCGAATCAGAGCAGACGCCGCAACTTCATCGTGAGAGAAAGCGTCCGGCCGTTCCGCTCGATCGTGAGTTTGTAGGGATGGCCCGACCGGCGGAAAAGATCGCGAATCTCCTCCAGTGAGAGATCGGCCGCGGGATCCTGGTCGATGCCGGCGATGAGGTCGCCCTTTTGAATCCCCGCGTCGGCCCCCGGGGTACGCGGACGCACCTGCGTTACCTCAAAAGTTTTCAGCCCCGGGCCTTTGGCGATTAGGGCGATCCCGCTCATGTCCTCCGGCTCGTCGCTGCGGATCTCGCTATTCGGATTGAAGATGATTTGTTGGTGAGGGTAGTCGAAAACCATGACGTAGCGCCGCAGCATTCCTGCGCCGATTTCGCCCGCGAGGCGCACCCCGCCGTTCACAACCGGATTCTCCCGCGAAAACTCCGCAATCGAGTCCTGCACGGGAATGGGCCCGATCTGAACCATCTGCAGGCGTCCGAGAACGGCATTCTCCCCTCCATTCGGGTCCATGGCCGGAATGGTCTTGACGTGCGAAGAGAGCAGGCGGCCGCCCTCATAGTGGTCCGAAATCCGGACCGAGACGTCGAGAGCCGGGTTGACCCCGAAGCCGGCTTCGAGGACCTTGCCGTTCGCCACACCGAACTTCGCCTGCACCACGGGCATCGTTCCCGCAAATGTAAGAGGAAAGCTCGTGCCGCGGCCGGAATATTGGTAGACGGCAGGATCGTAGAGCCGGACGGTCTTCCGCGCGTAGTCGATCTCGACCACGACGCTCTCAACGAAGTCCTTGCCGAGCGTCCCTTCGTAGGCTCGGCCGACCCGCGCGGCGAAGTTCGGCTTCGGGACCTGCGGCAACGCAGGCAAGAAAAATGTTACGCCCGCCAGCTCGAGAGCGACGCTCTGCGCGGAGGGGATCCCCAGCTCGGCGGCGCGGCTCGGATCGATCGACGAAGACTCTGCTGTCGGATCGAACAGGAAAAGACACGGCTGGCTTTCGTTCACGCGAAGCGGCAGGAAGACCAGACCGTCGATGAATTCGGCCGGAATCTCAGCCGCGTTTCCTCCAAAGGCAAATCGCGCGGAAGCGGAAGGAACTGCCTGCGGCGCGGGCGCGCTGTTCGCTTGCGCGCGCGGCGCAGGTGTCGCAGTGAGTCCCATGGATAGGACGAGAATTGTGACGAAAAAGACCGTGTTTCTCGATTTTTTCAATGTGAGCCGGCCGGCCGAGTGAACCGCTCCGCGTCAATTGCCCGGTGGCGTGGCTGGTGGCGCGGCGGTCGCGGACTTCGGCGTGCTCAAGTAGCCCTTCGCCTGGTCCTTGCTGAGATCGAATACAACGATCTCGTACGGAGCGCGCGCACCACGGACGTAAAACTGGACGGGCTCGCCGACGGTCTTGTCTTTCTTCTCGATGGTTTTGTCGTCCGCGACGACGTTCACCGTATAGCGGTAGTGCTTCGTGTCGACCTTTCGCAGCTGCACCTGGATGGGGCCGACCCGATCGGGACTCTTGGCAGACTTATTGAGCGAGAACTCGAAAATGTCTCGTTCGCCGAGCCGTTTCAGTTCCTCGACCTCGTCGTGATTGCGGGCAATCAGCCCGCTCTGGACTCCGAGATCGCCGATGGTGCTCTGGAGTTTGCCCTTCGTGGCTTCAAGGTCCGCTTTCGTGGCCGAAAGGTCGCTCTGCGTGCCGCTGAGCTGGGTCGTCACTTGGCCGAACTTCGTCGTTGTGTCCGCCTCGACCGCCCCGATCTGCTGGCGAAGCGCCGCGTCGCTCTTTTGTTGCTCGGCTCGGGCGGTCTGCGCGAGGCCGCGCGCGCGCGCCAGTTCATCCTGGCTCAGGCTGAGCTTCTGCGACGTGACGTCCAGCTCTCCTTTTAGGTCAGCGACGCGCGCATTCGTCTTGTCGAGTTCCGCGGCGATTGCCTGCGTCTTCTTGTCGGCGTCTTCCTGGCTCTTGAGCAGGGCCTGGCGCTGCGCGTAGTTCGCATAGAGCAAATAGCCCACCAGCGCAAATGCCGCGACGAAAAGCACCGTCACCCAGCGCGGCAGGGCCGCCACTTCGACTGCCGGGGCCTCACCGGGCGTGTTCGAACTCGAACTCATCATTCCTCCTTCGCGGAAAGCGCCGCGCTTCCATTGGCCCAGGTGCGATGAGGGATTATCGCCGAGCCGCCGAGCGAAGTCTATCCCCTCGCGAGCGGCCGGGCCCGGGAACCGCGCGGCCAGCGCGCCTCAACCGTTGTCGTCAATCCGCCGCGCGGCGTGAATTCGCCAGTCACGCGGCACTGCACGGGGCGGATCGCCGCGACGATGTCTCGCAGCATCCGGTTCACGGCATTTTCGTAAAAGATCCCCAGATTGCGGTACGCGAGCAGATACATCTTCAGGGCCTTCAACTCCAGGCAGAGCTTGTTCGGTTGGTACTGAATCGTGATCGCGCCGTAGTCCGGGAGCCCCGTCTTGGGACAAACCGAAGTGTACTCCGGAAAGCGGATCGTGATCTCGTAGCCCAGAAAATGGTTGGGCCAGGTTTCGAGCTTGGGCAGTTTGGAGTCGATTCCCGCCCGTGCGTGCACAGCGGTGTAGTCGGGCATGCGCGGTCCTTTCGGCCGTATTCTACACCGCCCGGGAGTTTGCACGGCAAATGCGGCAGGTTGAACTGGGGGAACGAGTATTGTCTTCCCTGCTCGGAATAGTAAGTGCGCTGCATTGGACGCGCCCTTGCTGGGCGAGACCGGCTATCATTGGGTGGCCCTTGAGTCTTGCCTGACGAATGCGTTTTGGCTACTCTAGCGCGCCACATACGGAGGTGGCCGGCCCCATGATTTGCCCGCAGTGTCGGAGTGCACACTGTTTTCGTTCGCGCCGCAGCGGCCTACTCGACTTCTTGTCGAGGGGGCTCGGATTGCGGCCCTGGAGATGCCATACGTGCGACCTGCGATTCTACGCGCGGCACGTAGCGCTCCCCTTTGCGCGCTACGCCCATTGTCCGAAATGCGGCAACTTCGACCTCGAACGCATCGCGCGTAACCGCGTGGAGGAAGGCACGCTCCTCTTCCTGAAGCGCTTTCTCCGGTTTCCCGCCTACCGTTGCGATCCCTGCCGCCAGAGGTTCTTCAGCGCGCTGCCATTTCGCCGCATCCTGCCATCCATGGTTCCCGCGGCGGCGCGCAGACCTTCCGGTGCCTGAAGTTCGTCGCCAAGGCCGCCGTCGCTGAAATCGCCCTCAAATTCCTTCGAGTTCGAAGCATGAAATGCTTCCGTTGTGGTGACAATTTTGGCCACTTTTGCGCCCTGTCGCGTCTCCGCCCTGATACTTGCAAAGCCGCTCCGCCATGCGAGATACTTCACCACGTTTGCGGAAGAAGATTCGTGCGGGGGGCCCATGAAACGCAAAGCAAAGCAGCCTAAGAAGGCAAGCGGCGGCACGTCCATGAATCGCCGCAGTTTCATCGGAACGCTCGCGGCAGCGGGCACGAGCGCCGTGGCGGGTGGACTGTCCCTTGGGCCGATGGCGAAAGCCGAAACCGTCCATTTCTCGAACCCTCCCGGACTCGGCGGCGCCGGTCCTTTCCGCACGGAATGCGACATTCGCGACTGTGACGTAGAGGGCGAGATTCCTCTGAATATCGACGGCGCGTTCTATCGCGTCGGACCCGATTGGCAATATCCCCCGATGACCGGCAACATCCCTTTCGATGGCGAAGGGCACGTGAGCATGTTCCGCATCTCGAACGGACATGTCGATTTCCGGTGCCGCTACCCTCGAACGCAGCGGTTCAAGGCGCAGGCTGCGGCGCGCCGCCGGCTGTTCGGCATGTACCGCAACCCCTTCACCGACGATCCCAGCGTCAAAGGCGTCAGCCGCGGCACGGCCAATACCCACGTCGTCTACCATCATGGTCTGCTGTTCGCGCTCAAGGAAGATAGCCCGCCGGTGGCCATGAATCCGCTCACGCTCGACACCGTGGACGACTACTACACCTTCGGCGGCGGCCTGCACAGCCTTACGCACACAGCTCATCCCAAGTTCGACAACGCCACGGGCGAAATGATCTCCTACGGCTACGAGGCCAAGGGACTGGCCACGGACGACATCTACGTTTTTTCCGCGAATTCCAAGGGCAAGATCACATGGGAGGCGTGGATCAAGGTCCCGTACGTCGGCATGGTGCACGATTTCGCGGTCTCTCAGAAGTACATCGCGTTCCTCGTGATTCCGATGGCGACGAACGTCGAACGGATGAAGCAGGGCCAGGTGCACTTCGCATGGGATTCCACTTTGCCCACATGGTTCGGCGTGCTCGAGCGCGGCGGCGACGGCAAGGATATCCGCTGGTTCAAGGGTCCCGAGCGCTGCGCCACTCACGTGATGGGCGCGTTTTCCGACGGCAACAAGATTTACGTCGATATGGACATGGCGCTCAAGAATCAGTTCCCTTTCTTTCCGAATCTGCACGGCGAGCCATTCGATCCCAAGGCGGCAGCGGGAACGCTGCACCGCTTGTCCGTCGATCTCTCGGACAAGACTCCGCGCGATTACAACATGGAGGAGCTCTACCCCCAGACCGGCGCTCTGCCGCGCCAGGACGACCGCTATCAGACGATTCCCTATCGCATCGGCTTCATGCCGACCAGCGATCCCACGCGGCCCCTCAATCCGAAGCTCGGCAACATGGCCTTCCGGCCGACGAACGTCTACACGAAGTTCGATCATTCGACCCGCAAGACTTCGGCCTTCTTTGTCGGCGATGATTCCAGCTTGCAGGAGTGCTGTTTCGTGCCGCGCAGCAAGGACGCACCGGAGGGGGACGGCTATCTCGTGGGCGTCGCGAACCGTTTGCTTGAATCGGGCCGCGCCGATCTCGTCGTCGTGGACACACAACACATGGAAGACGGCCCGATTGCTAAGGTGAGGCTGCCTTTCCGCAGCTACAGCCAGGTGCACGGCTGGTGGGTGCCCGGTTACGCTCTGCCTAAGGCCTGACGCTAGGCGCTAGGGACGAGGCTCCGCAGCTCTGCCGGATTCCATGCCGCCGAGTGAGACAAGGAGCCGGCGGAGCTTCGCGCGGTCTTCCAGTTCCATTCCGACCATTTCGAAACCGGCCTGGTGCGAACGTACGAATCGCACGACCGCCTGCATGCTGATCGAGCGAAGTCCCGCGGGGATCTTCAGCGTTGCTTCGGTTCCCACGGAAAGCTGGACATCGCCGCTCAGCAGTCCGCCTTCAAGACTCAGTACGCTGATCGCCGACGAACATTTCCCGCGCGCCGAGGTGATAACCGCCGGCACGTTGCGCGGCAATCGAATCCGGCGATAGCGGCGGTGCCGCACGACGTCGCGGCCGGGGATCGGGTCGAGCGGGGCGAGCCCCAGCACCTTCTCATCCAGGCCCGATTGCGGCAGGAATTCCTGAATCCACTCCGGATCGATTTTCATTAACGCCTGAGCGGAAGCCGTCCGAATCTCTTCGGGATACACCCAGCCAAACGTCTTCCGGGCCTCGACGAAACTCCGAAGGTGCCCAACCGCGCCGGCCGCCCGCATCCTGCCAAGCGCTTCGATCGCCTTCACGCGCAGATACTCCGAGCCTGCCGGTAGGATGTCTCCTTCTGCGAGCCGCAGGAGTTTCGCGGCTGTGCCGGGGTCTCCGCACATACCGATTTCATCGAGCGCGAGCGGGAGGACCATCGGGTCGAGCAGCTCGACCGAATTCGCGAGCAGGGCGCCTCGTTCCGGTGCTCCCGCAATCGAAAGCTGGCGCACGACTGCATCGTGAAAGCCGCGACTGCCCTGGCGCAAGCGCAACGGGAGCAGGTCCTCGACGGCCGCCGGATCGAGGCGGCTCAGAAGCCCGACCACCGTCGCGGCCTTAGCCGGTGGCTCGGACTTGAGCGCCTCTTTCAAGTGCCGGGCGCACGCGCCGCCCACCGCTTTCGCCAATTGGACGATATTTTCGCGTTCGCTGCGCCGTCCCGCGCGCGCGAGGCGCACCGCCAGATGCTCGCCCGCTCCTTCCGGAACGCGCGTGAGCACGGCCACCAATCCCTCAGGCATCGCTTCCGCCGTCAGCGCCTCTTCGATGAATTCCGGCAGGCGGTTCTCGACGCCGACGCGCGGGCGCAGGCTCTTCGCCCAAGTAGGGCGTATTTCCTCAAGGTCAGCGAGCGAATCGAGCGCCTGCTGCATCGCCCGGTAGTAACGGCGCTGCGCCGACTCCTGGCTCAGACGCACGAAGGCCGCGCTCAGCAGCGTTTGCAGCTCCGGATCCTTTTCGGCCGCGAGCTGCTGGCCGATCTGCGCGAGCGCGTCCTGCAATCGCTGGCTCGCTGCCTTGCTGTAAAGCTCGGCCAGTTGGCCCAACCCGATGGCGGCTTTCTTGCGCGCCTCCGCGTCCTTGTTCCGGACGCAAGCCGCGTACTTCAGCAGGACGTCTCCCGCAGCTTCCGCCTCGCCGCGCCCGAGCAACTCCTCCACGTATTGCTGAACGTTCCGGGGAGGAATGCACCACGCCTCGGTCGAAGTCAGCACCGCCCGCTTGCCCGAATCGGGCACGGCCGCCCAGAACTGCCGGTCGAGCAAGTCCGCGTGGGATTCCACCGAAAGCCCGGCGCTGGCCATTTTTTCTTCGCGGGCCTTCAAGAGCTTTCGCAGCGTCTCGAGTTCATGGCCCATGCGGTCCAGCAGTTGGCGCACGGCGTTGACCCGCACTTCGCCGCGCTGGAAACGGTCGAGCGCAAAGCGGATGGCGAGGTCCTCGGCCAGCCGCAGCAGCATGGCCTCGTCCATTTTCATCGAAGGCGTCTTGGCCGCGACGCTCGCGAGCGCCTGCCGCAGCGTCACCTGCGCGTTCTGCGGCAGCGATGCCAGCTTCTGTTGCCACGTTGCTTGATCGAGTTGCTGCGCGTTCTTTCCGTGGGCCGCCTCGCCGAATTGCCCGAGGAGCCGCAACAAACCCTGTAGGTCTGCCTCTTCGAGTGGCTGAATCGCAGCCGAGCCTCCCGCTGACGCTCCGCCGGCGTATCCTCCACCCGGCCCCGCGCCTGAACCTGGACCCAGACCTCCGGGGGAAGAAGTGCCGCCCGTTCCCTGTCCCGCTCCCGCCCCGGTTCCTGGCCCGCCGGTTCCTCCATGTGCGCCTTCGGCAGCGGCGATGAGCTGAATCATCTTCTCCGGGCTGCGGAACCAGTCCTGGACGCGATCTGCGTCGGCGCCGAGGGTTTTCACCGTCAATTGTGCGGCGACGCGCGCATCCGAGAAAGCGGCGTCTTCCGCGACGAATCGAATTTCGTTGACCCGGATTCCCGTCGTGCTGTCCTTGCCGAAGTGCTGCTCGAGGCGATCCGTCAGGGAGCCGGCCCGGGGGCCCGTCTCCATGAACACCCTCACCAGGTTGGCAAACTCCTCGCGTTCGACGCTGGAGTGGAAGCAGATACTTGCGACGCCCGCGTTGTTGAGCAGGTCGGCAAAGCTGCGCTCGGCGTGGGTGGATTCGAGCGGCATGCCATCCAGCAGGAGTTGCGACCCGGAAGCTCCCAGCAGAAGGCCTGTTTCGCCGGCTGTTCGGACGGCGTCCGCGAGTTCATTCCACGTGGACTCGAACTGGACGGCCGAACGAGTGTGCTCTAAGCCATAGAGACGAGAGAACTTAAGAAGGACGTTGAGGCTGCGCACAAAGGCCCGGGCGCTCGGAACGGTTGACTCGCTGGGCACCGTCAACTCACTTGGGAGACGCGACATCTTCATTAATCTCCAAACAAGTGTACTAGAACGAATGGAGGTGGGAATGGTACAGAGGTACCAACTTGGCAGACGGGCTATCCGCCATCCTATTGTCAGGCAGGGAGATGCACCTCGACGTTCAATCCTTTAAGTACGGGCCGCACTCGGCGAATCACTTCGCTGGCCCAGAGCTTCTCACTCAGCAGGACGAGCGAGCCGTCCTCGAATCCGCAGATTGCGCAGAAGAAGTAGTTCGGAAAGGCCGCGTGGTAGGCGTCCACGCCGCGCCGCGCCAAATCCCCTTCGAGGCCAGGGTCGCCCGCCAGAACGGGGCCGCCTGCGCGCGCGCCGAACGTCTCCCCTTGAAAACGTTCGAAGATCGATTCGAGAGCGGCAGGCTCAGGCGCGGGGATCACGATCGACCGCTGGCTGGCCTCTCGGTAAACGATGCCGTGGCGACCGCAGAAATCGCGCACGCGGTCGAGGTGGCTGAAGAGGTCGAGCGCCCAGGGCTCCTGGCCTGCAGTCGCCGGAAGGACGCGGCTCCAGACGCGCGCCGCATCCGCCCCGTGCACCGGTTCGCGATTTTCATCCGCTTCGACCAAATCGAGCCCGACCGCACGCACGTCGGGGCCGAGATCGAGCGCTTCGATATCGAGGAGATGCATCTACTCTTCCTCGTCGGCTGCGTGGGGAAACTTCTTTTTGAATTCTGGAGACTGTTTCCGCACCTCGAGCCAGTCGAAGAAAGCTTCCGGCGTCTCGAGCCAGATGGCGAACCAGTGGGCGATTTCCTCTTTCTCCTCGCGCTTCTGCGCGTCCACTTTGTGGTTGCGCGCGATCATCTCCGCGCGGCGCCGGCCGAGCCGCGCCACTTCGCGCACTCGCTCCGCTGCGCTGCGCTCGCCTTCAACCGCGAATTTGCGCAGCAGTTCGTCGAGCCGCACCAGGCACATCTCCGCTTCCGCGAGCGTCGAGAAGTGCAGCAGGTCCGCAAATTCTTCCTCGTAGCGTCCTTCCGTATCCGACTGCGTCGACCACACCACGCGCAATCCCGCCTCTTCGAGGACGCTCACGATGTAATCGGGCGAGGTTTTCCCCCGCGCGCCGAACTGCGCGATCAGTTGCCTGCGAATCTGTTCGATTTCCGCCGGAGTAAAGCGCGGCTTGTCCAGTCCGCGCGCGGCTTCCAAAATCATCGCCTTCTTCGTGGAAGACTCGCCGGAAAGATGTTCGTTGGAATGGCTTGAACGCAAGAGTGCCCTCAGTGCTTCACTGTCTTCGATGCCAGATCGGCGGCCTGCGCATCGCTCGCGAGGCGTCGGCGCAGGTGCGCCACATTTCGATTATGCTCCGCGAGCGTGCGGCTGAAAAAATGGCCGCCCTCGTCGTTGGCGACGAAATAGAGATAGTCGGTTGTCGCGGGCGCGATCGCCGCCCGGAGCGACGCCTCGCCAGGATTCGCGATCGGCCCGGGCGGCAGGCCGGGATGCCGGTAGGTGTTGTACGGCGAATCGAAGCGCAAATCCTGGGGACGCACGTCCTTTCCCGGATGGCCCGCCATCTCCATCGCGTACTGCACCGTGGGATCGCATTGCAGCGGGAGGCCGTGGCGCAAACGATTGTAGAAGACTCCGGCCACGAGCGGACGCTCCTCCGCATTCGGCGTCTCCCGTTCAACCAGTGATGCGAGAGTCACAACTTGAGCCGACGTGAGCCCGCCGGGGAACGGCGGCGAGCCCGGTGGTTCGAGTTTTTCCCAGACCGCATGGAAATCCTGCACCATGCGTTTCACGACCTGCTCGCAGGTGTTGTGCCGCGTGAACTCGTACGTCGATGGGAAAAGGAATCCTTCGAGGCTTTCCGCCTGCGGAGCGAGATCCGAGATCAGCGACGTGTCATGCGCCACGGCGCGAAAATCCTCGCGGCTGCAGATTCCCTGCCGTTCGAGTTCCGCCGCGACGTCGTGTATCGTCCAGCCCTCCGGCACCAGCACCGTGCGGACGAAAATCCGGCCGTGCGCGATTTTCCAGAAGACCTCGCGCGAATTCACCGCATGATCGAAGAGGTATTCGCCGGCTTGGAGCGGTTTGCGGAAATGCCAATAGCTAAAAAGCGCGAACGCCAGGCGGTTTCGAATGATGTCGTTCGTCCTGAGAATTCCGGCAATCTGCCATCGAGAGGTCCCGCGCGGAACATCGACGAAGACCTTCTCCGGGCGGTGGCCGCGGTACGGACGGCTGATCTGCGAATCGAGCCATCCGGCCCCCGCGCCGAGTGCCGCGATCGCCAATAGCGCCAGCAAGCCGAGGCGCCGGATCACGAGCTAGCCCTTCTCCGCAACGGGGCGCGCCGGGTGGGATTGGCGTTCGAGATAGTCGCGCAGCAGAACGGCGGCAGCAACATCATCCAGCGGTTCGCGCCGCTTTCGCCGGGAAGAAGATCGCGTTTCGCCCACGGTTTGCTCCGCCTCCCAGCTCGTCAGCCGCTCGTCCAGCAATTCCACTTCGATGCCGATCTCCTTTTTCAGCCGCTCCGCAAATCGCGCCGCTTCGTCCGCCATGGAGCCCGCCTCGCCCGTCATGTGCACAGGGTGGCCGACGATGATACGCGCGATTTCGTGTCTGCGGCAAACCTCGCGAAGGCGCCGAAAATCGTTCTGCCTGTTCGTTCGCGTGAGCGTCTCGAGCGGTCGCGCCGTCAGCCTGAGTTCATCCGATATCGCCAGGCCAATCCGCTTGCGGCCGTAATCGAGAGCCAGAATTCGCCCCGCCTTCGCTTCACCTGTCGGCGCAACTGAATTGTTCGGAGTCATTACGCGCGTGGCAGTCGTCATTTCTCTTGTCATTATACGCGACCCCGAAGCAGCTACGGCTGGCGGCCGCGCTCGCCCTTTTCCCACGCGGGCCAGAAGCCTTCGAGTTTCATCTCCTGGCCGAGATCGGTGTCCTTCATCAATTGCTCGATCTCGGCTCGCGACTGTCGCGGCCCGATGCGCTGTTGAGCATCGGCGAGAGCGTAGGCGGTCACGGCAGCGATCGCAACGTGGCGCTTCAGTTCGTCGATGTCCACTTTGTCGAACGTGTCCGAAGCCGCGTGATAATTCAGCAGGTAGTTCGCGGGCTCCTGGTTTGCAACGAGCGTCGGCACACCCTGGAGCAGGAAATCGAAATTATCCGTGTCGACGCCGGCATCGAGCGTGAATTCTTTCACGCCGAGAGATTTTGCCGGCTCGAGCGCCTCGCGCACGGCCGCCAGCGTGTCCTTCCGCCCGCCGAGCGAATAGCCTGTCACGGGACCCACGCCGGCATCGAAAATCACCGCGGCAACCATGCGGTCGAGCTCCGCGCGGTGCGCCTGTGCGTACGCCCACGAACCCAGCATGCCCTGCTCCTCGCCCGTAAAGAGTACGAAGCGGATCGAGCGCCGCGGAATCGCCCCGGAAGCGTGGATCACACGCGCCGCGTCGATCACCATCGCGACGTTGCAGCCGTTGTCGAGCGCGCCGGTCCCTAGATCCCACGAATCGAGATGCGCGCCAAGCAGCATGAACTCATCCGGTTTCTCGCGACCGCGGATTTCCGCCACTACGTTTTCCGATTCCACTGGACCGCCGACGTGGTTCGGCATCTCGAAATGCACGCGAACCTTCTGTCCCGCGGCAATGAAGCGCGCCATGCGCTGGGCATCCTCGCGCGCCACAATCGCCTGCGGTAATGGCTCGATCAGCGCGTCGTACGCCGCCTTGTGACGATAAAGCAGCAGGTTCGGCCGCGTCGACATCCAGAAGATGGCTGCCGCTCCCGCCATCTTTGCTCGTTCGATGATCGCTCGATCGGCCAGATACTCACCCTCCAGATCCTCCCACGTAGCAAGCTCTTTCGCATGGATCAGCACGATCGTGCCGTTCGCCGCCGCTCCGGCTTTTGCGAATCCGGCATCGTCGCCCGCACCCGCATCGACCACCTCCGCCGTGATGCCCTCGTCCGGCGTCGGCGGCGACCACCCGGTCGAGGCCAGCCGCAGCGCGAACGAGACCGGCGCGAGAACTTCAGCATGTGTGTGCCCCTCGCTCCAGCCAGCCGGAACCGTGAACTTCTCCGTGTGCACTTCGTCCACGCCCGCACGGCGGAATGCCTCGACCGCCCAACCGGCGGCCCGGTCGGCTTCCGGCGAACCCGTCATGCGACCCCCGATGGAATCGGTCAGGTAGCGCAGATTCTCTTCGAGGGGCGAAGGGCCGAGAGCGCTCCGAATCATGGCCGGCGCCAACTCCGCGCAGGATTTTTCGACCGAGCACGCTCCCTGCCCCTGAGGCACCTGCTTCCAGCCGGGCGGCGGGTTGATCGGGGTCATTTGGCCATATGCCGCTGGGATCAGCAGGAAAATCCACGAAATGACCCTCGCGGAACAGCGGAGGATGCGCCTGCGATTGGTCACGGGCATTTCACCGCCTCGGATTAAAGCGAGCGGTCGGGCAATCACAACAACTCCAGAAGAATTCCCTCGACGAGAATCGTTCCTTGCAGAAATTTCCGCATCGGCGAACTTTCTACATAGACTACAGTCTTCACTGTACCGGAGCGCTCGCGTATTTTCCACAGGCTGAGGAGTTTACAAGGTTGACAAACTTTGGCACTCTACCTGCCAGTCCTGCATGTCGGTCCCGCTGCAAGACAGCGCGATTCGAAAGGTGATCGAGTCCCCGATCTTCCTGCGAATCCAAGATGTTCCCGTTTGCGAAGCAATTCAGCTTGCAGTTTTCGGATTATGAAGGCAGTCAAATCAAAAGAACTCTGCCCGCCATGGGCGAGACGGGAAGGCCAATATTGAAAAAAGTACGTGTAGTTCCGAAGTTGATTCCCCCGCACGCTAGAAAGTCCAACCCAAACCAGCCCGACTTCTTTCTTTTCTGCGAAAAATCCACAGGGGCAGTACAGTTTCGAACCGAACCAAGCCCGGATTTGAATTGCACCGTGGAGCGGATGGCCGGTCTGCTGGCCATGCAATGCCTGGTCCGCGGGTCCGATCCGGAGGATTTCGACATTCTCGTCGCGGCGGAGCAGGCGTTTGCGAATCGGTTGCTCTCCCGGGCGAAGGAACTCCTCGAAGAGGGACGCGCAGTCGCGAGTCCCGCCTCGTTGAGCCCACGGCAGAGAGAGATCCTTCAGGCTGTGGTCCGCAACCGGGCCAACAAGGAGATCGCTTCGAGGCTCAACATCACCGTCCGCACCGTAAAGTTCCATATATCCTCCTTGCTGAGCAGATTCGGCGTGCAGAACCGCGCCGAGCTGGCGCGCAGGGCCGCAGGCTTCATGCAGCCGGCGCTCCTCGACCGGGAAGAACCAGCGGAGGATTCGGGACGGCAGGCGTTAGGGCCGGTGGCCGTGAACTCCCCGCTGCACATGACGACAAAGACGCGCACCGCGCAATTCCAGAGACGCGTCCTGAGCGCCTAAGAACCGCGCGAGAGCGGAATTAGTGAGCCATCGGCATTGGCATCGACATCGGCGACGCCACCGATGGCCCAAAGATTTTTTGTGCGGCGGGCGGAAGTTTTTCGAGGTTGCTCAGGAACGTCACGACCTGCCAAGTCTGCGTTTCGTCGAGCGTCTTGCTCCAGGCAGGCATCCCGGTCCACCGGATGCCGTGCTGGATGATGTAGAAGTTCTGATTGTCCGGCATGTCCGGGGCGTCCTTGAAAAAACCGGGCGCGGGCGGATTGAACGACCGGGCGAATTGACTGTCCGGATTCGACGGAACGCCGTGACATCCCGCGCAGTGATCGAGGTAGATTTTGGCGCCCGCCGCGATGTTTTCCTCCGTCGGTTGAATCGGACTCTTCCCTTCCGGAGCGCGACGATCCGTCCAGGCGTTCACCGCCGCCATCGAGAGCTTCGCTTCCATGAGAGACGGCCGCTGGTCCGCTGCGAAATCCACGTCGCCTTTCTCGAGGCAGAAATAGCCGCCTCCTAACAGCAAGGCAATCGCAAACAAAATTCCGAGAATGAAGTTCCTCATGGCCGCGCGCGCCGGGTCATCGCCATTTCAAATCTTTCACGTCGATCGACGGCGGCGGGAATTTCATGTCCATGCTTTCCATCGTCTCGGCAATGATGTGCGAAACGGCGAGGTTGCGGAACCATTTCTTGTTCGCGGGGATGACGAACCAGGGCGCGTAATCCGTGCTGCATTTTGTAAGGACATCTTCGTAGGCCGCCGTGTAGTCGTCCCAGAATTTCCGTTCGTCGAAGTCCGCCTGAGAAACCTTCCAGCGGCGGTCGGGGTCGTCGATGCGCTGCTGGAAGCGCCTCTTCTGTTCGTCCTTGCTGATGTGTAGAAAGAATTTGATGATCCTGATGCGATTGTCGTGCAGCAGCTCCTCGAACACGTTGATTTGATTGTAGCGCCGCGACCAGACCTCCTTTGGCACGAGATTGTGAACGCGCACGACGAGAACGTCCTCGTAAATGGACCGGTTGAAGATTCCGATGTCGCCGTATTCGGGAACGGCGTCATGCACGCGCCAGAGATATTCGTGCGAGGCTTCCTCGGCCGAGGGCTTCTTGAAGGACGTCACGTGACAGCCCTGGGGGTTGCAGCCGGTCATGACGTGGCGAATCGTGCCGTCCTTTCCGGCGGCGTCGCGGCCTTGCAGGACGATCAGCAGGGCGCGCTTGTGCTCCGCATAGAGCAGATATTGCAATTTGTCGAGCCGCTCGATCGACTTTTCGAGGCTCGCCCTCATCTTGTGGCCTTTTCCCCAGCCGAGCGTGTTCTCGGGATCGTAGTCCGCGAGCTTCACCTTTTTGCCCGGCTTCACCATCAGTTCTTTGCTGAAGTTCGTCGCCATTCAGGTTTTCCCGCCGCGAATGCAATCCGAAACCCAATCCGGCTCGCATGAGGCGCGCGCGGCCCCCCGTTTCCATTTGCGGGTAAGAGGCACACCGATTCTTTGTTTTGAGTGAGTTGCACCGAAATCTACTCGAAAGCAGGTTGCGGGTAGAAGGCATCGTGCACGCAGGCCGATGCGGGAGCTGCCGAGCCAATTTATTGCCGGCCGCTGCGCCGCCCTTCCCGGCTCCGTCATCCCCAAAGCTTCCAAGGTTCTTATCATGCGCCCAACGTGGCACATTTCGAGCCGGCGCGCAACTGTGCGGGGCTGTGGACTTTTGGGACCCGCAGGCGCTACTGTGTCGGCGGAAAATTCTTGGCGGCTTCGGCGGCAGTGGGGAAGATCTCGATCACGCGGTTCAGTTGCGTCATCTTCAGGACGCCGTCGACCATGCCGCGGACTCCCGCGAGGCGCAGCGTCCCGCCGGACTTCTTGAGCTTCGTAAGAGATTTGACGATTTGCCCCACGGCGCCGCTATCGATATGGTCCACGGCGGAGAGGTCGAAGATGAAGCTCTTCTCGTTGCGAAGGATGTGCTGCTCGACTTCGCTGTCAACCTGATGGCAATCCTGCCCCATCAGGAAGCGGCCCGACATTTCGAGCACCACGATGCCCGGCTCGACGCGCTTCGTTGTGAATCTCATCGCCTGGCTAGTCCTCTAGTCCTCATACGGAAATTGGCGGATCATGCGCACGCAGTCAGCCAGCGCTTCGAGCACGGAATTGCCCCAGCCGTGAGGAAGGATCGCCGCCGTCTTCTGGTTGACGTGCTTATCCGCTTCGGCGAAGAACCGCGAGTGCTGGCCTGCGGGCCGCTCGACAAATTCCTTCACCGTGATCCGGAATTCGATGTCGCGGCCGCCCTGCCGCTTCTTCATGGAATAGAAGGAGAGCTGAGCCAGCTCGTCGGACGGATCCGCCTGCGCGTATTGCCACTCCGCCACCGTGCGCCTCCTCGGGCCGAACGAATTGCGGGATTATACAGCATGAACTGTTCGGCAGGGATGAATCAGATGGTCCCTTCCGTGCAAGGGGCTGAAGCGACGCGCGAGGGGATGACTGCCGAGTCAGAATCGAAGAGAACTAAAGCAATCCGGGGCCGGCGGATGGAAGAAGGAGGGGCTGGGCCTTCCCCGGGCACCTTCGCTGCGGGATTCCTCAGCTGGGTTTTCAGGGTATCGGAACAGCCCCCATCAGTCGCTCATGGGCGGCCGTAAGTCGCTCACGGGCGGCCGCGAGGTCATCTCCCCATACCGCAGCGTGCGCAGACGGGGCGCTCCTCGCGGTATTGATGTTGGTCAAGGTTCCGTAGTAGTTCTGACCAACAAGCCAGGCGCACCAAAAGAGATAGGCTGTGTCCGGCTCGTGTCCCTTGAATTCGTACGCCCACCAATGGTCGAGCCCGATGTACGCGGCGGTGAGACCCAGCTTCGTCCCGTAAATACCGGCGCTGCTGGGATGTGGACCAAGAATGGGGTTCACTTCCCGACAGGAAAGACTCACGTGTTGGCAGTGTACCGCGGATGCAGCATCGGCCATGCTGGAAAGAACTAGCGCCGTGTCACTCGCGAGAAGGGCTTTGTGGGTGCCAATGTACCGGAAGAGCTTGCCGCGCTTTGTCGTGGGGTCGGGGCGCTCCCGGATTTCATCGTAGACACAAATGTAGTCTCCGTACTTGCGATCCCATGCATATGCCTTGCGCTCGTGGTAATCCTGGTCTCTCGGACAGTCCGCCTTCTTGATCGGTTCCCACGTTTCGCGGCCGTCCTTCACCACCCGGTTCGCGATCCAGTAGACACCGTCGTCATAGAGCTCGACGATGCCGACGCACTGGGTGCCTACCGGCTTGCAGGGGACGAACTTGTGACTCGCTGCGCCAGCGACGATGGGAAAAACAAGTACCAGTATGGAGACTACCAAGGTCTTGAAGCGAACCGTAGCGGTTAATCCGAAGCCCATGGCGCACCTCGACCTTCACGTGGAGACACGTGTCGGGCGACTCAGTCTGGAATAGGGGCCTGTGCAGGTCGGAAGGGAGACCGCAATCGACGCTTCAGGGCTAGCACGCTGGGTTCCAAAGCGGCGCGCGGGTGCTGCGCCGCCAGAAGGCAACTATTCCCTGATGAAAACTCCTTGGTTTCTTGGTCGACGGCGCATGGGGAACGCGCGGAGAAGTCCGGAACGACGAAGAATCATCCCCCAGAGTCATCCCTGAAAACAAAGCGTGCGTGCCGTTTTGGTTTCCTGAAGTCCTAGAATGAATCTTTGATAGACGATAGCAGAGAGCCTCCAAGTCAACCGACCGGGATCGGTCCGCGAGGACGACCGGACCGCAACAAGCGCGGGATGACAAATGAGGTAAGGCGGGTGTAACAGAATTTTCATGCTCCATTCAAAGTTTGGAAGTATCATGGGTCTTTGGGTCTAGGTGTGCCCCCATGGCCACGGTCACTCCCGAAATCACCACAGCCGCACAGCCGGCGCCGGAAAAGGCGGCCGCAGCGAAGCGCCAGTACCCCGGCGCGCTCGTGGTGGTGGAGGGGATCGACGGCTCGGGGAAAAGCACGCAACTCTACCTGCTGAAGCGGTGGCTCGAAATCAACGGCTACCGCATCCATTTCACGGAGTGGAATTCGTCGCCGCTGGTGAAGTCCGCCACGCGGCGCGGCAAGCAGCGGCGGCTGCTGACGCCGACGACCTTCTCGCTGCTGCACGCCGCGGATTTCGCCGACCGCTGCGAGCGGCAAATCCTGCCGCTGCTCCACGGCGGCTATCTGGTGCTGGCGGACCGCTACATCTATACGGCGTTTGCACGCGACGCGGCCCGCGGCTGCTCGCCGCACTGGCTGCGCAACCTCTATAGCTTCGCCCCGGTGCCGGACATCACGTTTTATTTCCGCGCGCCGCTGGACGTGGCCGTCAACCGGATCGTCGCCGGGAGGCCGAAGCTGAAATACTACGAGGCCGGGATGGACCTGGGGATTTCGCTCGACCGCGCGGAGAGCTTCCGCATCTTTCAGGAGCGCATCCTGAACAACTACGACCAGATGATCGAGACGGACAATTTCGTCCTGATGGACGGGACGCTCCGGGTGAACAAGCTTCAGAAGCTGATGCGCCAGCTCCTCGGCGAGCGAATCGACCTGCCGCACTTCGCGCCAAAGAAAAAATGAAACGCACCCGCTCCAATTCCGCTCCCGCCGTTTCGCCCAACGGGCATCGCGCGAAGGCGTCGAAGAATGGGAAGAACGGACACAACGACCTCGCTTCGCGTTTCTACGGAATCCCGCTGCCGGGAATCAAGCCCGAGGAACTCAGCGGCAGCCTGATTGTAGTCGAGGGAACGGACGGCTCGGGCCGCTCGACCCAGATTTCGCTGCTCACCGAATGGCTTGAATCAGAAGGCTTCGCGGTCCAGACGATGGGGCTGCGGCGGTCGTACCTGGTGGGCGAGGACATCGACGCGCTGCTCGCGGAAAACGCAGTGACGCGCATGACGCTGGCGCTGATGTACAGCACCGACTTTTTCGACCAGCTCGAGCGGCGGATTCTGCCGGCGCTGCGTTCGGGGTTGATTGTTCTCGCCGACCGCTATATCTTCACGCTGATCGCGCGCGCGGCGGTCCGCGGGATCGGGCGCGACTACCTGCACGGTATTTACGAGATCGCGCTGCGTCCGGACCTGACCTTCTGGCTGAACGTTCGGCCGGAAGTGGCGTTTGACCGCGAGTTCAAGAAGTCGCAGACGATCAGCTACTGGGAGTCGGGCCGCGACATGTCGCTTTCGAACGACCTCTTCCAGTCGTTCATTCGTTACCAGTCGCTGATCAAGCGGGAATTCGAATATCTTTCGAAACGGCACGGCTTCATCGAATTGGACGGCGAAGGAAGCGTCTCGGAGGTGAACCGGGTGCTGCGCAAGCGCATCGCGTCGCATCTGGGCATCCGGAGCACGCACTACAAGCCTTCGCACGCGCTCGCGCACCTCTGGCGCTAAAGAGTGGCCGCCCCCGTACAACTGGCAGCGATCGACGCGGGCTCGAACGCCATCCGCCTGGTGATCGCGCGCGCCACT
>Ga0187864_10001101_pt1 | contig 27235 bp, 21 predicted proteins | sample June2016WEW_11_4_FD_132985 | JGI IMG/M metagenome (GOLD analysis project Ga0187864, IMG submission 132985) | Peatland microbial communities from SPRUCE experiment site at the Marcell Experimental Forest, Minnesota, USA - June2016WEW_11_40 | ecosystem: Environmental > Terrestrial > Soil >...
CCGGCCCTCTGGTGCCACTGGCGTTGACTGGAACGCGACTTCCCTCCAGTCGCCTCCCTGCTTCACATACACGAAAGTTGCGCGATAATCGCCATCGATCGGCTTGCCATTGGCGATCAGTTTAACGGAGGCGACGGAGTTCACGACAGCCGTGTTCCCGTACGTGTTCACCTTTATGTCGCGTTCGTCAATAGATTCGTACTTGACGCCGCCCGACTTGAAGTCCTGAACTGCCTCCGCCTTCGTCCGCAACCTGCCATCGCCGCCAATTCCGAAGTAGCCGGCGGCCAGGTGCTTCTCAAAAAAGCCGGCATCGCCCTTTAATGCCGCCTGCCGGCCCTGATCGTGCAGAGTCCTGATCTCTTGTTCGACATTTCCCGGGATGCTCTGTTCCACGAGAGTTACGCCGTGGCCCGAAGTCTGCCCAACTGCCTTGGTGTCTGCCGGGGGGTTCTCGCCTTGGCCCCAAGCCGGCAGCAGTCCCACACCCAGAATCAACACCGCGGTGAACATGGAAATCGCAAAATCTCCTAACTTTTTCATGGTGGTCCTCCTCCTGTCGAGCAACTATATCGTATAACGATATAATTGTCTAGCCCGTGTGAGGAAACACCAGGCCATCCTCGACCGCTATGACAAAAGTCTCAGAGTGATGAAAGTGGTTGCGGGCGGCAACGGACGCGCTTAGGCTTCGCGTCTTCTTTCGATTGCTAGCCTGCCGCCAAGGCGACATCAAAGAATCTAGCAATTATGCATCTGCCAACTCGTTCGAGCACGTGGCGCCTGTGCTCTGCTCGCTCAGTCAGAGCGGGGGCAGATGCTCATGCCAAGCCGACCAGGTATCGGAGTCCGGCTCGATGTGGAACTGCAAGCCATAGGCACAGCTTCCGAAGCGAAACGCCTGGTGTAGGTACTCCGCACTGGAAGCAAGTAATGTGGCTTCTGCGGGCAAATCAAAGGTATCTCCATGCCAATGGAAGACCGAAACGGACGGTCCGTTCGGTCCGAATAATGCATCTCGCTTCCCCTCCGCAGTCAGTTCGACAAATCCGAAACCGATTTCCGGGCCCGGCCCGGGAAACACTCTCGCCCCGAGCGCTCGCGCGAGCAACTGAGCACCCAAACACACGCCCAGCACAGGACGATTGAGCCCGACTAGTCTTGCGATGAGGCTGCATTCTTCGGCCAAAAAGCGATGCTTGTCTGTTTCATAAGCACCCATGGGACCGCCCATCACAACCAGGCCCTCAACATCATCGGGCCGCGGAAGGCCGGCCCCCAGATCCAGGCGTCGGGTGTCTGTCTGTAGGCCTCGTGCCTGAGCTTCGGCAGCGATCAATCCGGGGCCCTCCCACGCTACGTGCTGCAGTATTGTCCAAGTACCAAGCATGGGCCCGTGTCTCCACAACCTCCGACAACTTAGTTTCGGATTAGAACCAAGTCTCTCAAACTCGTGTTGAACATTGCGCTCTTTCTATACAGTACCCCGCTAGACCGACTGTGATGTAGGCCGACCCATGAAGGTGACCAGCAGATTGATCGCAAAAATTGTGACTGCGGTCATCTCTAGGACAGCCGACACTGGGAGCCACGACCATGCCCAGCTCGCAAAGCCTTGATATGCGAGAATCTCGGAGCTGACACGAAGTAGACACCCTGCCCCCAGTAGCAGCAATGAAAGAAACATCAGTTTGGTGCTGAAGAGTAAGCGCATTCCGGAAAATGCCGGCAGAATTCTCTGCCCTACACTGAACACCATCGTGGCCAAGAACCCCACGGTCAATGCGTGACGCGATGCACCCCATACCCCGTGAGAGCCCTCGACCAAGCTAGCCCAGATTCCCAGGGCCGCTGCGACGATGGCCCAGAAGTACGCCAAGCGCACAAAAAGCGGAAAGCTGGTGTGCACTCCCTTCACCTTGGCCGGCTGCTGTGTTCGCTCGAGGAAGCGGAGGGCCCAAACCGCGACGATGATCCCGCCCAATAACAGAAGCACTGCTAATCTCATCCAGCCTGCCATTGCAGCGAGCACGCCGGCGGAGTTCACTGCGACCGCCAGGAGCAGCACGCGCCCACGTACCGGGCGCAACCCCAGGAAAACCGGCAGCCATTTGGCGCTGAATCCCCAGACAAATGGAACAAGGAATCCCCATGTCTCGAGCACCAGGAAGCGCTGGTCGAATTGGCTTGGGAGATCAGGTGAAACGCCACGATACCCGAGGAACAACGCCACGCCCAAGTTGACAAGCAGCGTAAGCAGAAGACCTGCGGCGGCCGCGATCACCACAAAAACCCATTCTTCCAACTTCTGTTTGCCGGAGTGGGGTCTATGACCCGACACCGAATAGAAGAAAATTGAGAAGGCAATTATTTCGAGCGCCGCCGAGACGGGCAGCACAACGCGCCATTGCCAGTGGTAAACGCCGGTCAGCCAGCGCAGGCTGACGCCCAACGTCCAAAGCACCCAGCACACCCATGCAGCCCCCAGCGCGAACGGATTCATGCGCCGCAACTTGGGTATAGAATAGAAACCGATACCCAAGATAAATGTGCCAATCCAGCCAAAGATCTGCGCGTGGCCGTGCGCCTGAATCCAAGCAGGAGACACGAAGTCGGCTGAACGACGGCTACTGATCGCCATTAGGTTCCAGACACCCAGGAAAGTCCCCGGAAGCAGCATGAAAACGAGGCCGGTGCTGATGTAGAGCATGAGCATGCGGGACAGCGTGGTCTCGCGGGCCGCGGTGATGTCGAAAATCTCCTGCGGTGTCAGCGGCCGACCAGCCTCTTTCTCAATGCGCGTCCCTAGTGTGGACATGGCTTCCAGCTTCGGTTAGTGCGCCTTTTCCATTGCAATCGCTCGGGGGAACAGGATGTTGTTCTCCAAGTGGATGTGCTGATGGAGGTCGGCTTCAAAGTCTGCCAAGGTTTTGTACAAAGTCTGGAAGCTGATGCAGGCATCGCCCGGGGGCGTATAACCCGCGCTGGCCTTACGCATCGAGCGCAGTGCTTCGCCTGCGGAGTCGTGCTCGTGCATCATCATCGTCACCGGGTTCTGCACGCTGCCGAAAGGCGGCGGCAACACCGGTTCCTTCTGGATGACCGATTCTTCCATCCTTACTATGTAGGGGAACAGGACCCTCTCTTCCTTCATCATGTGCATCGTCAATTCCTGCTCCAGCCCCTGAAAACTGACTCGAACGTGCAGCAGTTCCGGATGGTTTTTCCCGTGCACGGAGCAGACCTTGTCGAACAACGGACCGAGGCGAGCCATCTCCTCGCGCGTGTACTTGTGATGAGTACTGATGATGTGCGCAACCAAGTCAGCTAGCATCTCCGTTGTCCAGTTACGGTCCTTTTGGACGGCGCGTGCAGACTGCTCAGCCATTTCGAGCGAGTCCAGCACCTCGTCCATCGGGAGATTCGCCGTGCGGCACGCTTCTTCGAGGGATTTGCTGCCGCCGCAGCAGTAGTCGATGCCCAACTTTTCAAACACTCGGGTCGCAGCGGGGTTTTCCAGGGCCACTTCTCGCACAGTTTTCTCAGCGGTAATGCTCATTACATCCTCCTCGTGGCCCGGCTCCATGCCTCATGGCCACGCTTCATCTTCCGAAGTTAGCGGAGTAGCGCAGCCGTGCCAATGACTTTTGTCACGGTGATCAAAAAGCCTGGTGAGGGATAACCATCATCGACATGAATAAACGGAAAACGCGGAGCGGACGCGGGTAGGCGGAGGACCGCGTTGCCACTCTGGTTAATCGGCAGACTGCAGTTCGGCTTCCAGGGCTTTCAAGTTGCGGACAACCACGCTGCGGCCATCGATCTTGATCATTCCCTCTGCTTGCAGCCGGGAGAGATTGCGGGATACAAGCTCGCGCACTGTGCCAATTTGCGATGCCAATTCCTGGTTGCTGACTGGCATGATGATTTCCACGCCTTCGGGGGTGCGTTTGCCTTCCTTCTGGGCAAGACGTAAGAGAAAGGAAGCCAGACGGTGTCGCACTGTGGTGAAGGAAAGTTCTTCGATAATTCCAACCAGACGCCGGAGGCGCGCCCCAACTACCCGCAAGACCTTGAGGGCAACCTGGGGGTGCGCCACACAGAGGGCCTGAAAATCCTGTTTGCTGACGAACAGCAGAGTCGCATCGTCAACCGCGGTGGCCGATGCCGGATAGTTCCCGCCATCGAACACAGGTAGTTCAGCAATTGAGCTGCCGGGCCCGTCGATCGAAAGCACTTGCTCGCGCCCACCAGCCGAACTCTTGAAGATGCGCACATTACCCGACTGAACAACGTACAGGCCGGCGCAAGGATCGCCTTCGCCGAAGATCAGTTCGCCGACAGCGTATTTGCGCTGCAGAAGGTGCGAAGTCAGGAACGCGAATTCCTGTTCCGACAAACCGGAGAAGATAGATACACCTTTCAGTACATCGAGCGAGGCAGATTCCTGCACTGTCGGCATGGCGTCGATTTTACGCGATCACCGTGTGAAGGCGAAGAGGACGGCGATTCAACTATGGCACACAAATCACCGCTCAATGTAAACGCTGACTGGGCGAGTCTCTACAATTAGCTCTGCACATCGAGATCTTCTCGGACGACCTTCCGAAGAAAAGGGACCCAAAGCGTTCAGTAGTCCCGCAGGCGCGCCCTCGGCAGCAAAATACCTTAGGACAATGCGCGGCAGTGTGACAAAAGTCATGTGCTGGGCTCATTCGCATGCGTAACCTTGAAACACTGAGGAGGGTGTCATGAGCGAAGTGATCGACAACAAGGCGAACCGGATTCGAGTACTGAAGGACATCATCAAGCATCTACACGCTGGGAATCCCCCCGAGCAAGTGCAGCGACAAATGCAGGAAATCGTCAGGCAAACCGACGCCTCCGAAATCATGGCGATGGAGCAGGAATTGATATCCGAAGGGATGCCCGTAGAAGAGGTCCGATCCATGTGCGACCTCCACTCCAAGGTGACGCGCGACGTCCTGGTTCAACTCCCTATCCGCAAGGCTATCGCTCCCGGCCATCCGGTGGATACCTTCCGTCGTGAAAACGAAGCATTGCGCGGTGTGGTTGCGGCAATGACGCAGACTCTGGCTGAATTGCAGAGTACGAAGGAAGCTGCCGATGCCACGGCGATTCTTCTGCGCTTTCGCCAGTCGTTCAACGACTTGATGGACATCGACAAGCACTACCAGCGCAAAGAACACGCATTGTTTTCTTGCCTGGAGCGGCACGGCATTACCGGCCCGTCAAAAGTGATGTGGGCCAAGGATGATGACGTGCGCAATTTGCTCAAGCGCCTTGGGGAGTGCATACACTCTGACCCGGACGACATCGCGAAATGGAAGATGAATCTGGGGGAGGCGGCAAACGCCGTCCTCAAGGCCGTGCAAGAGATGATTTACAAGGAAGAGAACATATTGCTTCCGATGTCTCTGGAGATGCTGTCGGAAGATGAATGGGCCGAGATATGGTCGGTGTCTCCGAAATACGGTTGGTGCATCGTGGAGCCGCAGCAAGGCTACAAGCCCGCTGTCGGCACGACACCCGAATCCATGAAAGTTCCGCCGTCCGGCGCTCTCATGCTGCCCACCGGGAATGTAAGCCTGGAACAACTCGTTGCGGTGTTTTCAACCCTTCCGCTAGATCTTACCTTTGTCGACGCTGATGACCGGGTGGCCTTTTTCACCGAGGGCCCGGATCGCATCTTCGCTCGCAGCAAGGCCATTATCGGACGCAAAGTGCAGCACTGCCATCCCCCCAGAAGTGTCGAGACGGTTGACCAGATTCTGACTGATTTCCGCTCCGGGAGGCAGAGTGTCGCTGAATTTTGGATCAACTTTCATGACAAGTTCGTACACGTCCGTTATTTTGCCGTCCGCAGTTCCGACGGAGCCTATCTGGGGACCGTGGAGTTGACCCAGGACTTGACTCCGCTCCGTGCGCTTCAAGGCGAAAGGCGTTTGCTGGAATACGATAGTTCTGGCGTGGCCGGCTAAGCGCGATTTTGAGGGCGTACTGGGCTATGAAACAAGATCCGGTCCCGAGATATGAAAGAGCTATGACCGAGAATAGTGAAGCTGTCAGTGCAGCTCAGCGGGCCCGCAGGCGGGCCCTGATAATTCCGCGTGAGCATGGCGCCTGGGGGCTGCTGCTTATTCCTCTGTTTACCGGAGTTGCCGCGGGGTTTGCCTCGGCACATCGGGCTTGGCCGCTGCTTGTGTTCACGATGGCCACGCTGTCTTTATTTTGGCTGCGGACACCACTCGAAAGCCTCACCGATACGGGCTCACTGACCGCCCATACATCAGGAGAACGCTGGACTGCGCTCATTGCGTCCGTTTGTCTCGGCGCCGTATCCGTCGCTTGTCTGACCGGGCTGATGTGGAAAGGTCGAAACTCAAAGTTGTTGTTTCTAGGAGCGGCAACGGCATTAGCATTTGTGGCACAGGCGGTTCTTCGGATGTTCGGTCGTAGGGCGCGACTGGCGGCGCAATTGGTGGGCATAGTTGGCCTCACCTGTACTGCTCCGGCTGCTTACTACATCGGCACCGGACGGCTAGATGAGCGCGCTTTCGTTTTGTGGGCGGCGAACTGGATCTTCGCGGGCAATCAGATCCATTTCGTCCAACTGCGTATCCGTGCTGCCCGTGCCGCTACCTTCTCCGAGAAATTTGACCGAGGGAGGTTCTTCTTTCTAGCTCAGCCGGTATTTTTGGTAGCGCTGACGTTCGCGTCTCTATGGCGGGTGCTTCCTCCCTTGGTGCTCATCGCTTTTGCTCCCGCACTCGTGCGAGGAACACAATGGTTCTTTCGAAAACCTGAATCCCTGGATGTCAGAAAACTCGGGTGGTCTGAGATGAGGCATGGAGTGGTGTTTGGAGTTTTGCTGGCCCTCGCTTTCATTTGTTCGTAAGTACGCTTCATGGTGGATCGCGCTGACTAAGCATGTGTGCAGGATCGGCTACAGCTCGCCGGGAGGAATTGTTCTCTGAGAAAAGGGGAGATTCTTCAGTCGAAGCTCCTCGGTGCGAATAAAGTCGATAAGCTTGGATCTGGCCACAATGAAATGCCTGGACTCGCGTTTCAGGAGGCCCATGCGTGTGAACTTACTGAGTTGTGTCGTCACCGTTTCCCGGCTCGTCCCAATTAAGTTGGCCAGATCTTCATGGGTCAGCCGGACGTTGATTACCGTACCACTAGGAACCTCCTGTCCGTATTTGTCGCTTAACTGGAGGAGCACTCTAGCCAATCGGTGATAGGACCAGGTATGGCTGAATTCCGCCAGTCCCCTCTCCACTGTGGCCAATCGCTTCGAAAGCAGCCGAATGAAGTTCAGCGCGACGGTGGGGACCGAGGACAAGAGTTCCACAAAAGACTCTTGGGAAATAATGGTCACCAGAGAATCCTCAGTGGCAATGGCCGTGAAGGCTCTTTTCTCCTCGGAGAGGAGAAGTTCGCCGAAAACCTCGTTGGGCTTGAGGATGTGCAGAATGGTTTCCCTCCCTTGGTCCGAGAGGGAAATTAGCCTCACCATGCCTTTTTTCAGAACGTAAAGAGAATCGGCAGACTCTCCTTCCCGGAATATCGTTACCCCGCGGGAGAACCACTTCTCAGTGCAGAGGCTGGTAATCTTTCGCACATCCCGCCGCGCGACCCCTTGAAACAGGTCCAGAGCGGTAACGAAGTGTGGCCACACGTTCTTCGCGATGACTGGTGGTAGCACCGAGGATGCTAGCACCAGACTGCTCGATGGTTCAACGCCTGGCCATAAGGGTGAACCTGGATCTCAGGGAACGTCGTACCTTTGCAATGCTCCCACTCTCTGACTCGGCCTTGAACCACCACAGCCAGCTGAGGTGCCGCCTGTCCCGGACCAAGGTGAGGAGGACTATGCCGAAGAGGCTTAGGACATAGCATAAGTAGGCGGCCGGAAAGACATGTTGGGGTGAACTGAGGTGGGCGGAAGCAGGAGGCGGATCGGCAGCATAGAGCGCGCCTCCGAAGACCAGTGGCGCGGCCCAGCCGACCCATTCCGGGTCCGGCGAGAAAAGGATCGAACTGTAAACGACACAGATCACCCCAAACACCAGCAACTCCTTGACCGTGCAGAGCGGCTCTTTCTCGGGATCTGCCATGGCGATTTCCCCTCCGTCAGAACCTTAGGTCAGGTCGAACGCCGGTTCCGTGAGAGGTTTCACAGGTTGAAGGTAATTTATCGTCAGGCGATTTGTGTAAGTGCGGCTGGGAACTGCGGGTCGGAAAGTCATCTTCCTCGGCGATTTGTGAAAGGTTTCACAGATATTGTTAGAAGTTTCACACACAATGTGTCCAACCTGCCAGAGAAACGCATTGAGGAGAACAATAATATGGCGGAATTAGCAGACAGTGGCATCTGCAGGGAGTGGTGGGCGAACCCGGCCGTAGTGGGGCTAATGGGTTTCGGTTTGACGACCATGGCGACAGGCTTGCATAACGTAGGATTCTGGAGCGCTGGGCCGACCCTGGCACTGGCAATCTGCTTCGGGGGCACGGCCCAATTCATTGCGGGAATCGTGGACCTTCGAAAAGGAAGCATCTTCGGCGGGTCCGCCTTTATGTCCTACGGTGCTTTTTGGTGGTCACTATTCGTGCTGCTGTACGTGCAGCCGAAGACGGGCATTCCGGCGGGTCATCCCGAGGAACTTGGTTTCTTCCTCATGTGGACGCTCTTCACATTCGCTTTTTGCGTTGCGGTTCAAGGCGTCGGAAAGTTTCTGGCGGTCCTATTCTGGTTGCTCTTGCTGGCCTTCCTTCTGCTGGACGGCGTAGTTATCGGTAAGGTACCGGCGCCGGTGGCGGGGTGGGAGATCTTCATTGTCGGCCTGATCGCCTGGTATATCGCCATGGCGACGTTGGCGAATGCAGTTTACAAAAGGAAGGTTCTACCGCTTTCCTAGAGTCGCGGATTCGCGTACGAGAAACCACATTTATCTTCCGCGCATGCACGGCTTGGTGTCTGACGGCCGCGATTGTGATTAATGACTCCTCGCATCAACGAAAATCTATGCCGCGCCTGAATGCAATGGATGCGCTTCTGCGACGCAACCGGAAATCACGGCAGTGAACAAAGAGCGCGCTGTATGAGCAGCCGAAGAGGCGCAAGGACAATCGTGGGCAAGGATAGCAAGACAGAATTACGGAACAACGCGGCGGTTATCAACCGACCGGACCGCAACGATGAGTTGGGAGATTTCACAACGACGTGGCGAGTGGTTCCCATCTCCTTATTGGCCACGGTGATTGGTGTGGTCTGCGCATTTGTCGCACTAGCGTTGCTCCGTTTAATCGGACTGTTCACCAACCTGTTCTATTTTGGCCGGTGGAACACAACGATGGTTTCGCCGGTCGGCAACCATCTCGGTGTATACAGCGTTTTCGTTCCCATCGCTGGCGCACTGATCATCGGCGTCATGGCACGGTACGGTTCCGAGCGGATCCGAGGCCATGGCATACCCGAGGCGATTGAGTCCATTCTGCTAAACGGCAGCCGAATTGAACCCAAAGTCGCGATTCTCAAACCACTCTCTTCGGCCATCTCGATCGGCTCCGGTGGCCCGTTCGGCGCAGAAGGTCCGATCATCATGACCGGCGGGGCAGTGGGCTCGATGATCGCCCAGCTGTTTCACCTGACGAGCGCGGAGCGCAAAACGCTTCTTGTGGCGGGCGCTGCCGGAGGAATGTCCGCAACCTTTGCTTCGCCGGTGGCGGCAGTGCTATTGGCTGTCGAGCTGCTGCTTTTCGAATGGAAACCGCGCAGCCTGATTCCCGTGGCATTGGCCAGTGCAATGGCTGCGGTGGTACGAAGGTATATCTTGGGGTTCGGCCCGCTGTTTCCCGTGCCGGTCCATCCATTGTTCATTGGGCCGAAGGGACTGCTCGGATGCGCCCTCGTTGGCCTTCTCGCTGGAGCCCTATCGGCCCTGCTAACACTGTCGGTATACGCGGCTGAGGACGCTTTCCAGCGGCTGAAGATCCACTGGATGTGGTGGCCGGCGATTGGCGGGCTGGCCATCGGCTTGGGAGGTCTCGTTTTCCCGCAAGCACTGGGCGTCGGTTACGATACGATTGGCGCATTGCTTCAGGGGAGCGTCACCACACGAGTGATTCTCGGGGTCTTGCTTGTCAAATGGTTCATCTGGGCGGTATCGCTCGGCTCCGGCACATCGGGCGGCGTTCTAGCTCCGCTGCTGATGATGGGAGGCGCACTGGGCGGCCTCGAAGCAATGTTTCTTCCCAATGAAGGCGCCGGCTTCTGGCCACTGATCAGCATGGGTGCCATTCTTGGCGGCACTATGCGTGCTCCGTTTACGAGCATTGTTTTCGCCTTTGAGCTGACGCACGACGCCAACGTGTTCTTGCCTTTGCTGGTCGGGAGTGTCATCGCCCACGGTTTTACGGTCCTAACCCTGCGGCGGTCCATCTTGACCGAGAAAGTTGCCCGGCGCGGCTACCACCTCAGCCGCGAGTATGCGGTCGATCCGCTAGAAATTCTTTTTGTACGCGAGGTCATGCGAACGAAGGTTGCGGTATTGCCAGCCGCGAGTACGCTAGGTGAGATATGGCACTCGTTGCGGGTGGATCACCGCCAGAAGCAACGCTTGCTGCCGGTCGTGAATGCGGAAGGACAGCTTGTCGGTGTAGTGACACGCGGGGATATAACCGAGCGGATGGAGCAGAATGGGGATGCAGCCCTAGGGTCGCCGATCGGTGATCTGGTGCGAACAAGCGCGGTCGAGGCCTATCCAGACGAGCCGCTGCGGGTGGTCGTATATCGCATGGTGGAAAAGGGGTGCACGCGAATGCCGGTCCTGGAGCGCAGCACAAGAAAATTTCTAGGTTTGGTATCGCTCAATGATTTGCTGAAGGCTCGCTCGCTGCACCTGGAGGAAGAGAGTCGCCGCGAACGAAGTCTCAAATTTAGAAGAGTTCTGTTGAAGTGATGCTATCCAGGTTTCTTGATTGGGCACGAATTGCTATACCCGCAAAAAACAGGAAAAGGAACTTTCCATCATGCGAATGCCCTGCGATCACAGCTGGGGACCACCCGCCAATTCACTCGCGGTCGCGATGAGCAACTACATCAAACCAATCACGGCGGCCGGTGAAGCCGGTTTTAAGCTGATCGAGCAAGCGATCCAAAAGGAGGAAACACGATAACTGAAGCTACCGTAGGCCGATCTTACTCGTACCAGTGTCAGGAGTTCATCAACGGGTGGAAGGACGGCGCCTGCGGCGCGGCCAGGGAAGCTCTCATCGATATCTTTGTGAAGGCTTTCAAGGAAGCTTTGACGTAAGAGGGCGTCGTACACTCGCTCCGGCGTCAGCTGGCTCGCCGGCAGAGATAGGACGGCACTTATCGGAAGGTGATATGAAATTCTCGTGACCGCCAAGAACGCAATGGGCATAAGGGAAACCTAGACGCGGGCCTTTGGTTCCAGGCAATATACACCAGTCCAGGTCTGCTGGTGCTTGGAAATTCCGGAGATCTCTATAGCGTTTGCCGCCGATTGCGGTCGGATGACGGGCTAAGCGGAAGTTATGCCCCCGGACGGACTCTCAGGTGACGTGGGCCAGAAGTCGGCTTCGAGGAGATCTCCCGGAAGCCCGTTTCTGGATAACTTCCGGTTGACCGACCAACCGGGAACTACTCCATTCTTGGACACAAGGGCCTTGTCATTACTAATCCTGAATGAAGTGTGTTAGGAGTCAACGATTAGCTGTACAAATGTTCCGGGGGTACATTACTACTTTACATCGTTGCAATTGCTCCCTGATCCTCAAACGTAAGCGTCAGAGGAAGTACACGATTGACAACGTCGTGGCTGCGTGTCGCGTGCTCTGCTGCTAGTACTGCGCTGCGGAAACCCGCTGCCAGATTGGCCGCTGTAAGTCCGGAAAGAACAGGTTCTTGACAGATCGACTAAAGCGCTAGCAGGTGGAAGGCAACCGGCAACCTGAGTGTGGTTATTGCTGGCGCCCAAACGGGACATTCGATCATGTTCCGACCAGTCCCACAGTGATTAGGGGGTGCAACGTTGCACTTGCCCCAGCAATACCCGGTCAGTGTGTTTTTGGTCGTCGTTGCCCGTGCCGCTGAGGACAGCAATCTGCGGGCTGTTAGCACCTAAAGCATCCCACCACTGCTGCCCGTAGTCCAGAGAGCCAAGAGTCTCGGATCTATGGATTGCAAGAACTTGAAGTGTCTACCTTCGTCGGGCCAGTAGGCGGAAAACACGCGGCAACAATGTAACCGGGAGTAATTGCCTGCCGCCCTGCGGGACAACCGGCGGGATCGTATGATACGTGGCATCCGCCGGGTCCAGCCCCCGCTTTGAAGCAGTAGCCAGTCAGCACGTTGCTATTAAGACTGACTTCACAGTACCCTCCTCCCGACGAGCGGGTCCTACCTGTTCCGCTGAGGGACACGCTGTGCGGGCTGCCAGGCGCGCTGTCAGTCACCGAAAGCGTACCGCTAATGCTGCCCGTAGTGCTCGGCGTGAAAGTCACATTGATCGTGCAGGTCGCCGCGGATGCCAGGCTGGGAACACAGTTGTCCGTTTCGCTGAAGCTTGAGCTGGCCGTGATGTCGGAAACGTTGAGGGGCGTCGTTCCATAGTTGCTGAGTGTGATGGACTGCGCTGGGCTGGTTGTGCCCACAGACTCGTTGGGGAAGGTCAAGCTGGCCGCCGAAAGAGTAGCATTGGGACCTGAATTAACGCCCACACCACTCAAGGAGACGGAATGTGGACTCCCCACGCTGTTGTCCGTGATCGTGATGGAGGCGCTGCGCGGGCCTATCAGGCTAGGAGTGAAAGTCACGCCGATTGTGCAGTTCGCTCCAGCAGCGAGGCTCGAACGACAGGTGCCGCTCTGGTTGAAATCCGTGACGTTGGTTCCGGCCATTGCCACGCCGCTGATAACCAGCTCTGAGCCGCCAGTATTGGTAAGCGTCTCGGTCTGGTTGCTGCTGGCGGTTCCAACCAACTGCACGCCAAAATCCAGGATTGAGGGTGTGAGAGTCAGACTATCAGGCTCCAGCAGGATCGAAACGGTATAAGGCTGCGCGGCCGACTGGTTGGCAGAATCCATGACTTTGATGGTGAACGCCGCTCCCTGTACAGCGGTATCTGGCGTGCCGGAAATCGTCACCGTGTTCATGCTGCTATTGCTGAGCACTAGATTGTGAGGCAGCGTGCCCGCACTCACTGCCCAGGTGAAAGGTCCAACGCCCCCGCTCGCCTGGATCGTCTGGCTGTACGGCAATTCCGATGTGCCGTTGGGCAATGAGGCTGTGGAGATCGTCAGCGGTGGAGATGATTGTCCGCCACCGCAACCGCTGAGCAAGTACAAGCCACCGAGTAAGAGAGCGAAATACTTTTTCACAGTGCCTCCTTCGGTGCTCCGATTTGCCCGGGACTGAAGGTCAAGCCGCGTCTACCAAAAGGACGAAGAGTGCGCGGAGCCGTCGTCGGTTTATGCATAGCCGGTGCCGCAATCTCACGAACTGCTTCGGCTGCGTCTACCATGCTGTAGTCGCAGCCCTCGACGCCAGCATGATTCTCGTCGCAGGGGATGAGCAGGAACGGATGGGTGTCGCCGTTCGTGAGCACGCCATTGCCGGCGATCTCGCCGCGGTCATTGATGTACAGGGGGTAGAGCAGCGCCATATCGGTGTTTACGAGCGTGTTCAAGTCGATCGCGGGACCACCGTTCTCCCAGAGAAAGCCGCGCGTGGGAACAGTGCCGCACACGGCGACGGTAAAGCCAACGATCTGCCCACCGGCATTGACCGATATTGCGCGGCTGCACGGATCCGTACCGATGCTGCCCAGGTCCGTCGCCGCGCCGTTTCTCCACAGCACCGCATGGTGCACGCAGCCCGCACCGCTGCAGCCTGAGGGATTGGGAACGTCGGCGTAACCGACCACATCTCCTCTGTCGTCGACCCACAGAGCCACGGAGTTGTCCCCTCCCAGTGTGCCGAGGTCCTTCAGCCGGGGATGTCCACGCTTGTCCCACTGAAAGGCGTGGACAACGGCGTTCCCAGCCAAGTAGGACCCTCCCGCCACTTGACCGCGGTTGTTCATGGCTTGGGGCGCTCCGCAGGTGCCACCGAACGATCCAATGTCGACCATGCCTGTACTCTTCTCCCAAACGAATGGGTCCTGAGGCGGAACATTCGCCGCGCAGGTGGCCCCGTTGTCCGGGTTCGGCGTGGCGCTGGTGTAGGAAATTCCGGCAACCTGGCCTCGCTCATTCACAAACGCGGCCCAGGAATCGGGACCACCGAGAGTCCCGAGGTCTCGCATGCCGTTTTGCTCGTCCCACAAGAATGCCCGTGACTGGGTACCGCCGTTAAACCCGAGGATTTGGGTGTAGTAGTAAGAGTAGGGGTCAGGCGTACCGTTCGTTGAAAACCCAACCACCTGTCCATAGTTGTTGACGCCCCAGGAAAAGCTCTCATAGCCCCCCTGCAAAGTTCCGACGTCCGTGATCGCTCCATTCCGCCAAACTACGCCGTGGCCCTCCGGAAGCGTCGTGAGTGGATCGTTTTGCCCGGTTTCAGAGATTCCCGCGATCAGCCCGTTGCCGCTGATCCAGTTGGGAGAGCTCCACTGGGCCCCGGGAAGAGCTCCCAAGTCTGTGAGCGTGCCGTTTTGCCACTGGAAGGCGTTGGAATATAGGCAGGAACTGTCGAGTTCAAAAAAACACAGAGGATCTGGCGTGGAAGTATCCGCTTGGCCGACGACAATCCCTTGGTCGCTGATTGCGCGAGCACCAGCCGTACCACCGTCGATATCGTAGAAGACTTCATTCAGGATGCCGTTGGGGCCGCCGAGCGTGCCCAAGTCGATGAGCTTGTAGTGATGGTGAGCAGTCGTGGAATCGAGAGTGGAGAGAGAATCGGCGGAGCGGGTGGCTGCGGCCGCCGGGGCCGCGTTAATCGTGATCGTGTAAGTCGCGCTGGCCGTTGTGCTTCCAAAGTGAACGGTTATCACGACATTGTTGAAAACTCCGGCCTGGGTTGGGGTGCCGTAAACCATCCACACCGCCGGACCCGGGCGGCAATCTGGGCCCCCTCCTGGACTTGGAAGAAATTTTCCGATCCTCAACCCAGGTGGCAGCGATGTGGAGGTCCAAGTATCAAACTGGGTGAAGACTCCGCTGGCGCTAAGAATGAACCCTTGGGGCAAGCAATCATTAAGTGGACCGTATGCAACTCCCACTTTTCCGTTGGGAGGATTACCAGATGTGATAGTCAGCTTAAACACATCCACTGCGTTTGAAGTGCCGGTAATCGAGGACGTTACCGTGTCTGTCGCCGTGATGGTTTGGTCGCCGAGGGTATTCAGCGTGGCCGAGAAACTTCCCGTGCCGTTCGTCAGAGTCGAATTTGCCGGGAGCGACGCCAAGGGGTCAGTGCTCGTGAAGTGAACCGTCCCGCCGTATGTGGGCGCCGGGTTGTTCGCCGCGTCGAGGGCTGTCACGGAAAAGTTAAATGCGCTGCCGGGACCCACGAGCGACAGGGAGGTTTGCACTGAAAAGTGAGTGGGCGCAGCGGAGCCCACGGTGATCCCGCTCGAAGTGCCCGTGATGGAAGCGGTCAAAGTGTCGGTTGCCGTAATGGTCTGGCTCCCGAAGGTCTTCAGAGTGGCAGAGAATGTTCCAGTGCCGCTCGTCAGAGCCGAATTTGCCGGCAGCGAGGCCTGGACGTCGGTGCTCGTGAAGTGCACCATCCCGGAGTAAGTCGTAACAGTGTTGTTCGAGGCATCCAGCGCCGTCACAGTGAAGCTGAAAGAGATTCCCGTTGTGGCGTTCGACGGGCCGGCCACGGCAAAATGCGTGGCCGAAGCGGTTACCGTGATCGAACTCGAAGTGCCTGTGATGGAAGCTGTATCCGTCGCCGTAATGGTCTGGGTCCCCGGAGTCATCAGAGTCACCGAAAAGGTTCCGGTGCCGCTGGCCAGCGTCGAGGCGGCTGGAAGCACCGCTTGAGCGTCCGAGCTTGTAAAATGCACGGTCCCGGAATACGTGGTGACCGTGTTGTTTGAAGCGTCGAGCGCGGTTACTGTGATCTTAAGAGCTGTCCCGGCCACCGCGTTTGCCTGCGCGGTGACGGAGAAGTGGGTAGTGACCGGCTGGGGAACTCCACTGGCACCACCGCAGGCATCGAGGAACTGCAAACAACAAACAAGAATTAGAACCAGAGATATTCTCTTCACGACGCTTCCTCCCGGCTGCCGGGCTAAAGATGTACTCCGCCAGAGAAGCGCACAGACAGATTCGTTTTCACGGTTTCCTCCCTGGTGGTCTTGCAGTTTGCGTCCAGGTTCGGGGAAGACGGGTAGATCGATTGCGAATGGTCGAAGCGACCTGGGCGCTCGCCACCTTCGCCATCCTTCTACTTACATATGCGGAAACCAGACCGGAAATCGATCATGGCAAGTGTCTTTCTTGGATCAAGGGTGTTCCGAAAGGCAGGTAAGGCAAAGCGTTGTACAATTTCGCACGACGGTAGTTCAGTGTTTTCAATGACATGTCTGCCACCCACAACGTGACGCAATTGCTGGTTCAGTGGGCCAACGGGAACAAAGAGGCTCTGGATGGCCTCACGCCGCTTGTGTACAAAGAACTGCGTCGGCTTGCGGCCAACCAATTGAGGAAAGAGCGCAAGAGCCATACTTTGCAGCCAACCGCGCTCGTCCACGAAGCCTACCTGCGACTGGTCGATCAAAAGAATCCGACCTGGCAGAACAGGTCACATTTCTTCGGCGTGGCTGCGCGGCTGATGCGACAAATCCTGGTTGACCACGCACGTACAAAACAGGCGCACAAACGCGCAGTATGTAAGGTGTCTCTGGAAGACGCATTAAGTTTTCAGCAGGAACGAAGCCGGGATCTGCTGGCCCTGGACAGCAGTCTCAGTGCACTTGAGAAACTGGACCCGAGAAAATGCAGGGCTGTCGAACTCCGCTATTTCGGCGGGCTTTCGATGGATGAGATCGCACAGACGCTGGAGGTATCCGCCGTTACAGTGCGTCGGGACTTGAGGATGGCGGAAGCCTGGCTGAATCGCCAGATGCAGAATCTATAGGTGGCCTTTGACTCCGGAACGCTGGGCGCAGATCGAGGAATTATTCCATCGCGCTGCGGAATGCGATGCGAATCGGCGCGCCTCTCTGCTAGACGAAGCCTGCAACGGCGATCCCGAATTGCGCCGAGAGGTGGAAGAACTACTTTCTTCCGAAACGAGCGCACGCGATCGCGTGCAAGCCGCCGTATGTTCTGAGCTTCATGACTTCGGCTTTCCGTCGATAGGTGAAGTCGTATCTCACTATCGAATTCTCGAAGGGCTCGGCGGCGGCGGCATGGGTCTGGTATACCAAGCGGAAGATGTCAAGCTCGGCCGTCGGGTAGCGCTCAAGTTCCTGCCTGAAGAATCGGCTAAAGATCCTGCGGCGTTGGCGCGCTTCGAACGAGAAGCGCGTGCTGCTTCAGCTCTTGAACATCCCAATATCTGTCCTATTTATGAATTTGGAGAGCACGAGGGTCGACCGTTTCTGGTTATGCAACTGCTGGAAGGCCAGACTCTGCGAGAATTGCTGGGGGGGACGAAACGCGAAGGGCCAAAATCCGATTCGGCTGCTATGCCGCGGACTCCACCTACCCTGCCCCTGGCACAAATCCTGGACCTTGCTCTTCAGATTGCCGGTGGCCTGGAAGCAGCACATAGGAAGGGCATTATCCATCGCGATATCAAGCCCGCGAACATCTTTGTGACCAGCCAAGGGCAAGCGAAGATTTTGGATTTCGGCTTGGCGAAACTCGCTCACAGCGCCACCGAGGAGACCGACGAACCAGAGCGTGAAGGTGGCGAGGGCTCAAGCCGAGAGGTGCGTGGAACCGCGCCACTGGCAACTCCCGATCCGCTCCTGAGCCGGACCGGAGTGGCCATGGGCACGGCAGGCTACATGTCGCCCGAACAGGCACGTGGCGAAAAACTGGATGCGCGAACAGACCAGTTTTCATTCGGCCTCGTGCTGTATGAAATGGCGACTGGACATCGCGCGTTTGAGGGTGACACAGGCCCCGAGCTCCACCATGCCATTCTCACGCAAACACCTGCTCCAGCGCGGCGACTGAATCCGAAGGTACCTCAGAAGTTGGGGCAGATCATCACGAAAGCCATCCAAAAGGACCGCACATCGCGTTATCAGAACATTTCGGATTTGCGAGCTGACCTCGAAACCGTGCGAAAAGAAATTCAGCCGAGTAAACCATATTGGTGGCTCGCGGCCAGCGCGGTCGTCCTGGTTTTGCTAGCAATTTCCGTTTTGGTCTTCAAGCACCAGGCGCCATCTAAGGCAGTGCCGCCGGACATCAGGTTCCGCCAACTCACCATCAATTCCTCCGACAATCCGGTGACGAGTGGATCAATTTCACCTAACGGAAACTTTCTCGCATATGTGGATACGCAGGGGATACACGTCAAAACCATCGACAGCTCTGAAACTGAAACTATTGTTCCACCAGCAGAGTTACGAAAAGACAGTGTGTACTGGGAAATCGTTGATCTTGCCTGGCTTCCAGATAGCACCCGATTCGTGGCTAACGCGCATCCTGCTGGCGAAGCCCAACTGGCATGGTCATCAAGAAGCACAGACGTCTGGCTTTTTTCGCGAAACAATGACGCGCCTCGAAAACTGCGAGAGCATGCGGTCGCCTGGTCAGTATCCCCGAACGGGTCCTTCGTTTCATTTGGCACGCATGCTGGGAGATTCGGCGAGCGCGAGTCGTGGCTGATGAGCAGCGCCGGATCGCACCCTCGTATGCTGTTTGACACCGACGAGAACAGTGCAGTCGGCGGCTTAGTCTGGACCCCCGACAGCCAGCGTCAGCTTTACGTCAAGACAGATGCCAAGGGCGACACGTTTTGGAGCCGCGATATAAACGGTGGACCAGCCACGCCTTTTGCCGGTGCATCTGAGTTCCCCAAGAACACTAGAGGCGACATTACCCTATTGCCCGACGGGCAACTCATTTTTCAGGTAGCCGAGCTGAGCGCCGGCTTTACTCCAGTCGCGGATACTTGCGACTTCTGGACGATGCGGGTCGATATGTATACCGGAAAGCTTGTCGAAAAGCCAAAACGCCTCACCAATGGCGCCGGAGGCTGCATTTCTGCTGCAAATGCAACCTCGGATGGAAAACGCGTGGCGTTCCTGCGATCTGCAGGAGATCATGGGACGACGTACGTTGCCGAAGTTGATCGCGGAGGAACGCGACTACGAAATTCCAGGCATTTCACTCTTGAGGACGCGGACGATTCTGTTACCGGCTGGTTCGCAGACAGCAAAACACTCCTGATCGGCACAAACCGCGCGGACCACTATGGTTTGTTCAAGCAGTCCCTCGACTCCGGAACCTCGGAACCCATTGCACCGGATGTCGCAGGCGGATCGCTCGAAGAGCAAATGCCGAGCTTTGATCAGAAGTGGATCATTGCTGTGGTTTGGCCAGCTGGCAGCGATCCCAAGGACGCCTCCACGCCTCAATCCATGATGCGAATCCCGATTACAGGCGGAAATCCGGAGCAGATGTTTCGGGTGGTTCGCCCAGGGCCGTTTTCATGCGCCCGAACTAAGCCAATCTGCGTAATCCCGGAGCAGACGGCGGATCACAAGCAAATGGTGGTTACAACCTTTGATCCCATTGCAGGACGCGGGCCTGAGCTTGCGCGATTTGATCTAAGCAGAGATATTGATCTTACAGTGGACAACATACTTTGTGCTATTTCTCCAGACGGCACTCGCCTGGCGATTACGCGCAGTCCCGAAGGACCCATCGAAATTCATCCCTTGCGCGGCGGGCCGACAACTACCATTCGCGTTCAAGGATCGCGAAACTTTTATGGATTGACCTGGGCGCCGGACGAGAACGGTTTCTTCCTCGAAAGTCGCACGGAAGATACTGCCGAACTGCTCCACGTAGATTTGCAGGGGAATACCTCGACCTTATGGAAGAGAAGAGGAACCGGGGCAAGAGCTATGGGTACTCCGTCTCCTGACGGCAAACACATCGCAATCTACGATCTGCAGCGGCCCGCGAACATGTGGATGATGGAGAACTTCTGATGCCTAGGTTTGATAGGTCGCTTTGGTCAAAACCGAAGCTCCGCTTTCAACTGAATCACCCGTGGCGCCGCGTCTCCTCCGAGCCCAGAGCCTAGGATGCCCGAAGGCGGTTGCTGCAAGTAGCCAATCTCCCCGAAGAAGTCATCGATCGAGTTGTCCGGAAAGCCAAAATTCGGATGATTGAAAAGATTGAAGAACTGAAATCCGATGCCCAGCGTAGCATTTTCCCGCCCGCGAATCTTGGTCTTCTTCATAATCCCGAGGTCGGTATTGAAATAGCCCGGTCCGCGAAAATGATTTCTTCCCTGGTTAAACGACACTGCAGAACCGCCGCACGGACCGGATGGCTCCGGCAGGGTTCCGGCGTTGAATCCTGTCTCGCAGGTTGTCTGTAGAAAGAGCGCACTTGGATTGGGCACTGTGGTTCCATCGGCTGATACAACAAACTGTGGGGGCAGGCAAGGGTGAACCGGGTGAGTAAACGCAGCTCCTTCGCCGCAGGAAGAAGGGGGAGGCAGCGGTCCGACAGGGACCGCGTAGATCAGTCCGAAATAATTGTTTTGCTGAAGATTGCCAGACTCGGCACGGTCGAATACGGTATAGGGAAACCCACTGCGGGCAAAAATCGTTCCGGAAATCTGCCATCCCTTCACCAGAGAGTCGGGACCGCGGCCACCCAACGCCGCCTTCACCGGTAGCTCCCACACATAATTCGCGTTCAAGGAATGGCGCACGTCGTATTCCGCCGGCCCGTAAGCTCCGCGCAGATTCGCGGGATCCTGCGGATTGACCGAACTGCCAGAAGTAAAACCAAAGGTCCCTCCGTTCGAGACTTCGTCGAGGGCATGGCTATAGGTATAGTTCATGAGAACCAGGCCGTTACCAAGTCGCGTGAACTGATGCCGAAACGATGTCACTAGTCCGTTGAAGTTCGAAACTGCGTCAGAGTGATACTGTGTGACTCCGCTGAATCGTGGATCGCTACAGGGAGGAACCGGCGGGCTGCTGCATGCCCCTTGTGGGAGCGTACCGAAGCCAAACGCATTTGCGTCCGGGTCTCCATACATCTCGTGAATGCCATGGTGTCCAAAATAACCGATACTCGCCGAAGTCTGCGTTCCCAGTGCTTGCTGCCATTCCAAACTCCATCTTTGGTATTGCGGCAAGTGCATCTTGCTGTCCGCCGCTGTCAGACTCGGTGGAGCAAAGTTTTGAACAGTGGCTTTCATCTGCGCCAAAGTGTAGCCCGCATTGAACCCTTCGACGAAGGCATTGTTGGATGCGTTGGTGGTCTGGAACAGGCTGTTGCTTTCGTTCGGAGCGAGATTTCCCGAGAACGCGTCAAACACATTGTAATTGGGAGCGTTGATGTAAAAGCTTTCGGATACAGCAACTCGCAACGGATCGTAAAAGATTCCTAGCCCACCACGAAGCACACTGTTGTGGGAAACGCCAAAGGGTTGCCAGGCAAAGCTGAAGCGCGGCGACCACACGATAGAGTCCACGCCCAGGAATGCGCGGTCCTGGTTTGTCATGATTGCTTGATTGTAGGGCTGGCTTGGCTCGTGGCTGAGAGATTCGAAGGATACTCCGGGCCTTGAAAAGCAATGGGTCTGACACAGAGGATTCGAGTAGTGTTCCGCGCGAAACGCAAAGGTGAGGGTCAGAGCAGGTAACGCATGCCATTCATCCTGGCCGTAGAATCCAAAGTTGTTGAAGGAAAGTGGAATTGTCGATTGCTTTGTGAATGACTGCGAAAGTTGTGTGAAGTCGATGGACCGTGTTGCCGGATCCATACCACCCTGATAAAAAGCGCGGAGCGTCTGCGGAGTCAGCGTTCCAAGCGCGTTTCCTTCATTAGGTGGTACCCGCCAGGAGATTCGGGACAAGTTCCCGCCAAATCCCCACTTCTGCTTGCCCCGAGTTTTCATGACATCATCGGAAATTTGATACTGCCTGCGATCGGCACCGTAAGCACCGGTCCCGAACATTGCTCCGAGATTAGCGAACGTACCAGGAACAGAGAAGTTGACATATGTAGGAAATGCGGCAAGAGCCTCGGCCGGGTCTTTGGTTTGCCAAAAGAAAGAATGGCTTGCTCCTGCGACAACTAGCTGGTTCGCTGCCGTGGGACCGAAGGTGTGTGTCTCCAGGACTTGCCCTTGCCACAAAGAAACGATGTAATCCGCGTCAAAGGCTGCGCTGATGGGATCAGTGGAAAAGGCACCTAGGCCATTCTGTCCTTGGATTCTAATAAATGTACGATCGCGATTGCCCAGGTTCCAATCCAAACGTCCGGACGTGAGGGCATCCTGACTCGGGCGGCCACGGGCTTCGACGAAATGTTCGGCGCAGTATTTAGTGATTCCGAGGCCTGTCGTTTTGTCCACGAAGCCAGTACAGCCTGTCGGATCGTTCGGGTCGAATCCGCCGGGAATGGCGGAGGCTGCGCCAGGCGTTGAGTCATAGAGATTGAAAACCTGCCTATAGAATGCATCCGAAGGCGATGCTGAACCGAAACGGGAGTCGATATTGGCGATGGTCGCGGTCTCAAAATCCGGGCTGGGAATTGTCGGAGTGAAAATCTGTGGGATGAACAATCGCAGGCCCTCGGTATCAACGAAGAAGAACAGTCTGTCTTTCTTGACGGGACCACCAACGGAACCGGCCCACTGATTTGCGATGGAGAAGGGACGAGGAACTTCGAACGCATTGTTAAACCAATCGTTCGCATTCAGCACACGGCCATTCCAATAATATTGCGCGTTCCCGTGAAAGCTATTGCCGCCAGATTTGGTCATGTAGTTGATGTTTCCACCCGCCGCTCCTCCAAACTGCGCGGAGTAACCTGTACTGATGACCGTCGCTTCCTGAATCTGGTTCTGACCCAACACAAGTCCGAGTGACCCTGTCATGACGAAGTTTTGACCATTTTCCGTGATGCTCATGCCGTCCATGGTGAAGCTGTAGGAAGTGCCGGGCATCCCCAGCATCGAGAAATTGGGGACGCCGGCTTGGATGCCGCCGGTGTTCTGGCTATCGGTGTTCATGATCACGCCGGGTGCGGTTTGCACAATGTAAGTGAGATCGTTGCCCGGGTTCGGCACTTCGGAAATCTGTTGCTGGTTCATGGTCGTGGAAACATCGCCATTTTCTGCTTGAATGAGCGGCGCTTCGTCAGTCACCGTGACTTCACTGCTCGTTTTCACAATTTCCAGTGCGATGTTGACTGTCCCTGGTGGTCCGAGCAATACATTCACTGCTCGGCTTTCGTTTCGAAAACCTGTGTGCGTAACTGTCAGCGTGTAGGAAGAGGGAGCGAGAAAGAAGAACCGGTACACACCCTCTCGATCAGTTTTCGCGGATTGGATGTTACCCTTGCGGTTGTCTTTAATCTCGACGTATGCAGCCGGCAGAACCGCCCCGCTCTGGTCGGTAACAACCCCAGTCAACCCGCCAGAAGTTGTTGTTTGAGCTATAAGGACACGCGGGGCCAGAACAGTCAGAAGCACGGCGCAAAACGGAAATTGTGCCAGCCGCATCCTCATCGAACCACCCCAGTTGATTCGATCGAGTAGATCGCAGGTCAACAGAGTTGCATCATACCCCCAAATTTAGCTTGATTGTGCAACGAGCGCGACCGATTCGGCATTCCCTTGCAACTTGGGTCACCGACCAAGAGATCACTGGTCCCACGCGTTTGCGAAGCCTGAAAAGGTGGGCCCCGAAATGTGCCGTACGCTTCGAGCCCCTATGCGCTGCGCCAAAACGGGCTTTTTTCGGGTAAGTGATTGATTCCGAAGAGTGATTGCACCTGCTGTGCCGATGAGTGTGCGTTAACTCTTAATCAGCAGATTGAAGTCTCCGATTCCTTTTGCGTTCAGCATCTTTTCGTTCACTTGCGGCTTCGGATGCCCCCTTTGGGGCTCGCCTCTGATTGCGGGTGGATCACGGGCTACACGGAAGTAATCCCTTTTAGAGAAAGACGCCTTCACCTGAATGTGAATCTTTCCACTGGCCAGAAGTCCTCTTCTGGGAAGTCAGCCGCGGTCAGTCGAGTTTCTCCCGAATAACGGGCAAACCTTCCATACCGGTAAGGTCAGGGTTGCCGACCAACCCGCTCACGATCCGGCGGTAACTTCCCAGATCGCGGTTTCGGCCCCGCGAGCGCCAGTTCCCCACACGCTAGCATCAGATCTTTCGGGCTACCATCAGATACAGCTTGGATCCATCTCTGTACGTGATCACTTCGAACCCCAATGGTTCAAGGAGAGCCTCGAACGCCTCTCTGGTGGGAAATGGCTCAATAAACAGATCGCTGGTGGTTCTTAGCTGATCAACGAAGGCACGCCCTTCGGGATGGCTGACCACAAGACGCCCACCTGACCGAAGCATGCGTGCCGCATTTCGGCACGCGGCTGGTTTATCTGCAATATTCCCGTACATACCATTCATAAAGATGGCATCCAAGCTGCTGGCGCCCAAGTCCAGCGACGCGATATCAGCATGGAAAGTGCGGACTGCTGGGTATTTGTTCTGAACCCGCTGCAGCATCCTTTCGGCCACGTCGCAAGCCAATATTGCAGTCGGCTGGTAGGACTGAATTAAGGGGATCAGGACCCCGACTCCTGTTCCGACATCCAGAACGACCTCGCCGGAGCTCAACCCGGCTGAAGAAACAATCTCCCGCAGGCGTGCCATCACTTCTAGTGGCTGTGGCCGATCAAAGACATCCACCAGTTCGTTAAAACGGCGGCGCTGATGATCCGCTATCCTGGCTTCCTCAGGCAGCATAGAGCTTTTAGGTTACCCCAAAGCGCTGGATGGCTCTGCGCCGTTGGCGTTGGGACCGAACCCATCCTCTGATTTGCACCAATCGACAATCTTTGTCGGTCCCCACTTAAAATCTCCGCTTTACTTCTCAAAGAGAACATTTATGTTTCGCCCTAGGACGCGACTAGGGCTGGCTCCGCTCCCCGAAGTGTTACCCGACCAGCCAACCACGCTCCGTAGATTCGATGCAGGAGGAGAACCATGCCACGAAACAAGAAAGACGCGCAAGGGACGCGTGAGTCACCTGCCCGCAAGAAAACCAAGACCGCGAGGACTTTGAAGCCGCATGCGCAGAAGAAGAGTGCGACGGTGGCTGGGAAGAGCCGCGCCGAAGGCATCCGCCTGTTCAAGATCGCGGGACGGCCGAGCCAGCAAGACTTCGTGAGGGTCTATGGCCCCAACGGACCCAAAATGACTTGGGAGCAACGAGCCAAAGCAGGCGTGCCAGCCTCGAAGTTCCAGGCAGCGCTGGCGTCAGCTGTGCGGCAGGCAAAGTAAAAGGGCCTGCCGCATTTCGCAGACTCAGTTCGGGTGGAGCGCGAGGATGACAGAAATTTTCACCATTGCACCGTTCCCAGGACGCGAGAAGTGCGACTTCTGTTCCGAGCGCCCTACGACCCGGATATACGCCTGCAAGAACTTCGTAATCCCCCGAACCAAGACCTCGGTATTTCAACACGAGAGCGTCGGAGGTTGGGTAGCTTGCAGCAGGTGCGCGGAATTGATTGATGCCGGGCGCTGGGCAGAGTTAACCGATCGCGCTGTTGCCAACTTCCTGAAGCAACACTGCGTCGCACGCTACGCCCATTTTGACGTCCGGGAACAGTTCCGCGAAATCCATCACCTGTTCAAACAGAACATGGTCAGGGAGAGCTAACAATGAAGATTTTCAACAATCAAGGCGAATTGACGGGCGAGATCAGCACGGGCTTTACGCAAAACGGTGACCGCATCACAAGCAACACACTGTATGACCGGGGCAATCCTGTCATGCAGAACGTCACCATCCGTCAGAGCGATGGGACTGTTCACACGGAGAACATCATCGGCCGGAAAATTCTGCCCTAGTCGAGATCGACAAGGTGGGTCCCCAGCAAGAGCACAATGGCCGTGAGGCGATCTGGAATGTGAACCTTGGTCCCGCCCGGTAGGGCACAACGCGCCGAAATTTCTGCGCTGTTCCGTAGTATCGATAAGCTCAGCAGCCTTCCCGCCACCTCGGAGGAACACTCATGCGCGTCGCTCTGTATGCCAGAGTTTCTACATGCAACGGGCAAAGCCCCGAAATGCAGCTGGCCGAGTTGCGAGAGTACGCTTCTCGGCGCGGCTGGGAGATCTTCGGTGAGTACGTGGACTCGGGTGTCTCCGGCTCGAAGGAATCACGCCCGGAACTCAATCGGCTCATGTCAGATGTTCACCTGCGGCACTTCGATGTTGTCCTGTGCTGGAAGGTCGACCGCTTCGGGCGCTCGCTGAAGCATCTGGTCAACTCCCTCGCCGATCTCGATTCGTACGGTGTGGCCTTCGTCAGCCTGCGTGACAATTTGGACCTCTCCACACCCTCGGGGCGGCTCATGTTTCAGATCATCGGCGCAATGGCTGAGTTCGAGCGATCTTTGATTCAAGAACGTGTCCGGGCCGGGCTGCGCAATGCGAAGCTCAAGGGGAAGACCTTGGGACGCCCGCGTCGGATAGTCAACGACGATGAGATGACACGGTTGCGAGGGCAAGGTGCAAGTTTTCGCGAGATAGCAAAGGCAGTTGGAGCGTCCCCCGGCACTGTTCGCACGCGACTTCTGTGCGGATGATTTAAGTCGGAATAGTTATTTAACTGGGTTTGCCAAGCCTGGTATTCGGTAGTGAACTTGGTCTGCCAGGCATGGTACTGGGTTGCTAGGTGGGTGTGTCTGTTGTGCGTCATTTGGCGGGTCCAGACACTTGACGCGCGCCCACGCGAGGACGGCTACGGGAGCGAATAATCGAAGGTCCAGGTGTGTTTACCCTGAGCGTCGATATGGATGATGAGCGAACCAGTGAGTCCGGTCAGTTCTCCAGTGCCAGAATTGGGTACAACCATCACGCTCAGCTCTCCCGCAGATGGGGCGTCGCCTTTCATCATGGTGGCGCGGTGCGAGAAGGTGAAGCTGCCCTGTCGGCCGTTAAGCTTGCCTGTCATGCGCTCAATAGCAACGTAGGCCATGGAGCCGGTGCTCGCGGTCGAG
>Ga0187864_10001105_pt1 | contig 27190 bp, 24 predicted proteins | sample June2016WEW_11_4_FD_132985 | JGI IMG/M metagenome (GOLD analysis project Ga0187864, IMG submission 132985) | Peatland microbial communities from SPRUCE experiment site at the Marcell Experimental Forest, Minnesota, USA - June2016WEW_11_40 | ecosystem: Environmental > Terrestrial > Soil >...
ATCGACGCGGAGGCTGTGATGGGCAAGCCATATTCTCAGGACTTGCGTGAGCGTGTGATTGCGGCAGTTGATACGGGGACTGGCGCTTATGTGGCCGCACCACTGTTTCAGGTCAGCGTCTCCTATATTTACAAGGCTTTGATCCGGCGGCGGAAGACCGGCGAAGTGACCGCACGCCCATCCGGCGGTGGTCCCAAACCGAAGCTGGCGCCGCACGATGATGCCCTTCGTGAACGCATTGCGGCAGAGCCCGACATAACGCTCGCCGAACTGCAAGCTTGGCTACTCGCCGAGCGCAAGGTCAATGTCAGCATCGGGTGCCTGTGGAACAGGCTCAAGTTTCTCGAACTCCCGCTCAAAAAAAGTCGGAGCGAGCTGCCGAGCAGGACCGGCCCGATGTGGCCCAAGCGCGTAATGAGTGGCGTGCGAGCCACGTAGGCCGTGACCGTATCATCCGCAGCAACGTCGCCGCCGCGCTTCTTTTTGAAGGCTATGGCAGGATCGTTGCCAGCGGCCAAATCATCAGCGGCCTTGCGGTGCTCGGCGATGGCCGCTTTAAGGTCCACAGTCGGATAGGCGCCGAGTGTGAGTTTTCGATACACGTCTCCGAACGTGTAGCGATAAACAAACGACTTCGCGCCGCTCGGCTGCACGACAAGCCGCAAGCCCGGCCGCGACGCATCTTTGATTTCATATCGCGCGGCCTTCTTTGGCGCTTTCTTGATGACAACGTCAGTGAGCACGGCCTTTCCTCTCGGGGTAGCGCAGGGGTAGGTTTGCCCCCTGATTGAACCTGTTGGACGACGTTAGAACCATCGCCTTACAAAGTAGGAGGAAAGCCGCGCCAAATCGAGACTTCTATGACGTCAATGTTAGGGGATGTTGGGGCTTGCTGGAAACAAAGTTAGCGCCCTAATAATATTGACATGAATGGGGTCAGAGGTTCGATCCCTGTACCGCCCACCAGCCTTCGCTGCTTCGCAGCTACGGCTTGGTAAGCTATCTTTGTTCCCAAGCCATCTTCGTTCCTAAGCAGCGAAGGTAGCCGCTCCGCAGCCCGCAGGGCGAAGGCGGGCTGGGCGAAGGCGGGCTAGCGGCTGCGAGCTGCGGTTCTGCAAGCCGCCTTCGCTGAAGCCGATCACATACCTTCCGCTTTTTTGCGCTTGTCGCACTCACTCCAATATTGCGGCCATTTCATTCCGGGGGGCCTCGTTCCGGCCGCCTTTGCGGCCTTCCAATCGGCGCCGCAGGCGCGCTCGCGCGCGATCATGGCCGCACGTCCGCCGGTCGCAGGCTTCGCGGGTGCTGTGGTGGCCGCGGGTGCCGGCATCGGCTTCGGTTCGGCTTTTGGCGGAGCTTCGGCTTTCGGCGGCGGCGTCTCGGCCGCAGGCGCTCCTTCGGACATGCATTGCTTGCTGAAATCGCGATACTTCATGCCGTTGGTCTGGTTCGCCGCTTTCATCTCTTTCCATTGAGCGGCGCATTCCTTCATGCTCTTGGCCTCCGCCGGGACGGACACGGCCGCGCTGGCGAGAGCTGCAAGAAAAATTCCCGAAGTGATCAACAAGGCGGTTTTCATGGCGGCGATTCTCCTATGCCGGGGACGTGAAGAAGGAAGGCGCCCGCGCGGGGCGCTTCAATGACGGCAGTTCAGCTGCCGGTGGCGTCCGACAGGCACTTCTTGGTGAAGCTTGTCTCAGCCGCGCCGTGCAGTTTCTGCGCAGCAGCTTGATCCTTGCAGCATTTCTTCGCGAAGCTTGTCATAGCAGCGCCGTGCAAATTCTTGCCGGCCGCCTGGACTTTGCAACTGTCGTCCGCCATCGCCGCGGTGGCGACGAAACACAATGAGGTGAGAACAAGTGCGATCGTCTTCATTTTCCTCTCCCTAGTCGGAATGGTTCACAACGAAAATGATCTGTAAGCGCCCTTACATCGGCTTCAGCGTGCCGTTCGGCGATGCCTTATCGACGATGTCGGGCAGATATTGCGCCATCAGCTTGAGCGTCTCATCGACGGGCAAGCCGAGATGCCGGGCGAATTCCTGCACTTGGGTGTTGCCGAGAACCGCCTTCAACTGATCGGCGGTGATCGGAAGGTTGGTACCGTTACCGAGCCACGATTGGACCTGCGGGCCGAGGCCGCCTTGCTGGAGCGCCGCAACGAGGCCGTTGAGATCATGGTATTGCGTCTTTGCCAGCACACCGTTGATCAGCGCCGGCAGCGCCGCCGTCTCGGCCTGGCCCAAGGCGCCCTTGATTAAGTCGCCAAGGCCCAGATTGTCCAACAAACCCATGTTTCTTCCTCCTGGAAGAGCTCGCAACACTATGCAGAAGTCATGTCAAATTCGTAACCAGCTTACTCGAACATCGCGCTGCGCACCAGAGGCTCGCAAGCGTCTCCGGCTGCAGCGCCGTCGCTGCAAGAATTCCGAAGAAAATCATAAAATCATAAGCTAAGCGGCCGGCTTGCGCGCGAGCAATCCGAACGCCGCGATCGCCGCCAGCGCGAGCGAGATCAGCACGTTGTAGCCGGCGAGCGAGATGCCGAGAAAGCGCCACGCCGCTTCGTCGCAACGCACCACGTGGATCGACTGCAACTGATTGATCAGCGGCCCCTTCGCGGTGAGATCGGTCAACGGTCCCGAGCAATCGGTCGGGCCGGGCCAAAAGCGCCATTCGACGCCGGCGTGATAGGCCCCGAGCGCCGCGCCGCAGAGCACCGCGGCTAGGATCGCGACGAAGCCGACGGTAATCAGAGCGCGCGGCGCGCGCACGAATGCCGCGATCGCCATCAGCAACGAGAGCGGGATCACGATGTGGTAAGGCAGGCGTTCTTCAAGGCAGAGCGGGCAGGGCGGAAGCTTCAGCACGTACTGGAAATACCAGGCGCCGAGGATGGTCGCGGCGCTGAGCACGAAGATCGCCACCGCGGCGGCGGCGGCGGGTTCGCGGCGAAGCTGTTCGTTCCAGGTTGCCTTCATCGCCTCATCACCAAGCCGCCTTTATCGTCATCCGTATCGTCCACGCAATCCCGCTACGGCGTGCGCGAAGGTTGCAATTTGCCGATCCGGCAGGCGGATGCAAGCCCGATACCTTCACGGTCCGATCACGTTGACGCGGCTTTCCGCTCATTCCCGAGCAAGCGGGGGAATCCAGACCGGGCATTTCGAGGATCACGAATGCACTGGGTCCCCGCCTTCGCGGGGACGAGCGGGCGTGAGAGGAGTCAATTCAACGCGTCGGGTTCCTCGCCCGCTCGATTTTCTTTTTGCCGGGAGCGGCGGCCGAAGATATAGATGGCGCCCGGAGTATGATCCGGAAAAGTGGTGGCCGGTTTTCCGAATGGATCATGCTCTGCTAAAAATAGGCCCGTGTGGCGGAACTGGTAGACGCGCACGACTCAAAATCGTGTTCCGCAAGGAGTGGGGGTTCGATTCCCTCCACGGGCACCAATCGTAGATAAGCAGTATGATCCCATGAAATTCGCGCATTTTACCCATATCTGGGCCAAGCCCGGAATGACGCCGCATGAGCGTTACGAGCAGCTCTGGCGCGAGCTGCAATTGTGCGATGAGACAGGCTTCGACCACTCCTTTTGCGTCGAACATCATTTCCGTCCCGACGAGAGCTGGATGTCGTCGCCGAGCCTTTACGCGGTCGGCGCCGGCGCGCGCACACATCGGATGCGGATCGGGCCCATGGGCTACATCGTGCCGCTCTATCATCCGCTGCGGCTCGCCGAGGAAATTGCGATCGTCGATCAGATGCTCGGCGGCCGCATGGAGCTGGGGCTCGTTCCCGGCATCAATCCGGATTATTTCCGGCCCTTCGGCCTCGACTACGGCCAGCGCAAGTCGCCGACGCTCGAATTCGTCGATTATCTCCGCGCCGCGTTCGGCGACACGCAGCCGTTCTCCTTCCATGGCCAGGAGTTTCACACCGACGGTGCCGAGATTTCGGTGCAGCCGTTGCAGCGCCCGTACCCGCCGCTGTGGATGATGAGCCGCGATCCGCAGACGCTGGAATTCTGCGCCAAGAACGCGATCAATCCCGGCTACTTTCTGATCTATCCGCGCGCCGATGCCGCGCCGCGGTACCGAAAATTTCTGGCGGACTGGAAGGAAGCCGGCTGGCCCAAAAAGCCGAACATCGCCTATTGCTCGATCGTTTATGTCGACGACACCGATGAGAAGGCGATCGAAAACGCGCTATTCCGCGCGAGCCGCGCCTATGAGGGATTTTTGAAGCCGGCGCAGCCGGGCGAGACATTCGAGCAACGCGCGCGTGAACACGCCAAGAGTTTCATCGGACGCGGCGAGCCCGGCGCGTCCGAGATCATGCAGCATCTGTTCGACGCCGAATACCTTTTCAAGCACGATCTCGTCTTCATCGGCTCGCCCGAGACCGTGAGCGGAAAAATCCGCGCCGCCGCCGCAGCCGGCGTGTTCAATGTCTTCATGGGTGAATTCAACTTCTCCGATCTGCCCGAGCGCGATCTGTTGCGCTCGATCCGTCTATTCGGAGAGAAGGTGATCCCGGCGCTGCGCGAATACGAGCCGTTCTGAGTTATTCATCCGTGTTTGCGGCTACTGCGCCCGCGCCAGCTCCGGATGCGCCTTTAGCCGCGCGGTGTTGAGCAGATGGATGGCGAAGCAGACGATCGCGCCGACGGCGAACGGAATCGCCGACCACATGTACAATTGCTGCACCGGAAGCCCGACGAACAGCGCGCCGGCGAGCGGACCGACGATCGAACCTAGTCGCCCGAGGCCGAGCTGCCAGCCCGATCCGTTGGCGCGCAGCGACGTCGGGTAGAGCATGGCGCCGACGACGTTGATGCCGATCTGGATACCGAGCACGATGAAGCCGGCAATGAACGTCACCATGAGCAAGACGGCTTCCGACGTCAGCCCAGCATAGCCAATCGAGCCGACGACCGGTATAGCGAGCACAAGCAAGAGCGAAATGCCGAGGAAACGATTGCGCTGCAGCCACCAGCACAGCGTCAGTGCGCCGACCGTGCCGCCGACTTGCAGCATCGCGGTGGCGAGCGCGGCCGTCGCCGGCGGCAGCTTGGCCGCGGTCAACAACGTTGGCGTCCAGCCCAACAGGAAAAAATAGCCCATCAGGTTCAGCGCAAAGAGGAGCCATGTCAGCGGCGTGATTAGCCACAGGCCGTTGCGAAACAGATAGACCGGATTGGATGATGGAAACTGCTGCTCGTCCTCGATGACGAAGTGCGCATTCGCCGGCACCTTGAAACCGGGCCGGAGCGCCGCGATCAGCTTTTCCATTCTCGGCCGCTGGTTCTCGTGCAGCGCCATGTATTTGATCGATTCCGGAAGGCCGATGATGGCGACGAGCGCAATCGCGACCGGCACGATACCGCCGATCTCGAACAGGATCGGCCAGCCGTAGTGTGGAACGAGGGTCGCGCTGACCAACCCGGCGAAGGCGCCGCCCAGCGGCACGCACCCCACGGCGATGATCGGCAGCGTCGCCCGCAAGTGCCGCGGCGCCGATTCGGCGCAGATCGCCACCACATTGGGAATGACGCCGCCGATGCCCAAACCGGCGACCAGCCGCAGCCAAAAGAGTTGCGTCAGATCGGTCGAATAAGCGGCCGCGAAGGTGAGTACGCCAAACAGCAGGTTGGCGGCGATCAAAGCGGGCTTGCGGCCATAGCGATCGCCGATCCAGCCGAAAATGGCGGAGCCGAACAACACGCCGATGTTGCTGGCGCTGAGCACCGGCCCGAGCGCGCTGCGCGGAATGCCCCAGGACGCGACCAGATGCGGCGCCGCGAAGGCGATCGCACCGATGTCGTAGCCGTCGATCAGGGAGAGCAGAATGGCCCAGGTCAGCAATCTGATCTGGAATGAGGTCAGCCCGGTCTCATCAAGCAGGCGCGACACCTGAACTTGCGCTTCGCCGGCCATCGTTTCCCCCGTGCAAAGATTTTTGATTGTGCCGACAGTGGCGCACTTTGTCCGCTAAGCGTAAGTCAGTCACCGCGTCAAGAAAAGCGACAATCGCGCTAGGTCCGCCGGCTTTTCATATTGGCGTAAATTCGCCGCAGACCGCTTTTGAGTATTGCCAGCTCCTCGGCCCGCACGCCGGCAATGGCCGCCGCCTCATAGTCACGGGCTATCGGAATGAGGCGCGCGACCTGCGTTTTGCCCTTGGCCGTGAGCTTGACGACGACCTCCCGCGTGCTGCGGGCGGAGCGCGTGCGTGAAACCACGCCGAGCCCGACCAGGCGCGTCACCAGCCGCGACAAGGTCGATGCGTCGATGCTGGTCAGGCCGGCGAGATCGATCTGGCGTTGGTCGCCGTTGCTCGCCAGCACGGCCATGACGCGCCACATGGCGATGCTCAGGCCATAGGGTGCCAGCGCTTCCTCGCCGAACTGCTCGGCAATGATGGTACCGACCCGGTTCACCAGGTACGGCAGATAATTGTCGAGATCGAGCCTGGCGGAATGCTTCACGGGCCTGCTAATCCTCGAAGGCGAAAGGGCTTTTCGTCTAATTGAATTTCCTTTACCGGTCAAAACCGCGTCCGCTCGACGGCAAGGTCAGCCGACGACACTTATCATTGCATTTACAACAGATGCAAATTCAACCAATATCCGCAGTGGCTTACGTCTTCGGCGGTCCCGTGCCGTCGGTGACGCCAAGGGTCTGATCAAGACCGGAACCGAATCAGCGCCCTTAAGCGGCTGCGCCCAAACCAATTGCGGGGTTCGAGGAGGAAACCATGGACTTCGGCTACTTCACGCTGAGCGACAATCACTACGAAAACAATGCGCGCTCCTCCAATCAGTTCGTCGCCGACATCACGGCGGAGGCGCTCTTCGCCGACAAGCTCGGGATGCACTCGGCTTGGATCGGCGAGCATCATTTCAACTCGCTGGGCGTTCTGTCCTGCCCGGATATCGTGCTCGGTTACGTCGCCGCCAACACCACGCGGATCCGGCTTGCGCCGGCCGTGACGGTGCTGCCGCTTCATCACCCCATTCGTGTCGCCGAGCAATGGGCGACGCTCGATCTTCTTTCCAACGGTCGTGTCGATTTCGCCTGCGGCCGCGGTTACGACCAGCGCGAATATCTGCCGTTCCATGTCTCGTTCGAGGACAATCAGGGAATCTTCGAGGAGGGGCTGGAGCTGGTGCGCAGGCTTTGGCAAGCGGAAGATCGCATCTCGCACCACGGCAAGCACTATTCGTTCGACGACGTGCGGATCACGCCGAAGCCGGTTCAGCGGCCGATTCCGACCTATGTTGGATCGTTTTCAAAACCGTCGATCGAGCTGGCCGCGCGATTGGGCTGCGGGCTGATCGTGGCGCCGTTTGCCGCCGCGATCAGCTACGGCGGGCTCCAGCAGGTCGCGGACCTCTATCACGAGACCTGCGCAAAACATGGCACCAAGCCCGGCAGGCTAATGTGCAGTTACTTCACGCATTTCGCGGAAAACAAAGCGCAGGAAGACGCCCAGCGCGCTCGCCAGATCCGCTACTATAAGGAGTGTGTGATTCCGGCTTTTCCGGGCGATCCAAAGACCGCGCCGCCCAGCTATCGGTATTTCGTCGGCATGGTCGAGCGGCTGCAGAAGGTGAAGCCGGAGGATTTGACGGAGAACTCGGTGCTGCTCGGCTCGCCCGCCCGCATGACCGAAACCCTGAAGAAAGTCGAGGCGGCCGGTTTTGATGAAGTGATCCTTTACTTCAACGTCGGTTTGAAGCCGCACGGTCAGGTCAAGGACGAGATGGCGCGGTTCATGGCCGAGGTCGCGCCGTCTTTCGCCGGCGCGCGCAAGGAACACGCGGCGTAACGCCGTTCGGCGACCATGTGCGTGCGGCTCACACCTCCAGCCACGCTTCGCGCGCCGCGGCGTCGGCGGCCAGCTCGGATGGGGTGCCTTCGAACACCATCCGGCCGTGGCCCATCACATAGACGCGATGCGAGATGCGCATGGCGATGGTGAGCTTCTGCTCCACCAGGAGGATGGAGATGTGGCGTTCCGCGATACTTTGCAGGAGGTCGGCAATCCGTTCGACCATTTGCGGCGCCAGCCCCTCGGTAGGCTCGTCGATCATGATAAGATCGGGATCGCCCATCAGGGTCCGGCAAATCGTCAGCATCTGTTGCTCGCCGCCGGAAATCGCGCCGGCCGGCGTCTTCGCACGCTCTGCGAGCCGGGGGAACAGCCGATAGGTGTCGCCAAAATCCCATCGCGCCGCCTTCTTGCCGGCCTTGACGCCGAGGATCAGGTTCTGCTCGACGGTCAGCGTCGGAAAGATGGCGCGATCTTCCGGGACGTAGCCGATGCCCCGATGCGCGATCTCGTACGGCTTGAGGCCGGCGATGGCTTCGTCCTTGAAGGTGATCAAGCCCCGCGGCGGCACGTTGCCCATGATCGCCTTCAATGTGGTCGAGCGGCCGACGCCGTTGCGGCCGAGGATGCTGACGATCTCGCCCGGGCCGACGCAGAGAGAGACGCCCTGCAGGATGTGGCTCTTGCCATAATAAGCGTGCAGATTGCGGACGTCGAGCATCATGGTGCGGTGCCCAGATAAGCCGCCTGCACGGCGCTGTCCTGTTTGATCCGCGCCGGAACGTCGCTGGCGATGATCTGCCCGTACACCAGAACGGAAATGCGGTCGGCGATGTCGAACACAACGCCCATGTCGTGCTCGATCATGATCAGGGTGCGGCCCTCGCTGACCTTTCGGATCAGCGCGACCGCGCGCGCGGCCTCGGCCACGCTCATCCCCGCGCTCGGCTCGTCGAGCAGCATGATCCCGGCGCCGCCCGCGATAGTGATGCCGATCTCGAGCGCGCGCTGCTCGGCATAGGTCAGCACGCCCGCCTGGACTCGGCGGCGGCCGGTCAGCTCGACCGCTTCGAGAATGGTTTCGGTCCGCTCGCGCACATCGGCGAGCCCCTCGATGCCGCGCCAAAATGCGTACTTGTGTCCGAGCGACCACAGCACCGCGCAGCGGACATTTTCCCACACGGAAAGCCGCGGAAAAATGTTGGTGACCTGGAAGCTGCGGGAGAGACCGCGCCGGTTGATCTGGTGCGGCGGCAGCCCGGTGACGTCCTCCCCGTTGAGCTGAACCGTCCCGGAGGTCGGGGTGAGGCGGCCGCTGATCAGGTTGAACAGCGTCGATTTTCCGGCGCCATTCGGCCCGATGATAGCGTGCCGTTCGCCGGCCGGCACGGCCAAGCTCACGCCACGAATGATCTGGGTCGCATCGAAATTCTTGCGCAGGTCGATGAGCTCGACCGCGGGCGCGATCATTTCGCTCTCCCGTGTGCGAACGCATCGTGCCAGGCGGCGCCCACGACCGGCCAGGTCAGGCGGAACAGCCAGAAGCCGCCGAATGTTAGAACTGCCGCGGCAACCCAGGGGATCGTGCTCGCGGCGTCGAGCGCGACGTGGAAAACGGAGATCGTCGTTCCCTCGGACCCCTTGACGGTGAGGTGGTACGTCATCTCGATGACGAGGATGAGGCCGGCGAGCAGCACCAGCGCCGGCACCAGGGCGACCAAATAGGCTAGCGCGAGCCGCAGCATTGATCCGTAGGCGCGGGCCTGCCACAGCGGCGCGTGCATCATCAGCAGGCCGGCGATGCCGTTCGGGGCGAACATCACCATGCCGATGAACAACAGACCGAAATAGAGTTGCCATACGTCGGTCACGTCGCTGAGCATCACTTCGAGCCAGGTGACGAGGACCGCGCCGATCACCGGTCCCATGAAGCTTCCAATGCCGCCGATATAGGCCGCAAGGAGAACGAGACCGGACTGCCCGGCGCCGACCTCCGCGGAATTGACCAGCTCGAAATTGATGGCCGCAAGCGCGCCGGCGATACCCGCGAACAGTCCGGCGAGCGAGAAGGCGATGAAGCGCAAAGTGCGCGGATTGTAGCCGACGAACTGCACGCGCTCGGGATTATCGCGCACCGCGTTGCACATGCGGCCGAATGGGGTACGCGTGAGCGCGTACATCGCTACCATACATAGGAGGCACCAACCTGCGATCAGATAATAGACTTGGATCTGCGGGCCGAAATTGAGACCGAACACGTGCAGTAGCTTGGTGCGGTTGGTGCTCACTCCCTCCTCGCCGCCGAAGAATCCGCGCAGGATGAGCGAGCTCGAGGCCACGAGCTCTCCGAGACCGAGCGAGATCATGGCAAACACGGTTCCGGCGCGTCGCGTCGAAACCGACCCGAAGATGATGCCGAACAGCAAACCGCTGAAGCCGCCGACCAGCGGGATCACCAACAGCGGCACCGGAAGCGCATCATGGATCACGGTATTCATGGCATGCACAGCCAGGAACCCACCGAGACCGTAATAGACCGCGTGACCGAAGGAGAGCAGGCCAGTCTCGCCGAGCAGCATGTTATAGGAGAGCGCGAACACGATCATGATGCCCATCATGCTGAGCATCGTGAGCGCGGACCCCGAAGTGAAAATCGTCGGCAGGATCGAAAACGCGACCGCGAGCGCGGTCCACGGCGCCGCAAGGCGCACGACCGCCGCGGGGCCCGCCGACGATAGACCGCCGGGCGCCGGCACCTTGACCGCATCGCTCGCTACGTCACTCAATGTTCGCGCGTCCCCATAAGTCCGGTCGGCCGGAAGATCAGGATCAACACCAACAGCAGGTAGGGAATGATCGGGGCGATCTGCGCCACGGTCACGTCCCACACGTCGAACAGCACGCCGCTGGCCGGCGGCGGGACGCCGATGCCGCGCAGGACGTCGGCGACCGAAAGGTTGATGGAGACCGCAAAAGTCTGAACAAGGCCGATCAGCAGCGAAGCCAGGAATGCGCCGGTGAGCGAGCCCAGCCCACCCACGACGACGACGACGAACAGGATCGGACCGAGCGCGCCCGCCATGTTCGACTGGGTCACCAGCGCGGGCCCGGCAATCACGCCGGCGACCGCCGCAAGTCCGGTGCCGACGCCGAACACCAGCATGAACACTCTCGGCACGTTGTGGCCCAGCATAGCCACCATGTGCGAATGCGTCAGCGAGGCCTGGATGATGAGCCCGACGCGGGTGCGCGTGAGCACGGTGAAGAGCACCGCGAAAATCGCGACCGCGGTCAGAAGCTCGAACATCTTGTAGGCCGGATAATTGGTCGAGAACACGGTGAAGGCGCTGAAATCAAGCGCTGCCGGCACCCGATAATCCGCCGGACCCTTGCCCCAGATCATCTGCACGACTTCTTCGATGACGAAGGCGAGACCGAACGTGAACAGCAGCTCGGCGACGGGGCCGTGCCGGTGCACGTGGCGTAGTCCATAGCGCTCGACCAGCGCTCCGATGCCCCCGACCAGCACCGGCGCGACGACGAAAGCCGGCCAGAAGCCGAGAACCTGGCTGATCTGAAACCCGAAGAACGCGCCCAGCATGTAGAAGCTGGCGTGGGCGAAATTGAGCACGCCCATCATGCTGAAGATCAGCGTGAGGCCGCTCGCCATCAAGAACAACAGCATGCCGTAGAGCACGCCGTTCAAGGTCGATATGGTGACGAGCTCAAGCACCCCTGGCCGGCTTGGCCGAGATCAGCTCGGGCGATTCATCTTGCAACTGGTGGGAACGATGGCGTCTTGTGTTTCGATCTTGCCCGTCGTCTTCCAGCCCCAGCCGGTATTCTCCTCGTCGAACGGTTGGTGCTTGCCGATGGGGCCGAGATTGGCGATGTACATCGGCTGCAGGAACTGATGATCGTCGGCCCGCATGACGCCTTCGCCGCCGTCGTAGACGGTGAACTTCATGCCCTCGAGCTTGGCCGCGATCTTGGTGGGCTCGATCGAATTCGCGTCATTCGCGGCCTTGACGAACATGCGGGTCTCATTGACGGCACGCGGATAGAACAGCGTCACGCCGGTCTTGGCGCGGAACGCCTTCTCGAACTCCTGGGCCGGTGCATAGGGCTCGTTCGACACGCCCTCGGCGATCACAAACACGCGATCCGGCAGGTTGGCCTGTTTGATCGCCGTCGGGCCGCCGGTGCCGCCAGCATAATAGGTATACCAGTCGATCTGCAATCCGGCGTCCGCCGCGGCCTTGAGCAGCAGGGCGAAATCCTGACCCCAGTTGCCGGTGATGACGCTGTCGGCGCCGGAAGCCTTAATCTTGGCGATGTAGGGCGAGAAGTCTGTGACCTTGAGCAGGGGATGCACCTCGTCGCCGACGATCTCGATGTCTGGCCGTTTGGCGTTGAGCATCTTGCGCGCCTCGGTGCGCACCGACTGGCCGAATGAATAGTCCTGGTTGATCAAATAGACCTTCTTGATGTTTGTTCGCGGCTTCATGTAGTTGGTGAGCGCCGTCATCTTGATGTCCGAGTTCGCATCCCAACGGAAATGCCAGTAGCTGCACTTGTCATTGGTCAGCGCCGGATCGACCGCCGCATAGTTGAAGTAGAGCACTTCCTTGCCGGGGTTGCGCTCATTGTATTTCGTCACGAAGTCCTCAATCGCAGCCGCGAACGCCGAGCCGTTGCCTTGGGTGACGAAGCGGATACCCGAATCGATGGCCTTTTGAAGCTGGACCAGCGTCTCTTGGGCGTTGAGCTTGTTGTCGTAGGCGACTATCTCCAGCTTCCGGCCGGCAACGCCGCCGTGCGCATTCGTCCACTCGGCCAGATACTGGAAGGTCTTGAGGCCGACCTCGCCGATGCTCGCTCCGCCGCCGGACAGGGGGTCGATATAGGCGATCTTGACGGAGTCCTGGGCAACCGCGGGCAGCGCAGTGATCACTGTGGCTACCACAGCGCAGAATAGGGCTCTCAAGCGCGAGCTCATGGACGATCCTCCCAATTTATATCTTTGCGCAACCTGGCGCTGCCCGAGCATAGAACCCCGGTCCGCCGCTGTTCGTCAAGAACTCCCGACGCCGGCGGGGTCCCGAAGCCGGTGGCCGGGTTTGGAGCCGCACAGTCAGGTCAAGGACGAGATGGCGCGGTTCATGGCCGAGGTGGCGCCCTCATTCGCCGGCGCGCGCAAGGAACACACGGCGTAACGCTCACGAGGGCGCGGACCCGCAAAGGCTCGAGTTACGCGCTCGTCAGTTCACTGCCATCGCGTCCTGAATAAAGCCTCTTAGTGCGTCGCTATCAAACGGCTTGCGCAGTATCCGCAAGTCCGCGGGGGCGGCGCGTGCCGCTTCGCTGTAGCCGGTCGTAAGAACCACCGGCAAATGCGGATACTGCGACCGGATTTCGCTCGCAAGTCCGACACCGTCGATCGTCCCCGGCATGACGATGTCGCTGAAAACGAGATCGATCTTGGTGCCATCCGCCAGCAATTTCAGTGCCGCGTCAGCCGACTCTCGATACAAGGTGTCGTAACCGAGATGCTCGAAAAGGGATGAAGTCACCTCCGCTACTTCGGCGCTGTCGTCGACAATGAGCACCGCCGGCCGCTGCGAAGGCTGGATATCCAAAGCGGAAAGATCCTCACTTGCGATTTCGCCAGCGGGAAGTGCCGGCAAATAGATTGTGAGCGTTGTTCCCTGTCCAACTTTGCTGTCCGCCTTGACCAATCCACCGGCTTGGTGGGCAAAGCCGTAAACTTGCGATAGGCCGAGGCCGGTACCTTTGCCGACTTCTTTGGTCGTGAAAAACGGATCGAAAATCTTGGTCAGAAGATCCGGTGGAATTCCGGTGCCGGTGTCGCTGAATTGAATGGCGACAAACTCATTGTTAAGAACATCCGCGGCGTCCTCGGTCGTCACGTTCCCCATGGCTATGCTGAACGTACCGCCGTTCGGCATGGCGTCGCGGGCATTGACCGCAATATTGACGATTGCAAGTTCCAGCTCGGCAAGGTCGACTTTGACCGGCCAGACACCCGGATCATTCACTTCTTTGTATACGATGTTCCCGCGCAGCGAGCTTTCAATCATCGTTCGCATGTCGCTGATGCAAGCATTCAAGTCGACCACTGTCGGGCTAAGGTGCTGACGACGGGCGAAAGTCAATAACTGCCGCGTCAGGCTTTCGCCGCGCTTGGCCGCCGTCTGTATCGCCTCGATTGCTCTTGGCAATTTGGGGTCAAGCAGCCGCTTAAAAGTCTGGGCATTGCCTCCGATAATCATCAACAGATTGTTGAAGTCGTGCGCGATGCCGCCGGTCAGCTTGCCAATGGCCTCCATTTTCTGAGCCATGGCGAGCTGTTCGCGCGCCTGCACCAGCTTCTCCTGCGCGTCACGTCGCTCGGTTGCATCCCGGATGACATTGGCAAAACCGATCAGATTGCCATCATTATCAAGGATCGAAGAGACCGAGCCCGTGACGAAAAAGGGTGTGCCATTCTTTCGAATGCGCCATCCCTCCACTTCGTGCTTTCCTCGCTGGATAGCCAATTCAAGCGCGCGTTTCGGCTCCCCGGCGCGGCGTTCGTCCGGTCGGTAAAATATCCCGAAATGCTTACCGACGATTTCATCCGAGGTGTAGCCGATGATCTGTTTTGCGGCGCTATTCCAGCTCGCAACGCGGCCCGCCGTGTCGAGCAAAAAGATCGCATAATCGACCACGCCCTCTATCAAGATTTGGTAATCGCGTCTGGAGCTTTCGAGCGCCAAGTTCGTCTGCGCCAGTTGGCGGTTCAGTTGGTCTTGCGCCAGAAGCAAACGTGTCTCCGTGTCACGGCGTGTGGCCATGGCCGCGCTTAACGCGAGAGCAGACAATGAAACGCTGGTTGAAAGCGCAAATAGCAACAATATCGATCCGTTCAGGTCCGCGTTCGGAAGCGGGCTGCTACCAATCGACAGACCCCATACGGCAATCCCGCAAAAAATGAACGCAACCGTGGCGGCGTTCCGTTGGTTGCCGCACAGCCCGGCCCACATCAGAGGCAGTAAAATAAAAAACCCAAACAAGCTTTGATACGTTTGCGGAACATCGATAGAGCTGCCAACGAGCGGGCTGAAAGCAGTGACGCCAATCGCCGTTGCGAGAATGAGGATTGCCGCGGTTTCCAGCAGGCTCCATTTGGAGAATGGACGGAGCGGCGTCGTTGCCCAGAGCACGATGACGGGAGCAATGACCAAGATTCCGGTCGCGTCTGCCAGCCACCAAGTTGCCCAGGTAATATCATTATCGAAGCTGGCGTCGTTAGTTAAAAATAGTCCTACGGTGACGATGCCCGAAGTCATCATCGCGGGCGGGACAAAGGAAACAAGTGCAAATCTGGCGACGCCAAGGGGTGTTTCGAAAGTCTTGCGACCGTTCGACCAGCGGTCAATGAGCCATGCACCGGCTAGCGCCGCGAGCAGCGTGCCGGCCCCGACAAAGCCGGAGGCCAAAAATGAGCGGGCCGCGATTTCACTGGAAAAAAAGGATCCCAATAAAATTGCAGGCCAAATTCGGTAGCCGCGCAACAGGAACAGAGCCAGCGCAAGCCCAAGCCCGGTCGGCGGCCACAAGGGAGTCGCCGTCAGATTGATCGAGGGCAGCATCTGGCCAGCTTCGGCGAGACCGGCGTAACCTGCGGCCACAATCGCGAGTTCGAGCACGTAGCGTGCAGCGTTTGGAACGCTAAAGAGAGCGGTAAATTTACCCTCGCCGGTTCCTGCTCTATTCATTGCGAAGACTCCCGCGTCGGGGCCTACGAATGCGAAATCAGGACAGCATTGTTCCGCTTTGTCCAGATAGGGTGGAACCACCAGCGAAACCGCTCGGCGAGCAAAGTTTTCGCCGTGGGAACGCCGGCGCCAAGCACCGCGAAGCAAAAATCATGAATCCCCACCCACGGGGGCGAGCAGAGGAGGATTTGTAGGCATAAAGATGGCGGGGAAGCGGGCCGGTTGAATTAAGATGTGGACGGCAGTGCTCGCCCTATCGCCTTCGCCGCAGCCGTTCGACGATTCCCTGCGGCAGAAACGTGACGATCGGCACGTGATACGGCATCAATTTGTGCACGGTCACGGTAGGTCGAAAAGTTGTGCCGCCAGTTTCGTGATTTTCGGATCGAGCGGCGGTGGCTCCAGGCTTATTCCCTCACCCAAGCGGGCAATCAGGATTTTGAATACGGCAAGCCGGCCGAACAGCTTGTCGTTGGTCGGCACAAGATACCAAGGCGCCCGTTTGGTCGACGTCTGTTCCATCATGTCCTCTATGGCGACTTCGTAATCCGCCCAGCGCTCCCGATTGCGGAAGTCCTCATAGGACAGCTTCCACCGCTTGAGCGGATTGGCCACGCGGTCTTTGAACCGGCGAATTTGCTCGTCCGCCGAAATGTGCAGGAAGATCTTCACAATTCGGATGCCGTCCTCGGTCAGCAAACGCTCGAATTGATTGATCTCTTCATAGGCGCGCCGCCATTCAGGTATCGTGGCAAAGCCTTCGACCCGCTCCACCAGGACCCGTCCATACCAGGAACGGTCGAAAACCACGATCTGACCGTGCTCCGGAAGCTTCTCCCAGAACCGTTGAAGATAATGCTTGCCTCGTTCGTGCGTAGCTGGCGCGGAAATAGGATGAACCTTGAAACTGCGAGGATCTAAAGCCCATCCCAGGCGACGCACGATGCCGCCCTTGCCGGCAGTGTCCCATCCCTCGAGCACCAGAACGGCACGTTCGCGCGTGCCAAGGTAGGCCTGTTGGATCGCTTTAACAGTTGACTGCATCGACACAAGCCGACGCTCGTAATCGGCCAACTTGACTTTTCGATGCCGAGTTATCGAGCCAAGGCGGGGCCGTTTGGAAACGACAAAATCCTCGGCTTTCACGCCGCGCGACCCTCCGATGGCTTCTAGCTAAAAAACAAGCACCTCTTTTGGCCTCGGTCCATTGATCTGGGTCAAGATTGCAAGCGATGGATTTCCGGAAATATTCGCCCTACCGGCGTCGCCGAAGTCGTCCAACGATTCCCTGCGGCAGAAACGTGACGATCAGCACGAACAGGATACCGAGCCACAACAGCCAGCGGTCCGGATGAAACAGCGCTGACATGACCGGCATTCCGGAAATCGCGCCGCTCATCGCGCCGAGCGCGTTCTGCAAATAGTACTCGGCGAGCACGACCACGATGGCGCCGACGACCGCGCCGTAGAGCGTTCCCATTCCGCCGATCACGATCATCAGCAGGATGTCGATCATCAGCGAGAACGACAGCGTCGCGTCGGGTCCATTATAACCCAGCACGAGCGCCATCAACGCGCCGGCTAGCGACGCCATGACGGCGGAAAAGACGCAAATCAGCGTGCGGTAGGCGACCACCCGGTAACCCATCGCCTCGACGCGGAACTCGTTCTCGCGGATGGCCCGCAACACGAGGCCGAACGGCGAGTTGACGATGCGCAGCATGATCAGAAATAGCACCAGCGATACGGCGAAGGTGATGTAGTAGGTGATCACCCGGCCGTTGATGATCACGCCCAACACCGGATCGGGGAACAGCCGGAAGCCGGGTTTGAGGATGGCCGGCACCGAGAAGGTCAGTCCATCCTCACCGCCGGTTAGACCGCGCCATTGCTCCGCAACAATCTGGGCGAAGCTCGCGACCGCGAGCGTGATCATTGAGAAAAAGATGGCGCGCAGGCGCAGGCTCAGCAGCCCGATCGCTGCGGCGATGACCAGAGACACGACGGCTCCGGCCGCGGCGCCCAGGATCACCCCGCTCCAGCCAACCCAGCCGTTGGCCAGCATGATGGCCACGCCATAGGCGCCGATCCCGAAAAACATCGTATGGGCGAACGAGACGATGCCGGTGAAGCCGAGCATCAGGTCGTAGCTCGCAACCAGGATCACAAAAATGCAGATACGCGACGCCACGCCTATGGCCTTGGTACCCGGGAATAGGAAGGGAGCAAACAACAGGGCCGCCAGGATCACCAACAACGTCACGTTCAGGAGGACCCGGCCCGGCGGGTCGTCAGACACAATCCAGCTCAGCCACGATCCGATCTTCGGGTTGTGGCGAGGTGCGGTGAGGGACGCGTCCGTGGTCGGGCCGGCCAACGCCTTGCCGGTAGACACTTCGGTCGCTTGATTGATTTGCCCCGCCATCGCCCCCTCAGTGATGCTCGGCGATCGGGAACAACCCGCGGGGCTGCCACAGCAGGATCAGCGCCATGAGCAGGATGTTCGACCCCAACGCCATTTTAGGCGCGAGGAAGCCGACGTAGTTGCTCGTCAGTCCCACGAGGATGGCACCGATGAAGCAGCCGCCCACCGAACCAAGGCCGCCGATGATGAGGATGATGAACACCAGGATGGTCATGCTGTCGCCGATCTGGCTGCCGACCACGGCCTGGTATTGTCCCCACATCATCCCGCCCATGCCGGCAAGCGCTGTGCCGGCCATGAACACGCCGACGAAGACGCGGCGGATATTGTAGCCGAGTGACTGAATCATCTCGCGATCTTCGACGCCGGCGCGAACCACCAATCCGAGGCGCGTGCGCGTCAGAAAAAGATGCATCGCCGCGGCGACCGCCAGCCCGACGCAGAGCGCGAACAGGCGATAGGTTTCGATCGATGAAGAGCCGATAAACACGCTGCCGCGCAGCATGGCCGGCTTCGGCAGCGGGATGGCTTGCGGTCCCCATATCACGATAATCAATTGCTCGATAACGGTGAGGGCGCCGATCGTTATCAGGATCTGGCGCAGCGGCGCGCCGTAGACCTGGCGAATGATGACGCGCTCGAAGACAAAACCGAGCGCGCCGCTCGCGACGGCAGCCGCGATGAGCGCCACCAGCAACGCGGCGAGATTGAGCGCCAGCGACATTTCGTTGGTCCACCCCGCCAGCGGCTGCAGCACCGAGACCGCGACGTAGGCGCCGACTGCGACGAAGGCCGCGTGCGCGAAGTTCAGCACATCCATCAGCCCGAAGATGAGGGTGAGCCCGGAAGCCACCATGAACAGCATGATCCCCATGGTGAGGCCGGCGACCGTCAGCGTCACCCAGGGGCCTAGTCCGATCACGGGCAGGGCGGCGATGACGACGAGAGGCGTCAGCGCATAGGGCGCCCATCGCTGCAGCTGCTTGAGCCAATCCCTGCTCACAGACTGTCCGCCATGCTCAGCCCAAGCAATCGATGTTGCAAAGCGTGGTTGGTGCTCAGTGCCGCCATGTCGCCGGTATGGATGATGCGGCCCTCGTCCATCACCGCGACATCGTCGCCGACGGCTTCCGCCACGCGAAAATTCTGTTCGACCAGAAGGATGGTGGTGTGCTCGCGCTTGAGCCGCAGCAACGCCGCGACCAACTGATCTACCATTGCCGGCGACAAGCCCTTGGTGGGTTCGTCGATCAGCAACAGCCGGCGCTGCTCGATGATGGCGCGCCCGATCGCCAGCATTTGCTTTTGCCCGCCGGACAGCGAGCCGGCCGGCGATTCCCATTTCACCTTCAGCGCCGGGAAGCTTTCAAGCACCCGATCCAGATGTTGCTGGGCGAAGCCGCGGCGCTCGGTGGCGAGCAACATGTTCTCGCGCACCGTCAATTTGCCGAAGATGCCCATGTTCTCGGGCACGTAAGCGATGCCCAATCGGGCGATATGGGGCGTCTCCTTTGCGGCAATCGATTGCCCGTCGAAAATGATTTTGCCGAGGCGCGCCTTCCACAAACCCATGATGGTGCGCAACGTCGTCGTCTTGCCGGCGCCGTTGCGCCCCAGCAGCATGGTCACCCGCCCACGCCGGGCGACGAAATCGACGCCATGCAGAATCCGATAGCGACCGATATTGGTGTAAACACCCTCAAGCCGCAGCAAGGCATCGCCGGCGTCGGTCATTGCGGCGATCCGCGCCGCAACTCGCCGGCTCCGTGTACGCCAAGATAGGCTTGCTGGACCGCTGGCAGCGCGACGACTTCCGCCGGCGGGCCGTCCGCGATCAACGCTCCGTCCTGCAATACGATGATGCGGTCGGCGAGGCGGGTCACGACGTCCATGCGGTGCTCGACCAACAGCACCGTCTTGTGGGTCTCCAACTTTATCTCCTCGATGAGGTCGAGGATCGTCGGTATCTCGTCGAGGCTCATTCCGGCGGTGGGTTCGTCGAACATCAGCACCTGAGGCTGGAGCGCAAGGAGGATCGCCACCTCCAGCTTGCGCTGATCGCCGTGCGACAGCGCCGCCACTGCCAGCTCCGCCCGCGGCGTGAGCTTGACCCGGTCCAGCCAGTGTCGCGCCTGGTCGCGGACGACGGTATTGCGCGCCGCGATGCTGAGGAAGTCGAAGCGGATTTGAGCGACGGATTGCACCGCGAGCCGCACATTCTCGAACACCGTGAGGCTGGGATACAAGTTTATGAGCTGGAAGGCGCGGCCGAGACCGAGCCGCGTGCGCAGAGGCGCGCCGAGACGGGTGATGTCCTTGCCGAACAGGCTCACGCTGCCGCGCGTCGGCCGCAATTGTCCCGAGATCAGATTGAAATACGTCGTCTTACCGGCGCCGTTGGGGCCGACGATCGCCGTCAAGGTGCCTTTGTGGAAAGCGCATGTCACGGAATTCACCGCGACCTGCCCTCCGAAGCTGATCGTCAGATCGCGGGTCGCCAGCGCCGGAATTTCGACTGTCATTCCGCGGCCCCGCCCACGATCCAACACCCCCAACCGGGCGTCATACTCAGACTATTGGCGGCTGTTGGCGATCGGAATCTTCATCTCGTCCATTGTAATCACGTGGGTGAGTTCCGGAATTGCCCATGCCACGTTCGGGTCGACCTTGATCTTGAAGCCGTACATCGGTTGCAGGAGCTGATGGTCCTCCTTGCGGAAGAGCACCGTATCCTTGGGCGAGTCGAACGCCATGCCTTCCAGCGCGGTAATCAGCTTCTCCGTATCCGTCGAACCGCCGGTCTTCTTCAAAGCCAGGACGACCGCCTGCGCTGCGATGAAGCCGCCGCACGTGAAGAAATCCGGCGGCGCTCCGTTAAAACGCTTCTTGTTCTCCGCGACCAGCGCGTCGTTCACCGGGTTCTTGGGAATGTCGTAGTAGTAATAGGCGGCGCCCTCCATTCCCGGGAAATCCTTATACGCGACCAGCGCCGGCAGGATGTTGCCGCCAGTCGATATCTCGATGCCCAATCGCTCTGGTCCCATGGCCTTAAGCGCCGCCAGCGGATTACCGCCGGCCCAGTTGACGAAGATGATCTTGCGGCCTTGCTCCTTCGCCAGCGCATCGAACACGCGCTGGATCGGTGCGGTGAAATCGGTCGTCATCGGCGGCGCATATTCCTCGAAGACCAGCTTGCCGCCCGTGGTCGCGAGCGCCGTCTTGAAGGCGGTGACAAAGTCGCGGCCGAACGCATAATCCTGCGCCAGCGTTGCGATCACCGTGCCCGGTTTGCCGATGGCAAGCGCGTTGGAGGTGGCGTCCTGGGTAGAATTACGGCCGGTGCGGAAGATGTAGCGGTTCCATTTGGAGCCGGTGATGGAATCGGCGACCGCGGGTTCGACGATGAAAATCTTCTTGTTGTCCTGAGCCACCGGCAACATCGCCAGCGCCACGGCCGAGCTCGTGCCGCCGACCGCGATGTCGGCGCCGTCATCGTTATAAGCTTCGTTCAACAGATTGCGGCCGACGTCCGGCTTGGTTTGGCTGTCCTTCTCAATCACGACGAGCTTATGTCCGTTGACCATCATCGTGCCGCCCGTTGCGTAGTCCAGTCCCATCGCGAAACCGGCGGAAGTCTGCTTGGCGTAAGCCTCGAGCGGCCCGGTCTTGTCGGCAATCAGCGCGATCTTGATATCGGCTGCACCGGCTTGCGCTGCCCACAGCGCCGAGAGCGTTGCGCCGAGGGCGATCCATCCTTTGCCGGCTATGCGTGCTGGTCGGCCCCTTCTGCCGTTCGCGCCGATCTCGGTTTGCCGAGGCTTATCGTTCATTTCCCGCTCCCTTGGAAGGCACGTCGATTGACGGTCTTTTGCGCTAGCTGTTATCAGATGCAGCAAAGCTTTCAGACCGTCACCCCACCCAAGCTTGGTCTGAATCAAGCCCGCGCACAAGCCTCATCAGTGCCGCCGCGGTTGCCGCGGACGAGCGCTCTCGAAGCCGGACGCCGATCCAAAGATCAAGGATCGAGTTCGGTGTCCCAATAAAGATAATCGAGCCAGCTATCGTGCAGGTAGTTTGGCGGGAACAGCCGGCCGTTGCGGTGCAGATGCTGTACTGTCGGTTGGAAGGGCCGTTGCGACGGCCACATCTCCGACTCGTCGGGCGTCAAATTGCCCTTCCTGAGATTGCAGGGCGAGCAGGCAGCGACGACGTTGCTCCAGGTCGTGTGACCACCGCGCGAACGCGGCAACAGGTGGTCGAACGTCAGGTCGTCGCGCGCGCCGCAATACTGGCAAGAGAAGCGGTCGCGCAGGAATACGTTGAACCGCGTAAAGGCAGGGTGCGTCGACGGCTTCACGTAGGTCTTGAGCGAGACCACGCTCGGCAGCTTCATCTCGAGGCTTGGGCTGTGAACCGCGCGGTCGTAATTGGCGACGATGTTCACCCGATCGAGAAACACTGCCTTGATGGCGTCCTGCCACGACCAGAGCGACAGCGGGTAATAGCTCAGCGGGCGAAAATCCGCATTGAGGACGAGGGCCGGAAATCCGGATGGCGATACGTGAGCGTTCAAGCCGACGATCCTACCAAGCGACTCACAATGCCGCACCGCGGCGTCGGGTACTAGTTTATAGGCAGGCGTGACAGGATTGTGAAGCCTGTTCGGGGGGTTAGATGATCAGCGCTTATTCCCAAAGCTCCGCGCGAGGAATTCGCCGCCGTGGCGGAGCCCCTCGGGGTCGAGACCGTGGCCGAGACCGGCGGACAGATGCCATTCGATCGGCACGCCGAGCGCCGCGAGGCCCTGCGTCGCCTGAAATAGCGCCTGCGGCGGAATGAGCTCGTCGCGATCGCCGTGGACCAGCAGCACCGGCGGACGCGATCTGATCTCCGCGGTGAGGGTTTCCGGGTCAGCGTCCGGCGGCAGCACCAGCAAGCCGGAATAGCCGACGATGGCCGCCGGCGGGACGGCCCGGCGCAAGCCGACATGCAGCGCCATCATCGTCCCTTGGCTGAATCCGACAAGCGCCAATGCCGAGGGTGGCAAGCTGTGACGGGCAAGTTCCGCGTCGATAAAACGTTCCAAAATCGGCGCCGCCTTGTTGACGCCGACCCAGCGCTCGTTTGGATCGCGAAAAGTGAGCGCGAACCACTGCCGTCCGACCGGCGCTAGCCCGCACGGCTCGGGCGCATGCGGCGAGACGAACGCCGCCTGCGGCAAGTATTGTTGCCAGACTTGGCCGATCTCGATGAGATCGTTGCCGTCGGCGCCGTAGCCATGAAGAAACACGACAAGTTGTCGTGGGGTTCCGGAGCGCGGCGAAAGCCGCGGACCATCAAGCTCAGCGGCCATTTATATTCCCGTCGGCTTGCCCAACGCCGCGAAGTACGAGCGCGGTGCAACTAAGATTTGCGATACGGCTTTCTGCTTTAGCCGGGGCGATAACGGCCTGTCTATGTCAGAATGCGGTGTGGACGCGGCCGGCAACAACATTCACCGGCCCGCGATCGGTGTTGTAGCCGGGGTTGGCGATGAACTGATAGTCGAAGGTGGCTTTCGTCGAGGACGAAAGAGCGTAGCTGTAATACGCCTCGATGATCTGTTCGGGACCGGGATGCGGCAGCATGTCGTCGCCGACCAGAATGCCGAGGCCTCCCGCATTAACGAATGCCACCTACAAGCGCGGGCGGCTATGGCCGGCGGCCGGCGCAACTCAGAATGCCACGTGGAAACGGCCGGCAAAAACATTCGCTGGCCCGCGATCGGTGTTGTAGCCGGGGTTGACGACGAACTGATAGTCGACGGTGACTTTCGTCGAGGACGAAAGAGCGTAGCTGTAATACGCCTCGATGATCTGCTCGGGACCGGGATGCGGCAGCATGCCGTCGCCGACCAGAATACCGAGGCCTCCCGCATTGAGAAATGCCACGTGCTCGCTCGTAATGCCGTTGACCAGCCCCGCGATGCCGATCGTGTCGTTAGGCCGCCCCCATTGTTTGCCGGCAAGCGAGAGGCCGGCCGCAACAGTGCGATCGATGTCGGTGAATTCGAACGGCTCGACGTTGCCGTCTGCCCAGCCGGCGCGGATGAAAGCGCCGAGATCGGATGTGATTTCCTGCTCGATATTCATGCTTACGCCGCCGCGGCTTTGATATTTGCGAACGGCGGCAATATCGGGCGGGCCTCCGGTGATCGCAGCCAGCGCGATCGCATCCGCGAAACTTCCCATGCGGCCGCGAGTGAGAAAGCCGGTGACGGCGATCTTGCCGGGATGTCCCCACAGGGCATAGCGACGCTCGATTTCGCCGACCCACTGGAATTGCTGAAATGTCGGATCGAGATCGGTGCTGTTGGGGACGATCGAGAGATCGAACAATCCGCCGCGTACCGTCCAGCTTCCCTGATACCATTCGGCAGCAGCGCCATAAGTATAGGCCCAGGCATCGGCGGCATAATCGAAGGTGCCGGTATCGACGATCGCCCAATTCAGGAAATCGTTGCGGGGATCGTGCGCATATTTGTTGTTATCGAATATGTCGACGACGGCGAACTTGCCGATGGTAATGACTAGTCGGTCGGCTGTTTGTGATCCGGCGAACTGATTGGCGGCGGATTCGATCTTCTGCGTTTCCCCGCCCAGATCGATCGTCTGGCGGATGAAGGCGCGCGGCAATCGGGCATAGGGGTAATCCGCGCCGACCTTGTAGGCTTCGGCGCTAGGAAATCCCGCAATTCCGAGCGTGTTCTCGAGCCCAAACCCCTGATCGATCTCCGGATTGATCCACAGCTCGGCGCCGCGCCACAACCGCACGCCGGCAAAAAGTGTAGCGTCCCAGGTCTCGCGGCCCTGGCCGCCGCCGGGCAGACTTTGGGCGCCCTGATAGGGCGATCGGAACGCAGGATAGGCCTGCTCGACGAAAGTGGTCTGGCCGTGAAAGTTGACGATGTCAGGATCGGGGGCGGCCGATGCTTTGACCACCATCGGCGCCGGCAGCGCCCCGTTGCCGAACTGATAGTTCAAGCCGGCGCGTAGCTCTTGCAGAGCGAAGTTGGAATCGATCCGCTGGGCGCCTGCGAAGAACGTTGTGCTGCTATTGCCGTAGTCGGTAAACAGATATTCGAGCCGCGCGGTCCAATGCGGCGCCACGGGGACCTCGACGCCGGCCCCGGCCGCCCAGCCCAATCGCCATAAAAAAGGAGATCCGCTCGCGCCGGTGGCCGATTGCGTCAGCGTCAGTTGGTCGTAGGTCCAGGCGAATCCGCCCGTTGCATAAAACAGCCAGTTTCCAGGGGCGTAGCCGATGCGGCCGCGCGCGGTGCCGGAGGTAAGCACGGTCTCGCTGAACGTCTCCGCCCCGAGCGCTGGCGAAGTCAGATTTGAAGTGCCGCCGATGGAAATGCCGGCTTTGTTCGGAAAGCCGGGAAAAGTTACGTCTGCCTCTGCACCGATGACGATGCGGTTTGGCAGCATGTAATTGTAGCCGGCTTGCAATCCCTGGGAGAAGCTGCCGGTATCCTTAAACGCGTCAAAGGGCTGAAACAGGTCGGTTGAGCCAGATACATTCGGTGCCCCGGGCGTGCTCGCCGTCCAATTCGAGGTGCCCCACGCGTAGCCTACATGACCGCCAGCATAGAACCCGCTCCAATCATAGGCGGAGGGGGCGGGCGGCGCCTTCGTCGCCAGGATATCATCGGCCGCGAGCGCGCGCTGCGCGGTCGCGAGCGCAATCCCGATAACAGCCGCCACGACGAACTTTTTCACCTCAACCCCACCCCTACGCCAAGCCCATTTTCAAGATTCATTGTGACAATCAGATTTTCGCGGCGAGATTTTCGCAAGTCTCTTAGCCGAGCCATAGCGTTAGCGCGAGGGCGCCGCCGCACCGGATCGGCGGAAATGGCGAGCCGTGTCGTGAGCGCAACATCTAAAGCGGCCGAAGCGGCACGCGCTGCAGTTTGCAGTTGGTTCTTCCGAGGGTTTCGAAAGAAAAACTAGTCGCCGGCCTAAAACTGCGCGTGCACCCGAGCCCCGAAGACAGACACCGGTCCGCGGTCCGTATTGTAGGCGGGGTTGACGATGAGCTGATAGTCGAAGCTCACTTTCGTCGAGGAGGAAACCGCGTAGCCGTAATACGCCTCGACCATCTGCTCGAGGCCGGGGTTCGGCAATTGCCCGTCGCCGACGAGGATTCCTGTGCCTCCGGCGTTCAAATAGGCTTGGTGGACGGGGGCAATACCGTTGATCACGCCGGCGATGCCGATTGTGTCGTCCGGCCTGCCCCATTGCTTGCCGGTGATCGAGACACCTGCCTGAACGGTGCGATCAATATCGGTGAAGTCCCATGGCTCGACGTTGCCATCGGACCAACCGGCGCGGGCGAATACGCCTACATTATCCGAGACTTGTTGTTCCAGGTTGACGCTTACGCCTGGTCGGCTCTGATAAGTGCGTACCGCCGCAAGCGCGTCGCTGGCGTCCAGTCCGGTCGCCTGCGAGAGATTGAGCGCATCCTGGAAATTTCCCGCCCGCCCGCGGCTGACAAAGCCGGTGATCTTGATCTTGCCGGGTTGGCCCCACAGCTCGTGCCGTTCCTCGATTTCTCCGACCAACTGGAACTGGGAGAAGATCTCGTCGAGACCATAGGCGGGCGCGTTAGCCGCGCCGCCGGCGGGAGTCGCCGACAGGTCGAAGGCGCCCGCGCGCAACGTGAAGCGGCCCTGGTACCATTCGGCGGCTGCGCCGTAAGTATAGCCCCAAGCGTCGCCGGCATAGTCGAACGTCCCGGCATTGATGAGCGACCAGTTCAGGAAATCGCTCTTGGGATTGTTCGCGTATTTGTTGGTGTCGAATACGTCGACGACGGCGAATTTGCCGACCCATAGCACCAAGCGGTTCGCCATCTGCGAGCCGGCGAACACATTGACGTCCGCGTCCACTTTCTGAGTATCGCCCCCCAGGTTTATCGTCTGGCGGATGAAATAACGCTGCAAGCGCGCGTATGGATCGTCCGCGCCAAGTTTGTATGACTCTCCGCTCGGAAACCCGGCGGCGCCGTGCGTGTCCGCGAACCCGAAGCCCTGATCGATCTCCGGATTGACCCAGAGTTCGGCGCCCTTCCACAGCCGCACACCGACGTTGAGCGTGGCG